>Ga0209399_10000346_pt1 | contig 28638 bp, 36 predicted proteins | sample OV2TP3_FD_184130 | JGI IMG/M metagenome (GOLD analysis project Ga0209399, IMG submission 184130) | Hot spring microbial communities from Beatty, Nevada to study Microbial Dark Matter (Phase II) - OV2 TP3 (SPAdes) (version 3) | ecosystem: Environmental > Aquatic > Thermal springs > Hot (42-90C) ... | reverse complement strand
TCTCTCCCGCCTCCTCGTCGAGCGCCTCGATCCCAAGCGCCGCCTTCTCATACGCGCGGGGCTTGAATGCCACATCGTCCATCTCGTAGAGCGCCGCCACTTCACGCAAGCGGGAAGCGATTTCTCTATTCGTGAGATGCTTCATCGTCCTCAAGTATAGCAACAAAAAATACAAACAGGGAACCAGAATGGTCTGGTTCCCTGTCGCGATAAAGACATTTACTTGGCTGCTTCCATGGGCATACCACCTCTAGAATGCCCTTGATCCCATTATTCAACCACGTGCTCTCTGTGAAGCAATTCCGCTACTTTCTGTCTCGTTTTCTCCAAATCTAAGAGGATTTCTCGAAGGATATCAGCTCGGTTCATAGGCTGATTTTTCTGACTCAGATTTTCCTTTGATGGCAAGTCTCTATTCCACAATTGAGTAGCTTCAATGCCCAAGGCGCATGCAATGCGGATCAGATGCTCATCGTGGGGCTGACGGATTTTGCTATGCTCTAGCTGGGAGATATAGCCCTTCGTGATAGGAGGACCACTTGCCTCCGCTAGTACTGTGAGAGTCATTTGTTTCGCTTGGCGCCATTCTTTGATCGTTTGGCCTAAGGTGACCTGAAAAATCTGATCTGATTTCCCAACTGACATAGTTACTCCTCAGAGTGTGTAATATCCCTGAACTGACCCGACGAACAAAACCTACGGAGAGTATACGGAGCGCGCGGTGGTTGTCAAGCCAAACGACTCCTCGCGCACGCAGTCGCAATTTGGTATGCTGCACACATGAACCCGATTCAAAAAAAGCCGCTGCCGATTGAGCAGCTTCAAGCGCTCGGCGTTGGTGTTGTGTATCTATTCGGCTCGCATGCCGAGAGGCACGCGGGCCCCGGGAGCGATATTGACGTCGCAGTAGTGCTGATTGACCCGCATACGGCGCTCCCCGGCGCGTCGACGCTATATAATAAATTGTACGACATATTCACCGATGTCTTTGATATGAGCGGATTCAAAACGATTGACATTGTGCTGCTTCGCCGCGCGCCGCTCGAGCTCCAGTTTGACGTCATATCGCACGGAGCGGTGCTCTATGAAGTATCGAGTGAGTTTCGTCTTGCGTATGAAGACCGCATCGAGATGCTCTACTGCGATTTCAAACCAAAGCTCGACATGTTTAATCGCGCCGTACTCGAGCGTGTATGAGTGACCGAACCATCAAAACGCAGTCTATCGTCCCGCGGATGGATGGCATCCAAAAAGATGTCGCCCTGCTCCGTGAGCTTGGCAGACGATCGCTCGAGGAGTTCAAAGACCCCACGCACCACTACGCAGACGCCGCGGAGCTCCATCTGCGATACGCGCTCGAAGGAGTGTTTAATATCGGCGCGCACATTCTCTCGCGAGTCAACGGAGGCCGCTCGCGTGAATATAAGGAAATCGCGCGGAAGCTCGGCGAGTACAACATCGTTGATAAAAAATTCGCCGAGGACGCGCTCATCAAAATGGCCGGGTATCGCAATCGGCTCACCCATCTCTACGCCGAAGTGGAACCGGACGAAATCTACACCATCATACGCGACAACCTCGACGACTTCGAGGTATTCCTCGCCGCCCTCAAGCGCCTCCTCAAAGACCCCGCGCGCTTCGGGCTCACGATTGAATAGCGCAACGCATATATGCACGCGCCGCTCGTCCCTATGAGCACCTTCCACGAAACGGTAAAAGTAAAAGAAATCGACGCGCTGTTTGCGCCATACGTCGCCCGCGCGCCGCTCACGGACGACGAGAGAGGCACGCTACGAGAAACTGCGCCTCGAGTGGACCTACCACTCAAACGCGATCGAGGGCAACTCGCTCACGCTCGGCGAAACCGCATTTTACCTCCGGGAGGGTCTCACCTCCGAGGGAAAATCGCTCGTCGAGTACCTCGAGGCCCGCAACCACACCGAGGCGATCGACTGGCTCGCTGATTTCGCGCGCGAGAAAAAATCCATTACCGCCGATTTTCTCAAAGATCTACATGCCCTTCTTCACAAAGGCACCAGTGAGCGTCCCGCTCGCGGAGCGGATGGACAGACTATCATGCGTCGCATCACGCCCGGGGTATACAAGCTGCAACCGAACCACGTGCTCACGCTCCCATTACTACACCGAGCCCCCCGTTGTCATGAAATACAAGACCATAGATTTTGATGTTTGTAAGGTATACAGTTTATACCAAGGTTAGCCCATAAGTAATGCTGCCCCCACCCATCCTCGCGCTCGCAAGCGTCATTCTCGTGAGTATCGTCTCCCTCGCCGGCCTCTTCACGCTCTCGCTACGTGAGCACTCCCTGCGGCGCGCGCTCGCGCTCCTCGTGAGCCTTGCCGCAGGCGCGCTCCTCGGCGACGCTCTTCTCCACCTGCTGCCCGAGAGCATCGAGACGCTCGGCAGCGCCACGAAGTCCGGCGTACTCGTTCTCGGCGGCTTTCTCCTCTTTTTTACGATCGAGCGCGTCCTCCACTGGCACCACTTCCACGCTGAAGCGGAGTGCGACGAAGCGCAGGAGCACCACGGCGCACTCATGCACGGCCGAGCTAGCGCGACGCCGGGCAACGTACAACCAGCCGGCTACCTCGTCTTAATCTCCGACGGCTTCCATAACCTGCTCGACGGCCTCATCATCGGCGCAAGCTACCTTGCGGGGATCGAGATCGGTATTGCAACGACGATCGCCGTCATTCTCCACGAAATTCCGCAGGAAGTCGGCGACTTCGGTGTGCTCCTCCACGCGGGCTTTACGCGCGGCCGTGCGCTCTTTCTTAACTTTCTCTCGGCGCTCCTCGCGATCGTCGGCGTTGCCGTTTCGCTTGCGCTCGGTGCCTCAAGCGCGGCGCTCGCTATCCCGCTCGTGCCGATTGCCGCCGGCGGCTTCATCTATATTGCCGCATCCGACCTCGTGCCCGAGCTCCACAAAACGCGCGGCGGAAGCGCCTCACTCGCCCAATTCCTCGCCCTCCTCCTCGGCATCGGCGCCATGGCCGCGTTACTCCTCATTGAATAAAGCCGTGCATCAAGCAAAACCGTCCTGCCTCAAGCAGGACGGTTTTGGTGCTGTAAGGCAATAAAAAACAAAGGTATGAGATACAACCATTTATTTTTGAAAATGAACATAAAGGATTCTCTAAAACCCTTTATAACAATTTTAAACGAATCAGGAGTTAATGATGTGTCGTTTTCCATAAAAAGGTTAATAAATAACGAATCGGCGACATTTCCGGAAGCGAGGGCGCGGCGGATTATGGACAGGCTCTTACGAAATCAATGAGGACAATGACTGGTCGTGGAAATTGTCCTCTATATTTTAAGGCATTTTTTGAGCAATGTTTTTCGACACGTTTGTAGTTTTTGGGAATAATTTTAGGCAAATGGCTTAAACAAAGGATGTATTGGGTGCGTAAGGTGAGTGAGTAGTTACAAAAATTCAAAGTACAAAAAGCCCCGAAGGAGTGAAACGGACGCGCCCACGTCGCTACTTGGCTTCTGCCGTGCGCACCTTCCGCACCGGCCGTGAGCCGCGTCGCGCGACTTTCCCCTCCAGCCGCGGTGGCCTGCGTGCCGCCTGCGGACGCTCTTTGTCCTGTAGGTGTTCGCCTTTCATAAGACCAGTAATATCCCTGAATTAGTCCGAACGCATTTCGCCGCCGCAGGCGGCGAGGAAGTCCCCCCGCGAAAATTCGGAAAGGCGGCGGAGCCGCACCGCTGACAATTTCAAGTTTTTCTTTGGCGGCAAATTCTTTTACAAAAGACAAGAAAAAAATTAATTAACGAAGAAATCTTTTTTTCTTGCCAAGTAAATTATTACGACGATGCCAATTACAAATCCAAATCCTAATGCAGATATGAGCGAACCAGTTATTACCGCTGGTGTCATAAGAGCGAGTGTTTCTGGTGGGAGTAATTTCTGGTAATAACTGTCATACATGGTTTTATTCGCAAGAAATGAAAGTAGATTAATTGGCAACAACACCATTGAAAAAATGTACCAACCAATCGCCAACTTTCTTGCCCACTTTAATCTTTTTATGATTCCGTAAAAAATTGTTGCCAATATGCCAACTATAACTAAATTCATAACAATAGCCCCAGCACCGCTAAGCAATACTGGACCTAACTGGGACAAGGGAATTTTAAACATACTCAATAACAAAGATACAGCACCCCACCCGATGAGTATGAGAATTATTATCATACCAACCGGAAACTTTTGTTTGACTTGTTCGTTTTCCATAATTTTACGATTTATAGTTTATATGAACTCGACCTTAATTATTTGATAAAAGCTATGCCTAGACCTACAAGAATTATAACACAAATTAACGCAATGAATAAAACCAATCCAGTTAAAAAGAGAGCTAAGAACGATTTAAAAATTGATGATCCATAAAATCTATGAACAACATACGTCCCCACAATAAGAGAAATAACTGAAGACAGAATTGTGAAAATTGAAGATAAATTTTGACCCAAAAATAATATGTTCGCAACAGAGCTTATACCAACGAATACACCGAGAATAATCAAGTTGCAATACAGAGCGGTTTTAAAATCGCTTTTGGGGAATTTGAAAAGACGAGAAAACCAGCGTAATACTAATGAGGCAATTAAGGGAGCAACGATAATGCCCACCATGCTTAAAGAAAAAATTAATATAACTGATGATGTACTATTTAAAAAATTCATATGATTAAAAAATTTTCTTGCCCCAAAATTAAAATATGGTTCGAGCCGATGTTTTTCTCCGGGTTCTTTTGCGGTTTTGAGCGGTGCGGCTCAGCCGCGTCCCGGACCACTCTGTCCTGACTTTCCCTGTCTGGTGCGGCTGGTAGGAATCGAACCTACGACCTTTCGCTTATCAGGCGAATGTTCTACCACTGAACTACAGCCGCGGTATAACCGCGTCACGTCTATGATGCGCTTTATCAAACCAAAATTCTCACCAGTTGGCAATGCCGATACAGCGTGGTAAGCCGCCTCGCAGGCCCACACAATCCTCACCAATTTTATGCGATCGCACAAAATTGGTGAGGATTGTTACTGATGGCCATAAACAGTGCCGTGCAACGAATTCGTTTTCAGTACACCTACTTTTTTAATCGCACCTCGTTGCCATCGCTCTCGAAAATGATGGTGCCGCGCTCGTACGTGCCGAGGGACTTGACGCCGAAACGCGCGAGGGCATCGAGCACCTCCTGATGTGGATGGCCGTAGCGGTTATCCTTGCCGGCCGAGATCACGGCGTAGGCGGGCGAGGCAAGGCCGAGAAGATGGTCGGACGTCGAAGTCCTTGAACCGTGGTGGCCTGCTTTCAAGACATCGACGTCGAGCGTTTCGCCGTCGAGCGTCGCGAGGTATTCCTCGACTTGCTTGGGCGAGTCGCCGGTGAGGAGGAACGACGTCGCGCCGTAGGTGAGTTTTAGAACGACAGAGGCAGTATTCGTCTCAAGGCCGCTTGCCTCGCGGTCCGGAAACAGAATGTCGAGGTATGCTCCGCCGCCAAGGTCAATCTGCATGCCGCGCCGCGCGAGCGCGTGCTCCGCGCCCTCGGCTCGCACACTCTCTACAAAAGTATCGTACACTGCCGTGTCCGCAACAACACCTGGCTCGATGATGTGCGAGGCGCGGTAGCGCGCGAGCACCTCCGGGAGTCCACCGATATGATCCTGATCCGGGTGTGTCGCAATCACGACGTCAATCGAACGATCAAAAAATGGCATGACACGTCCCAGGGCGCGGAGTACGCTCCGGTCCGGCCCGCCGTCAATGAGCACCTGCACGCCGGTCGGACTCTCAATCAAGGCCGCATCGCCCTGCCCCACGTCAAGAAACGAAATCGTCAGCAGCCCGCCGCGCTCCTCGCGGAGCGCGGCGTACCAGACAAAGACGGTCGCGGCGAGAAGCGCCACGAGAGCGTAGGAGCGAGTGTTCTTCTTAACGCCAAGCATCAGTGGGCATTGTACACTACGACAGCTCGTACGAGGAACTCCGCGCATGTAGCGTCGCGCACTCGTGCGGAGTTACACATGGCGACACTCTCTATGCGCTCTCTTGCAGCAGTAGTCCTTGCGGCGGGCAAAGGTACCCGCATGGGTGGGGATATTCCGAAAGTTTGCCATGAACTCGACGGCAGACCATTAATTGCACACGTGCTCGAGGCCATCGCGCCGCTCTCCCCCCAGCGCGTCATTCTCGTCGTCGGCTACCGCGCCGAAGCTGTTGCTGGCGCAGTACGTGCGTTCTCGACGCTTCCCGTCGAGTATGTAAGGCAGGAGGAGCAGCGCGGCACCGGACACGCGGTCGCTATGGCTGAGGAGCTCCTCAGGGACTTTGACGGCGACGTTCTCATTCGCTACGGTGATACGCCGCTCATTCGCACCGAAACCCTCGCGCGTCTTTATGCCACTTACCGAAGCTCTCGTGCGAGCGGTGCGCTCCTCACTGCGCTCCTCGAAAATCCGACCGGCTACGGCCGCATCATCCGAGACCCGCACGGTCGCGTCGTGCGGATTGAAGAGGAGAAAAGTGCGACTGAGACGGAGCGGCGCATCCGCGAGATTAATGCAGGAGCTTACTGCTACCGTGCACGACCACTCTTCAGAGCGCTCAAAAATCTCCGGCCGAACAGCGCAAACGGCGAGTATTATCTCACCGACGCCGTGCGCGTGCTCGCCGAGCACGGCCGCTCTGTCGTCGCCCTGCCTGCTGCGCTCCCCGAGGAAGTCCTCGGTGTCAACACACTGGAGCAGCTCCGGACAGTTTCGAATGTGCGTACCTCACTTTTCTCTGGGCACAATGATAGCGTCAATGCCTAAACAAAAAGGTCGATCGTTTTGAATTTCCAAGCTCCAAATCCACAATTTCCAAATAATTTCCAAATTTCTAAGCCCTAATTTCCAAACACGAAACACGGTGCCCGTCGTGTTTGAGATTTGATCCGCCGGCTGGCGGATTGGAAATTGAGATTTGTTTGGAAATTGGTTACTTGGAAATTGGAAATTTCGTACTTATGTCCATCCTCGTCACCGGCATTGCCGGCTTTATCGGCAGCAATTTTGCAAAGCGCTTCATGCACGCGCGGCCGCGCGTGCCTATTATCGGCATTGATGATCTCTCGAACGGCCGTGCCGAGGCGGTGCCGCATGGCGCAACGCTCTACCGCGGCTCAATCTGCGACCGTGAGCTTCTCGCGCGCGTTTTTAAAAACCACGCTCCATCCTACGTCTTCCACTTTGCGGCGCTGCCGCGCGTCGCCTATTCGGTCGAACACCCCCGCGAGAGCGCCGAGGCGAATGTCATGGGAACGCTCACGCTCCTTGAAGCGGCGGCAAAGAGCGGTGTGCAGCGCCTCATCTTCTCATCGTCCTCCTCCGCCTACGGCAACAGCACGACGCTCCCGACGCGAGAGAGCGCGCCGCCTGACCCACGCTCCCCGTACGCGCTCCAAAAGTACATGGGCGAGCTCCTCTGCCGCCAGTGGAGCGAGCTCTATGGGCTCGACACCGTCTGCCTCCGATATTTCAACGTCTACGGCCCGGGACAACGAGGTGACTCGCCGTACTCGACCGTCATTGCCGCGTGGCTCGAAACACTCTTCACAAACGACGCGAAAACACCCTACCTTGAGGGCGACGGAGGGCAGTCGCGCGACTTCTGCTTCGTTGACGACGTAGCCGAGGCAAACATGCTCGCCATGCGCGCCGCAAAACCCTTTTCTGGCATGACAATCAATATCGCGGGCGGCACCAGTGTCTCGCTCCTCGCACTCAAATCAGAGATCGAGCGCTCGACCGGCAAGCGCCTCGAGCTCGAACACCGGCCGCCGCGCATCGGCGACGTCCGAGCAACTCGAGCAGATACGCGTAAAGCACGCCGCCTCCTTGGCTTCAGGGCGCGAACGCCCCTCAAAAAGGGCCTCGCAAAAACAGTTCGCTGGTTTCGGGGTCGAGAGAAACGCTGACACGGCGGCACAAAGCCGCCGCCATGCTATACTTGCCGCTAGAGGGTTTTGGAGCGCTGTGCTCTTCGCCCCTACGAACAAAATTTTAAAAAAAGGAGCGCGCCGTGCGAACAGGTACGTCGCTTGTATGCATCGTTCTCTGTCTTACTCTATCGGAGCGCGCCGCGATCGGAGAGCCTCCTCGAGTGGACGCGCCCTGTAACCTCGCCGCCATCGAGCCGCGGCACTTTGAGAGGAGTGTGGCGCTCGTTGAAACCTTCGGCGCAGCGTTTGCGGCCGTCCTCGTGCAGGGGCGCTGGTGGCTCTCCCCGGGTTCCTACCACCTCCAAGCGCACGGAGTTCGTGTCGGCGAATTCATTGTCACCGCCTCACACGCGCTGCATCCGCTCCTCGTCGAGGCGAGCGGCTCCGTGGGCGGCGCTTCGCTCGGCCCGCTTGCCAGAATCAACACCGCAACGATACGAATAACGGCTGACGGCGAGGGCGCTGCGGCGCGTGTTGCCTACGACAACCCCACGCTCGATCTTGCCATTCTACGCACTGACGACCCTCCGCGCTCCGGGCGAGGCGCCGAGCGCGTCCGTACTCTACCCGCCGTACTCAAATTCGCGCGCGGCGGTACCGCACCGAGAGTCGGCGACTGCCTCACCATGCTCACCACCCGCGTACGTGACGAAGTACGGCAACTTGAAATCACTGTCGGACATGTTGCCTTCGAGCACATGTATTCAAGCGACATCGGTACCGTCGCGGCGCTCCAGGTAAACACATTCACCACGACGCTCCACGTCCTCCACGGCGATTCAGGCGCGCCCGTACTTCTCCTGCGCCAGGGCATGAAGCCTGTAGTGATCGGTGTCGTCTCCGCCACGCGCTGGCCGCACGAGCCATTCGGCTACGTCAACGCCATTGACCGCATCCTCCCCGTGCTCGATGCGCTCACGAACGGGCCGCTGCCACAGCAGCAGCAACAGAAAAAATAATCGCCGCAATGCCAGACGACGTTCGGAAAGGCACGGCCTCATAGCAACCGGCTGCCTCCGTACCAACAGGTACGGAGGCCTCTGTCAATTTTGACAAGGTGGCCACGAGCACGCTACTCTGCACACAAAAATATGCTCAACTTTCTGCTCCCTACTTTCTGCCCTCTAATTCAAAATCCAACTTCCAACCTCTAACCTCTAATCATGAAAGACGTCAGTGACAAAAGCACAAAAAAAGAACTCTGGGAAGCGTATCAGGAGCTTCTTCTGGCTGCGGCGTCGCAGAATGGCGCAGTACGCGCGGACGATGCACGCACGTTTGAGAATAGGCAGGCCGCCGCCGCGGATGCGGGCGCACGCACAAACGGTGCCAAAACGCTGCCGCCAAAGGAGGCATCGACTCCGCCACAGTCAGCCGCAGCCACCATTTCCGCCTCGCCGGTGATCCAGACGCTCGATCGCCTACGCGCCTCAGTTGCCGAAACGCTCGAGTCGTTCGGCACACACGCCGAGGCATTCAAAAAACGCGCCGCAGAGGAAGAAGAGCGGCTCGCGGCAGAGACCGCGCGTAAGCGCGAACTCTCGAAACGCGAGCAGGAAGAGTACGAGTACGAGTACGAGACGAAAATGAAGCGCCGCCGCGAAGAGGATGAATACGCGCTGAAGGTGGCTGAGCGCGAACGCACGCAAAGCGAAAAGACGGCGGTGAAAGAGCGCGACCTCAAAGACCGAGAGGCGGTCCTTGCGACGGCCGAGGAGGAGCTCGAAGACCTGCGTGCGCGAGTGTAGCGGCTACCGAAGGAGATCGAAAAGGCAGCATCCGAGGCAGCGGCGCGGGCTCGCACGGAAACCGAGCGTGAAGCGGCCATCAAGGCCGAACTCGCGAAGCGCGATGCCGAGCGTGAGCAGGCGCTCGGAGCGCTCAAAATTCAGACGCTGGAAGATGTACTCAAGCGTCACCAAGCGCAAATCGCCACACTCGAGCGCACCATCGCGCAAGCGCACGAACACAGCCAGCGCCTCGCCACGACCGCCCTTGAGTCAAGCGCGCTCCGAGAAAAGAAAGCGGTGCCAGTGCAAGAGCGCCAAGAAAACCCCTCCCCGCTCCGCGACCGGCGCGAATAAAAATGTTAGACATCGGATGTTTAACAGTTCGGACAAAAAAACAGCACAGACGGCGCATGGCCAGCCATATAATTCAGAGCCTCCGTACCAGAGTCGGTACGGAGGCTCTCATGGTGCGCCCGTTAGAGTCGTTAGAGTTAGTTTGCCAGTGGCACCACTTCCTCAACTGGTTCCGTGTAAATCCAAAGGCCCTGGTAAACAAGAGGGAGTTGGATTCTCAAATCGTGAGGCAGTGACTTCTTGAGGCCCACCAATAAACATGGCCAATGCATCCCGCGTTCCGCGGCGTTGATAGGGATTCCGACCGATTGGACATACTCATCCCAAGGACTGGTCAACATGTATTCCTCAACGAATTTTTCTTGAGTCTCTCGGATTGACTTCATTTGATCGCGCATGGGCGAACGTCTCCTGTTTTTAGAGAAATGACGATTCAACGACGCGAGGTACTCTTCCGACGAAACTATAGCAGCAATGGGCCACGCCCGCAAACTGCCGCATTCACCGATTATGTTCGCGTTATTCTCAACGCCGCAAACTCCTGTCGAGGCTTCAACACTTTTTCGCTTCAGCACCAATTTTATGCGATCGTTCTAAATTGGTGCTGAAGCGAAACAGACACAGCAACGGGGACCACGCTATTTCTGCTCTCCTTTTACTCTCAAAATAATAGACTTCTTCGGAAATTCCTTTCGTGGCGAAATTTTTGATTTTTGAGCGAGACGAGGAACGTGAGCAAAATGATTCGACGGCGTACTTGTTGTACGACGAGAATCATTTTGCGATACGTGACGAAGTCGCAGCCAAAAATCAAAAATTGCAGCAGAAGGGAGTTTCCGAAGAAGTCTAATGAACGTTTGGCCGCTCTCACACCGCCACGCCCGTGAGAGAGCGAAAGATAAGCCCGATCGCGAATGCCACGGCCGCGACGCCGAGACTGAAGAGAAGCATCGTTCGGAACTGCCGCACGAATGAGCGCCCGAAGATGACGGCGGTGTAAAACGAGACAGCGGCGATGATCGCAACGGCGCTCGCGAGCATGAGAGCAAGGGCCGAAAAGACGCTCCCGAAAAAGAAAAACGGTGAGACAAGGATCCCGACGACCGCGAGATACGAAACGCCGGTGTAGAGCGCGGCCGTCCTCGGCTGCTTCCCTTCCTCAAACTCGGCCTGTAGGAACGCGCTCGCAGCCATCGAGAGCGATGCCGCGACGCCGGTGATGAGCCCGGCTGCGGCAACAAGGTGCGTCGTGCCAAGCACAAACGAGAAGCCGGTAAGCGCGCCCGTGAGCTCAATGAGGCCGTCATTGAGCCCGAGTACGATGCTCGACATGAACTCGACTTTCCCTTCCCTCACCTGGCTGATGAAATACCGCTCACGCTCGCGCTCATGCGCGAGCACCTCCTCCGTCCGTACTCGAAGTGCGACGTCTTTGACCCCCGCGACGTAGCGCTCATAATGCTCGATCATGACCCGCTCGCGCCCCTCAAGAAACTTCGCGGTGAACGTGAGGCCGAAGAGCCGCCGCAGCAGCATGTACAACACAACATCGAGCCGCCGCACGCGGAACGTTTTCCGCGACGCAAACTGCTTCCAGAACTCGTAGTCGCTATACTCCTGACCGATCAGAAGCTCGAGGATGCGTCGAAACTCCGGATTGCGCTCGTGCTGCGCGAGCGCCGTGTAAATCACGTAATCACGGTACTGGTGGTAAGCGAAATAGTCAGGGGTCATCGTCTAAAGTATAGCGTAAGTTTGAATAGATGCAGATGATAGGCGGAAAGTCGTTAGTTTTAAAATTCTCGCGCCGCTTCAGTTCAACCGAAGCGGCGCTATGTGTGGCGTGCCAACTGGAGAGCGCTCGTCTTTACATTGTTCGGAACTTAAGCGTGCCAGTCTCGTACCCCAGCAGATTTTCGAGTACGGTATCTTTCGGCGCGTCTTGACAACGAAGAGAGCGTTCTCGTGTCTCAATTACTACGTATTCCATCCTAAAATCCTGAAATTCCGGGTGGAATTTTCTTATACGATCCAAGTTATCTTGCGCAATCTTCCTGACGACAGACGGAGGAGAGTACACCGTTTCTCCGAGCGGGTCTTTCGCGTTGGGCTCATCCCACGCGCCGTACCATAGTACTACCGGCTCGAATTCATCTGCATCTTCCGTAGCGCCACCTTTTGCCGTGATCATGTATCGCCTCTACTTTCCAAAAAGATTGAACCGTTTCCCAACACCGACGAAGGCGTAATCGACTCCAACGTTACCTCCGTTACTGGGGAGCATTTTCATCCCAACCTGTTCGCCGTTTGATAAATGTCCGACCCCTACCGCAAGGTAGGTTGTGTCTCCAAGCGCATAACGAAGCCCAAGACCCAGGTCGTATGTCCACTGGCTCTGCCCTCGGCGATCTATAGTAAGCGTACCTTCACCAATCCTACGCGCACTCCACGCAACGCCGATTTGCATCAGGATATCTATTTTTCTCGTAGCCCGGTATCCGACCGTGACACCGCCTGCATACTGGGTGGTTTTCTCGATAAGGGAGAACCTGCCGTACGGGCCAGCAAAGAACGTCGCTCTGCCGATGGTGAAGTGCTCAAGCAGGTCAACTTGTATGCTCCCGAGCGAAAGAGGGCGGCTCTCCTCGGTGCCCAAAAAGAACATGCTTGGCGTTGTGGGTATCACCCCAATCCCAAGACGAAGTTCTATGTCGGCAGTGATATTTTCTGAGCGCGCTGCAAGAGGTACTGCCGTTGTTGCTGCGAGAAACAACGACACGAAAACGATTGCCTCGTGCCTCACATGATTCTCCTCTATTAAAGAACGTAGACTATATGGTGAAAAACATCGGTACGATCTTTACAACCAAGACGCATTATAACATACTTCATTCGACACATTTTTGACATTCCCCTTCCTTGCCGTGCACGACCTTGCTATACTGCACGCATCACTGTCCATAGGCAGTTGACAGGCATGCAGGTTTTCAAAACATCCACAAAGCTCGTCCCCACGATCCGCGCCGAGGCGCACTGTGACATCCCCTGCGGGATTTACGATCCGACGCCGGCGAAAATCGCCGCAAAAACCGTCGCGCGCATGGTCGAGCAAATGAACACACTGCCGCTGCCGAGCGACCAAAAGGACGCTCAGGCCGTACGGGTCTATCAAAACGCCCTCGTGCGTCGTGTTCTTGTCAAAGAGCAGCACGCCGAGACTGTGAAACGCGAGCTTGAAATACTTTGGTCGGACTTTTTTAAGCCCGAGCATCTCGAGAAATATCAAAACCTCCACGAGCTTTTTTGGAAGACCATTAAACTCGCCTCAAAACTCAAACAAGATCCGCACCAGGAAGACGCCGCCGCGCTCCTCGCTGGCGTCGACGAAATCGCGCGCATATTCTACGAAGTCAAAGGCGCGCCGGAGAAATTTGATGCGTACCGCGCGATCACTGGTACTCTTTATTGACGGGCAGCACGCAACCCGCAATACGCAATACGCATGTTTCCGCCTGTCGTGTGTGCTGCGTACTGCTTGGTGCGTACTGCGCAAACCTTTTTTCCGCGTCCGCATCTCCGGCCTCTCCTGCTGGCCGCACCTCGTCCCCGGCAAAACATACTGGGCCACCTCGCTCCGACGAGCGCGTGAGGGTAATTTTGTTGTCGTTTCGGGCGCGGCAATAGGCGAATCGCGCATACCGTATGTCGTCAAACGCGTCGCCGAGCAGAGCGCCGGCATGCTTGTACTCGCAAGCACACTCCCGTGGAGCGAGGCGCGGTACACCGTTTCTCCTATGGCCGTCTGCGGCGTACTCATGCGGCGCACTTCGCATTGCGCTATGCCACCTACCCTGCTACGATACCTACTAGCCGTACCATATCCGGAATATCCGGAAATTATACACACGAAACTTCGAGGAGAACTCGCGCATGGATATCCGCGCAGTTATTTTCGACCTTGACCAGACGCTCATCGAATCGCTCGCGGAGGGCCTGCGTCGCATACGCACACTCTGCGCAATGCACGATATCCCTTTCACCAACGTAAGCCGTACCCAACTACTCAACCTCTGGGGCGCGCCGGCAATGACGTTGCTCACGCAGGGGCTCGGCGTATCAGAAAAAACGGCCGACGTGATCCATCAGGCTTGGCAGCGCTATGACGAGCATATACTGCCGTCTGTCATACCAAACGCCCATCGCGCTCTCTCGTGGCTGCGACGAAATGGCATAATCAATTGCCTCCTCACGTCACGCCATCGCGATAATGCGCTCACCGTCCTCGACCGCCACGACCTCCTCCCGGAGTTCGCCTTTGTCTCAACTATTGACGACACCGAGCACCACAAACCCGACCCGAGGACGTTCGAGTACATTCTCGGCAAGCTTCAAGAAGAGAGAGGCATCTCGCCCAATCAGTGCTTCTACGTTGGTGATACTATCGCCGACATCGTGGCAGGATGTAGCGCCGGTATCGCAACACTTGCGGTCATGACTGGCCAGTTTATGCACCTTCCGAATCTCAAAAATGCCGTTGTCGGCATCGGCCTTGATCTTGCCAATGTGATCCCGTCCGTCGCAGAACTTCCTTACGAGGTCGAGAGCCGCCACTCTGGTATGCTTCCCCTCAGTACCGACGCGCTCGGCTACTGATTGATAGGAGCCCTGTGGGCGCCCTACACCTTCAGCTGGAGGTGTAGGGCGTTATTTTTTAAGTCGCTGTGGTACACTACAGCCATGTCGTTTCTCGACGCCCTCAAAGAGATCGGAAAATTTCTCCTTGCTGTCATCCTCGCGCCGTTCGTGCTCGGCATGTGGTGCTTTGGCGAATGGTGGGAAGGCATCCTCAAAAAAATCCTCAAAAAAAAGAAACGCCGTGTGCTGAACGCCGTGCTCCTCGGCATCACCGCGCCGCTCTTCATTTTCTGGCCGCTCGCCTGGCTCGGCAGCAAATTTATTGAGGACTATTGAAACGAGCAATAAGCAGCATGCACACGTTCCAAAATCCGAAGCACGAATATCGAAATCCGAAACAAGGCTCAAAAATCTAAATGCTCCAATGTTCAAAACACGGCCGTCGTGTTTCAAACATTTGAATTTTGGTCATCCCGTATTTAATTTCGTACTCCGATATTCGAATTTAAGGTCTATGCTGCTTGTTGCTCGAACTGGCGCTTGCACAAACCGCGCCCGCCTGTTGTGGTGCAAAACTGCACTTGCGGACATGCAAAAGACGGCGGTATCATACCAAAGTGCGTTCAGACGCCACGTTATTAGCAGCCTGTTAATTTTTAGAGTCAAAACATTATGCAGCATCTTAAAATGATACTCGTAGGACTCACTCTGCTCTCGTTCATCGTCTCGCCGCTCGCGATGGCGCAGAGCACGGACCAAGGGATCCTGCTCGCCGAACTACAGCGGCAAGTTGACGCGCTCAAAGCGCAGATCGCCGAGCTCCAAGGCAAGCTCTCTGCGACGCGCGAGGAAGTGCGTGAGGTACGCAGCGAACTCAAGCTCGCCCGCACGCTTGCGCGCGGCGAGAGAGGTAATGACGTCGCCGAGCTCCAACGATTTCTTGCGCAATTTCCGGACATCTTTCCCGAAGCGCTCATCACCGGCTTTTTCGGCGAACTCACGGAAAAAGCAGTAAAACGCTTCCAAAAGAAGCACGGCATCGAGCAGGCGGGTATTGTGGGGCCGAAAACCCGCGGCCGTCTCATCGCGCTCTTTGTAGAGCATAACGGCGCAACAACGACGCTTCTCCTACCGCCCGGGCTTGCGAAAAAGCTCATCAGACAGGCGAATGATGACGACGATCACGAAGACGCTGACGATCACAAAAACAAAGGCAAAGGAAGGGACCGTGACGCTCGCGAAGCTGCCACGACCACACCGCACGGCGCCACCAGTACGCCGGACCGAGCGCACAAAATCATCGTCTGCCACAAAGAGAAACATACTATCACCATCTCCTCCTCGGCGTGGCCGGCACACCAGGCGCACAGCGATACGCTCGGTGCCTGCGTGGACGGCAACCACGACGACGAGGACGACGATGACGCGACCACAACGCCAGACAGAACAGCACCGGTGATAACCGGCCTCGCCGCGACGAGCACGGCAACAACAACCGCCACAATCGTTTGGAACACAAACGAGCCCGCGACAAGTAAGGTGCTCTACGGCACATCAACGCCGATCACGAACGCAAACAGCTCGATGGTTATAAACAACACCCTCGTAACCGCGCACTCGCTCGCGCTCTCGGGCCTGTCTGCGAGCACGACCTACTACTCCCTTGCGATCTCTTGGGACGCCGCCGGCAACACCGCTACCTCAAGTGAACTTTCATTCACAACGTTCGGCGAATAAACGCCCGGACATGTCTCTTCAGGAAAGCTCCATTGCCACAGCGCACTTGTGTTGGGACTTTTCTGTTTTTCATTGCGTGCCTTGGCAAAGTAAACGTACTGTGGTATGCTAAAAATGGTTAAAAAAGCCCGGCCGACACAAGTCGCGCCCACGCCACCACACCAAAGGAGGCAGTAATGGAAGGGAACAACTACCGATGCGCCACGCCGACATGTCGCAGATTTGCACATGTCGAAAGAATGAACGTCTTGATCGGCAAGGTAGACTACCGGGGTAATCCGGTGCACATTTGCGAGCCGTGTGCTGAGGTCGCGCGAAGCATTGGTCTCAAAACCAGGCCGCTCAAGGAAGCGCTCATAGGGTTTTTCGAGCACCTCGCGGACGAACCGTCGCAAACAGAACCGGTGCGCGGTGAGCAGCGACGACATCCTCACCAGCGCGACAACAGGCGTGAGCGAGAGCGGCAGGAGCAGGCACGGCGCGCAGAAGGAATGGGAGCCGGGGGCGGGGAAGAGTTGGCGCCCAGGCCACACAACGATGGATCGCGCGGTGGATACGGCGCCCTAACTTCGCGCGAAACAAGCGTTGGAGCGGCGTTCGAGAAAGCCGCAGATAGAGCCGCTACCGAAAACCCTTCGAGCGGAACCGCCGATGTGCCGGTAACCTCCGAAGACGGTACGCAACACACGCCGCAGGAGTAAAAAATGTCGTAAGAATCATGCTTCCGGCAATACGCCAATATCCTTTACGGGTGTTGGCGTATTTCAGTGCGTCCGTGTGGTTCATACCGAGCGTACGGAGATTGGCACAGCGCGTCCGTACCCGCTTCCACTGCGTCCACAGGCACAGACGCATGCGTCGTCGCATCGTCTCCTCTGTATGCGCGGAGCATGTTCTCGCGCTCGACGATGCTCTCGATGAGAGTGCTCGGTAGAATACATATCGAACCGTGTGGTTGTCCCGCTCCTCGTGTCTGCCACGCCCCCTTCCGCGCTCCGCATGAGACTTCGGAGCTTCCAGCTCCTACTCGCCCGTGCGGCAGCCGAGTACCGGACCCGTTTTCTGCGGCTCTGTGATGGACACCCTTGCCTTCGGCTAGCCGCTAGCGGTTGGGGCTATCACCCTCCGCAGTGGACTTGGCTTTATAGCCTCACCACCAAGTTGTTGCCCATGCCGGGCGCACCGCAATCACCGGCGAGCACTACAAGGTGCTCGCCGGATTGCTTTGAGGTTGGAATGACATCCGGCTCCGTTCGACATCCGATGGCCCACACTGCGGTGTGTGACATCGGATGTCGAACGCACGATCGCATTCATGCGCCCTGCTTATTGCTTGCTGCATGCTGCGTGTTGCTCGCCCGTGCTATGATACCGCCGATGAGACGCACGCTCTTCGCCGTGGTGCTCAGTGGCTTCTTTCTCGGGATTCTCCTGCGCTCGGTCGCTGACTTTGGGCTTGCTTTTGTCTGGTTTACACTCCTCCTCGGTGGAGCGCTCGGCGCGTGGGGGTACCGTGGCGTGTCGCGCTCACGCTTCTCGCGCGTGAGCGCGACACGCGTCTATGCTCCCGCGCTCATTGCCGCGCTCTTTTTCGTCGCGCTCTCCCTCGGCGTGCTCCGCACGCACACGGCCATCGCCCGTCCCCTTGACCCTCTGCTCGCTCAGCGTGTCGGCGAACACATGCGCGTCTCCAGCCTCATCGTCGCCGAGCCGGACGAACGTGAGAGCTCCACGCGACTTACTATACGGCTCGAAAAACTCGAGCATGAGAGCGGCGCACTGCTCTCAGTCCACGGGAAAGCCCTCGTGGTCGCGCCGACGTACCCGAAGCTCGCCTACGGCGATCGGCTCGAGATTGAAGGCGAACTTCAAGAGCCGCGCAATTTTGAAAACGAAACTGGCCGCGTCTTTGATTACGCTCGCTACCTCGCCAAAGACGGCATTCGACTTGAAATCAGGCGGGTAAAAATCGAGCGCGTCTCCTCCGGCGGCGGGAGCCCACTCATCGGCGCGCTCCTCGCGCTGAAGAGCGCCTTCCTTGAGCGAGTGAGCCGTCTCATTCCGGAGCCGCATGCCTCACTCCTCGGCGGCCTGCTTCTCGGCGCCCGCCGCTCGCTCGGCGAAAATCTGCTCGATCGTTTTCGCGCCGTGGGACTGATTCACGTCGTCGTCCTCTCCGGCTACAATATCTCAATCGTGGCAGACGCTCTCCGACGCTTCTCCGCGCTGGTCCTCCCGCGCCGCCTCACCTGGCTCGTCGCGACGCTCTGTATCGTACTCTTCGCGCTAATGACCGGTGGATCCGCTACGGTCGTCCGCGCGAGTGTGATGGCCTTGATCGCAATCCTCGCCCGCGCAACCGACCGCGTCTACGATATGGCGCGCGCGCTTATCTTCGCCGGCGCCGCGATGGCACTCCACAACCCGATGATCGTCGTTTTTGATCCTTCATTCCAACTCTCCTTTCTCGCAACGCTCTCCTTGATCCTCCTTGCGCCGCGTGTCGCGCCACACCTCAGACTGATTCCCGAGCGATGGAAACTTCGCGAGATCGCAACCGCGACCATCGCAACACAACTCTTCGTGCTGCCGCTCCTCCTCTTCGAGTCAGGACAGCTTTCGGTGGTCTCGCTGCCAGCGAACCTCCTCGTGTTGCTCGCAATCCCAACAACGATGCTCGCTGGATTTCTCGCCGGCGCAGTCGGCTTGGTGAGCACGGTCCTTGCCGCGCCGCTCGCCTGGATCGCAACCGCGCTCCTCGGCTACATGCTCGCCGTTGTCAGCATCTTCTCGTCGTTGCCGTTCGCTTCGGTCTCGCTTCCGCCGCTACCTTTGTGGGGAGTTATACTCTCCTATGCCTGCATAGGCGGCGCACTCGTGTGGTTTGCGCGGGAAAAAACAAACCCAACAGCGGCAAGCAGCATGCAGTAAGCAACAAGCACGTCAAACGCTGTGCTTGTCGCTTATCGCCTGCTGCTTATTGCGACGATTTGTGTCAAACGCGCGGCTTTATATCAGTACACCCCACGCAGACACGTCAATCGCTGCCGCGCTTCGCCACCGCAACCGCGGCGCTGCGAAACCAGCCCAAAAGTGCCCTCGTGTCATCCTCCCGCTCGCCGGAGCCGAGGACGATAATCGCAAGTGTGCTCGCGGCGCGACCGCCACCGACCGGCACGTCAAAGAGAGTGAGCATTGTCTCTCCCGCATCCTCAGTAAATCCGGTCTTGCCGCCGAGAAAAAGCTCGTGCGTGACCAAATGATTACGATTTGCGAACGCATACATCGTTCCATCAAGCGCGATCACGTCTTTTGTTTTCGTGCGGGTAATACCAAGGATGAAGGACTTCGTCGTTGCGAGATGACGCGCGAGCGAGACGAGATCACGCGTGGTCGAGACGCTGCCGGAGGAGATGCCCGACGCATCGGCAAAGCGCGTCGAGCGCATGCCGAGCGCCGTTGCTTTGGTGTTCATCGCGGCGAGAAACTGCTCCTCCCCGAGCTCTCGCGCGAGCGCATGCGCGACGGCGTTGTTCGACTCAAGGAGAAGCGGGTAGAGTGCGTCGCCAACGAAAAACTCGTCGCCCTGCCGCAGCGTGCCGTAATCACCCACCCCCGCCGCATGCGGATCAACGATGCTGATCGGCCTGTCGAAGCTGATCGTCTCGTTCGCAACGATCGCGCTCATCAGTTTCGTGATCGAGGCGATCGGGCGCTCGCGCTCTGCCTCGTGCTCAGCAAACACCGCACCGCTCACGACATCGGCGACGATATAACTACGGGCGCTGACTGCCGGCGCCGGCCGATTGCGCACGCGTACTTCATAAGCGCGCGATGCCGCTTCGTCTCTGGCTGCCGCGACGAAGAGCGGCGTGCCGCGCTCCGCAAAGGCAAAGACCTGCTTCGCGTTGTCGGTCGAGAGCCGAATGCAACCGCCAGAGTAGCCAGTGCTGACTGGCGTCCCGTCCGGATAGTACGGCCAGCCGTGGATAAAGAAGTTGCCGAAGAATTGCATACTCTGCGGCATGAAAACGCCGCCAATCGAGGAGAAGTGGTTCGGCGCCTTCATGAGCACTCTGTAGCTTCCGGTGGGCGTCTCCCAGTGCGAGCCCGGACGACCCTTCGAGAGCACGGGAAAGCTCCTCGTGCGCTTCCCATCCTCGTAGAGCGAGAGCTCCATCGCCGCAAGGTCAATGCCGATAAACTTCCCTTGTTTCGGGATATGCTCGGCAATGGACGGGGCTCTGATGACGCTTGGATCGAGCACGCGATTACGCTCCTGCTCCGCGGCAAGTGCCGCAGCTTCTCTCGCTCCGCGTCGAGAGCGGATTTCCGCGATGGCCGCGTCGAACTGCGCTGCCTCGCGAGTCTCGCTTTCTCGAGAGTCAAACGGCGGCAACGAAAGTGCTGCGCGTGAGCCAAACGAAGCGATGAGCACAAGTACGGCAATCCCGGTTGCAACCGAGAGCGCAAAACGAAAACCAACGATGTCAAAACCATCGCGGGGCGGCATAAGAGAGGCGCGCGCGGCGCTCTCATCAGTGTACCCCGACACGCCGCCGCGACGACATGTGGAACCTGTTGAAAAGTGATGACCCTGTCGCGTGCTTCATGCGACAGGGTCATACTAAAGGACTCCACTATCCCTCCTCTTATGCTTTAAAGTACTGGAAAGGGACGGACACCTCGAGTGCAAATGTGCCACCCCGTTCTGCCTCGATCGTCGCATTCCCACGCTTCAGTAGGGATGCGAGGCATACGACAACGAGGCTGATTTCCACCACCGGTGACCCAGCAATTTCCTGGGCCATTTCAGTGGACACTTCTAAGAGGTCCCAAAAATTCGTCGTAATTCTTGTAATCTCGTCATTGACAATCCCTGCGCTCATCTGCTTTCCCTCCCGCTGCAAAAAAAATTTGAACGTCGAACCAGTATTCACACCTAGTGAAGCACAAACGCTCAAAAAAGTCAAGCACCTCGATCCATGGCCTCATTCGCAAGCCGATCCGCGTCTTTGTTCTGCGCCCGCGGGATATGAGTAATCGTGAGATGCGGCACGTCGCTCACGCGAAGATTGTGCACCCTGATGAACTGAGGAAAGAGCGTCGGCTCTTTGATTTGGTACTCCCCCCGGAGCTGTCGCGCCACGAGCTCGCTATCGAGCTTGAGCTCGATGTCAAGCTCGCCGAGGCGCGCCTTGCTAAAAAGCTTTTTCAGCGCCTCGAGCGCAAGGATCACGGCCTGATACTCCGCCCAGTTATTAGTCTGACGGCCCAGGAACTGCGAGACGCTCCGCAGTGGCCTCCCGTCCGCGCCCACAATAAACACACCTGCTCCCGCAGGCCCCGGATTTCCCCGCGCCCCGCCGTCGGTGAAGACGGTAATCTTAGTCATTTTTTCGTTTAGAAATTTTTCTGACATGTGATTTTAGCCAAAGCGCAATGTCGTCAATTGGGAGCTTTTCCGCCACCACCCGCAAAACGAAACGCTCCATTTCTGCGTTCGTAACAGAAAATGCGTACCCGTTCAAACTCAAAAATCGCACGGCAACGGTAATAGCTGTACGCTTGTTGCCGTCGACAAACACGTGATACAGCGCAATTGACTCAAGGTATACGGCTGCTTTATTAAAAACACCCCTGTGGGTTTCTTGCCCAAACACCTTTTGGCGCGGCCGCGCAACAATGGATGCAAACAGGCTGATGTCGCGGACGCCGTCACTCCCTCCTGTGCTTTCGACAAGAAGCGCGTGAATCGCAAGGATGTCGTTTTGCGAAAGGTAGCGCACATTATTGCCGCGCGAGAGCATCAAGCGCTTTTCGATATCGGCGGATAAAATTTCGTGTCCAGATCACCAGCTCTGGATTGAACTGCACCGCTGGCACAACAACGATTTTGCGTCTTGCGGCGTCTGTGGCGACCTCTACCTTGTCACCAATATCGAGCCCGAGAGCGCCAAGGGTTTCCCGCGAGAGCGTTACCGCTGCCGAGCTGCCGACTTTGATGATCTTCTGAGTCATAAATAAAAAGATAAACGACGATTATAATCAAATTATAATCGTCGTTTATGGGCCGTCAAGCATACTGCTCGCACTTCTTGTTACATACCGGAGTAGCATCTGCTACTGCAGCTCCGTGTTGCGCTTCACGCGCTCCCACGCTTCCTCAGCTGCCTCCGGATTCTCTCGGTAGAAGTCGGCAAACGTTTTCTCCGCGAGTGCAATCGCCTCTTCGCGCATGCGCTCTTCCTCCTCAAACCGTGCCCGTGCGACGTCCTCGTTTGTGGCCTCCGGACCTAACGTTGGTGCTTGTTCCATATAAAAACTCCCTAAAAATGCTGCTCAAAAAATTGTTTCGACCTTCTTACTCGTACTCTACCAAACATTTCCCCCCACCGCAGCTCGCGAGAGCTGCGGTGGGGGATTTCTGCCTACTCCAACCCAAGTTCGCGCTTAACCATCCGGCTATACGGCAAGCCGGTAATGTCATAGTCAGCGCCCTCTAGCTGTTTGTGGCAGCGCTTGCACTCCGGCAAGCGGTTCAAGAGTATCGCACGAAGAGTTTCCTTTTGGTTTCTGGCGACCCTGTTGTTGTGCCCGCAACGCGGGCACGGTACGAAAAAATTGAAACGCGCGACAAGTGTGAGTTCCGCCATGCCGCACCTCGCCTAATGTTAAGGCCCCGTGTGGCCCATACCTCTTATAAGAATAAAGCATAAACACTAAAAAATGTCAACTATCCGCAGCCGAAGTTCGGGGGTGACGCGAAAATAAGAAACCTCAAGGTGCGCGAGGAGGTTTATGTGTGCGCCAGGTTCGAGCGCCACCGAAAACCCATCTGGCTTCATAAAAAAACCGACCGCCGGCACTGGAAAAATCAACGTGTTCAACACCGAGTGTTGAACAATTTCGTTAGAAACAGGGGCGACGAAGCGGAGCTCGAGATGACCCCCGTCGCGGCCGAAGGTGCGGACATGTGCGATGGTGAGGTCGCGCAGGAGAAAGAGCGGCTTCGGGTTTCCGATGCCGAACGGCGCGAGCGCGGCGATCTCGCGGTAGGTCTCCCAGCTGAGGTCGGCAAGCGAGAGCTCAGCGTCCGCCTCACGTACGGTGCCCCCAGCGCCTTCCTTAGAAGGTGCTGGGGGCACGCCGGCCGGTTCAGCGCCTTCCCCACCGACGATTCTTCCGTGCGCCTCTTCAAGCGCAACCTCGAGTGTGTGGATGTATTCGTGCGAAATTGAAAAGCCACCAGAGCGCTCGTGGCCGCCGAAGTCAAGAAACACCTCCGAGCGCACCGCGCTCATGAGCTCGACCACGTTAATACTTCCGTCAGAGCGGCACGAACCCTTGATGGTCTCGCTTCCCGCCCTCCCCCAGAGGAAAACGGGGCGCTGGTACTCCTCGACGAGCGAGTTTGCCGCGAGGCCGAGAAGTCCCGGCATCCACGAGGGACTTCCGAGTACGATGAGCGAGAGCGCCTCGCGCTCTCGCAAGCGACAGTCAAGCCGCGCTCTCGCCTCGCGCACCATCACCGCCACAAGCCCCTTGCGCCGCTCATTGAGCGCATGCAACTCCTCGGCGAGCACGCCGCCCTCGAGCACGTCTCGTGTCGCAAGGAGCCGCAGGGCCTCCAAGGGCTCTCCCATCCTGCTTGCGGCGTTGATCCGCGGCGCTACCATGAAGCCGACGTCGTCCTCGGTGAGCGAGCGCTGCGAGACGCGTGCGTGGCGCAAAAGTTGCTGGAGTCCCGGGCGCGGGCTCTTGCGAAGAACAATGAGTCCAAAATGCGCAAGCGTCCGGTTCTCGCCATGGAGCGGCACCATGTCGGCAATCGTCGCGAGGCCCGCCATGTCAAGCAACCACTTCTCCCATCCTTCGGGGGGGGCCGTCATTTTTGGCGCGCTGCTTCGTTGCGGGGACCCCGCTCGCGACTCCAACGTAGCTTTTAGTACGTTTCCATCGCTCGCTTCCCCGCGCCTCGCATCGCATCCAAAAATGACGGCTCCCTCGGGCTGGTCAGCGCGCATGCGCTGCAACAGCCCCTGTACGAGCTTGAATGCCGTCCCCGCGCCGCAGAGTTCCTTAAATGGATACGTATCATCGCGCTGCTTGTTGTTGATCACCGCATAGGCCGCGGGGATCACTTGCTCGTCATTTGATTGATCGACAGGCGGCAGATGGTGATCCGTAATGATGACGTCGATCCCGCTTTCCTCGGCGAGCGCCACCTCCACAGAGTCCGTGATGCCGCAATCAACGGTAATCACAAGGGAAACGCCCTCAGTGTGGAACTGCTCGATCGCCTCGTTGTTGAGCCCGTAGCCCTCAGTGTAGCGGTGCGGCACATAGTTCGTAAAATTGTTGTAGCCGATCTTTTTGAAAAAATCGTGGAGAATCACGCCGCCCGGGATGCCGTCGCAATCGTAGTCGTTGTAAATCACAATGCGCTCGCCGCGCTCGAGTGCCCGCAGTATGCGTTCGACCGCGTGGTCCATGTCTTTCATTAAAAACGGATCGTGCGTGTCGCGTGTATAATCCGGCGCGAGAAACTTCCGCGCGTCTTCGGCCGCTGTCACGCCGCGATAAAAGAGGAGCGAACGCACAAGCGGCGGGTATTCGGCAAGTGCCGCATCCGCGGAGTCCGGTATGGGGTCGCGAACACGATAGCGCGCCATAGCCACCAGTATACGCGAAGTTGGAAACCATGGGGAGAATGCAGTATATTGGGAGAGTGGAAAGTGGAGAGTAGAAAGTTGGACGCGACGGCGCTCTACCCTCTACTTTCCACTCTCTACCTTCCAGGCTAATGGATTGCTTATTCTGTAACATCATCGCCAAAAAGTTTCCGGCCGTCTTCGTTTACGAAGACGAGAAAGTCGCCGCGTTTCTTGATATCAAGCCAGTAAACCCCGGCCACACGCTCTGTGTGCCGAAGGCGCACTTCGCGAACATCTTCGATGTTACTGAGGAAACATTTTGCGACGTCGCAGCGGCAACGAAGCGGATCGCCCTGGCGATCCGCGCTGCGGTCGACGCCGACGGCATCAACCTCATCGTAAATAATGACCGCGCTGCGGGCCAACTCGTCCCCCATATACATCTCCATATCGTCCCACGCTTCCTCACCGACGGCTTCCATCACTGGAAAGGGGCGCCGTACAAACAAGGCGAGATCGAAGGAGTGGCCGCCGAGATACGAGCGCGATTGCAATAAGACGCTCCCTGTGTTTTAATATTATTAGTCCTTGTGTTGGACAGTCGCCCAGCCGCAAATACAGCGGCCCGCGGGAGGAAAGTCCGGGCTCTCGCTGGCGCAATTTCCAATCTGCAACAACCGATTTCCAATTATTGGAAATTAGAAGTTAGTCGTTGGTAGTCGCGTCAGCAGCAGGGTAGCGGGTAACGCCCGTCGCTGGCGCAATTTCCAATTGTTTGGAAATTAGAAGTTAGGAGTTGACCGTCGCGTCAGCAGGGGTGCGAGCAGAGACGCTTCGAGGCGAGAGCCAAGAAGCATCCAGTACCTTGCTCACAAGGTGCTGGATGAGTTCCGGCGGTAACGCCGGAGGTGAAACGGCTAAATCCCTACCCGAGTGCAAGGCCGAGCCGTTGGCAACAGCCAACTTACAACAGCTAATTTCCAATTTAATTGGAAATTAGAAATTAGTAATTGGTCGTTGCGTAAGCGGAGTGCCGCTTGAGCCGTGCAGTAATGCACGGCCCAGATAAATGACTGCCGCCAGACGGGATGCGCGCGTTGCTCCCGTGTGGAACAAAACCCGGTGTATAGACACAAGGAATGCGCAGTCCTCCACCGGAGGACCAAATAACCATCGCCCCGACTCATATCGGGGCGATGGTGTTTTTTTATATACGCGCGTTCGGGTGCACTACAAAAACCAATCTTCAAAAATTGAACGCTGCCCCAGTTAAAGGTCGGAACACAAACACACTCTACCCTGGCTTCCGCGGCGAGTGTGTTTGTGCTTTACTGTCTGCACGACAGTAAAAAAATTTTCGCTCACACATCTCTAAGCAACACCTGATCTAAAAAATTCTTAGATTAGGTAGCACAGATATAAGGATAGTCACATCAAAGCTAGAAGTTGGAAGTGGGAAGTGGGAAGTTGGATACGCGAACGAGGCGCCGCGACAGCAATCCAGCTTCTAACTTCAAACCTCCAACCTCCAAACTAGGACAAAACGTCCTCTGCCTGTGCTGTGGGCGGTATTGCTTAGAGGTGTGTAGGTAAAAAAAGAACATGGGGGAAGGTTAGCATAAAAAGATTTCTATGTCAAGTGATTTTGACCACCTCGACCGCGCTCTCCGGCCCGCCGCATGGGACGACTATATAGGCCAGGAGCACATTAAGCGCAACCTCTCGATACTCCTTGCTGCGGCTCGCGAGCGCTCCGAACCGCCAGAGCACCTCCTCTTCTACGGCCCGCCAGGCCTCGGCAAGACGACGCTCGCGCACCTTGTCGCCCGAGAGATGGGCTCACAGATCAAGATCACCTCAGGGCCGGCGATCGAGAAAGTGGGCGACCTTGCCTCGCTCCTCACCAACCTCGCGGCCAGCGACATGCTATTCATAGACGAAATCCACCGGCTGAATAAAGCGGTCGAGGAGGTGCTCTACCCTGCCATGGAGTCCGGGGTTCTTGATATTATTATCGGCAAGGGTCCGTCAGCGCGCACGATCCAGCTCGACCTGCCGCCCTTTACTCTGCTTGCAGCGACGACTCGTGTCGCGCTCCTCTCCTCGCCGCTGCGCTCGCGCTTCTCCGGCGGCGTGTTCCGGCTCGAGTTCTATAGCGAAGACGAGCTCGCGCACATTGTCGCCCGATCGGCGACGATTCTCGGCGTTGCGGTCGCGCCTGAGGCATCTCAGGAGATCGCGCGGCGCAGCCGCTTCACCCCGCGAACCGCAAACTATATTCTGAAGCGCTGCCGCGACTTCACCCAGATACGCAAATGCAACCTCTCGCGCGATGCCGTCTCAGAGGCGCTCGCGCTCCTCGAGATCGACGAGCTCGGCCTCACACCCGCGGACCGCCACCTCCTCGAGACTCTAATCACTAAATTCGGCGGCGGCCCGGTCGGCCTCGGCACGATCGCGGCCTCGCTCGCCGAGGAGACCGAAACGATCGAGGAAGTACAGGAGCCCTACCTCATGCGCGCAGGCCTCATTGAGCGCACCCCACGCGGCCGCATAGTCACTCCCCGTGCCTACGAGCACCTTGGCAGGCCAGCGCCGCAGACAGCACAGCAAAAGTTTTTGTAGTGCGGGGATAAGGTTTCAACAGAGAGACGACGCACGTATGTGCGTCGTCTACCGTACCGTATCACTTTCAACACATGAGCACATGCACTCATGCAGACCAAGTTTGTCGATAGGCACACGAAAGGTGTGCCGAATCATCCCATGCACCACATCATAGAAACTACTCTCTACGACCTCAACAACAAGACACCTGTCCTCATCGATCTTGATCGTAGGCCAATCAATCGTGATGGAAGCGCGTGACGAGCGAGTATTCATGAGTTCCCGATGGTGCAACCTACCGTCAAGCGTTTTCCACACAATGAAGACCATACTGAAGCACTTCGGGTTGTCTGGGCACCGTTCATCAAGCGCATAAAGCCCAACAAGCCCGATGTCACGTCTGGTCGCTTCCTCGGTCCACGCTCGGTATCCAGGGAAATTCGGCAGCCAGTTTCTCCGTATTTTGGGATCGAACTCAAGCGTACATATACGCGATTTATTAGATGACTCTGACGAGACGCGCGAATACCTGAAAGAAAAGGAGCGGCTTGAGCTCGGTGAATCAAAGTTTTATCCGGAAAATTTTCATTCTGAAGTAGATCTACTTGTTTATGGAAACAAAGTCGCGCTGATCTCATACAGGACACTCATCGCCGTGGTTATCGAAAACATGAGTATTGCGAAGGCGCAGAGACAATGTATGGAATTTATATGGAAACATACGGCCTGAAACGGATTCGGGCGATTGTGATGTCCAGTGGCAATGTCTATCTACAAGTACGGTGGCGGAATGGCAGAATGCGCGCGTGTATGACGCGTGCAGCTACGAGCAACCTCGGTCGCCCGGCGCCGGGAGCGGAGCAACAAAAGCTTTTGTAGTTGTAATTGCCGCGGTGAGAAAAA
>Ga0209399_10000344_pt1 | contig 28780 bp, 26 predicted proteins | sample OV2TP3_FD_184130 | JGI IMG/M metagenome (GOLD analysis project Ga0209399, IMG submission 184130) | Hot spring microbial communities from Beatty, Nevada to study Microbial Dark Matter (Phase II) - OV2 TP3 (SPAdes) (version 3) | ecosystem: Environmental > Aquatic > Thermal springs > Hot (42-90C) ... | reverse complement strand
AAGCAGTAAGAGACTACCTCAGGGGCTAAAGCCCTTCTTTCTCTCCACCGTTTCGGCACGGCTGAAGCCGTGCCCTGACGAAACTCTACAAACCGCGGAGGAAGGGGTTGGAGTCCTTTTCTTCGGCGAGGGTGGTGTGGGGGCCGTGGCCGGGAAAGACGACGGTGTCAGGGTCAAGCGGCAGGAGCTGCGAGCGGATGGAACGGAGGATGGCGTCGTAGGAACCGCCCCAGAGGTCGGTGCGGCCGATGGAGCCGGCAAAAAGCGTGTCGCCGGCGAAGAGAATCTTGTGGTCGGGCAGGTAGAGACAGGAGCTGCCGGGAGTGTGACCGGGCGTGTGGAGGACCTGGGCGCGGAGGCTTGCTCCCCAGCGGATATCGTCGCCGGGCTGGAGGGTGCCATCCATTTGCACTGCGGGCGGCGCGGGAAAGCCGAAGGCGGCGCACTGCATGGCGACGTTGTCGAGCAGCCAGCGGTCGTCGGGGTGCATGAGGACCGCCGCGCCGGTGGCTTGCTTGAGCTTGGCGGCGCCGCCGACGTGGTCGGGGTGGGCGTGGGTGATGAGGATGGCTTTGACCATGAGGTTGTGCCGGCGGAGCGCGGCCAGGATGGCGTCCGGCTCGTCGCCGGGGTCGATGACGACGGCCTCGTGGGTTTCGGGGTCGCCGACCACGTGGCAGTTGCACTGGAGGAAGCCGACAGGAAGAACCTCGTGGATGAGCGGGTCGCGCATCCAAACGAATATAGCACTGAAGGCTTCTCATCGCAGAGGGCGCGGAAAGCAAAGAGGGGCCCGCTTCGCGAGCGAGACAGACAAGAATGTCTGTCCTACCGATGCATCCTCAACGGTGGCGTTGTAGTCCGGCGCAAGGCGATGGTAGAATGCGCGGGCTTGCCGCTTGCCAATGCATCCAATGAAGGGACTCCACATGCGTAGAGTGCTGCGACCCCTGGTCCTCGGTCTGGTGCTGTGCCTGCTCGTCGGAGCCACGGCCCCGCCGCTGGCGGCGCAGACCACGACTTTCGAGGACCAGGCGAGCAAGCTGCGTAAGCCGTTCGGCGACGAGCGGGCAACGCACCACTGGCCGCGCACGCGCACCTACGACCTGCAGCACGTGAAGGTGGAGCTGACCACCATCGATTGGGAAAAGCGCGAGATAGCGGGCGCGGTGACGCTCACGCTGGCGCCGCTGGGCGACGGGCTGCGGCAGGTGACGGTGGACGCAGCGGAGATGAAGGTTGAAAGCGCGATGCTGGGCGACCGTCCGCTCGAGTTCACTCACAACAACAGCACACTGACGGTCTCGCTCGACCGGCCCTACAACACCGGCGAAACTGCGGCCGTGGCCATCCACTACCGCGCCCGGCCGCGCAAGGGACTCTATTTCACCGCGCCGGACAAAGACTACCCGAAGAAACCGCAGCAGGTGTGGACCCAAGGCGAGAGCGAGTACAACCACTACTGGATTCCGGTCTACGACTTCCCCAACGAGAAAGCCACGAGTGAGATGATCGTTACCGTGCCGGCGGCGATGATCGCCATCTCGAACGGCAAGCTGGTGGAGGTGCGCGAGGACAAGGCGGCGGGGACGAAGACGTTCCACTGGCGCGGGGAGGTGCCGCACACGAGCTACCTGATTTCGCTTGTCGTGGGGAAGTTCGACAAGCACACGGACGACGCGGGCGGCGTACCCATCGAGACCTACGTCCTGCCGGGAACGGACGCAGCCACGGTGGCGCGCTCGTTCGAGCAGACGGCGGCGATGATCCGCTACTACAACGAGTGGATCGCGATTCCCTACCCCTACGAAAAGTATGCGCAGACCACGGTGGAGGAGTTCCTGTGGGGCGGGATGGAGAACGTGAGCGCGACGACGCTCTACACCGACACGCTGCACGACGAAGCGGCGGCGCCCAACTTCACCAGCGAAGGCCTGGTGGCGCACGAGCTGGTGCACCAGTGGTGGGGCGACCTGCTCACCTGCCGCGACTGGTCGCACATCTGGCTGAACGAGAGCTTCGCGACTTTCTTCACCAACCTGTGGTACGAGCACCGCTACGGGCGCGACGAGTACGACTACCGGCGCTGGGAGGATTTGCGCGACTCGCTCAAGGAAGACCGCGAGGACTACCGCCGGCCCATCGTGATGCCGGTCTTTGTCGACGAGATGGACCTGTTCGACTCGCACACCTATCCCAAAGGCGGGCTGGTGCTGGACATGCTGCGCTACGTGCTGGGCGACGCGCAGTTCCAGAAAGCCATCCGCCACTACGGGCAGAAGCACGCGCGGCAGTCAGTCGACACCGAAGACCTGCGCAAGGCGATTGGAGAAGCCACCGGTCAAGAGCTGGGCTGGTTCTTCGCGCAGTGGCTCTACTCGGCGGGCCATCCCGAGTTCGTGGTCAACTCGGAGTGGCAGGCGGACACCCAGCAGCTCCACCTGACGGTGGAACAGAAGCAGAAGCGCGAGGAGATGACGCCGCTGTTCCGCATGCCGGTGGAGATTGAAGTGACGACGGCGCAGGGCCCGCAGACGTTCCGCGTGGAGGTGTCGCTCGAGCGGCACGACTTCTACTTCACGCTGGCGGAGCGGCCGACGCGGGTGCGGTTCGACCCGGGTCAGCGCATCATCAAGACGCTGGAGTTCCCGCGCTCGCGGGCGGAGCTGGTGGACTTGCTGGGCAACGACGCGAACGTCATCGGGCGCATCTGGGCGGCCGAACAGCTCGGGAAGCGGTTGAACGACCTGGTGGCGGTGGCGGCGCTGCGCGAGGCGCTCGCGAGCGAGAAGCACTGGGGCGTGCGGAAGGAGATTGCGCGCGTGCTGGGCGAAGTGAAGACGCCGGAAGCGCGGGCGGCATTGTCGGACGCACTGCTCGACGCCGACGCGCGCGTGCGCGAAGAGGCGGCCAAGGCGCTGGGCGAGTTCAAGGGGGACGCCGAAGCAGCGAAGCTGTTGGAAGGCGTCATCGCCAAGGAGCCGAAGAGCTACGTGGTGGCGGCGGCGGTGCGGTCGGTCGGGAAGATCGGCGCCGACGGCGCTTTCGAGCGGCTGCGCGATGCGCTCAAGCGCGACTCGCACGTCGAGGTCATCCGGCGCGGCGCGCTCGAAGGCCTGGCGGAGTTGGGCGACGCACGCGGGTTCGGGATAGCGATGGAGTGGTCGCGCTACGGCAAGCCGCCGCACGCGCGCCAGTCGGCCATCGAAGCGCTGGGAACGCTGGGGCGCGGCAAGGATGCAGCGCTGGACCATTTGCTGGGCCTGCTCGCCGACCCCTACATCTGGGCGCGGCGGTCGGCGCTGACGGCGTTGGGCGAGTTGGGAGACACGCGGGCGATTCCGGCGCTGGAGGCCTTCGCGGCGGCGGAAATTGAGCGGCGGCTGCAGCGCGAAGCGGAGAAGGCGCTGGAGAAGCTGCGGGCGAAGCAGAAGGCGGAGGTTGTCGCGCCGCCAAGGCATTTCGGGATCCTTGTCCCGACGGTTGGGAGCAACGTAGCGAGCGCGCCGGGGCAGTAAGTCAGCTAACCGCAGAGGCGCTGAGGACGCGGAGAAAAGCGAGAGGAGCCGCAAGGGGCGAAGTCCCTCTTCTTGGAGCTGTGAACTGGCAACCCGAAGGCGTTGCCCCGCCTTGCGTTGCCCCGAGGGAATTGTATTCACAGACAGGAATGTCTGTCCCACTGATTGTAGGGGTGGCGTGGCGAGATGAGTGAGGACCGCAGGTCGGCGTTGGAGGCGACGCTGACGTCGCAGGGCGCGCAGTTCGGCGCGTGGCGCGGGTGCCGCGTGGCGGAGCACTACGGCGACGTCGAAGCCGAAGTGCGCGTGGTGCGCACGGGCGCGGGCGTGATTGACCGCACCGACCGCGCCTTTCTTACCGCCAGCGGGCCGGACGCCGCCGACTACCTGCACCGGATGACGTCGAACGAAGTCGGCGGGCTCGAGCCCGGCCAGGGCCGCTATGCGCTGCAGCTCGATGCGCAGGGACACATCATTGCCGACTTCCACCTGCTGCGCATGGACGACCACGTGCTGCTCGAGACCGACTGGCTGCGGCGCGGGCCGCTCCGCGAAGTGCTGGAGAAGTACATCGTGGCCGACGACGTGGAGATTGCCGACGCCAGCGCGCTGTTGGCGGAGCTGCAGGTGGAAGGCCCGCAGTCGGGGCGGCTGCTGAAGGCGGCCGTGTCGCAGGGCGTCCTTCCGGGCGCCGAGTTCAACCACGGTTGGGTGAAGTTTGGCGAGACGCCGGTGCTGGTCGTGAAAGTGAGCGAGACGGGCGAAGACGGCTACCGGCTCATCTTCGTGGTCGAGTACGCGCAGAACGTCTGGGAGGCGCTGAGCGCGCAGCGGCGCGCAGTGGAGTGGAAGCCGGTCGGGCACGCCGCGCTCAACATCCTGCGGACGGAAGCGGGCATTCCGTGGTATGATGCCGACATCGACGAGCGCACGCTGCCGCCCGAAGCCGGCCTCGAGCACCGCGCCATCAGCTACACCAAGGGCTGCTACCTCGGACAGGAAGTCGTCGAGCGCATCCGCTCGCGCGGGCACGTGAACCGGAAGCTGACGGGGTTGCGCCTGAGCGGACCGGAGTTGCCTGCTGCGGGTGCGAAGCTCACGGCCGGCGGTAAGGAAGTCGGGTGGATTACCACCGCGGTGCACTCGCCGACGCTGGGCGCCGCGATTGCGCTCGGCTACGTGCGGCGCGAGCAGCTCGAGCCCGGCACACGGCTCGACGTCGAAGGCGGCGGGACAGCGGAAGTGACGGCGCTGCCGTTCTACCGCGCAGCCTGAGGGCGCGCCGGCGCATCTAATGGTATTGAGAGTGGTACCAAACAAGGGAGGCCTCGTGGCGACAACCTTCGATGAAGGCGTGAACGTGAAGCACCAGCTCTACGGGTTGGGCACCATCGTCGAGTCCGACGAAGACCGCACCACCATTGACTTCGTCGAGCACGGCACCAAGAAGTTCGTCACCTCCATCGTCGTACTGGAAGAGACCGACGAGGCGGTGCCGCGCAAGAGCAAGGCCAAGCGCGCGCGGCGCACGAAGAAGAAGTAACGGATTCGTCACGGTTCCTCGGCCCACAGGCTTCGGTCTGTGGGCCGATTTTTTTGTAGCGCCGGCATCTTGCCGGCATTCCGTAGCGCCGTCTGCAAAGCTGCTAGCCAGGACGGCAGGGCCGGCTGGAAGCCGGCGCTACAAAAAGCCGGCGCTACAAGAAGCGCTACCTGGCGAGGTTGAGGGCGCGCTTGAAGGAGCCGCGCTCCTGGTCGATCTTCCGCTGCAGTTGCATGAGCGCGAAGATGAGCGACTCGGGCCGCGGCGGGCACCCGGGCACGTAGACGTCGACCGGGATGATCTGGTTCACACCCTGCACCAGGGCGTAGTTGTTGAAGACGCCGCCCGAGGTGGCGCAGGCGCCCATCGAAATCACCCACTTCGGCTCCGGCATCTGCTCCCACAGCCGGCGGATCACCGGCGCCATTTTCTGCGACACGCGCCCGGCGACGATCATCAGGTCGGCCTGCCGCGGCGAGGCGCGGAAGACTTCGGCGCCGAAGCGGGCCACGTCGAAGCGCGCCGCGCTCATCGACATCATCTCGATGGCGCAGCAGGCCAGCCCGAAGGTCATCGGCCAGATGGACGAGCGCCGCGCCCAGTTGATGGCCTTGTCGACGGTGGTCAGGATGAGGCCGTCGTCCACCGCCAGCTCAGGCTGTGGAGCGCTGCTCATGGGGTCATTATCTCACATTCCCTTTGTGTCTTTGTACCTTCGTGGCTAAACCTTCAGCACAACTTTGCCGAATTGCTCGCGGCGCTCGAGGTGCGCGTGGGCGGAAGCGGCTTCGGCCAGCGGAAAAACCTTGTCCACCACCGGCCGCAGCTTGCCCTGCTCGACCAGCTTCAGCACCGCAATCAGCTCCCCGCGCGTCCCCATGTAGCTGCCCAGCAGCGACCACTGGTTGACGAACAGCCGCCGGATGTCAATCTTGACTTCCGGGCCGGTGGTGGCCCCGCAGGTGACCAGCCGTCCCGCGGGCGCGAGGCTCCCCAGGCTCTTCTCCCAGGTGGCGGCGCCGACGTGCTCGAAGACGACGTCCACGCCGCGCCGGCCGCTCAGCTTGCGGGCTTCTTCGGCGATGTCCTGCTTGGAGTGGTTGATGGTCTCATCGGCGCCCAGCTCGCGTGCCGACTTGAGCTTGGCGTCCGAGCCGGCGGTGGCGATGACGCGCGCGCCCGCCAGCTTGGCAATCTGAATGGCCGCGCTGCCGATGCCGCTGCCCGCGCCCAGCACCAGCACGTCTTCGCCCGCGCGCAGCCCGGCGCGCGTCATCAGCATGTGCCAGGCGGTGAGGAAGACCAGCGGCACGGCGGCGGCTTCTTCGAAGCTCAGTCGCGACGGCATGGGCAGCACGTTGACCTCGGGCGCGCGCACGTACTCGGCCGAGCCGCCGTCCACCAGGTAGCCGAAGATGGTGTAGCGCCGGCACTGGTTGTCGAGCCCGCTGATGCAGGCGTCGCAGGCGTTGCACGACAGCCCCGGAGCCAGCACGACTTTCTGCCCGACTTTGGTGCGGGTCACGCCGTCGCCGACTTTGGCCACTTCGCCGGCGATGTCGCTCCCCGGGATGTGCGGCAGCGGAATCTGCACCCCCGGCAGGCCGTTGCGCACCCACAGGTCGAGGTGGTTGAGCGCGCAGGCCCGCACGCGCACCAGCACTTCCCCGTGCCCGACCTTCGGCTCGGCCACCTCCGTGTAGCGCAGGACTTCTGGCCCGCCATGCTTTTCAAAAACAATGGCCTTCATCTCAATTCCCTCCGCATGCCCTCGCGCTGTCATCCCGAGCGATGTCCCAAGGGGAGTAGGGACGCAGGCGCGGGACCTGCTTCTCTCTCTTCCTCGATGCCCGCAACGCTACCACTCTGCCCCGCCTCCTGTCCATTTTCCTCCGACTCAGTTCCCTCCTCGTCTTCTGCCTCTTCATCCTGAGCCTCGCTCTGCGAGGCGAAGGACTCTGCCTCTCTCGCTTTCTTTGCTTTCTTTGCTTTCTTTACCTTCCTCTCCTCCCTCGCCTTTCGCCTCTTCTCCTTCAGGTTCTTGCTCGCGTTATCGAACGCGATGGCAATGTCCACCATCTCCCAGAACCACTTCGGATCCAGCTTCACTTCCCGCAGCCGCGACGCCCGCGCCGCCAGCATCAATTGCGCCAGGTACCCGACCGCATACGCCTGCCCCGGCTTCATCCGCCCCGCTCTCAGCTCGTGCAACGTCTCCTCCAGCAGCTCTTCCACCTCCTGCCCCTTCGTGACTGTGATGAGCTTTGTTCTCGGCCTGCCCCGATGCCGTCGGGGCCGTCCCGCCAGCCTCCGCAGCTCCGCTGTTTCCGGATCGTGCTGGAAGCAGTACTCGCCTCCCATCCACCCTCTCTGCTTGCACCTCTTCCCATCCTCCGTTGCGAACCGGCACGGCGCCCCATACCTCCTCCGCCTTCTCGGCCGGCCTTTGTTCCTCTCAGCGAACCTCGCCACCGCATCGGCAATCTCCTCCGCCTCGTGCGGCGGTACCTCTCCGCCCAACGCCTCCCGCGCCATCTCCTTCCAGAAACCTCCCTTGTCATTCTCTTTCTTTTCAGCCATTTCGCTCCTCTCCCCGAAAATCTCCCTTGTCATCTCCTTTCTTTTCTATAACATCGCTCCTGCCCACCACCCCCCCGGGGGTTCCCTCATCTCGTTGATTCCATTCCACTTGACACGGGAGATTTCTCCGCCTCCCCCGCATCTCATTGATCGCGCTGCCTTTGTCGCGGGTGATATTCTCCGAGCTTGTCATCCCGAGCGAAGCGAAGGATCTGCTTTTGTTTTCCGACTTTCGACTTTCGAGTTTCGAGTTTCGTTTCGCAACTAGCAGCCATCACTGGCACACCTCGGCCGTGCCACCTCCTCCCATAGCAGAGCCGCCTCCCTCTTGTCTAAGGATTGTGCGGATTTTGCGGATTTTGCGGATATTTATTTTCTCGTTAGGGTTTTTGGCCCCCAAAAACCCCAACCCCACTTCTGCAAAATCCGCACAATCCGCAAAATCCGCATCTCCCAAGAAATGCCGATTTCGCCCTGTCGTAGACCCTGAGCGTAGTCGAAGGGAGCGAGTCCCGATGAAATCGGGACGAGTCGAAGGGCAAGATACGCATTGCCTTGTGTAGCGCCGGCATCCTGCCGGCTCCTCTCAGTGGCACCGGTTCATCCTGAGCCTCGCGCGAGGCGAAGGCCGTCTCGCCGGTGGGGCTGAGTGCTCTGATCCTTGTTCATCCGTGCCTGCCCTGAGCACGCGCAGCGGGCGCGTCGAAGGGTCCATCCGTGGTTCCTATCCGCCTCGTTGACAACCGCCGCAGGCGGGGCGTAGCCTGAAGGCGATGGACATCTACGAGGAAATCCTCAAGCTGCGGCGGCAGGGGCGCAAGGCGGCGCTGGCCACCATCGTGCACACCCAGGGCTAGGTTCTTACTCCAACGGCGGGTCGGTGGAGGTAGCCCGGCGGTTTTCTTTGGTAGCGCGGATTTTCCCGGAGTCGTCGCTAAAGAAACTTAGCTTCCCCGTCTTGCCATACTCGACCGGGTACGCCATCACTGTGTAACTCTTTGCGCCCGCCGCCGTGCAGCCCTTGCCACCCTTTTCCACCGCTGGCCCCGCACAGTATTCGAAGACAAAGCCATCTTTCTGCCCCAACGCCAACGCGGGGTCAATCAGTCCCGCCGCATCGCAACTAGCTCGTTCGCCCGCCGGAGGCGGCCCTAGCGTGCGCAGGCTCGGCGGATAGCCGTTCCCGTAGTACTGCTGGTACGTGACAACGGCGGTATTGATGGTTCGCACCGCACCCACAGCCGAAGTCTCCGGGGACCGTCCCCGATGCTCAAAGGGAGTCGTCGTGCTGATGTATAGCAAGGCCACGACTACGATGAGCCCCAAAAGCATTAACCAGCGGCCTCTGGTCGAGAAGCGTTTCGGCGGATCGGTGGACATCGAAACTGCCCCTTCTATTTGGTCGCCCTGGTTTCCGCGCAGTTGCTGACCCCCGACGCACCGTTGCTCCGAGTTCGTCGCCGCGGTCAGTTAACTCATGGGCCAGCCTATTCTTGTTCTGCATTTGGGTCAACCGGCAAGGTCTCTTCGCTGCGGCGTTGACAAAGGTGAAAGGTGGGCGGTAGCCTGAACAAAGAAACCGATGGACATCTACGAAGAAATCATCCGGCTGCGGCGGCAGGGGCGCAAGGCGGCGCTGGCCACCATCGTCCACACGGCGGGGTCGATCCCCAGCTTCCAGGCCTCGAAGATGCTGGTGCGGGACGACGGGTCGATTTTCGGCACCGTGGGCGGCGGCTGCGTCGAGGCGGAAGTCTGGGCCGCGGCGCGCGAAGTGATGGAGCAGGAAAAGCCGCGCAAGCTCACCTTCAACTTGAACGCCGACCCGCGCTACGACATCGGGCTGACCTGCGGGGGCACGCTGGAAATCTTTATCGAGCCGGTGCTGGCCCAGCCGACCTGCTTCCTCTTCGGCGCCGGGCATGTGGGCCAGGCCACGGCACGCATCGCGGCGCTGGCCGGTTTCGCCGTGGTGGCCTGTGACGACCGTCCGCAGTTCGCCAGCCCCGAGCGCTTCCCCGACGCCTCGGCCGTGCACGCCGACGAGTGGGGAAAACTTTTCCCGCAGCTCGACATCAACGAGTTCTCCTATCTCGTCATCGCCACCCGCGGGCACAAGGACGACATGCGCGTGCTGCGCTGGGCCGTCGGCACGCGCGCCCGCTACGTCGGGCTCATCGGCAGCAAGCGCAAGGTGATTTCCATCTTCAAAGTGCTGCAGGAGGAAGGCGTGCCGCGCGAGCGCCTGGAGCAGGTGCGCGCGCCCATCGGCCTGGAGGTCGGCGCGCTGACGCCGGAGGAAATCGCCGTCAGCATCGTGGCCGAGATGATCGCCGTCCGCCGCCACGCCGCCACCCCGCTCAGCAAGTCCCTCGGCAGCGAGGAGACGCCCCAATCCCTGGCGGAAGAAGTACTGAAGCACGACCTCGACCGCTAGAGCCGAATGACAGAGCCCCCAGGCTCCTGCCTCGGGGAGACGCCGGCTCCCAGAGGCAGGAGCCTCCGGGCTCGGGGAGACAGGCTCCGTCGGAAAGAATTCGCGCTTCCGAATCAACCCCGAATGAAGTAGAATCCTGATTCCCCGCCCGCAGCGGATTCAGCGCAAGGAGCAGCACGAGTGGCAGCCATCGACAAAGTGAACCTGGCGGAAAAGTTCGCGCGCTTTTCCGAGCACTGGAAGCCGAAGATCGTGGGCGAGGTGAACGACTTTCAGGTCAAGCTGGTGAAGGTGAAGGGCGAGTTCGTCTGGCACCACCACGAGCGCGAGGACGAGCTCTTCCTGGTAGTCAAGGGCACGCTGCGGATGAAGCTGCGCGATCGCGAGGTGCGGGTGGGCGAGGGCGAGTTCATTGTCATCCCGCGCGGCGTCGAGCACCTGCCGGTCGCCGACGAGGAGGTCCACCTCGTCCTGCTCGAGCCCGCCACCACCCTCAACACCGGCAACGTGCGCAGCGACCGCACCGTGCCCGAGCTGGAGCGGATTTAGCCGTCAGGCACTAATAGACCAACTGCAAAGGAGAAGCGCATGGCAGACGCACCGAAAGTGAAAGCAGTCCCGAAGGGGTTCCGCACGGCCAATCCGGCCCTCACCATCGCCGGCTGCGCCCAGGCCATTGAGTTTTACAAGAAAGCCTTCAACGCCAAGGAGCTCATGCGCATGGACATGCCGGGCGGCGGAATTGCCCACGCGGAGCTCAAGATCGGCAACACCATTATCATGATGAGCGACGAGTTCCCGCAGATGAACGCGCTCTCGCCCAAGACCATCGGCGGCTCGGGCTCCCGCGTCGTGCTCTACGTCCGCAACTGCGACCGCGTCTACAAGCGCGCCGTCAAGGCCGGCGCCACCTCGAACATGGAGCCCGTCGACATGTTCTGGGGCGACCGCTGGTCGCAAGTCACCGATCCCTTCGGCCACGTCTGGGGCATCGCCACCCACAAGGAAGACCTGACGCCGGAGCAGCTCGGCGAGCGCGCCCAGAAATGGATGGCCGAGATGGCCGCCCAGTCCGGCCAGCCCGGCTAGCCGCGGCCACGACCCACAACCCGTGCAAGTGGGCTGAGCCACGTCGGGAGGGCACGACTTCTCGAAGATCCTGAGCGAAGTCGAAGGGAGTCGTGCCGAATCCAGCGCGCAAAACATCGGGGCTTTAGCCCCTGAGGTCATTCTTTCATGGGACGCGTCGCCGCAATTGTTCTCGCTGCCGGCGCGTCCTCGCGCATGGGGGAAGACAAAGCGCTGCTCGAATGGCGCGGGCGCAGCTTCCTCGAGCACTTGATGGCAGCGCTGAAGGTTGCCGGCGCGGAGCCGCTGCGCGTGGCGCTGGGCGCCAACGCTGAAGATGTGCAGCGGCGGGTTCAGTTCGGCGCGGGCGAACTGGTCATCAACCGCGACTGGGAGCGCGGCATGCTCTCCTCGCTCATCGCCGCGCTCGATTCCCTGGCCCCCGACGTTGATGCCGCGGTGGTCTGCCTGGTTGACCATCCGTGTGTTTCGAGCCGGCTCATTCGACATCTCGTCGAGAAGCATCGCGAGACCGGCAAGCCCATCGTGCAGCCGACTTACCAGGGACGCCGCGGCCATCCCGTGCTGTTTGCCGCCTCTCTCTTCGACGAGCTGCGCGCCGCGCCGCCCGAGGTGGGCGCGCGCCACGTGGTCTACCAGCACGCCGCCGACATCCTGGAAGTCCCCACCGACGAGGAAGGCATTGTGTTGAACATCAACGACAAGGCGGCCTACGAAAAGGTTTTGCAAATCCCGCCGCCGGGCTAGAGAATAGAGCCATGGGTGTCGTCAAAGAAGCGTTGCTGGCGCTGCCGCGCGTGGCGCTGATGATCCCCGGGCTGGCGACCGACAAGCGCGTGCCGCGCCGCACCAAGCTGGCGCTGGGCGGCCTGGCGGTGTACATCGCCTCACCGTGGGATTTGGTGCCGGGCTTCATTCCCGTGCTCGGGCAGCTCGACGACGCCGTGGCGCTGCTGCTCTTCGTCGACGGCGTGCTCAACCAAATCGACGACGCCATCCTGCTCGACCACTGGCGCGGCGACCCGGCCACGCTGCGCAAGCTGCAGTGGCTGGCGCGCCTGACCGCGCGCTGGATTCCCGCGCGCCTGCGCGCCCTGCTCTTCGGCAAGGCCATTGAAGCCGGCGAGAAGCGACTGGGCGCATCGCCCGCGCAAAGCTAGCCCTTGTTTTGTAGCCCGATTCGACGGAGAATACGCGCCCCGGACTCTCGATGACCGCCAAAGAGAAAAGCGCGAAACGCTTCCTGGTCACGGTGGTCGGCACCGACCACTGGAACCCGGAGTTCCGCGGCTGGATTGAAAAGCCCGCCGGGACCACCGCCGACCAGGTGCTGGCTGAGTACCGCAAGAAGTACCCGCCCCCCTGGCAGGTGGTCGTCATGCCCGAGCAGGAAAAGAAGTCCTCCACCAGCTAGCCCGCCGGGGAAACAGAGCCCCACACAAAGCGAAAAGCAGATCCCTCACGCCGTCCCGCCCGCTGGGCGAGACGTGTTCGAGATGACAGTCGAAGGGAGAGCAACGAGTGGGTCTAGAGCCGGGCGAGGACGGCCTGGAAGCGCGGACTGTCGCGCAGGGGGTCGAGGTCGGAGTCGTGCTCAATCCAGGCCTTGTGCCCGAAGCCGAAATCCACCGCGTCCTCCAGGCACTTGAGCCCTTCGTTCACCATTCCCAGGCTGGCGTAGACGCAGGCGACGTTGTAGAGGATGCCGGTGTCTTCCGGGTCGATGGCCAGGGCGCGCTGGCACCACTCCAGGCCGCGCTCGCGTTGCCCGAGTTGGGCCAGCGCTCCGGCGCCGAGATAGAGAGCGCGCGCGTCGTCCGGGTGCATCTCGAGCTGCCGCTCGATGACTTCCAGAGAGCGTCGCCGAGCCTCTTGGGCGTCGTCCTTGCGCCCCAGCCCGGTGTAGACGCCGGTCACCAGCGCCAGCGACTGGTAGTCGTCCGGGTTCACCGCGCTGGCCTTCTCGAACATCGCGGCGGCCTCGGCCAGCTTGCCCTCCGAGAATCGCGACCGCGCGTAAAAGTAGTAGGCCTCGAACAGCTTGGGGTTGAGCCGGATGGCGGTTTCGAACTGCTGGCTGGCCTCTTCGAATCTCTTGTTGAGAGAAAGCGCCAGCCCGCGAGAGGCGTGGGCTTCGGCCAGCTCCGGGTCCAGCTCCAGCGCCTTACGGCTGAACTCGTCGGCGTCCTTCAGGTTGGCCTCGCTGGCGTGCCAGTAGGTGTAGAGGAACGAGCAGCAGTCGGCGATGCCGGCGTAGGCGCGCGCGTACTTGGGGTCGATCTGGATGGCGCGGTTGAACATCTGCCGCGCGAACTCGAAGCCCTTCTTCCGGAATTGATAGAAGAACTGACGGCCGCGCAGGTAGTAGTCGTAGGCGCGCACGTCGGCGGTGGGGGCTTTCTGGATGGCGCGCTTTTCTTTTTCGGTCAGCATCACCTGCAGCGCCCGGGCGATGTTCTGCGCCAGCTCGTCCTGGATGGCGAAGACGTCTTCCATCTGCCGGTCGTAGCGCTCCGCCCACACGGTGTGGCCGCTGCGGGTCTCGATCAACTGCGCGGTCAGCCGCAGCCGGTTGCCGGCGCGGCGCAGGCTGCCTTCCAGCACGTAAGCGGCGTTCAGTTGCTGGCCCACTTGCGGCGCGGTCACCGGCTTGTCGCGGTGACCCAGGACCGCCGAGCGCGGGAAGATGCGCAGCTCCTTGATCTTGGAAAGGTCGGTGATGACGTCCTCGGTGATGCCGTCGCGGAAGTATTCGTCTTCCTTGTTCCCGCTCAGGTTCTCGAAGTAGAGCACGGCCAGCGACTTCTCCGCCTCGGCCGGCGCGCTGGCGGCGCGCTCCAGCAGTTGCAGCACCTCGCTCATGGACTGCGCCCGCTGCGAGGGCGGCTTGGCCAGGCAGCGCTCCACCAGTTGCTCCCAGGCCGGCGTCACCTCCGGGACCGCCCGCCGCAGCGGCGGGGGCGGCTCGTGCAGGATGGCGTGCAGGGTGTCGATGGAGGTCTCGCCGCGGAAGGGCAGCCGCCCGGTCAGGCACTCGTACAACAGCACGCCAAACGAGAAGATGTCGCTGGCCGCGGTGGCCTCTTCCCCCCGCAACTGCTCCGGCGCCATGTAGGGCACCGTGCCCGCCGTGCTCGCCTGCCCGGCGGTGCGCGTGATGAAGTTCTCTTCCGTTTCGCCCTGTCCCCGCTGGCGGCCAGTGAGGGTGGCGATGCCGAAGTCGAGAATCTTCACCCGCCCGCTGGCGTCCGCCATCACGTTGGCCGGCTTGATGTCCCGGTGCAGCACGCCGGCACGGTGGGCTTCGTTCACCCCTTCGGCAATCTGCCGACCGACTTCCAACAGTTGGCCGGCGCGCATTGAGCCCCGCTGCAGCATCTGCCTCAGGCTCTCGCCCTTCACCAGCTCCATGGCGATGAAGGGTGTGTCGCCCTCGTCGTTCACTTCGTAGATGGTGCCGATGTTGGGGTGGTTGAGCCGCGAGGCCGCCCGCGCTTCCTTCACCAGGCGCTTGCGGGCTTCGGGGTCGGCGGCCAGGTCACCGGGAAGAAATTTCAGCGCCACCTCGCGCTGCAGCTTGGTGTCCTCGGCGCGATAGACCGCGCCCATCCCGCCTTCGCCCAGCTTGGCGGTGATTCTGTAATGAGAGATGGTCTGGCCAACCATGCGGAAGGTACGGAGTCTACTCCGAATCGGTGTGGCTCGCAACCCGCTTGGCTGGTATGACTCTCTTGAGTCACTACCACTGCGCTCCCAGTGCTTCCTTGTTCAGCCCAGCGGCTCCTTGTATCCCGAGCGGAGCCGAGGGACGCCGCTGGGTTCCCCCGTGGCGGGAGCCACGGGGCTGAACAGGGGGAAACGATTGCGATTGGGCTTTCCCTGCTCCCAGTTGTCATCCCGAGCTCACCTTTTTCGGAGAAAGGGCCGTACGAGGAATCTGCTTTTCGTCAGGGCACGGCTTTTCGAAGACCCTGAGCGAAGTCGAAGGGAGCCGTGCCGGAAGCGCACGAAAGAACAAGGGGCTTTAGCCCCTGAGGTCAATCTCCTTCACAAGCGTGCACAAGGCGTCGGCCGCGAGTTGGGCGGCATGGCGGCTGGCGGGCGGCAGCCCGCCCAGCGCCTGCATCACGTCGCGCTCGGTGAGCGCGCGCAGTTCCTCGACCGACTTGCCCTGGGCCAGTTCGGTTGCGACCGAGCCCGCCGCCATAGCCGGGACGCAGCCCGAGCACTTGAAGCGAACGGCGGCGATGCGGCCGTCCTCGACCCGCGCCGCCAGCTGCAGCACGTCCCCGCAGACGGGATTGGTCAGCTCGACCGTCGCCGTCGCGTCCGCCAGCTCCCCGCCGTGGCGCGGGTTCTGGAAGTGGTCAATCACCTGCGCGCTGAACATCGAGGCTTCACTTGGGCTTAAAGGACCAGCGCGTGGTGCTGGCAGGAAAATCCTTCTCTCGCCAGGCGAAGGCCACGCGCAGTTCCACGGCATAGATTCCCGAGCCCGGCGGAATGTCGGTCAAGCGCATCTTGTATTTGGCAAAGTAGGCATCATCCACCGGAGCCAGTTGTGTCTTGCTGGTCACCTCTCGCGCCCTTCCTTCCACGATCACAACATCATCCCCGCTTTCCAGATGCACCACCACCGCGGGATTCGCCGCCAGGTTCCGCGCCTTGCGCGAGCGCCGATGCGTGCTGAAGTAGAGCTTGCCCTCCACCCACACGCCCCACACCGGCATGACGTGCGGCCGCCCGTCCGGCCGCATGGTCGCCACCCAATAGTTGCGCGACTTCCGCAGCCGTTCGCTCACCGCGCGCCAGGCGATCATTCCTTCGGCGCCTTTCCGGTTGACGCCGTAGCCGCGGGGCATGAGCGGGCGATCCACTTGAAGCCGTGGCGCCAGGCTGGAAGTTGCCTGGTTCCCTCGCCGCCGAGCCTCTGGCATCGCCCGTGTTCCTCTCTGTCGGCAGCGCTCTGAGAGAAAGCCTTTGCGCGTTTCCGCCGCCTGTGGTCTAATACTCACTCTGAGGCACTTAGACTAGCAGACATGCAAATCCCGCGCACCTACAGGGACTTCAAGCCCTATTTGCAGAAGGTCTTCCGGCCGAAGAAGCTGGAGTCGGTGTTCATCTTCGTCACCTCGCGCTGCAACTCGCTCTGCCGCACCTGCTTCTACTGGGACCAGCTCAACAAGAACCAGGACCTCTCGTTCGACCAGATCCGCACCATTTCCGAGACTGCGCCCGAGTTCGGCAAGCTGTGGGTTTCCGGCGGCGAGCCGACCATGCGCGAGGACCTAGACGAAATCATCTGCACCTTCTACCGCAACAACAAGATTCATACGCTGAATTTCCCCACCAACGGCCTGCTGCCCGACAACCTCGACCGCATGGTCGGGCGCATCCTGAAGGATTGCCCCAACCTCACGGTCGACCTCAACTTCTCGATTGACGGGCTGGCCAACACCCACGACGCCATCCGCGGCGTGCCCAACAACTTCGTCAAGACCATCGCCACCATGGAGCGGATGAAGGAGAAGTACGCGGGGGAGCGGCGTCTGCGCCGCAATGTGGTGACCGTCATCACCCGCGAGAACTACGACGAGCTGGTGCGCTTCGGGGTGGACATGCTCAAGCGCGACCTCTCCACCGGCCAGTACTTCGAGATTATCCGCGGCAACCCGCTGGACCTGAGCCTGAAGAACATCACCCGCCAGGAGCTCAAAGCGCTGCACGACAAGCTCTACGCCGTCCACGCCGCCCACGCCGACCGGCTCTTCGCCAACGTGGACCCGAGCTTCCGCTGGTTCCCGAAGTTGTATTACCTGGGCACGCTCAAGTTCATCTTCGACACCCACGAGCAGAACGTCGAGTCGCCGCGCCGGTGGGCCATGCCGTGCACCGCCGGCCTGACCTCGATGGTCATCGACCACAACGGCGAGTTCCGCGCCTGCGAGCTGCGGCAGCCGTTGGGGAAGCTGCAGGACTACGACTTCAACCTGTCGAAGGCGCTCTTCTCCGAGCGGATGAAGAAGGAGATCGCCGCCATCCCCGAGGCGAACTGCTGGTGCACGCACTCCTGCTGGATCACCGACTCGCTCAAGTTCTCGCCCAAGGTGCTGCTGTTCAAGATTCCTTGGTCGTGGCTCAAGGCCAAGATTCAGCGCCTCCCCGAGATGAGCGTGGCCGACATCGAAAAGTTCCAGGAAGAGCTGCCCGCGCATCCCTCGGCGGGGCCAGTGCCGCCCACCGCCGGTTCCCAGCCCCCCTCCAACCTCGTCCAACTGCAGTAGGACGATGAACGTCCGCATTGTTTCGCTGGCGCCGAGCGCTACCTCCATCCTCTTCGCCCTGGGCGCGCAGAAGCAGCTGGTGGGGGTGACGCGGTGGTGCAAGGACGTGGCGGCGGTCAATGGGCTGTCCGAGTTGGGCGATTGCTGGCGGTGCGACCCTGCCGCAGTCGCGGCCCTCAAGCCGAGCCTCGTCATCGGCTCCGTCCCCTATCGCGAAGAAGTCGTGCGCGGGCTGCTGCGCCGCGGCCTCACCTTCCTCGCCATGAACCCGCACAGGCTCGCCGACGTCTTCACCGACATCGAGCACCTCGGCCGCCTGCTCGGCCGCGAGAAACGCGCCGCTCAAGTTGTCGCCAAGATGCACGCGCGAATGGACAGAATTGCTCGGCGAGCGGAGAACGGCCGTCCACGTCCGAAGGTTTACTGCGAGTCGTGGCCCAAGCCGCGGTTGGTCTCCCCCGCCTGGGTAGAAGAGCTGGTCGAACTGGCTGGCGGCCGGTTTGTTCCGCGAGCGAAGTCACCTACCGAGCGCGCGGTGAGCGATGCCGCGGTGCGGCGCGCGCGGCCCGACGTCATCATCTTGGGCTGGGCCGCCTGCGGGCTGCGCGTCGATGCGCGCAAGGTTTTGCAACGCCCGGGCTGGTCGAGGTTGCCGGCGGTGCGCAGCGGCCGCGTCCTCGTCGTCAGTGACGAAGTCCTCAACACGCCCGGCCCCCCGCTGGCTGGGGGACTGGAATTGCTGGCGCAGATTATCCACCCCGAGATTTTCGGAGAGCCAACGAGTGAGAAGGTGCGGAGAGTGAGGAGTTGAACAGTTGAGATGGAAGGGCCGGCTGGAAGCCGGCGCTACGAAAGCGCCCGCGGCCCTGCTTGGGTAGCGCCGGCATCTTGCCGGCATTCCGCAATTGGCTAGTTAAGTAGTCGAATAGGAAAACAGGTGAGCGACACGCAGAAGATTCTTCGGCAGGTGGAGGCGCTGATCGAGCGTGCGGGGAGCGACTGCCTCCGGGACCTCTGCGAGTTGTTGCAGCGGGAGCGGCCGCACTACAACTGGGTGGGGTTTTACTTTGTCGAAGGCAACGAGCTCGTGCTGGGGCCCTTCGTGGGGGCACCCTCACCGCATGTGCGCATCCCCATCGGGAAAGGCATCTGCGGAGCGGCGGTGGCCGAGCGGCAGACGGTGGTGGTCCCCGACGTCAACGCCGACCCGCGCTACCTGGCCTGCAGCCTCGAGACCAAGTCGGAGATCGTCGTCCCCATCGAGCACAACGGCCGCATCCTGGGCGAGATTGACATTGATTCGCATACGCCCAACGCCTTCGGCCCCGACGACCGCGCCCTGCTCGAGGAAATTGCCCGCCGCCTGGCGCCCATTCTGGCCGCCCAGAGAAAAACGAAAATAGAAATCAGAAAATAGAAAAGAGGGGTGGCCAGGCTTCCCCGCGGCGGGAGCCGCTGGGTTGAACAGGTTTGGGCTTGCGTCCCGACTCCAGCCTTGCTAGAATCGGCTTACCCTATCGCCTCGCCTGTGGTGGGGGAAGCAGTAGCGAATTCGAGGGGGAGGTTTGCATCCATGGCGAGGTCGACGCGTAGGTCTTCGCGCAAGAGTTCCAATCCCAAGCAGAAGAAGGGTCTGAGCCGGCGCGGGTTTCTGGGCAGTGTCGGCGGGCTGACGGCGGCGGCCGCCGCCGCCGGAGCCGGCATCGTGCTCGAGCCGCTGGCGGGCAGCCCGCGCGTGCAGCTTCGCGCCGCCGACATCGGCCCGCTCACCCCCGAGCAGCGCCGCCAGCGCGCCTTCGACATCCGGGTCGAGGCCGCTGAGGTCGCCCGCGACGTCCCCATCCCCGACCATCCCACCAACGGCGACGAAGAGCTCTACGCCAACAAGATCGGCAACTTCTCCAAGGGCCTGCCGCACAACTCGCTGGGCGAGGTCGACGTCAACGCCTACAACGCCATGCTGTTCGCGCTCTCCAGCGGCGACCCGGAAGACTTCGAGAACATCCCTATGGGTTGCTCCAATCCCGCCCAGCAGCGCAAGTTCGTCAACCCGCAGGCGGGCTTGGCCTTCGACCTCGAAGGCACCGACTCGCACCAGCTCGCCATCCCGCCGGCGCCGGCGCTGGCCAGCGCCTGGGCGGCGGGCGAAGCGGTGGAGCTCTATTGGATGGCGCACCTGCGCGACGTCGAGTTCACCGACTACGCCACGAACCGGCTCGCCCAGGCGGCGGCGCGCGAGCTCTCCCTGCTCGCCGACTTCCGCGGCCCGCGCCAGGGCGGCTTCGTCACCGGGCAGACGCTCTTCCGCGACAGCGTTCCCGGAGCCACCGCCGGGCCCTACGTCTCGCAGTTCCTGCTCAAGCACACGCCGTTCGGGACCGAGCACGTGGAGCGGAAGATGGTTACCTTGCGGCCGAGCATCGAGTACGCGACCACCTTCGCCGACTGGCTCGACCTGCAGCGCGGCTGCACGCCCGCGCAGGCCGACCAGTTCGACCCCGTCCGGCGCTACATCCGCACCGCGCGCGACCTCGCCCAGTGGGTCCACATTGATGTTCTCTTCCAAGCCTACTTCAATGCGGCGCTGATTCTTCTGCATCCGCCCGAGGCTGGCGGCATCGGCGCGCCGGTGAATCCCGGCAACCCCTACGGCAATTCCGTCACCCAGGATCCGTTCGGCACTTTCGGCGGGCCGCACATCATGACCCTCCTGTGCGAGGTGGCCACGCGGGCGCTGAAGGCGCAGTGGTTCCAGAAGTGGTACGTGCACCGGCGCCTGCGCCCGGAGGCCCTGGGCGGGCGCATCCACCTGCGCGCCAGCGGCCAGACGAGCTACCCGCTGCACAATGACATCCTGAACTCGCAGGCGCTGGCTCTAACCTTCAGCCGCTTCGGCAGCGGGCTGCTCCCGCAGGCCTACCCCGAAGCCTCGCCGCTGCATCCCTCCTACGGCGCCGGACACGCCACCGTTGCGGGCGCATGCGTCACTGTGCTGAAGGCAATGTTCGATGAGAGCTTCGTGGTGCCCGACCCGGTGGTGACCAACCCCGGCGGGCGGCAACTGGTCCCCTATCGCGGGGCCGACGCCGGCAGCCTGACGGTGGGCGGGGAGCTCAACAAGCTGGCCTCCAACGTCGCCACCGGGCGCAACATGGCCGGCATCCACTACCGCTCGGACGGCAGCGAGTCGCTGCGGCTGGGCGAAGAGGTCGCCCTTAGCGTCCTGCGCGACCAGCGCAACACCTACAACGAGGATTTCGGCGGCTTCACCTTCACCCGCTTCGACGGCACCCAAGTCACCGTGTAGTTTCTGGTAGCGGCGAGGCACGCACGTTTGCCCCGCGATAGCGGAGCGCGTTCCTCGTCGGCCTTCCTCTGCTTGCTCACCGTGGTCAGGCATGGGCGCAAGCCGCCTAGTCCCAGCGGCAGGGGCCGCTGGGCTGAACAGAGTGGGGTCGACCGCGACCGGGCGATTGACAGAAGCCCACCGCCGGAGTACGCTTCGCCGGAATTGGACAATCCGCACCGCGAGAGATGCGCCGCCTATGCACATTGACACGTTTCAAGTAGTCCCTGCCCTGCCCGAAAAGCTGCAGGGGCTGCGGGAGATGGCCTACAACCTGCTCTGGACCTGGGACGACGAGCTGCGCGCCGTCTTCCGCCGGGTCGACCGCCCGCTGTGGGAGCAGAGCTACCAGAACCCGGTGCTGCTGCTGGGCAGCATCTCGCAGGAGCGCCTGGAAGAGCTGGTCAACGACGACAGCTTCATGAGCTTCTACCAGCGCAGCTACAAGCGCATGAAGGAGTATCTCGACGAGCCCACCTGGTGGGACAAGCGCTACCCCGAAAAGCCGCTCATCGCCTACTTCTCCGCCGAGTTCGGCATTTCGGAAAGCCTGCCCATCTACTCGGGCGGCCTGGGCGTGCTGTCGGGCGACCACATGAAAGGCGCCAGCGACCTCGGCCTGCCCCTGGCCGGCGTCGGCCTGCTCTACCAGCAAGGGTATTTCCGCCAGTACCTGACTTCCGACGGCTGGCAGCAGGAGTCCTACCCCACCAACGATTTCTACAACCTGCCCGTCAACCAGGCGCAGGGGCCGGACGGCAAGTCGCTGGTCATTGAGGTCCCCATCGCCGGCCACGGAGTCAAGGTCATGGTCTGGAAAGCCCAGGTGGGCCGCCGGCCGCTCTACCTGCTCGACACCAACCTGCCCGAGAACGCCCAGCACGACCAGGACATCACCGACCAGCTCTACGGCGGCGACCACGAGACCCGCATCCGGCAGGAGATCGTCCTCGGCATCGGCGGCCTGCGCGCCCTGCGCGCCCTGGGCTTGAAGCCGGTCGTCTGCCACATGAACGAAGGCCACGCCGCCTTCCTGGCCCTGGAACGGACCCGGCTCATCATGAAGGAGCACAACCTGAACTTCTGGGAGGCGCTGGAAGTCGCGCGCGCCGGCAGCGTCTTCACCACCCACACGCCGGTGCCGGCGGGCTTCGACCTCTTCCCGTCCGACTTGATGGACCGCTACTTCGGCGACTACATGCGCGAGGTCGGCCTCTCGCGCGAGGAGTTCCTCGGCCTCGGGCGCGGCAATCCCGGCGACGCCGGGGACTCGTTCAACATGGCGGTGCTGGCGCTGCGCACCTCCGCCTTCGCCAACGCCGTCAGCAAGCTCCACGGCGAGGTGTCGCGCAAGCTCTTCCAGCGCTTCTTCCCCGGGCTGCCCGAGACCGAAGTCCCCATCGGGCACGTCACCAACGGCGTCCACATCCGCAACTGGGTTTCGCGCGAAATGCACCAGCTCTTCGACCGCTACCTGGGCACGGAGTGGTGGGAAGAGCCCGGCAACCCCGCCACCTGGGCGCCGGTGGACGAGATCCCGGACGAAGAGCTGTGGGCCACGCACGAGCGGAGGCGGGAGCGTCTGGTGGCGGTGGCGCGGCAGCGGCTGGTGAAGCAGCTGGAGCGCCGCGGCGCCTCCCAGGCGGACCTGGAGCGCGCCCGCGGCGTGCTCGATACCCGCACCCTCACCATCGGCTTCGCGCGCCGCTTCGCCACTTACAAGCGCGCTTCGCTCATCCTGCGCGACCTCGACCGGCTCAAGCGCATCCTGCTCGACTCCAAGCGCCCGGTGCAGATCATCTTCGCCGGCAAGGCTCACCCGCGCGACACCCAAGGCAAGGAAGTGATGAAGGCCATCATCCAGTTCTGCCAGCAGGACGACATGCGGCGCAACGCCGTCTTCATCGAAGACTACGACCTGGTGGTCGCCCGCTACCTGGTCCAGGGCGTGGACGTGTGGCTGAACAACCCGCGGCGCTTCCTCGAAGCCAGCGGCACCAGCGGGATGAAGGTGGTGTGCAACGGCGGCTTGAACCTGAGCATCCTCGACGGCTGGTGGGTCGAGGGCTACCACCCCGACGCCGGCTGGGCCATCGGGCGCGGCGAGGACTACCAGGACCTCGCTTACCAGGACTACGTCGAATCGAACCTGCTCTACGAGCTGCTGGAAAAAGACGTGGCCCCGCTCTTCTACAACCGCGGCGCCGACGGCCTGCCCCGCCACTGGATCGCCAAGATGAAAAAGTCCATGCGCCTGCTCGGGCCGACGTTTTCAACCACGCGCATGCTGTGGGAATACTCCGAGAAATACTACCTCCCCGCCGCCAAGTACCATCACCAGATCACCGAAGGCCAGATGGAGCGCGCGCGCCAGTTGGTGCAGTGGAAGAACCACCTGCGGCAGCACTGGGGCGAAGTTCGTGTCGAGAAGGTCGAAGCCCGCGGCGACGGCCAGGCGCAGGTGGGCGCCAATTTTGAGGTGGCGGCGGAAATCCGCCTCGGGCCCATCCAGCCCGGCGACGTTCGCGTCGAGCTCTACTACGGCCGCCTGAGCGCCGACCGTCACCTGAGCCAGGCCGAGGGCCTGGCCATGCAGGTCGAGAAGGACCTCGGCCACGGCCGCCACCTCTACGTCGGCCGCATTCCCTGCGAGCACTCCGGCATGCACGGCTACACCGTCCGCGTCACCCCGCACCACCCCGACCTCAACCACTTCGCCGCCACCGGCCTCATCGCCTGGCGCTAGTTTTCCCCATCGGGTCAGACGTGGATTCAGCGCCAGACCGCGCCATTCGACCCCTTCGTACTGTTGACCTCGCCGCGGTGGCCCCTCCCTTCGCCTCCCAAAGTGATTGACGCCCGCGGAACGCGACAGTACCCTTCCCGCCCAAATGGCTGCGGCCGCGCCCGTCAAGGACAGTCCCAAAACCATCTTCGGCTGGTGCATGTACGACTGGGCCAACTCCGCCTACGCCACCACCATCATGGTCGGCCTCCTGCCGGCCTACTTCGCCGAGGTGGTCGTCGGCCCCGACGGCGTCACCCTCGGCGGCACCACCTACGCCGCCGACACGCTCTGGGCCTTCACCGTTGGCTGCGCCACCCTCATCGCCTTCGTCTCCGCACCGGTTCTCGGCGCCATCGCCGACTTTAGCGCCGCCCGCAAGCGCTTCCTGCTCGCCTTCGCCTACACCGGCAGCCTCTTCGCTCTCCTCCTCTGGTTCGTCCACACGGGCGACGTCTTCCGCACGCTCATCTTCTTCACCATCGCCCAGGTGGGCTACGTCGGCGCCAACGTTTTCTACGACTCCTTCCTCCCGCGCATCGCCTCCGACGACAAGCTCGACTCGGTTTCCGGCAAGGGCTACTCCTACGGCTACGTCGGCGGCGGGCTCCAGTTCGCCCTGGCGCTGGGGCTGATTGCCGGGCACCAGCAGCTCGGCCTCAGCGTCTCCCAGGCCGCCCGCATCGGCATGGTGATGGCGGCGCTGTGGTGGGCCGGCTTCACCCTCTTCACCGTGCGCTACCTGCGCGAGTCGGACGAAGCCGAGCCCATGCCCCCCCGCTATGCGGGGTGGCCGCGAGCATTAGCTTATGCCGCCGTCGGCTTCTCCCGCACTTGGGCCACCACCAAGCGCGTGCGCCGCTTCCGCCACCTGGTCATCTTTCTGGTCGCCTTCATGCTTTACGACGACGGCATCCAGACGGTCATCAACCTCGCCACCGTCTACGGCAAGGTCGAGCTCAAGCTCTCCACCCTCAGCCTGATGCTCACGCTGCTCCTGGTCCAGGTCATCGCCACTTTCGGCGCGCTCTTCTTCACCCGCATCTCCACCGTTGTCGGCACCAAGCGCACGGTGATGCTGACCCTCTGCCTGTGGACCGGCGTGGTGGTCTACGCCTACTTCGTCACCACGGCGGCGCAGTACTACCTGATGGGCGCGGTGGTGGGCGTCGTGCTCGGCGGGACGCAGGCGCTCAGCCGGTCGTTCTACGCTTCGATGGTGCCGGAGGAGGCGAGCGCCGAGTTCTACGGCTTCTACACCGTGTTCAGCAAGTTCGCGGCCATCTGGGGGCCGTGGCTGTTCGTGGTCGTCAAGCAGCTCACCGGCTCCTCCCGCTCGGCCATCCTGTCGCTCATCGCCCTCTTCTTCGCCGGCCTCGTCCTCCTCCTCTTCCTCGACGAAAACAAGGCCCGCCAAGCCAAATCCGCCGGCGCCTTCTAGTCACCGACGCCGTTAGCAAGATGCAAGCAACGGAGTCTTCTAACGTGTTCAGCCCAGCGGCCCCTGCCGCTGGGTTCCGCCGGCGCCTTCTAGGCTTGCTTTCTGCCGCGAAACGGCTACACTAGCGCCAAACCGATTAGGCTCCCGAAATGACACGCAAAGACGAAGTCGTGCGGATCGTAAAGCGCATCTTCATTGCGTCTCCGGGCGACTTACGCAAAGAACGCAAGCAATTTCCAAGAATCCTGGAAAAAATCAACAAGCTGAAGGCTCACGGAATGGGAGTGCACTTGGAGGCTGTCGGTTGGGAAGAAAAGGCACCTGGCATGGGCCGTCCCCAGGAGCAGATCAACAAGGACGTGGAGACTTGTAACCTATTCGTAATGTTGCTTTGGAAGCGCTGGGGAACACCGCCAGACGAAAAGTCACAGTATTCCTCTGGAACAGAAGAAGAATATTACGTGGCAAAGGGCTTGTACGATCGAGACAAGGCCCCAGATATTTATCTTTACTTCCGGCAAGTTCCTGAGGCGATGATGGCGGATCCGGGTGAGCAGCTTCGCAAGGTGCTTGATTTCCGAAAGAAGATCGAAGCGGAGCGCGTGCTTCTCTTTAAGCAATACAATGGTGTCGAAGAATGGGAAGACATGCTGATGGAGCACATCGCCCGGTGGCTGGATGGCTTCCAGCCCGCTCCTCCTCCCACTTCCGCGCCCATACCGCTGGATGTTCAGCAGCGGATTGAGGAAATGGAGAAAGAACTCTCAAAGCTTGCCGACGAGCACAAGGACGCACAGACAAGGCTTCGGGAGGCCGCTTTGGAGATGGGGAGACGAGCTCTTGTCGCAACGGGGAATGGGCAGCTAACTGAAGCGGAAGAGCTATTTGCTAGGGCCGTTCAAACCTACACCGAGCCGTGGGTCATCAACGCCTATGGACTTTACTACAGGCAGATTGGGTCGCTCAAACGGGCGGAGGAAAAATTCCTAGAAGTGGAACGGTTGGGGAAGGAACAAGATGACAAGGAACATGTTGGGGTTGCCTACGGCAACCTAGGCCTCATCTACCAAACCCGCGGCGACGTCAAGACCGCAGAAGAGATGCACCGCAAATCCCTCGCGCTCGATGAAGAACTGGGGCGCAAGGAAGGTATGGCCAGGGACTACAACAACCTTGGCCTCGTTTACCAGACCCGTGGCGACCTCGACACCGCCGAAGAAGTGTTCCGCAAAGCGCTGGCCCTGTTCGAAGAGCTAAGAGACAAAGACGGGATGGCCACCGCCTACGGCAACCTAGGTCTCCTCTACCACGCCCGAGGGGAGGTCAAGCCGGCCGAAGAGATGTACCGTAAAGCGCTGGCCCTTTTCGAAGAGCTAGGGCAAAAAGACGGGATGGCCACCGCCTACGGCAACCTAGGCCTTGTCTATCAAACCGGAGACGATCTCACCGCTGCTGAAGAGATGCACCGCAAAGCCCTTGCCCTCGACGAAATCCTAGGTCGCAAGGAAGGCATGGCTCGCCAGTACGGCAACCTGGGGCTGATTCAAAAGGCGCGTGGCGACCTCAACACCGCCGAAGAAATGTACCGCAAGGCCCTGGCCTTGAACGAGGAACTGGGACGCAAACAAGGTATGGCCCTGCAGTATTACAACTTGGGCCTTGTTTATCGAGACCGCGGCGACCTGAAGACTGCGGAGATGATGCTAGGAAGAGCATTGTCGCTTTTTGAAGAGGTGGGGGACAAGCCACACGGTGATTGGGCGCGGGGCGACCTGCTGAAAATCCAGCGGCAACTACGGGCCGGACAGTCTTGACTGAACGTCAGAGTCAGACTTCAGCGCCGGAGAGGCTGACGGATCCGTTCGCGAGACGATCCTCAAGGTGCAACCGGATGGCGTCTTTGATGTTCTCCAGGGCTTCCTCGTACGTCCCTCCCTGGCTGTAACAGCCCTGCAGTGCCGGGCAGGAGACGAAATAGCCGTCCGAGTCGCTCTCGATGATGATGGGCAGGGTCAGATTCTTCATGGCCGGATTATACCGCAACCGCAATGCCCGGCCAAAGGCACCCGGCCAGTCTGCGGCCGGCGCCTTTTAGCTTCACTCCCCTTCTCTCTGCGTCCTCTCGGAGCGAGGTGACGCCGAGCGGAGACCCTGTCGTAGACCCTGAGCCCGCCGCAGCGGGCCGAAGGGAGCGAGTCCGCCGCAGGCGGACGCAGTCGAAGGGTGCCTTTCTCTGCGCCCTCTGCGTTAAGCTTTGCCTTTGATTCGTTCGACTCTTAGTCTCTTGGACTCTTCGACTCTTCGACTCTTCGACCGTCAACTTTCCCGCATCCAGGTTGTGTCCTACTTTGTTCAGCCCAGCGGCTCCTTGTATCCCGAGCGGAGCCGAGGGACGCCGCTGGGTTCCCCGTGGCAGGAGCCACGGGGCTGAACATTGCTAATGGCAGGCAAGCAAGGACTAGGCAAGCGGGGGCCGGTCAATGCTATAATGCGGGACTTTTACAACCGACAGAGAAGCGACAGGAGGGAGAGGTTTCGATGGCAACGAAGGCCAATACCAAGACGGCTACGGCGGTCAAGCGCGCGGCCGCCAAACCCGGCCGGAACGATAAGCCTAAGGCGGCGGCCAATCCCGCGGCGGCGGCTGCGCCGGCCTCGGCGGCCACCGCGCAGAGCGGGGCCGAGCTCAGCAAAGACCAGCTCCGGGAGATGTACGCGCTCCTGCTCAAGTGCCGCCAGGTGGACGAGCGCGCCCGCCTGCTCTTCCGCCAGGGCAAGTTCAAGGGCAACTTCTACTCCGCCGTCGGCCAGGAAGCCACCCACGTCGGCACGCTCTACGGCTGCCGCCAGTCGGACTGGGTCGGCCCTTCGCACCGCGACATGGTGGCGGCGGTGGTCAAAGGCGCGCCGGTGCGGCGCATCATCGCCCAGCTCTACGCCTGCGTGGACAGCCCCGACCGCGGCAAGTCCACCCCGGCGCACTTCGGGGACGCCGAGTACAACATCATCATCCCCTCCAGCACCATCGCGGCGCAGTGGCAGCTCGTCACCGGCGTCGCCTTCGGCCTCAAGATGAAAGGCCAGGACGACGTCTGCTTCGCTTACTGCGGCGACGGCGCCACCAGCACCGGCGCCTGGCACGAGGCGGTCAACTTCGCCGCCATCCACAAGCTCGCCTGCGTCTACGTCGTCCAGAATAACCTCTGGGCGGAGTCGGTGCCGCTGCGCCTGCAGTCGGCCGCCAAAGACCTGGCCGACAAAGCTATCGGCTACGGCATGCCGGGCGTCGTCGTTGACGGCAACGACCTCCTGGCCGTCTACCGCGTGGCGCAGGAGGCCATCCGCCGCGCCCGCGCCGGCGAAGGCCCGACGCTCATCGAGTGCAAGACCTACCGCTGGTACGGCCATTCGGAAATCGACCCGGCCAAGTATCGCCCCAAGGAAGAGGTCGAAGCCTGGAAGAAGAAGGACCCCATCCCGCGCTTCGAAACCTACCTGCGCGAGCGCGGGCTTTTTACCGACGACTGGAAGAAGAAGCTCGAGGCCGACATCAAGGCCGAGATTGACGACGCCGTGGCCTTCGCCGAGAAGAGCTCCTACCCCGGCGTCGAAGAAGTCGCGCAGCACATCTACGCCGAGGACTGATCATGGGCGAAGCCATCACGCTGATTAAAGCCATCAACCAGGCCATGCACGAGGAGTTCGAGCGCGACCCCAACGTCTTCATCCTCGGCGAAGACATCGCCGAAGGCGGAGT
>Ga0209399_10000343_pt1 | contig 28792 bp, 25 predicted proteins | sample OV2TP3_FD_184130 | JGI IMG/M metagenome (GOLD analysis project Ga0209399, IMG submission 184130) | Hot spring microbial communities from Beatty, Nevada to study Microbial Dark Matter (Phase II) - OV2 TP3 (SPAdes) (version 3) | ecosystem: Environmental > Aquatic > Thermal springs > Hot (42-90C) ... | reverse complement strand
CGATGGTGGCGCCGCTGGCGGCGGGCGGATGGATTGAGCTGCAATGGGCGCCATTCGACCCGCTTCAACTGTTGGTTGGGCTGGCCTGGTCGGCGGGAATCCTGGTCCCGGCGGCAGCGAGCGAGGAATTCATCTTCCGCGGCTACCCCTTCCAGCGGCTGGTGGACGCCTGGGGCGCGATGATTCCCGTGGTGGCCATCTCGGGGCTGTTCGGCCTGGCGCACGCCAACAACCCCAACGCCACCTGGTTCTCGACCGCCAACACCGTCCTGGCGGGCATCTGGCTGGCGGTGGCCTATCTGAAAACGCGGGCGCTGTGGTTTCCCATCGGGCTGCACTTTTCATGGAACTTCGTGATGGGGTTCGGCTACGGCCTCCCCATCAGCGGGCACGTGCTGCCATGGAAAGTCCTGGAGGCGACCCCGCGCGGGCCGGTGTGGTTGAGCGGAGGCGACTACGGGCCCGAAGGCAGCATCCTATGTACCGGGATTCTGGTCGTGGTGACGGTCTGGATGGTGCTAACCGACAAGCTCAAAGTGGCGCCGGAGATGGCGGCGCAACTCGAAGCTGGCGCTGCGCCCGCGCAAAACGGTACAATCAAGGTGGCGGAGAACAATCCATGAAACGAGTATCCGCCGCCGGCCTGGGCTTGCTGCTGTTCGGCGGGCTCGTCTGCTCCGCCGGCCCCGCCGCCCAGGCGACCCTCACCCCGGAAAACCGGATTGCCATCGTGCGCATCCTGGCCTACGAGTTCGCCATCACCCGCCAGCCGCTGCCGGCCAGCAAGAACAAGAAAGAGGCGCTGACGGTGGCCGGCAACGGCCAGGTGAACCAGGAGAAGCTGCGCAACGACCTGGCGCAACGCGGCGCCGCCATCTACACCGGCGAGCGGGTTCAGATCACCAAGATCGAGTTTGAGAAGGACTTCATCCTGTTCGAAATCAACGGCGGCGGGAAGAAAGGGCGGAAGTGGTACGAGAGGATTCAGGTAGGCGTGGGCGGCGCGCCGGTGCCGACGGTTTCGAAAGATGGGCCGCCGCCCGACCCCAGCCAGGAGCCGGTGCGCGCGGGCTTCGGGTCGTGGGTGGTGCTGCGGTTCCCCGAGGGGGTACCCGACGTGACGCCCGAGCACGTCAAGGAGCTGCTGGCGGGGGTGTTTGACTTCGAGGCGCGCTCGGCCGCCACCCCGTGGATTGAGACCATCCCGGAGGAGTTCCGCGAGCCGGTCAAGCAGCGCCGCGCCGTGGTGGGGATGACGCGCGAGATTGTGCTGGCCGCCAAGGGCCGGCCGGAAAAGAAAATCCGCGAGACCAAGGACGGGGTCGAGTACGAGGACTGGATTTACGGCAACCCGCCCTTCACCATTTTCGTCACCTTCGTCGGCGACGAAGTCGTCGAAGTCCGCGACCGCACCCCGCACAGCCAGTAGGCTTTTCCCTCGAAGCAGTTGCCACACTCCTCGATCCTGCACCGACGGGAGGGCACGACTTCTCGGAGCGAAGCCCCGGCACGGCGGGGCGAGCGGAGACCCTGAGCAAGCCCGCGCAGCGGGCACGCCGAAGGGAGTCGTGCCGAAAGAGCTGCGAGAAAAAGTGGGGCTTCAGCCCCTGAGGTGACTTTCATGCATGTTGCGCTTCGGCGGTTTGGGAATCCGCTGCGGGCACTGCACCTCGGCGCTGGAGGCCGGAGGCTGGAGGCGAAACGCCGTCCAGCTGCGTGAAGGGAGGGCAGCGCGCCGGCGAGGTTCAGGTCGAGCTCGAATCAACGCTGGGGGTTGGGGTCGAGCTCCCCTCGTCCCGCGAGGCCGGACTCGGGATAAACGAAGGAAGGCCGGAAAAGTTTGACCCCTACCGGCGGCGGGAGTATGATGGCGCTTCCTCGGGGGAGTAGACATCCAGTCCGCCTCAGGGCGGACACGCCAACCAGGGAGGGCACCATGGGAGTACGAGTCGGCATCAACGGCTTCGGCCGCATCGGGCGCAACATCTACCGCGCCGCCATGGGCGACGCCGGCCTCGAGATCGTCGCCGTCAACGACATCACCGATCCGAAAACGCTGGCGCACCTGCTGAAGTACGACTCCATCCTCGGCAACCTCGACGCCGACATCAGCGCCGGCGAAGACTGCATCAAGGTCAACGGCAAGTCCATGAAGGTCTTCAAGGTCAAGGACCCGGCGCAGCTCGACTGGAAGTCGGTGGGCGCGCAGATTGTCGTCGAGTCCACCGGGCTCTTCACCAAGGGCCCCGAGGCCGCCAAGCACCTGCGCGACACGGTCAAGAAGGTCGTCATCTCCGCCCCCGCCACCGACCCCGATCACACCATCGTCATGGGCGTGAACGACTCCACCTACGACCCCGCCAAGCACCACGTGGTCTCCAACGCCTCCTGCACCACCAACTGCCTGGCGCCGGTGGCCAAGGTCGTGCACGACACCTTCGGCATCGTCCACGGCACCATGACCACCATCCACTCCTACACCAACGACCAGAAGCTGCTCGACCTCCCGCACAAAGACCTGCGCCGCGCCCGCGCCGCCGCCCTCTCCATGATCCCCAGCACCACCGGGGCCGCCAAGGCGCTCCACCTGGTTGTGCCCGCGCTCAAGGGCAAGCTCGACGGCTACGCCATGCGCGTCCCCACCCCCAACGTCAGCGTCGTCGACCTGACCGTGACCGTCGAGAAGGACGCCACGCCCGAGTCGGTCAACGCCGCCCTCAAGCGCGCGGCGGAAGGGCCGATGAAGGGCGTCCTCGCCTACAGCGACGAGGACCTGGTCTCCATCGACTTCCGCGGCAACCCCAACTCCTCCATCGTCGACGCCGGCTACACCCGCGTGGTGGGCGGCCGCTGCGTCAAGGTCCTGGCCTGGTACGACAACGAGTGGGGCTACTCCTGCCGCTGCGTCGACATGATCAAGTTCATGGCCGCCAAGCTCTAGCAAGTTAATCGTTGAATCGTTGATTCGTTGAACCGGCTTACCCCATCCGACCTAAGGCCGGTTCAACGTTTCAACGGATAACGAATCAACGAAACTGGAACCAGACCATGCCAAAACTGTCCATTCGGGACTTAGACCTCCAGGGCAAGCGTGTTTTCATCCGCGTGGATTTCAACGTGCCCCTCGCGGAAGGGAAAGTCACCGACGACACGCGCATCCGCGAGTCGCTGCCCACTATCAAGTACGCCCGCGAGCACGGCGCCCGCACCATCCTGGCTTCGCACCTCGGCCGGCCCAAGGGCAAGCGCAAGCCCGAGATGAGCCTGCGCCCGGCCGCCGGACGGCTCAGCGAACTGCTGGGCGCGCCCGTGGCCTTCGCCGACGATTGCATCGGCGACGAGGCCGAGATGAAAGCTGCGGCGCTCAAGGACGGCGAGGTCCTCCTGCTCGAAAACCTTCGCTTCCACGCCGAAGAAGAAAAGAACGACGAGGCCTTCGCCCAGGGTCTCGCCCGGCTCTGCGACCTCTACGTCAACGACGCCTTCGGCTCCGCCCACCGCGCCCACGCCTCCACCGAGGGCATGACGCGCCTCGTCTCCAAAGCCGCCGCCGGCTTCCTGATGGAAAAGGAGCTGACCTACTTGGGCAAGGCGGTGGCCAACCCCGACAAGCCCTACGTCGCCATCCTGGGCGGCGCCAAGGTCTCCGACAAAATTGAGGTCATCTCCAATCTGCTCCCGCTGGTGAACTCGCTCATCATCGGCGGCGGCATGGCCTACACGTTTTTGTCCGCGCAGGGCATAGGGGTGGGGAAGTCGCTGGTCGAGCCCGACAAGCTCGACCTGGCGCGGCAATTGATGGAGGACGCGAAGAAGCGCAACGTGCAACTGCTGCTGCCGGTGGATCACAAGGTGGCGGAGAGAATTGACCCCGCCGCCCAGGCTCAGGTCGTCGGCCTGCGGGAGATTCCCGACGACAAGATGGCGCTCGACATCGGGCCCAAGACCATTGAGAGCTTCGTCGCCGCCATCCGCGGCGCCAAGACCATCGTCTGGAACGGCCCCATGGGCGTGTTTGAGTGCCCGCCCTTTGCCGAGGGCACGCTGAGTGTGGCGCGCGCGGTGGCCGACTCCGGCGCCACCTCCATCATCGGCGGGGGCGACTCGGTGGCGGCCGTGCAGCAGTCGGGCGTGGCCGCCCGCATCACCCACATCTCCACCGGCGGCGGCGCTTCGCTCGAGTTCCTCGGCGGCCGCAAGCTCCCCGGCGTCGAAGCCCTGACGGAGAAATAGGGGGTCGGGGAGCGTTTCTGGGATGGCCCGAGAACGCGTAAGAACGCGTTTCTTACGCATTTCGGGGGTGGCCTGAGCCTGACCCACTACCGTCCAGCCCAGCGGCCCCTGCCGCTGGGAGATTGATTCTTGGGCTCGCTTCCGGGTTCATCTGTGGTTTCATAAACGAGCCGTAGCCGACGAAAAGCAGGTCCCTCGACTTCGTCCCGACTGCGTCGGGACTCCGCTCGGGATGACAAGCAAGGAGGAGGCGGGGAATGAGACGACCGGTGCTGGCGGGGAACTGGAAGATGTACAAAACCTCCGCGGAGGCGCGCGCCTACCTGACGCAGCTCAAGCCGCTGGTGGCGAACTCGAACCACTGCGACATCGTGGTCTGCCCGCCGTTCACCGCGCTGGCCGCGGCGGTGGACGCGACCCGCAACTCCAACGTCGCCGTGGGCGCGCAGGACCTCTACTGGGAAAAGGAAGGCGCCTTCACCGGCGAAGTTTCCGCCGCCATGCTGCGCGAGGCCGGGTGCGCCTGCGTCATCATCGGGCACTCCGAGCGCCGGCAGTTTTTCCACGAGACCGACGAGACCGTCAGCCGCAAGACGATGGCGGCGCTCGAAGCCGGGCTCACGCCCATCGTGTGCGTGGGCGAGCTGCTGGCCGAGCGCGAAGCGGGGAAGACCGAGCAGGTGCTGAGCACGCAGTTCGCCGGCGCCTTCAGCGCGTTGACCGCTGCGCTCTTCTCCCGTATCATTGTTGCGTACGAGCCGGTGTGGGCCATCGGCACCGGAAAGACGGCGACGCCGGAGATGGCCGCCGAGGCCCACCGCTTCCTCAGGAAGCTCGCCGAAGAACAGTTCGGGGCGCCGCAGGCCACGGCGCTGCGCATCTTGTACGGCGGCAGCGTCAAGCCCGACAACGTCAAGGGCCTGATGGCGCAGACGGAGATTGACGGCGCGCTGGTCGGCGGCGCCAGCCTGAAGCCCGACTCGTTCGCCGCCATCGTGAACTTTTAGTTTTTCGTCAGGGCACGGCTTCTCGAAGACCCTGAGCCAAGCCGAAGGGAGCCGTGCCGTTCGAAGGCGGAAATAAAGGGGCTTTAGCTCCTGAGGTCCTAAGGAAGGAAGCAAAGGGATGAGCGAGAGATTCTACTGGGGCCTGGCCGCGTTGGTCACCGCCGGGCTCATCTTTGTCGGCGTCCAGTACTTCCAGCCGGCCCTGACCGCGCTGCATATCATCGCCTGCGGGATTCTCATCCTGGTGGTGCTGCTGCAGAGCGGCCGCGCCGCCGACCTGGCGGGCGCCTTCGGCGGCGCCGGCAGCCAGACGGCTTTCGGCCCGCGCGGCGCGGCGACCTTGCTCTCCAAGGCGACGACATTCCTGGCCGTGGTCTTCATGCTCACGTCGCTGGCCCTGGCCATCTTCGCCGGCCGCGGCCCGGCGAGCTCGGTGGTCCAGCCGGAACCGGCGCCGGTCGAGCAGCCCGCCGAAACGCCCCCGCCCGCAGACCAACAGCAGCCGCCGCCCGGTGGCCAGCAGCAACCCCCGCCCGAGACCCCACCGCCGTCCCCGCAGTAGCGAGTTGTCTCCGCGCCCTGCCGCCGTCTGTTTACAGAAACCGGCCCATTGGCTAGAATTTCTTCAGTGCGGAAGTGGTGGAACTGGCAGACACGCCGTCTTGAGGGGGCGGTGCCGTAAGGCGTGTGGGTTCGAATCCCACCTTCCGCACCAAATCCCCTTCAGGGGATTTGTCCCGAGCAAGTCTCGCATCGCGAGACGGGCCGAGGGACTAGCTCGCACGGAGGCCTCTCCTGAGCGACAAGAGAAGCGCGAAACGCAGCGCTCCCGTCTTCTCTCCTGGCTGGTACTGCTACATTCTCCTCTGTTCAGATGACAGCTACTACTGCGGCCTGACCAGCAACCTCAACACTCGCTTTCGCCATCACGGCGCGGGCAAGGGATCCGGTTACACCAAACGCACGAAACCAATAGCATTGGTTTGGTACGAGCACCATGACGACCGAACCTCCGCCGCAGCTCGTGAGCGCCAACTGAAGAAGTGGAGCCACGCCAAGAAGAAGGCATTAGCCAGCGGCTCGAATGGCGCCGCGTTTGGGAACCGCGTGTGGGTTTCCCTCGGCTCTGCCCTTCGCTCGCGCTCAGGGCAGGCTCGGGATAAACTCATCCCACCTTCCACACCACAAACCAGGCCTGGTGGTTTTGCGTCATAGAGGGAGGAGCTTCGCATGTCCTTACATATGCGAATTTCGGCTGGGGCGCTCACGCTATGCTTGTTCCTCTCGACTCCTCTCCTGGCTACTGAGCCGGTTGTCCCGGAGATGCGCATGAACTCGAACGACTACTTCGCCAAGGTGGCCGAGGAGTTTCTCTACGGCTACCTGGCGCTGTCGCCCTCCTCGGCCACTTTTTCGGGCTACCACCAGCACCGCGACCCGGCCACCGGCAAAGTGGTCTCGCTCGACGAGCAGCTTGACGACGTCAGCGCCGCCGGCCTCGAGCGCCAGCGCCAGTTCTTTCTCGACTACCGCCGCCGGCTCAAGAAAGAGATTCGCGTCGGCGAGCTCGACGCGCAGACGCGCGCCGACTACGAGCTGGTGCGCGACACCATCGAGCTGGGCCTGCTCGAGCTCGACGCCATCCAGTCGCATAAGCACAAGCCGCAGGTCTACGTGGAAACCATCGGCGGCGCCGTCTTCGGCCCGCTGGTGCTGGAGTACGCCCCGCCGGAAAAACGCCTGCAGCACATCCTGGCGCGCCTCGAGCGGGTACCGGCCTTCCTGGAAGCGGCGAAGAAAAATCTCACCGACACCGCGCCCATCTTCCTCGACACCGCCATCGAGGAGAACGAAGGTAACATCGGCCTCATCCAGAACGGCGTGCAGGCGATTGTGCCGGAGTCCGGCCCGCTGGCGGAGCGCTATGCGCGCGTCTCGCAGGAAGCCGTGGCCGCGCTGGAAGACTTCAACCGCTGGCTCGACACCGAGCTGCGCCCGCGCGCCACCGGCGACTGGCGCCTCGGCAAACAACTCTACGCCCGCAAGCTCCGCTACGCCCTCGGCACCGACCTCAAGCCGCAGAACATCCTGCGCGACGCCCGCATCGAGCTCAGCCGCGCCCGCCGCCACATGCTCATCCTGGCCGAGCCCTTGCACAAAGAAATGTATCCTGACCATCCCGACCACCGCGACCTGCGCATGGCCGAGCGCGAGAACATTGTCGTCAAGGAAGTCCTCGACCGCATCGCCCAGGAGCAGACGCCCCGCGACAAACTGTTCGACCAGGTGCGCGCCGACTGCGCCGAGCTGCAGGCATTCTTGAAGAAAGCCAACCTGCTCACGCTCACCGGCCGCGAGAACTTGAGCGTCATCGAGACGCCCGGCTTCCTGCGTGGCATCCTGGGCGTGGCCGCCTTCCAGCCCGCGCCGCCGTTGCAGCCCGACCTGGGCGCCTTCTTCATGGTCACGCCCATCCCGGACTCGTGGACGGACGAGCAGGTGAGCTCCAAGCTGCGCGAGTACAACAACTACATGCTGAAGATTCTCTCCATCCACGAAGCGCTCCCCGGCCACTACATCCAGTTCGAGCACGCCTCGGCGATTCAGCCCGAGTGGCGGCGGCTGCTGCGCAGCGTGTTCGGCAACGGCCCCTACGTCGAAGGCTGGGCCACCTACGCCCAGGACGTGGTGCTGGCCGCCGGCTACCTCGACGCCGACCCGCGCCTCGCCCTCACCAACTACAAGATGCTGCTGCGCGTCTACGCCAACGCCATCCTCGACGTCCGCCTGCACACCGGCGGCATGAGCGACGACGAGGCGATGGACCTCATGCTCCACCAGACCTTCCAGGAGCGCGCCGAGGCCGAAGCCAAACTCCGCCGCGCCAAGCTTTCCTCCGCCCAGCTCCCCACCTACTTCGTCGGCTGGCGCGAGTGGTGGCGGCTGCGGCAGGACTACGAGCGGCGCCCCGGCTCGGGCTCGCTGGCCGGCTTCCACGACCGCGCCCTAGCCGCCGGCGCGGTCAACATGCGCTCGCTCCGCCGGCTCCTCCTGCGTTAGACTTCTCTCATGCGCTGGGTCTGCCCCAACTGCGGCCAGGGCGTCAGCCTCGGGCTCGACGTCTGCCCCTCCTGCCAGGCTGGTGTTCCGCCCGAGCAGCGCCACAAGACCGTCCTCCCACCGCCGCCCTCGCCCCAGGCCCGCCGGGCTCCGGCGATGGAATCCACGGAAGAAACGGGCGTGCGCGCCTTCTTCGCCCGCACCTACATCATTTTCATCGGCGCGCTGCTGGCGTTTCTGCTTGTGTTCTTCCTCTGGTTCCTGCTGGCCCAACAACAATAGTGTTCGCGGGTTCTTGACTTCGCGCCCCGCGTGTGCTCGGATACCTCCATCCTGAGTTCGGGGGAAGGCGAATGGCACTGCCAAAGCTGGTCCGCGACATCATGACACCCAGCATCACCACCATCGAGCACGACGCCAAGCTGCTCGACGCCGTGCTGGTGCTGCGCTCCAGCGGCTTCCGCCATCTGCCGGTGGTCCAGGACGGCCGGCTAGTCGGGTTGCTCTCCGATCGCGACGTCCAGCGCGCCGCCCCTTCGATGTTCGGCGAGGTCACGCCGGAGGAGTACAACCGCATCTTCGAAACCACACCGGTCTCGCGCGTGATGGTGAAGGAGCCGCAGACGGCCACGCCGGAGATGTCCATCGGCGAAGCGGTCGGCATTATGCACCAGCACAAGTACGGCGCCCTGCCCGTCGTCGACTCCGAGGGCAAGCTCGCCGGCATCCTGACCACCACCGACCTGCTCGGCCTGCTCAACCGCGTCCTCGGCGGCTCCTAGGTTCATGCCAAGGACAATAGCGAAGAGCGAGGTGCTGCCCCGTCGCGCTTAGAGCTAGACGTCCAGAGCCCCGAGGCTCCTGCCTCGGGGAGACCTTCCGCGCTATTCCCCCAGGCGGGACCCTGGGGGCTCATGGCCTCTAACGTTCTCAAAGGGGGTAGCGCAGGTTGCCCGAGAGCGTCCGGAGGACGCGTCTTCGAGGGCTACCTGCGGCCTGGCCTTGGAATGGGGTCGCCACTTCAGTGGCGACATAAATCAAGGTCAGTTTTTCTTCGGGGGGCTTTAGCCCCGGAGAGGAAGCGAGTCCCGCAAGGAGAAACACATATGAACCGCCGCTACGCTATTGCCCTCGCCGCGCTTCTGCTCGTCGCTGCCGGCCTTTCGCAGGTCCCCACCGCCGACCGCTTCACCGCCACCTTCTCCATCGCCGCCTACGACCCCGCCACCGGCGACCTCGGCGTCGCCGTCGCCTCCAAGTTTCCCGCCGTGGGCGCCATGGTGCCGTTTGCCCGGGCCGGCGTCGGCGCCGTGGCCACCCAGGCGTTGGCTAACCTCGAGTACGGCCCCAAGGGCCTTCTGCTGATGGAGCACGGGCTGACGGCCTCGGAAGCCATGACGCGCCTGGTGGAGAACGACCCGCAGCGCGACGACCGCCAGCTCGGTTTGGTCGACGCCAAGGGCCGCTCCGCCGCCTGGACCGGCGAGAACTGCTTCTCCTGGGCCGGCAGCGTCTCGGGGCCGAACTTCACCGCCCAGGGCAACATCCTCACCGGCCCCGAAGTGGTGCAGGCCATGGCCCGGAGTTTCGAAGGCTCCTCCGGCTCGCTGGCCGAACGGTTGATGGCGGCCCTGGAAGCCGGCGACGCCGCCGGCGGCGACCGTCGCGGCAAGGAGTCCGCCGCCCTGCTGGTCGTTCGCGCCGGGGCCGGCTACGGCGGCGCCACCGACCGCTGGATTGACCTGCGCGTCGACGACCACCCCGAGCCCGTCGGCGAGCTGCGCCGCCTCCTCGGAGTCCACACCCTCTACTTCGGTGAGACCAAGGAGCTGGTCCCGCTCACCCCCGAGCTGGTGAAGGAGATTCAGGAAGTCCTCCGGCGCACCGGCTTCTACAAGGGAGAAGTCACCGGCGTCTTCGACGCCGCCACCCGCAAAGCGCTGGAAGATTTTCAGGGCTGGGAGAACCTCGAGATGCGCTTCCGCAAAGACGACCAGATTGACCGCGTCGTCCTCGACTACATCCGCACCCACTTCGGCCAGAAAAAGTAGCCTGGTGATTGCGGTTGCGCGCTGCCCGCCCAGCCGCTAGAATCGGTGGGGAGCAGCCCCCATGGCCACGACTTCGCGCGTGAAGAGCGCGCGCGGCAAAGTCAAAGAGTTCGACGCGTCGGGCTACCACGGCCTGAGCCGCGAGGCCCTCCTCCGCCTCTACCGCACCATGTATCTCTCGCGGAAGCTGGACGACCGCGAGATCCAGCTCAAGCGCCAGCAGAGAATCTTCTTCCAGATCAGCGGCGCCGGCCACGAAGCCGTGCTGGCGGCTGCCGGGCTGGCGCTCAAGCCCGGCTACGACTGGTTCTACCCTTACTATCGCGACCGCGCCCTCTGCCTGATGCTGGGCAACACACCCTACGAGCAGTTGCTCCAGGGTGTCGGCGCCCAGGACGACCCCGCTTCCGGCGGACGCCAGATGCCTTCGCACTGGGGGAACAAGAAGCTCAACATCGTCTCGCAGTCCTCGCCCACCGGCACGCAGTGGCTGCAGGCGGTCGGCTGCGCCGAAGCCGGCGTCTACTTCAACGAGCTGCCCGAAGCCGCCCGGGCGGCGGGCGCAAAGTTCCACAAGGACGAAGTCGTTTACGCCTCCGGCGGCGACGGCACCACCAGCCAGGGCGAGTTCTACGAGGCTATGAACACCGCCTGCAACCGCAAGCTCCCGGTGCTCTTCCTGGTCGAGGACAACGGCTACGCCATCAGCGTCCCGGTCGAAATCCAGACCGCCGGCGGCAGCATCTCCAGGCTGCTGGAGACCTTTCCCCACCTGCTCATCGTGCGCTGCGACGGCACCGACCCGCTGGAGAGCTATGTCGCCCTGCAGCAGGCGGCGGCCTACTGCCGCGCGCGCCGCGGCCCGGCTATGGTCCACGCCTCCGTCATCCGGCCCTACTCGCACTCCATGTCCGACGACGAGCGCCTCTACCGCCCCGACAAGGAGCGCGAAGAGGAAGCCCAGCGCGATCCCATCCCGCGCTTCGGCCTCTTCCTCATCCGCGAAGGCGTGCTGGAAGAAGAGGAGCTGGAGAAGCTCGAAAAAGAAGTCGACGCCGAGATCCTCGAAGCCACCGACCGCGCCCTGGCCGCGCCCGTGCCCGTGCCCGAAAGCGTCCACCTCCACGTCTACTCGCCCGAGGTCGACCCCACCGCGCCCGCCTTTGCCACCACGCCGCGCACCGACGGCGATCCCAAGACCATGGTCGACCTCATCAACGCCTGCCTGCACGACGAGATGGCGCGCGACCCGCGCCTGGTTGTCTTCGGCGAGGACATCGCCGACGTCAGCCGCGAAGAATACCTCCAGGTGGTCAAGGGCAAGGGCGGCGTCTTCAAGTGCACCCACGGCCTGCAGCGCCGCTTCGGCTCCACGCGCGTCTTCAACTCGCCGCTGGCCGAAGCCAATATCGTCGGCCGCGCCGTCGGCCTGGCCACCCGCGGGCTGAAGCCGGTGGTCGAAATCCAGTTCTTCGACTACATCTGGCCGGCGATGATGCAGCTCCGCAACGAGCTGGCCCTGCTGCGCTGGCGCTCGAACAACAACTTCTCCTGCCCGGTCGTCCTCCGCGTGCCCATCGGCGGCTACCTGGGCGGCGGCGCCATCTATCACAGCCAGTCGGGCGAGGTCATCTTCACCCACACCCCCGGCCTACGCGTGGTCATGCCGGCGACTGCCTTGGACGCCAATGGGCTGCTCCGCACCGCCATCCGCTGCGACGACCCGGTGCTGTTCCTCGAGCCCAAGCACCTCTACCGCCAGGGACACAACCGCGCCCCCAACCCCGGGCCCGACTTCATGGTTCCGTTCGGCAAGGCTAACCGCGTCCGCGAGGGCAGCGACGTCTCCATCATCACCTACGGCTCGACGCTGGTGCGTTCCGTGCAGGCCGCCCTCGTGCTGGAGAAAGAAGACGGCGCCAGCGCCGACATCCTCGACCTGCGCTCGCTCAGCCCCTACGACTGGGACGCCGTCGCCGAGTCCGTCAAGAAAACCAACCGCGCCCTGGTCGTCCACGAGGACACGCTGTCGTGGGGCTACGGCGCCGAGATTGCCGCCCGCATCGGCGACGAGCTCTTCGACCACCTTGACGCCCCCGTGCGCCGCGTCGCCGCCACGGACACCTTCTGCGCCTACCATCCCGCGCTGGAGAACGCCATCCTTCCCCAGACCGACGACGTCCTCCGCGCCGCCCGCTCCCTGCTCTCCTACTAACCCTTCGGCTGTCATCCCGAGCGGAGCCCCGATGCAATCGGGGCGGAGTCGAGGGATCTGCTTTTTCCTTTCTCCGCGGGCTACCCTTCGACACGGAACTTTTGATAGTCTCTCCTCGTAAACCAGGGCAGAGGGAGCGACGATGACTTGCTACAACTGCCAGAAGGACATTAACGACGGCGCCAAGTACTGCCAGCACTGCGGCGCCGCCCAGAAGCCGCTGACGCCGCCGCCCGGCCCGCAACGGCCGCTGCGCCGCTCCCGCAAGAACAAGGTCGTCGCCGGCGTCTGCGCCGGCATGGCGGAGTACTTCGCCCTCGACATCATCCTCGTCCGCATCATCTGGGCGCTGGTGATTGTCTTCGGCGGTATCTTCCCCGGCGTCATCGCCTACATCGTCTGCTGGCTCGTCATCCCCTACGCCGAAGACGAAGCTCCCGCGCCCGCCCCCACCGCGCCCGCCTCCCAAGGGTAGCCTCAGCAAGGCGGGTCAACCCTTCAGGGTTGACATTGGCCGTTGCACCAATCATCCGGGGCTTCCGAAGCGAGGCAAAGCCGAGCGAAGCTCCCGCCGAAGGCGGGAAGCCCCTGAGGTCGCCCTACTCTTCTTTCTTCTCTTCTTTTTTCTTCGGCGCGCCGCGGACGATGCGGAACCCGCGGTACGCCTCGCCCGCCTCCGCCGCCCGCGCCTTCGAATCCGCCGCGCGGTCCGCGCTGCCGCCGACGAGCTTCCCCTTGCCGTCGCCAGTGATAACCCACTCGGCCACGTTCCCGCCGAGGTCGAAAACCAGCTCCTCCTCGCCGCGGCCCTGGAACTGGCCGACCTCGCGCAGCAGCGGCGCCGTGCCGCCGAGCTCCGCCACCTTCTTTGCCAGCCGCGCGGCGTCGTCGGGGTTGAGCGCGTAGCCGGCCCAGTGGTCGAGCGTGTTCTCGTTCCCGCCGGCGCCTTCGTAGAGGCTCTTCACTTCGTCCTCATTCGCCACGCGGTAGGTTTCGCCGGTGTGCTTCGCCAGCCAGGCGGCGTACGCCTGCGCCTGCTCGAAGCCGACCCCGCTCGCCGGAAAGTTCTCTGTTCCGGGCTCGACCTGGTATTTGCCGTCGAAGGCCGCGATCTGCGCCCGCGTCACCTCGAACCGGCCCAGCTCCAGCCCCTTGTGTTTCACCACCTCCGGAATGAGCTTGCCCTTGCTCAGAACGCCGTACTGCGTCCCGACCTTCTGAATCTTCCCCCGCTTGAAGGCCACGTCCAGCGGCGAGCCTTCCTTGAAGGCTTCGTTGGGCGCCTTCCAGGTGCCGAACAGGTGCCGGTCGAACCACACCTGCTCCTCTTCCATCTTGCGCCGCTGATGCGGCAGCTTGCGTAGGCCGTGCGCCTCGCCGGGGAAAAGCACGAACCGCACCTCCGTCTGCCCGAGCTGCTGCATCACCCGGAAGTGCGTCCAGCCCTGACTGGTGGGCACGTTGCGGTCTTCGGTGCCGAAGAAGATGAGCGTCGGCGTCTTCACGTCCTTCATGCGGAACACGGGCGATTTGCGGATGTAGAGGTCGGGGTCTTCGTAAGGCGCGGCGCCGAAGTAGTAGTTGTCGAACGACGCGCCAAAGTCCACGTTGGCCCAGTCGCTGATCCACTCCACGTCGCCCGCGCCCACCGAAGCCGCTTTGTAGCGCGGGTTGCGCGTGATGAGTTCGATGGAAAGGATGGACCCGTTCGACCACCCCATGGTCGCCAGCTTGTCGGGGTCCACCAGCCCGCGCCCGATGAGGTAGTCCACGCCCGCCTCGATGTCCGGAATCTCCAGGTCGTAGTAGTTCCCGCAGCAGATGGACTCCACCCAGTCGAGCCCGTAGTTCGAGCTGCCGTGGTAGTTCACCTCCAGGATGAACGCGCCCTTCTGCGCCAGCAGCAGCTTGGGCGCGCCCCAGCTCATCCCCCACGCGTCCTGGTCCGCCGCCGTCGGCCCGCCGTGAATCTCCAGCACCAGCGCGTACTTCTTTCCTTCCTCGTAGTTCATCGGGTAGTAGAGGATGCCCTCGACCTCTTCGTCCCGCGCGCCCTTCCACCGCACCACTTCGGTCTTGTAGAGCGGCTTGTCCTTGAAGCCTTTGTTGAGCTCGGTGAGTTGCGCGGCGTCAGCGATGCGCGCGCCCTCGAGTCGCGCCTTGTACCACTGCGTCGGCTGGCTCGCCGTCGAGTGGTTGTACACCAGCGTCTTGCCGTCCTCGCCCAGCGCCCAACCGAAGATGTTCTTCTCGTGCTCGCCCTCGAGCCACGCCCGCGACCAAGTGTCACCGCTTTTGGAGTAGCGCGCCGGCCTGTGCCGCACACCGTCGGCCAGCAGCACTACCACGCCGTCCTCGGTCACCTGGAAGTTTCCGGAGCCCAGGCCGCGCTCCCAATCCAGGTTCACCTCCGTCGTCTTACCGTTGGCGAGGTCGTAGTACCCGAGCAGCTCGATGGTCGCCGTCAGGTAGCGTGGGTGCCGGTTGTAGCTGTAGCCAAAGTAGAAACCATGGCTGTCCCGCGCCCAGCGCACCGCAAATGGATAGACTCTGCCCTCGGTGAGGATTTGTTTCTGCTCGCCGGTTTCCAGGCTGGTCAGGAAGGTGACCGGCGGCACGCGTTGGTCGAATTGGTAGCTGAGGCTGCGCCCGTGGCGGGTCACCGCCCACTTGCCGTCCGGCGACACCTCCAGCAGCTCGATCCAGTCCTCGTTCGTGGTCAACCGCTTCACCTTCTTGTCCTTGACGCTGATCTCGAACAGCCGCACCGGCGGCTCGTGCGGCTCGTCGTCCACCACTCGCGAGGTGTCCTTCTTTTCCTTCCCCTGCTTCTCGTGGAGCGCCGGGTCTTCCTGCGCCGCAAACACAATCGTGTCTTTGTCCCGCCAGCCGTAGGCGCGGAGGCCGCGCTCGAACTCGGTCAGGTGCCAGGGCTCGCCGCCCGAGGGGTTCATCAGCCAGAGCTGCGAGCGGGAGAGGTCGCTCTTCTTGACGCTTTCCGGCAGCGGCCGCGTGCTCAGGAAGCTGATGACGCCGCCGTCGGGCGACCACCGCGGCGCCGAGTGCGTCGCCGTCCCGCGCGTTAGTTGCAGCTCCTTCTTTTCCGTCAGGCTGCTGAGCCACAGGTTCGACGCTGTCTCGCCCTTCTCCTTGTCCATCGCGCTCCGCACCCACACCGCCCACTTGCCGTCGGGCGAAATCTGGAACTGGCTGGCGTTCTCCGCCAGCAGGATGTCGTCCACTGTCCACTCGGCCTTCTTCTCCTCCGCCCCGCTCAGCGCGGCCAGTCCCAGCAGCGCCGCCAGTGCCAGCAGCCACACTCTTGCACTCCTCCGCTTCATGGTGTCCTCTCCGGCTCGGGTTGAAAACTTCTCCGCTTGCGCGCCGGAGTTTATACTAGAATGCGCGCGTTTCCAGGAGGAAAGTCCCTCGGGAGTCGGCGCGCGCGAGGCTGACCATGGCCACCACCATCCGCACCATCGGCATCAGCACCGGCGGCGGCGACGCGCCCGGCCTCAACGCCGTTATCCGCGGCGTCACCAAGGCGGCCCTGCTCGACTACAACTGGAAGGTCATCGGCATCCAGGACGGCTTCGACGGCCTCATCTGGCCCGAAAAAACGTTCGAGCTCGACCATGACACCGTCCGCGGCATCCTGCCCCGCGGCGGCACCATCCTCGGCACCACCAACCGCGGCAACCCCTTCGCCTACGAGTTGGAAGAGAACGGCAAGAAGGTGGTCAAAGACTTCTCCCAGCTCTGCATCCAGAACGCCCGCAAGCTTGGCCTCGACGCCATGGTGGTCATCGGCGGCGACGGCACCATGAAGATCGCCTCCGACCTCTCCAAGCTCGGCCTGCCCGTCGTCGGCGTCCCCAAGACCATCGACAACGACCTCTCCGTCACCGAGCTCACCTTCGGCTTCCTCACCGCCGTGCAGACCGCCACCGAGGCCATCGACCGCCTGCACACCACCGCCGAAAGCCATCACCGCGTGATGATTGTCGAAGTGATGGGCCGCGACGCCGGCTGGATCGCGCTCTGGGCAGGGCTGGCCGGCAAGGCCGACATCATCCTGCTGCCGGAGATTCCCTTCACCATGGAGAACGTCTGCGGCAAAATCCTCGAGCGCGAGAAGCTCCACCGCAAGTCGAGCGTCATCGTGGTCGCCGAGGGCATCAAGTTCCCCGCCAAGGACGCCGACGGCAAGCCCATGCCCGAGGCCAAGGCCGGCCAGGTGGGCAACGCGCTGGCCTTCTCCGTCCGACAGAACACCGACAAGGACGTGCGCGTCACCGTGCTGGGCCACATCCAGCGCGGGGGCACGCCGGTGGCCTTCGACCGCGTGTTGGGCTTGCGCTTCGGGGTCGCCGCGGCCGACCTGCTGGCCCAGGGCAAGTTCGGCCACATGGTGGCGCTGCGCTGCGGGCAGATTTGCGACTGCCGCATCGAAGAGGCCATCGGCGTCTACCGCACCGTCAACCCTTCCAGCGACCTCATCCGCGCCGCCCGCGCCTCCGGCATCTCCTTCGGAGACTAGGTCAAAACGGCCTCGCTCGGAATCTCACCTAATCGAAAGCAAGAACGGTGCGAGTAGGAGGGTCGCTACGGCAGTAATGAATCCACCCATAACCTTCAAGTACACAATGTAGCTGGGGGTTTTCATCCAGTCCAAGAAGGGGTTCAGTTTTTCTAAGAAGTTCTTTCCATTGTAATGCTTCAACGCAAGGCGTTGGATCTTCTCGGGCCAAACAATGCATGCGATTCCGATGGCATAGAAGATTATTACAGTGGCAATCCCTGCTAGCAGGTTTGTCGGTTCCATCAGTGCCCTTCCCGGACGGCGTTATTGCGCCGGCTTGCCGTCCATCACCCGCAGGCGCGCCTGCGCTTCCTTGCGCGGCTCGTCGTAGGGCATCGCCGCCACCCGTTCGTACTCGGCCCGTGCCCGGTCCGTCCGGTTCTGGGTCAGGAAAATCTCTCCGCGGCGCAAGCCGCAGTAGGCCTTCATCAACCCGTCGCCCTCGTGGCGATCGGTGACGTGCCCGTAAGCCTCCAGCGCCTCCGCGTACTTGCCCTGCTGCTGGTACATGATGCCGATCTGGTACCACAACCGCTCGCGCGGCACCTTGTTCGGGCCGTACTTACCCGCGTCCACTTCTTTCGCCACCGCCACGTAGTGTTCGATGGTCTTGTCGGGCAGGCCTTCGCGCGCGTAGGTGCGCCCGATTTCGAGGCGAATCAGCGGGTTCCTGGGGAAAAACTCGGCCATGCGCGTCAGCAGCCGCCGGCTGTACTCGAACTGCCGCTCGCGGTTGTAGACCACCGCCAGCAGGAAGGCGGCGTCGGTGGCCGCCAGCTTGCCCTTCACCATGGTCTCCTGCAGCAACTGGATGCCGCGCTCTTTGCTGCCGCGGTAGCCGAACAGGAATGCCAGCCACTTCACGCTGCGCGGGATGCTGCCCACCACGTACTCGTACACGCCCGGGATGAGCTTGGCGTCGTGGTAGTTGGGGTCGATCTTCAGCAGCCTTTCGTGCAGCTCGTTGGCCTTGCCGCCCGCCCGCAGAGCGTCGAAGTACTTCTTCTCGATGGTGAAGAGGTAGTTGCCTTCCATCCCATAGGTCGCGCCCAGGGCATAAAGCGCCTCCGTATCGCGCGGGTTCTTCTCCAGGCGCGCTTCCGCGCGCGTCCGAACCAGCCGAATCTGCTCCTTGAACAGGCCGATGGTCTTCGGATCGGGCTCCTTCTCCGTTTTCTCTTTCAGGAAGGAGTTGCTGGCGTCGTAGAGGTTCCCCTCCAGCTTGCCCAGCCGGCTGAGCTCGCTGAAGAGGTAGGTGTTGGCCAGGTAGTTGCGGAAGAGAAGGTTCTCGGGGTCGCCCTCGATGGCCTTCTTGAAGTCCGCCACCGCCTCCGCATACTCGACGTTGTAAAAGTGGTCCACTCCCGCGTGGGCGTACAGCCACGGGTCAACCTCGTTGGCCCGCGTCTGCGCCGGGACAAACAGCCCCACGCACACCAGGAGCCCGATGGTGATTCTGGTTGGAATCGCTCCCTGGCCGCGCACCGATGTCCTCCTGGCTATTTTACTGTATCGCGCCCCAACCCGGCAGGTGCGGGGCTCTCTTGGGTAGATGCGAAAAGGAAGGGAAAGGTGCGTCGAACGAACGGCGGAGCCGCCAGACCGCACGCTAGCTCGCCGGGCCCATCAGCTTCCGCGTCAGTGCCTCGTTCAGTCGCTGGCGGACGTCGGTGGGGAGGGGAAGGGGCTCGCTGTTGCAGTAGAGCTCGATGGTCTTGCGCGTGGTGTCCACTACCACGCGACAGTCCGTGCACTGCTCCAGGTGCGCCAGCAGCTCCCAGCGCAGCGTCTCGTCCAGCTCCCCGTCCAGGTAGCTGTTCAGTTGTTTGATTACGTCGCCGCAGTTCACGTCTTTAGCCTCGCTTGAAGAGTTGGTTCATCCACCGCTTCAGCTTGCCGCCCTCCGGGCCCCCCGGTGCCCGCCGGAAGTGCTGGTTCAGCCGCTCGCGCAGCTTCAGCCGCCCGCGCAGCAGGCGCGACTTCACCGCCGGAACCGAAAGGTCGAGCATCTCCGCCGTTTCTTCCGTGGACAGGTTCTCCACGTCGCGCAGGTAGACCACGATGCGGAAGCCCGGCTCCAGCTCGTTGAGCGCCGCCGACAGGATGTCGTTCAGCTCCCGGCGGGCGTAGCGCTGCTCCGGGTTCTCGCCCCAGTCCACCACCTCGCGCGGCATGTACTCGTCTTCGCCCGTCTCCACCCGCTCGTCCAGCGACACCGTGCGGTCCGACTTGCGCTTGCGCAGCTTCATCAGCGCTTCGTTCACCCCGATGCGCACGATCCAGGTGTAGAAGCGCGAGTTGCCCTGAAACTTGCTCAGGTTGGCGTAGGCTTTGAGGAAGGTCTCCTGCAGCACGTCCTCCGCGTCCTCCGGGTTCCCGGTGATGTTCAGCGCCAGGCGGTAGATGTTGCGGTCGTACTGGTTCACCAGCGTGGTGAAGGCCTCGGCGTCGCCTCCGCGCGCCGCCTCCACCAGCTCCGTCTCGTTGGCTAGATGTGTTGGCATCGAGTCCGGTCAGAAGGGAGCTAGGGCCTCTCGCCCCGAACCTGCATTCTGCCCGACGGCCGTCCACCTGACAAGCCTTCCCGCCTCAGCCACTTCAATAGATGAGCCCGCCGCCCCAAAGGACGCAGGCATTTCGGGGTTGACATCCCCCGCCCGGGCGGGTATGATTTCGAACGAACGTTCGATAAATAACCCTGGAGGGCGTCACCCGTCTTGGCTACCGCGGTTCAGCGCCGGCCCGCCACCACCCAGAAGCTCGAGCACATCCTGGCCTGCGCCACCCGCGTCTTCTACGACAAGGGCTACGAGGGCGCCAGCATCCGCGACATCGCCCAGCGCAGCCGCGTCTCCCTCGCCGGGCTCTACTACTACGTCCAGAGCAAGGAGGAGATGCTCTACCTCATCCAGAAGGACTCCTTCACCACCCTGATGGCCCGATTGGACGAGCGGTTGACCGCCGCCGGCGACGACCCCGAGACCCGCCTGCGGCTCTTCATCCGCAATCATCTGCAATACTTTCTGGAGAACCGCGAGGCCATGAAGGTGCTTTCCCACGAAGCCGAGAGCCTCAAGCCGCCCTTCGTCGCCGAGGTGGCCGACCTCAAGCGCGCCTACTACCGCCGCGCCCGCACCCTGGTTGAAGACTTAAAGCGCGCGCGCCGCCTGGGGCGGCTCAACACCCGCGTCGCCGTCCTCAGCCTTTTTGGCATGATGAACTGGATTTACACCTGGCACAACCCGCGCCTCGACCCCGACGCCGCCCGCCTGGCCAGCCACATCGCCGGCCTCTTCCTCGAAGGCGTAGCTGCAACCACCACCAATTCCACGCATCGAAATAAAAGCCCGCGCAACGGCCGCCCGCGCGCGAGCTGAACTTCACTGGAGGAAACGATGGCAACGCCCGCCGCAGTCACGGAAAAGCAGCTCATCCATTACCGCAATGAGAACGGCATCGCCGTCATCGAGATGGACGATGCCCCGGCCAATACCTACACCTACGCCATGATGCGCCAGCTCGACGAAGCCATCCTGCAGGCGCGCATGGACGAGAACGCCCACGTCATCCTCCTGCGCGGCACCGGCGAGAAGTTCTTCTCCGCCGGCGCCGACATCAAGATGCTCTCCACCTCGACCCCCGAGTTCAAATACTACTTCTGCCTGCACGCCAACGAGACGCTCTGCCGCCTCGAACAGACTCCCAAGCTGGTCATCGCCGCTCTCAACGGCCACACCGTCGGCGGCGGGCTCGAGATTGCGCTTGCCTGCGACATCCGTCTGGCGCGCAAGGAAGGCGGCAAGATCGGCCTGCCCGAGGTCACGCTCGGCGTGCTTCCCGGCACCGGCGGCACGCAGCGCCTCGCCCGCGTGGTCGGGAAGTCGCGCGCCATTGAGCTCATGGCCACCGGTCGCACCTTCTCCTTCGACGAGGCGATGGACTACGGCCTGGTGAACGACATCTTCGACCGCGACACCTTCTGGGAGGACGTGCTGGCCTACGCCCGCCAGTTCGTCCCGCCCGCCAAGGCCAGCCGCGCCGTTGGCCGCATCAAGCGCGCCGTGCAGACCGGCGTCGAAGTCGGCTTCGCCGAGGCGCTGGGTCTGGAGCGCGAGCTGCAGCAGCTTCTCTTCACCAGTGAAGACGCCAAGGAAGGTTTATCCGCCTACGTCGACAAGCGCCAGCCCAAGTTCAAGGCCAAGTAAGGCGGCGGAGGGCATGATGGCAACCACGCCAACCGTTCAAGTCCAACCCGGCAAGCTTTTCATCGGCGGCAAGTGGGTGGAGGCGTCGAAGACCTTCCCCACGGTCAACCCCGCCACCGGCGAAGTCATCACCCAGCTCGCCGAAGCCGGCGAGACCGAAGTCGAAGCGGCCGTGCGCGCCGCCCGCGCGGCCTTCGAAGAGGGTCCCTGGCCGCAGATGTCCGCCGCCGATCGCGGCAAGCTGCTGTGGAAGATTGCCGACCTCATCGAGAAGAACATCGACGAGTTCGCCTACCTCGAAACCATCGACAACGGCAAGCCCATCTTCGAGTCGCGCTACGTCGACATGCCGATGGTCATCGAGGTCTTTCAGTACTACGCCGGCTGGGCCACCAAGGTGCACGGCGAAACCATCCCCGTGCGCGGGCCCTTCTTCAACTACACCCTGCGCGAGCCCATCGGCGTGGTTGCCGCCATCGTGCCCTGGAACTTCCCCTTGCTGCTGGCCTCGTGGAAGATCGCCCCGGCACTGGCCTGCGGCAACACCGTCATCTACAAGCCCGCGCAGCTCACCTCGCTGACCGCGCTCAAGTTCGCGGAAATCTGCCAGCAGGCGGGCGTGCCCGACGGCGTGGTCAACGTGCTCACCGGCAAGGGCAGCGTCATCGGCATGGGACTGGTGAAGCACCCGGGCGTGGACAAGATTGCGCTCACCGGCTCGACCGACACCGGCAAGGCGGTGATGCGCGCCGGCGCCGACACCCTCAAGAGGATCACCCTTGAGCTCGGCGGCAAGTCGCCCAACATCATCCTCGACGATGCCGACCTCGACGCCGCCGTCAAGGGCGCCTACAACGGCATCTTCTACGGCAAGGGCGAAGTCTGCGCCGCCGGCTCGCGCCTCTTCGTCGCCAAGAATCTCCACGACGACTTCATGCAGAAGCTGATTGAACGCACCAAGAAGCTCCAGCCCGCCGACCCGCTCAACCCCAAGACCCGCCTGGGCGCCATCGTCTCCGAAGAGCAGATGAACAAGGTCCTGGAGTACGTCGAGGTCGGGAAGAAAGAAGGCGCGAAGCTGGTCACTGGCGGCGAGCGAGCCAGTGTCGGCAGCGGCAAGGGCGCCTTCATCCTGCCCACCATCTTCGACGGGGTCACGAACCAGATGCGCATCGCCCAGGAAGAAATCTTCGGCCCCGTGCTCGCCGCCATCGAGTTCAAAGACCTGGACGAAGTCATCCGCGAGGCCAACAACAACCCCTACGGCCTGGCGGCGGCGGTGTGGACGCGCGACATCCGCAAAGGCCACTACGTCGCCCATCGCCTCAAGGCTGGCACCGTCTGGATCAACGCCTACAACGTCTACGACCCAGCGGCGCCCTTTGGCGGCTACAAGGCCAGCGGCATCGGGCGCGAACTCGGCCCCTACGCGCTCGAGCACTACACCCAGATCAAGAACGTGATGGTCAATCTCAAGGACTAGCGAAGAGGAGGAACGGTTTCATGGCCAACGCAAAGATTATCGCCGGGCTCAACCAGGCGCTGGAGCGCGAGATGGGCAACGTCATCCGCTACCTGCACCACTCCTTTCTGGTGCGCGGAGTCAACCGCGGCCCGCTGGTGGATTTTTTCCGCAACCAGGCGAAAGAGTCCTTTACCCACGCCACTTCCATCGGCGAAAAAATCGTGGCCCTGGGCGGGCATCCCTCCATCGACGTCCCTAAGATGAAAGAGATCGGCCACAAGGACGTCGAGGAGATGCTGCGCGAGGAGCTGGAGAGCGAGAAGCACGAGGTTCAGGAATACATTAAGCTGCTCAAACAGACGGGCGACGACATCGCCCTCCGCTTTCTGCTGGAGGAAATCATCAAGGAAGAGCAGGAAGGGATTGAAGACCTGGAGATGCGCCTGGGCGGTTGAGTGGCTCGCACGGTTTTTGAAAGCAGATCCCTCGCCCCGCCCTTCCTGCGGAAGGCCGGGACTCGGGATGACAACCAATAGTGGGATGAGGTGAACGGATGGCAATTGGAACGCGAATCTCAACCTTTGACGACTGGGTGGACCTGTTCCGCGAGTGGCAGAAAGAAATCAGCGTCGACCACCCCCTCATCACCCAGTACCAGTTCGAGGCCAAGTACGGCCACCTGAAGTCGATGGAGATCGAGTTCGGCGAGTTCAAGGGCGAGCGCAAATGGGAGAAGGTGCTCGACATCCCCGACCAGCGCATCCGCGACGGCCTGCTCAACCTCATCGTCTACCAGGGCGACACCGAGTTCGCCTCGGTCGAGCAGCAGCGCTATCTTCTCGAGAAGGCCCCCAGCGAGTACGACCTGCAGGCCATCGCCCGCGTGATGACCGAAGAGATGCGCCACGGCTGGCAGATGTGCCACCTGCTCATCACCCACTACGGCCGCTCCGGGAAGCTCGAAGCCATGAAGCAGCTCGAGCGCCGCGCCTTCGACAACAAGCGCCTGCTCAAGGCCTTCAACGACCCGGTGCAGAACTGGCTCGACTTCTACACCTACACCGACTTCGTCGACCGCGACGGCAAGTTCCAGCTCACCATGCTCAGCTACTCCGGCTTTGCTCCGCTGGCCAGCTCGATGATTCCCATGCTCAAGGAAGAGTCCTTCCACCTCGGCACCGGCCACGATGGCCTGCGCCGTGTGCTCAAGGCGGGCAAGATTCCCGTGCCCATTATCCAGAAGTACCTGAACAAGTGGATTCCCGCGGCCTACGACCTCTTCGGCGTCGACCATTCTTCTTCGGCGCACTGGTTCTACAACTGGGGCCTCAAGGGCCGCTACGACGAGCATGCTGGCCACGAGGGCGTCGACGTCGAGCACCTGAACGAACACAGCCGCGGGCTCTACCACCAGGAGTGCGAGATGCTGGTCGGGCAGCTCAACAAGCTCATCCCGCAAGACCAGCCCAAGCTCTTCGTCCCCGACCTCAAGTTCTACCGCCGCATCGGCGATTACGCCCACCAGCCCTACAGCGTCACCGGCGAGCGGCTGTCCGAGGACGACTTCAAGAAGCACCTCGCCGACGTGATGCCGGGCGAGCAGGACCTGGCCGCGCTGGCGTCCGTCTTCGAGGCCAACGACTGGGTCGAGCAGAAGCAGGCCACCACCCGCGCGCAGTAGCGCGCGGTAACGCCATGAAAACGTCCGGAGGTGCAACATGGCACCCTTCCTCGAAAGCCCCACGGAGCACATCGAGCTCGAGCTCGACGGAGCCGTCGCCCGCGTCTGGCTCCAGCGCCCCCCGCTCAACGTTCTCGATATCCCTATGCTGGAAGAGCTGGGCACGGCGCTCGACATGCTCCGCGCGCCGCCGCATCTGCGTTTCGTGGTCTTTCAGGGGCGTGGCGAACGCGGCTTCAGCGCCGGCGTCGAAGTCCGCGACCACACCCCCGACCGCGTCGGGCTGATGCTCGAGCGTTTCCACGGGGTTTTCCGCAAGCTCTGGTCGTCGGACTGGATCAGCGTCGCAGCCGTGCACGGCAACTGCCTGGGTGGCGGGATGGAGCTGGCGACCTTCTGCGATTTCTGCGTCGCCACCCACACCGCCCGCTTCGGCCAGCCGGAAATCAAGCTCGGTTGCTTCCCGCCGGTGGCGGCCGTTCTCCTGCCGCCGCTGGTGGGTCCGCGCCGCGCGCTGGAGTTGATCCTCACCGGGCGAACGCTCACCGCGGGCGAAGCGCATGCGCTGGGCTTGGCCACTGAAGTCGTCGGCGAGGGGGAGCTCGACTCAGCGGTGCAGAAACTCATCCAGCAACTGCAAGGCTACAGCCCCGCGGTGCTCGGCCTCACCAAGAAAGCCGTGCTGCGCGCCGCGGGTCTCGACTTCGACAAGGCGCTGGCGGAAATGGAGAAGGTCTACCTTGAAGAGCTGATGCAAACGGCCGACGCCGCCGAAGGCATCCGCGCCTTCATCGAGAAGCGGCAGCCGGTCTGGGCCGGGCGTTAGCGAGGCAGCCCAGCAGGGCTCCGAGCTCTGGTTTCGTCAGCGCACGGCTTCAGCCGTGCCGAAAGGGCTCGGAAGGAGATCGGCTTTAGCCGCTGAGGTTTGCCGCATTCGAGAACCTCAGGGGCTAAAGCCCAGGAACAAGGGTGGCCGCGTTCGGCACGACTAAAGTCGTGCCCTGACGGTAACAATGGACAACGAGCTCCTTCGCCTCAAGGTCAATGGCGAGCGGTACGACGTTGCCGTCCCGCCGAACAAGCTGCTGCTCGATGTGCTGCGGGAAGACCTGCGGCTGACGGGTTCGAAGCGCGGCTGCGATGACTCGAGCTGCGGTTGCTGCACCGTGCTGGTTGACGGGGTTCCGCAGCTCTCCTGCGTCATGCTGGCCGCTTCCTACCCGGAGCCTGAAATCACCACCATCGAAGGAGTGGCGCGGGGCGGGGAGTTGAGCCCGCTCCAGGAAGGCTTCTGCGTCGAAGGCGGCGCGCAGTGCGGCTTCTGCACGCCGGGCATCGTGTTGGTGGCGAAGGCGCTGCTCGAGCGCAACCCCAACCCCACGCGCGAGGAGATCGCCGCGGCGCTCTCCGGCAACCTCTGCCGCTGCACCGGCTACGAGCAGATTTACCTCTCGATCGAGCACGCCATCAAGAAGCTGCAGCCGGCGCCGCTCGAAGCCGTCCCGGGAGACGACTGATGGCTGAGTTCTCCGTCATCGGCAAGCGCCTGCCTATGGTGGACGCGCCGGAGAAGGTCACCGGCGCGGGCATCTACACCGACGACATGGCATTGCCGGGGATGCTGGTGGGCAAGATTCTGCACAGCCCGCACGCCCACGCGCGCATCCGCAGCATTGACACCCGCAAGGCCGAAGCGCTGCCGGGCGTCCGCGCCGTCGTCACCGGGCGCGAGTTTCCCAACAAGTACGGCATCCTGCCCATCGGGCACGACGAGACCGCCTTTGCCACCGACAAGGCGCGCTACATCGGCGACAACGTCGCTGGCGTGGCCGCCGTCAGCGAAGAGGTGGCGCGGCAGGCGCTGGAGCTCATCGAAGTTGATTACGAGGTGCTTCCCGCTTGGTTCGACTCCGAAGAGGCCATGAAGGCGGAGTCAAACTGGCTCCACGACGACAAGCCTAACAACATCGAGAAGGAATACCACCACGCCTTCGGCGACGTGGAGGCGGCGCTGGCGACGGCCGACGTGGTCCGCAGCCAACGCTTCGTCTGCCCGGAAGTCAACCACGCCGCCATGGAGCCGCACTCCACCCTGGCGCACTTCGAGGACGGCCGCATCACCGTCTGGTCGTCCACGCAGGTGCCGTACTACCTCCACCGCACGCTCGCCAACGTGCTCGGGATGCCGATGAAGCAGATTCGCGTCATCAAGCCGCTCATCGGCGGCGGCTTCGGCGCCAAGAGCGAGGTCTGCCCCATCGAGGTGCAAGCGGCGTGCCTCTCGCGCAAGGCGGGCGCGCCAGTGAAGGTCACCTACACGCGCGAGGAAGTGTTCTACGCGCACCGCGGACGGCCGCACCAGATCGTTGAAATCACGCTGGGGGCGAAACGCGACGGCCGCATCACCGCGGCCAAGGCGCGCATCATCCAGGACGGCGGCGCCTACTGCGGCTACGGCCCGGTGACGATTTTGTATTCCGGGGCGTTGCTGGGCGCCATGTACGACATCGCCAACATGCAGTTCGACGGCTACCGCGTGCTCACCAACAAGCCCGCCTGCGGCGCCATGCGCGGCCACGGCACCGTCAACACGCGCTTTGCCTTCGAGTCGCTGCTCGACATGGTGGCGGAAGAGCTTGGCATCGACCCGGTGGAGATGCGGCAGCGCAACCTGCTCCGGCCGCCGTGCCTGACGGTCAACCAGCTTCGGGTCACCAGCTACGGCTACCCCGAGTGCATCGAGAAGGTGGCGGCGAAGTCACGCTGGACGGAGAAGAAGGGCAAGCTACCGTTCGGCAAGGGCATCGGCTTCGCCGGCAGCCACTACGTCAGCGGCGCCGCCAACGCCATCGTGCGCGCGCAGATGCCGCACACCACCATCAACCTCCAGGCCGACCGCGACGGCACGGTCACCGTGTTCAGCGGCGCCTCGGAAATCGGGCAGGGCTCGGACACCATCCAGGTGCAGCTTGTGGCCGAAGAGCTGGGCATTGACCTGAATCGCGTGAAACTCGTGGCGGCGGACACCGGGCGCACGCCGGTGGACTTGGGCAGCTATTCGAGCCGCGTGACCTTCATGGCCGGCAATGCCTGCCTCGACGCCGCACGCAACCTGAAGAAACAAGTCTTCGGAGCCATGGCGAAGCGCTGGGGCGTGCCGGCGGACGAGCTCGCGTCGCGCGACGGGCGCGTTTTTCACCGCAACGGCACATCGGTGAGCTTTGGCGAGGCCGTAGCGGCGGCCATCGAGGAGCTGGGCGAGTTGAAGGCCACCGGAACCTACACGCCGCCGGTGGAAGCGCAGGGGGGAAAGTTCAAAGGTGCAGGCGTGGGGCCGTCGCCGTCCTACAGCTACAGCGCGCAGGCGGTGGAAGTGACGGTCGACCCGGAGACGGGCGAAGTCAAAGTCGACCGCATCACCGTGGCGCACGACTGCGGGCGCGCGCTCAATCCCATCACCGTTGAGGGCCAGGTCATCGGCTCGGTGTGGATGGGGCTCGGCCAGGCGGTGCAGGAGGAGATGCTCTACAACCAAGGCCGCCTGATGAACCCGACCATGCTCGAATACAAGGTGGCCTCGACGCTCGAGTCGCCGCCGGTGGACACCATCATCGTCGAGAGCATTGACCCGGAAGGCCCGCTGGGGGCCAAGGAAGCGGGCGAGGGCTCGTTGGCGGCGACCATTCCCGCGCTGGCCAACGCGGTCTATGACGCCGTGGGCGTGCGCATCACCACGCTGCCCCTCACACCGGAGAAGATTCTGCGCGCGCTGCGCGAGAAAGAAAAGCAGAAGGCGGGGAAGAACGGAGGCGCGCGATGAGCCTGCCGCCGTTCGTCCTGCTGCGGCCACGCACGCTGGACTCGGCGCTTGGACACCTGGCCCAGCATGGCCCCGAGGCCATGATTATCGCCGGCGGGACAGACGTGGTGCCGAACCTGCGCGCCGGCTTGTTCGCCCCGCGCGCGCTGGTGGACATCAAGGGGCTGAGCGACCTGAGGGGAATCCAGTTTGACCCCGAGCAGGGCATGCGCATCGGCGCGTTGGCAACGATTACAGAAATCGCGGAGTCGCCGGTGGTCTTGAAGCACTACCCTGTGCTTGCGCAGGCCGCCGGCACGGTCGCCAGTCCCGTCCTGCGCAACATGGGGACGCTGGGCGGCAACCTCTGCCTCGAGACACGGTGCCTCTGGTACAACCAGTCCTACTTCTGGCGGAAGTCGTGCGGCTTCTGCCTGAAGAAGGACGGCACGGTCTGCCACGTGGCGCCGGGCGGGCAGCGCTGCTGGGCGGTG
>Ga0209399_10000342_pt1 | contig 28803 bp, 18 predicted proteins | sample OV2TP3_FD_184130 | JGI IMG/M metagenome (GOLD analysis project Ga0209399, IMG submission 184130) | Hot spring microbial communities from Beatty, Nevada to study Microbial Dark Matter (Phase II) - OV2 TP3 (SPAdes) (version 3) | ecosystem: Environmental > Aquatic > Thermal springs > Hot (42-90C) ... | reverse complement strand
CGGGCGCTACATCTGGCAGACGGCCGGGGGCTTCGTGGTCCTGGTCCTGTGGGGTCTGTGGATCGCCCGGCTGCACCTGCGGGACGCCTTTCGGAAGGCCGTTCATCCTGACAGCCCTCATCTGGACGACAGCGGGGAGATGCTCTCTTATCGGGGGGCATTCCTGGGTCTTTTGATCAGCTGCCTGTTCGTGGGGGTCTGGCTGGGGCGGGCGGGCATGGAGGTCAAGGTGATCGTCCTGCTGATCCCCACCATGCTGCTGGTCTACACGGGTCTGTCCAAGATCCTGGCCGACTCCGGCCTGATCTACGCCAACCCGCCCACCTCGGCGCACGGCCTGACGCTGGCGGCCTTCGGCGGCGCGACCGGCGTGAGCGCCTCCAGCCACGCGGCTCTCGGCCTGGCCGCCTCCTTCGTGAACCACTACAAGGGCTTTGCCATGGCGGCGATGACCCACGTCGCCCGCCTGGGGGACTTCGTCCCCAGGGGCAGACGCCGCCTCTTCTGGGCCGTCTGCGCCGCGTTCGTGGTGGGGATCGTGGCCTCCACGCTGTTCACCATCTGGCTGGGCTACACGATGGGGGGCTACAACTTCCAGCCCAACTGGCTGATCATCAGCGCGGGCGGGGGGCAGCACCAGGGGATCGTGAACGTGGTCAAGGACCCCAAGCCGATGGAGGCCCCTGACTACTGGTTCTTCCTGGCCGGGGGGGGCGTCATGGCCTTTCTGAATCTGATGCGCTACCGGTTCGTCTGGTGGCCGTTCCACCCCATCGGGTTCGCCCTATCGGGCACGGCGCTGTCGAGGCTGACGAGTTTCACCATTCTGGTGGCGTGGCTGCTCAAGTTAGTGATGCTCAAGCTGGTGGGGGCGTCTTTTTATCGAAAGTCGAGGCCGTTCTTCTTCGGCATGCTCATCGGCTACATCCTGGCCGTGGCCGCAGGGGTGGTGATGGACGCTGTCTGGTTCCAGGACCAGGGGCATACGGTGCATAAGTGGTATTGACGGCGTGAAGACCCCTCCCCCGTCCCCTCCCTGAAAGGTCGAAGGTCGAAGGTCGAAGGTCGAAGTACGAATGTCGAATGTTGTCATTCGCACTTCGTACTTCGCACTTCGTACTTCGGGGAAGGGGGATGGGGGGTTGGGTCCGTGGAGGGAGAGAAGGGAGTCGCATGAAGAACTGGAAACGCGTTGCGCTCGCCGTGGGGGTCGTGGCCCTGTTCACGCCCATCGCGGTGTTCTCGCCCGAGACGGTGACGGCCCATCTCATCCGGTGGTTTAACATCCGCCCGCCGGAGCCGCCGCCGAAGAAGGCGTCGCCCGATCAGAGGGCGCTGGTGGCGTCGATCCAGTCCTCCGTCACGGAGGCGCAGGTGCGGGACCGGCTCCTGAGGCTCTCCGGGGTCGGATCGCGCGTGGTGGGGTATCCGGGCCACGAGGCGGCCTACCGCTACGTCAAAGAGGAGTTCGAGCGCATCGGGCTGGAGCGGGTGGCGGTCGAGTCCTACGACGTGACCTCCCCCATCGACAAGGGGGGGAGCCTCCAGGTCGTGGGGGACAGCCTGAAGGTCCCCCTCCACGCGGTCTGGCCGAACTTAGTGCGGACGTCCACGCTCCCCCGCGAGGGGCTTCGCCTCCGGCTGATCGACGGCGGGAGGGGGGCGTTCGAGGACTTCAACGGGAAGGAGGTGGAGGGGAGCGCCGTCCTGATGGGGTTCAACTCCTGGAACCACTGGATGAACGCCTCCATGCTCGGGGCGAAGGCGGTGATCTTCGTGGCCCCGGACTCCACGACTCACACGGAGGCGGAGCAGAAGTTCTTCCAGGTGCCGCTCAACGTGCCCCGCTTCTGGGTGGCGCAGGCGGAAGGGGAGGCGCTGCGCCGGAGGCTGGCCTCGGGGGAGCGGATGGAGGTGGAGCTGCGCAGCCGGATGGTCTGGGAGAAAGGCACGGCCCACAACGTCATCGGGTGGATGCCGGGGCGGGACCCCCAGCTGAAGAAACAGATCATTCTGTTCGACGCCTACTACGACGCCATGTCCGTGGTCCCGGCCCTGGCCCCCGGCGCGGAGCAGGCGTCGGGCATCGTGGGTCTCTTAGAGATGGCGGAGTATCTCAAGGCGCACCCGCCCGCCCGCACGGTGCTGTTCTTAGCGTCGTCGGCGCACCACCTGGGCTTCCGGGGGGTCTGCGACTTTCTGGGCCGGCACGCCCGCAAGGAGGAGCACTTCGTCAAGCTGGTGACGGATCCGATCGACATCCGGCTCTGGGTGTCTCTGGACCTCTCGTCGCAGACGGACGAGATGGGGGTCTGGAACGGAAGCACGTACTACTATTTCCAGCGGTTCTTCGCGCCGTTCGGGAAGAAGTTCTCCGAGCTGGGCGAGGAGTTTGCGCCCTCTTTCGGCCTGGACAAGACGGGGTCCTTAGTGGACGGCATCACGCCCCCCTCCGGCATGAGCTGGAACATGTTCATTCCTGGGGGGGTCCTCAAGACCGACTCCGAGGTGGCGCTGACCGCCGGGATGCCCACCCTGGCGTTCGTGACGATCAACGACGCCCGGTTTCACGTGGACACGCCGTTCGACACGGTGGAGCGGGTCAACATCGGGAACCTGACGCGACAGGTCCAGCTCCTGACGGCGGCGTGGAGCAAGGGGCTGGACGACCCGGAGCTTCTGCCCGACTATCGGGTGGACCTCAAGGACAACATGCGCGCCCTGAAGGGGCGCATCCTCACCTTCCCCCGCCGGAGCGTGGTCCCGGACCGGCCGCGCGTGGGCGCAGTGGCCGTGCTGCGGATGACGGCCGAGAAGTCCGTGAAGGGGGTGCGGACGATCTTCTACGACATGGCCAACGAGAAGGGGGAGTTCTACATCCCCGGCGTGGCCGTCCGGTGGGTGGGGGTGGACGCCTACTATCTGGACCCGGAGACCGGGGAGATCACCTACGCCCCGGACCGGGGGCAGTCGGCGAAGATCTACAAGCCGGAGTTCGGGATGGACTTCTGGATCACCCGCGCCACGCGCATCCTGTTCCCCTGCATTGCCACGGACTTCTACGAGACGGTGGACCCCCGCTACCTGTCGAAGCTCCCGCAGCTGAGCGTGTACGGGGAGGGGAACGTGTCGCCGCAGGAGTACGGCTACACCCTCGGCTACGGCCCCAACGAGCCGGTGGGGGTGATCTTCACGAGGCCGGGCGAGAAGGTGAAGCTGACGATGAGCGCGGGGTCCATCGGCATCCGGATGGTGCTTTTGAACGCCGTCGGGGCGGAGAGCGAGGAGCAGGCGCGCGGCAAGGGGTTCGCGACGCTGACGCACGGGTCCTTCGCCCGCACGTCGTTCCAGGCGGCGAAGGACATGTGGACTCTGGACGAGGCGCGCATGCGGGACCTGAAGGCCTACGCCATCGAGAACCAGCGCCTCAACGTGCTGCACGCCCAGGCCAGGGGGCATATCGACCTGGCGGAGAAGGCGCTCGGGGCGCGGGAGTGGGACGAGTTCATCAAGCACACGCGGGCGGCGCTGGGGGTGGAGTCTCGGGCCTACCCGGACGTGAAGTCGACGCAGAACGACGTGATCCGGGGGATCATCTTCTTCATGGCGCTGGTCATCCCCTGCGCCTTCTTCGCGGAGCGGCTGCTCGTGACGGCCTCCGACATCCGGTGGCAGGTGGTCTGGTTCTCCGCCATCTTCGCCGTGGTCTGGGTGTTTCTGTCGGTCGTCCACCCGGCGTTCGACCTGTCCAACCCGTTCGTCATCCTCCTGGCCTTCGTCATCCTGGCGCTGTCCATCTTCGTGATCACGCTGGTCTTCTCCCGGTTCAACGCGCAGATGCGGCGGCTGCGGACCGAGGCGGCGGTAATCCACGACGTGGACGTGGGCCGGGTGAGCGCCTCCCTGGCCGCCTTCCAGCTCGGCATCGCCAACATGAAACGGAGGAAGCTGAGGACGGCGCTGACGTTCTCGACGCTGGTCCTGCTGACCTTCACGGTCCTGTCGTTCACCTCGATCAAGTCGTCCCTCCGGTTCCATCAGATCGCCCGCGACAATCCGGGGCTGTATCCGGGCTTCCTCCTCCGGAGCAAGTTCTGGGGGGCGCTGGAGGAGTCCTCCTTAGACTACACGCAGGCGAGCTTTTCGGGCGAGGCGGTGATCGCCCCCCGGAGCTGGTACTCCTCGCGGGACAAGAAGGCGATCAAGCTGAAGCACGGGGAGAAGTCGGCCAACGCCCTGGGCATCGTGGGGCTGTCGGCGCAGGAGGCGGAGGTGACGCAGATGCAGGGTTGCCTCTACGCGGGGCGGTGGTTTGAGGAGGGGGAGCGGAAGGCGTGCATCGTGCCGGGGGAGATGGCCAAGCTGCTGGGCCTGACCCCGGAGGACGTGGGGCGGGCGCAGGTGCGGCTGTTCGGGGACCTGTTCACGGTGGTGGGGCTGATCGACTCGGACCGGGTGAAGTCGCTCAAGGACTTAGACGGGGAGCCGCTGACCCCGGCGGACTTTGAGGCCACGGACCAGAACATCGTCATCCAGATGTCGCAGCAGGAGCGGCGGGAGAAGGCCGGGCTGGAGGAGCCGGACGTGGAGATCATGGAGTTCGTCCACTTAGACCCGGCGAACGTGCTGATCGTCCCCTACCAGACGCTGCGGGAGGTCCGCAGCCCGCTCCAGGCGGTGGCCGTGCGCTTCCGCGACCCGACGGCCGTGAAGGCGCGCGTGGAGGACTTCATCTCCCGCCTGTCCGTGGTGCTGTTCGCGGGCATCCCGAGGCAGACGCGCGACGAGCAGGTGGAGCGACTAACGGGGTGGGACCTGGGCGGGGCGTTCGAGCGGGCGATGGGCAACGAGGCGCGCCGGAACTTAGTGCGGATCGACGTGTCGATCTACTCCTCGCTCGGCCAGACGTCGCTGCGGGGGATGAGCAACCTGTTCATCCCGATCGCCATCGCGGCGCTGATCGTGCTGAACACGATGATGGGGTCGGTCTACGAGCGCTTCCGGGAGATCGGCATCTACTCGTCGGTGGGGCTGGCGCCGGTGCACATCGCCTTCCTGTTCATGGCGGAGTCGTGCGTGTACGCGGTGCTGGGGACGGTGTCGGGGTATCTGCTGGGCCAGGGGGTGGCCAAGGTCCTGCTCTGGCAGGGTCTGATGCAGGGGATCACGCTCAACTACTCGGCGCTGTCGGCCGTGGCCTCGTCGGGGCTGGTGATGGCCGTGGTCATCCTCTCCACGGTGTACCCGGCGCGCAAGGCGTCGCAAATGGCCGTGCCCGACGTGACCCGGCGCTGGAAGCTGCCCGACCCGCACGGGGACCGGTGGCACTTCGAGTTCCCGTTCACGGTGGGGGGGCGGGAGGTGTTCGGGTTGTGCGTCTTCTTAGTCAAGTACTTCGACTTCCACACGGAGGGGTCGATGGGGACGTTCTACACGGAGGGGGCGCAGCTGGCGGCCTTCCCGGCGGAGAAGGGGGAGGGCTACACCATCCGGACGACGGTCTGGCTGGCCCCGTTCGACCTGGGCGTGAGCCAGACGGTGCTGTTCAGGGCCGTTCCGACCGGGGACCACGACATCTACGCGATGGAGCTGACGCTCGAGCGGCTGTCGGGGGACGCGTCCTCGTGGAAGCGCTGCAACCAGCGGTTCATGAACGTCATCCGGAAGCAGTTCCTGATCTGGCGGACGATCAGCACGGAGGCGAAGGATCAGTACAGGGAGGAAGGAAGGCGGATGATCGCGCAGGAAAACGAACAGGTGAGAGGATAAATGTAGGGGAAGGCGGGATATTTTGGCATTCTTCAATCGCAAGAAAGATTCCCAGTTCGAGGAGATCGAGGAGTACCGGGCGCTGTTAGAGCCGCCCAAGGTCTACGAGGAGGCGTTCAACCTCAAGACCATCATCGGCGCGATCTTCGTCTCCGTGATCATGGTGCCGGGCAACATCTACCTGCACCTGATGGTGGGGGGCGGGGTGGGGGCGGCGGCGGAGTGGGTGACGATCATCCTGTTTCTGGAGCTGTCCAAGCGGTCCTTTACGACGCTCAGGAAGCAGGAGATCTACCTCCTGTTCTACGTGACGACGGCCCTGATCAGCGCCGAGACGGGGGCGTTCGAGGGCCTGCTCTGGTGGCAGTACTACGTGCAGTCCCCGGCGGCACAGCAGTTCGGGATCACCAAATTCATCCCGACGTGGGTGGCCCCGCAGCCGGGGTCCGAGGCCCTGCTCAACCGGACCTTCCTCCACCCGGACTGGTTCGCGCCCATCGGCCTGCTCGTCATCGGCATGGTCATGGGCAAGATCTCCTGGTTCACGGGGGGCTACGTCCTGTTCCGGCTCACCTCGGACTACGAGCGGCTGCCGTTTCCGTTCGCCCCGATCAGCGCGCAGGGCGCGATGGCCCTGGCCGAGGAGAGCGAGGGGAACACGGGCTGGCGCTGGCGGATGTTCAGCATCGGGGCGGTCATCGGGATCGTGTGGGGCCTGGTCTACGTGGCCGTGCCCGCGATCACGGGAACGATCATGGCCGAACCCCTGCAGATCATCCCCATCCCGTTCGTGGACTTCACGCAGTACACGGGCTACTTCCTGCCCGCCACGCCCCTGGGGTTCACCTGCCACCTCGGCCCGATCTTCGCCGGGCTGGTGGCCCCGTTCTGGGGGATCGTCGGGACCTTCTTCGGCGTGATGGCCCTGATCGTCGTCAACCCGATCCTCCACAGCCAGGGGTTCCTCCCCCACTGGTTCCTGGGCATGGACACCATCCAGACGCAGTTCGTGAACAGCATCGACTTCTGGATGAGCTTCGGGCTGGGGACCACGCTGGCGGTCATGGTCATCGGGTTCTACCAGGTGTTCGCCGGGATGCGGACCGTGCGGAGCAAGCAGGGGGCCAGCGCCCCGGTCAGGACCTTCAAGCCCCCGGAGGGCCGGGGGGACTTTCGGATCGGCCTCTGCCTGGTCCTGTTCGCCGTCACGGGCCTCTACACGATCGGCCTCGCCAAGTATCTGTTCCCCCATCTGGTCACGAACACCCTCATCCTGTTCTTCTTCCTGTTCGCCTTCGTTTACACGCCGATCATCTCGTTCGTGAACGCGCGGCTGATCGGCCTGGTCGGGCAGTCGGTGTCCGTCCCCTACATCCGGGAGGCCACGATCTTCCTGAGCGGGTTCCGGGGCGTGGAGGTCTGGTTCATCCCCTTCCCGCTGGCCACGCACGGCAGCCAGGCGCAGAAGTTCCGGGAGATCGAGCTGACGGGCACCAAGTTCACGAGCATCCTGAAGGCCGAGATCTTTATGGTTCCGCTGGTGCTCGTGACGAGCTTTTTCTACTGGTCCTACATCTGGAAGCTGGCCCCCATCCCGTCGGAGGCGTACCCCTACGCGCAGACCTTCTGGCCGCTCACCGCGCTCCAGAACAGTGTCTGGTACACGAGCACGCTCAAGAGTGAAATGGCCGTGCAACCCGACCGGGCCACCTGGAGCCCCTCCAACCTGACGGACGGGAGCTGGTGGTACTGGCGGGCGCGGGCCACGACGGACGTGGACCAGAAGGACTTGAAGACCCGGCGCTACGGCCCCTGGTCCAGGACCGGCGTCTTCTACACCGACTTCGAGGGGAAGGGCCCCCCCCCCTACCAGGCCGTGCGGCTGGAGGACCAGGCCCCGGACGCCCTCAGCGCGCCCGACCGCGCGCCTCCCGCGCCGCAACTCCTGGGCATGGCGGCGGGCCAGGGCACGGACTCGCCGACCCCCGGCCTTCCCGTCACCTCCGTGGCGGGGCCGGGCGGACAGAAGGTCGAATATTACTTCGAGATCGACCAGACCCCGACGTTTGACGGGTCGTTCCTGCAGACCTCGGCGGACCGGCCGATCTTCTACGAGGCGATCAAGCCGGGGGTGATCGCGACGGGGTTCACGGTCAGCCTCCTCCTGTTCGTGATCCTGTCGGTCCTGGGCATGCCCATCCTATTCGTGTTCGGGTTTGTCAGGAGCCTGGGTTCCATCCCCCACGTCATGATCACGGAGATCGTCGGGGCCCTGCTGGCCCGGTTCTACTTCTGGAAGAAGTACGGCCGGCAGCAGTGGCGGCTCTACGCCACGGTGCTGACCGTGGGGTTCAGCGTGGGCATGGCGCTGGTGGGCATGGCGTCGGTGTCCATTGCGATGATTCAGAAGTCGGTGTCGGTGCTGCTATTCTAAGGCAAACGGCAGACCACAGGACCACAGGACCACAGGACCACAGGACCAATGCAAAAGCCTTATGGTCTTGTGGTCAGTGGTCGGTTTTCATCTTATGCGACGTTATCTGGCGCTGTTCGCCGTCGTCCTTGTATTGGGCGGGGCGGGCGGCGCTCTCTATTTGTGGCGGGGGGACCCGCGCGGGCGGGTGGAGGCGCTCTGTCGGGAGGCGGAGGCGTGCCTGCGCCAGGGGGACCCGGACCGGGCGCTGGCGGCCTATCGGCGGGCGATGGAGGCGGACCCGGAGCGCGGGGAGGCGCTCGCCGGGGCGGGGCGCATCCAGCTGAGCCGCAGGCTGTTTCACGAGGCGGTGGCCTATCTTCGAAGGGCCGCGGCCCTGCGGGGGGCGGAGGCCCGGACGTGGATGGACCTGGGTCGGGCGCTGCGGGAGTCGGGGGCGAGGGAGGAGGCGGTGGCCGCGTGCCGGAGGGCGGCGGAGCTGGCGCCGAACCGGGGCGAGGTGATGATCGAGCTGGGGCGGGCGCTGGCGGCGCAGGGGCGGTCCGAGGAGGCCCTGCGGGCCTACCGGCGGGCGGAGGCGCTGGGGCCGGAGGATGCGGAGGCGCACGCGGAGGTGGGCCGGCTCTACGCGCAGATGGGGGAGGCGGACTCGGCGGCGGCGGGCCTGCTGAGGGCCGCGATGCGGAGGCCGGGGGATGCCGGGCTTCTGTGCGACCTGGGCGAGGTGAGCCTGAGGGGGGGGCAGGTGGAGGAGGCGATCGTCTACTTTGAGGGCGCGCTGAGGCGGGACCCGCGCTTGGCGCGGGCGCGCTACCTGCTGGGCAGGGCCTACGTGCGGGCCGGGAGGGAGGAGGAGGGGAGGCGGGAGTTGGAGGCGTTTGCGCGGCAGGGCCGGCATGCGGGCCGGATCGAGATGCTGGAGAAGGCCATGGCCGAGCGGCCCACGGCGGAGGGCTACATGGAACTGGCGCGCCTCCACGCGGACCTGGGGCAGGACAGCCTCGCGGCCGTCTACCTCACGCGGGCCACGGGCCTGGACCCGATGAAGGCCGCGCCGCAGGAGGTGGAGCGGATGGGGAGGTGGTAAAGGCGCATTCACTCCATCAGACTCAGGGGAGATGGGGGCCGTGGCGGGGCAGCACGTTGCGCTTCACGTATTCGTCCATCTCCCGGAGCCCGGCCACCAGGGCGACCGGGTCGATCCGGGCCACCAGGGCGTCGATCCTCTGCACCCCTTCGGCGGCCTTGGCGGCGCGCTCCTCCGGGGTCAGGACCTTCTGCGGCCACCAGCCGTGGTCGGACGGCTGCTCGTAGTAGTAGCCGTAGTGGAAGCGCCGCAGGAGGCCGGACGGCTGGGTGCGCTTCTCCGGGCCCAGTTCGCAGGGGATCTCCTCCAGGCGGCCCAGGATCTGGTAGGCGCCCCAGAGCATCGTGTTGAACTGATCCCAGGAGAGGTCCCGGCTGGTGTGCGTGTCCATGTCCACGTAGACGATGGGGCACTTGGTCTCGTCGAAGAACTCCCGCACCACCGGCACCAGGGTCACCTCGGCGGGGCCGTGGAAGCTGAGCAGGACCTGACGTCTGAAGCCCTGGCGGAGCAGGGACCGGCAGATCTCCTTCAGGTAGGCGGCGCCGACGGTGGGGCTCACCTGAATGGTGCCGCGGCCCACTGCCGTGGCGCCGGGGTAGAAGTAGACCAGTCCGGGCAGCACCAGGCCGTCGGCGAGTTCGGCCATGCGCGTGGCGATGGCCAGGGGCAACACGTGCTCGCAGCCGAGCGGCATCGACCCGTGCATCTCGGCGGTCCCGACCGGCAGGAAGACCACGTCGTTGCGCGCCAGGTAGCCTTCCACCTCGGCGTTGGTCATGGAGTCGTAGACGCGGGTCCTGAGGTTCGTGAGGGGCATGCCTTACTCCAACAGTTTTCTGCTGCGCAGCCAGTTGAGGCAGAGCTGCGGCCAGCTCGAAGGCAAGTTGTCGTTCTGGCGCACGCCGAAGTCGTGCTCGCCGGTGGCGTAGACGTGCAGTTCCGCCGGGACCCCGGCCCGATGCAACGCCAGGTACATGATCACGCTGTGGGCGACCTCGGATTCACTGTCGTCGCTGGCGTGGGTCAGAAAGATGGGGGGGGTGTCGGGCGGGATGCGGATGCCCTCCGAAATCTCATCGCGGCCGCCGGCCTTCAGATACCCTGAGTAACAGAGCACGGCAAAGTCCGGCCGGCAGCTCACGGCGTCGGTCGCGTCGATGGGCGGGTACTTGCGCTCGTGGAAGTTAGTGGCCGTCGCCAGCGCCAGGTGACCCCCGGCGGAGAAGCCCACCATGCCGATGCGGCCGGGGTGGATGCGCCACTCGGCCGCGCGGCTGCGCACCAGGCTGACGGCGCGCTGGGCGTCCAGCTGCGGGCCCGGAGCGGGGACGCCTTTCACGTCGCCCGGACGGCGCGGGACCCTGTACTTCAGGAGGATGCCGGCTATGCCTTGAGTGTTCAGCCAGGCCGCGACCTCCTTGCCTTCGAGGTCCCAGAAGAGGTCCCAGTAGCCTCCTCCCGGACAGATGAGCATGGCGGTGCCCGTGTTCTTTTCCGTGGGGGGGAGATGCACGGTGAGGGAGGGCCGGGTGACGTTGGTGACCAGCAGGGTGTTCCCCACGCCTGGAAATCTGGAGCTGTGGATGCGGGTCTTCTCCTGACCGTCTATGCCGACGTCTGCGGGGACCGGGCCGGGCCACAGCTCCACCACGGGCGGTTCAGGGGCTTGCACAGGTTGTGAGGTCTGCTTCATGCATTGGGCTCCGTTGAAAAATACCACCGCGATGGACCAGAAGAGGTGGACAGGTCGCGAGGGCTGCCTCATGAGATGTCGATCCTTTTCACGCCAGGGTCGCGTAGCGGTTGAAGGGCACGGCCTCCGTGACGGGCCGGCCCGAGAAGAACTCCTCCAGGGCCTGCAGGGTCGAAGACCCGATTTTGTGGTATCCGTAGTAACCCGCGCCGGAGACGTGGGGCGTGAGGGTCACGTTCGGGAGCTTCCGGAAGGGGCTGTCGGGCGGGAGGGGCTCCGGGGTCGTCACGTCCAGGACGACGCGGATGCGGCCGGAGGCGGCCTCGGTGTAGAGGGCGTCGTGGTTGAGGACCGCGCCGCGCGAGCAGTTCACGAACAGGGCGCCCTCCCGCAGGCGCTTGAGCTGGCGCGCGCCGATCAGGCCCTGGGTCTCCGGGGTGTTCGGGGCGTGGACGGTGACCATGTCCGACCGGGCGAACAGGTCGTCCAGCTCCACCTTCGAGACGCCGAGGCGGCCGGCGTCCCAGTCCGAGAGGTAGGGGTCATAGACCAGGATGCGGGCGTCGAACGGCTGGAGCATCCGGATGACCTCCCGCCCCACCTTGCTCGCGGACACGACGCCGATGACGCTCCCCTGCAGGAACTGTCCGTTGCCGTTGAACTCCGGGTGCTTCCAGCCGCCGGTGTTGTGGATGTGCTCGGACTGGTCGAAGATGCGGCGCGAGGCCACGATGAGCATGCCGACGGTGTACTCCGCCACGTTGTAGGCGATGGCGTGGTTGGCGCTGAAGACCACGATCCGGCGCGGGAGGAGGTGGGTGTCCACAACCTCCTGGGTGAGGAAGCCCTTGACCGACCCGGCGGAGTGGGCGATGATGCGGAGCTGATCGGCGTTCTCGAACACCTTCGAGGTGAGGGGCGGGACGCCCCAGCCGGTGACGAGGGCGTCGAAGTCTTTGATCTGGGCGGCGACCTGGTCGGTCGTGGGGTTTTTGTCCTGGGGGTTGGCGGTCACGTCGAAGACGGCGCACATGCGCTGATAATCTGCGTCGCGGAAGGCGCGTCTGGTGTGGGATGGCGTGGGGATGTAAAGGACTTTTGGTTTGCTCATGGAAGACTCCTTGTCGATGGTGAGATTTACCTCGCCCCCCCACCGTTCCGGCGGCCCATGCCGCCGGGTCACTCTTTGGACGCCCAAAGAGTGACCAGAAAGGCGCTCCTCAAGCGCCGGAGGGGCTTGGCGCGACGCAACCTTGACGTTCAGGGGTCGCACAGAAATTTGTGCCCCCGGCAGGTGGGGTGCTTCTGCTGGACGCCTGCGGTGGGGGTTTCTGGCGTCGCGCCGTTTGTCGTTTTAACAAGGCTGTTCCCCCTCTCCGTGTCGGAGAGGGGGTTAGGGGGTGAGGTCTCCCCGTCAGGAAAGGGGGCCGGGGGGAGGGGTCTTACAACAGCTTCAACACCGGCCTGATCACAAACAGCTCCGCCCGGAAGTGGCCTGTGCGGACGGGGCGCTGGGTCTCGACGGCGAGCTCCGGCTGGCGGGCGAGGAGGCCGGCCAGGGTCTCCCCCTCCCCCGTCAGGAGGACGGCCCGGCCCGTGGGCCTGAGGAGCCGGAGGACCTCCCGCAGGAGGCTCTGGTAGAGGGATCGGGCGACCTGCCGGCTGCCGGCTTGAGGGCCGGAGGGGAGGCGGGAGAGAACGGTGTCGATGGTCCGGGCCTTCAGCGGGAGGCGGCGGGGGTCCCATTGGCAGAGGCGCGCGGGGGTCTCTCGCAATACGGCCTGAGCGGATTGGACGACTTTCGGGTCCGCGTCGCCGCCCAGGAGCGCCGCCGCAGGCCCGGCCAGCGCCCGCTCGCGCAGGACCTCGCCGGGGCCACAAAAGGGGTCCAGGACCCGGTCGTCGGGCCTGGCGCCGGCGCAGAGGGCCAGGCCGGCGGCCACGGACGCCGGGATGGTTCCTCCTTTCTCAGGGGGATGCCTTTCAGACCATCCCACGCCCACCCACCCCGCCTCCGGCCCGGCGGCCACGTGAATGGAGGCGTCGGCCTCTTCTGAAAAAGGCTCTGCGCGCAGGGCCGCCCGGAGCGCAAAGGCCACCTCCGACCGGAAGTCGCGGTAGGGGATGCCGAGCGCCGGGTCGAGGGAGAGGGAGAGAGAGAGTCGTTCGGGGTCTCCTTTTTTGAGACATCCCCTGAAGTCGACCTGGGAGAGGAGGTTCTGCATCATCTCGTCCAGGCTCCGGCTGGACAGGAAGACGCCCAGCAGGCGGAAGACGCCATCGGCCACCCGCAGGTCGCGCAGGCGGGCGAGGGGGCCGGCGTAGCGAAGCTCCACGGCCCCGTCCGTCAGGAGGTCCGCCTCCGAGACGCCGGGCAGGGCGGCGACGTGGCGGAGGGCGACCTCCTCAAACCCGCGCGGGACGAGCAGGACATGGACCTCACCACGCGCCTCTTCCGCGTTCATTTCGCCGCCACCGGCTCGGCCTTCTCCGCCCTGCGATGCCGGAGGTGGGCCAGCCACACGGTTAGGTCGTCCAGGAAGGTGTAGACCACGGGGACGACGAACAGGGTCAGGCCGGTGGAGAAGATCATCCCGCCCACCACGGCGATGCCCATGGGGACGCGGGTCTCCGCGCCGGGGCCGATGGCCAGGCAGGCGGGCAGGGCCCCCACAATGGTGGCGGTGGAGGTCATCAGGATGGGCCGGAGGCGGATGGGGCAGGCCTTTAGCAGGGCCGTCTCCCGGTCCTCCCCCTGCTCCCGGCGCTGGTTGGTGAAGTCGACCAGGAGGATGGAGTTCTTCTTGACGAGGCCCATCAGGAGGATCAGGCCGATCATGCTGTAGATGTTCAGGGTGTTCCCGGTGGCCAGCAGGGCCAGGATGGCCCCGGTGAAGCTGAAGGGGAGGGCGACCAGGACGGTGAAGGGGTGGGCGAAGTCGTTGAACTGCGAGGCCAGGACCATGTAGGCGATGAGGATGCCCATGAGCAGGGCGAAGAGCAGGCTGTCGAAGGACTCCTGGAAGGTCTGCGCGCTGCCGGACAGGGCGATGCGGTAGCCCTCCGGCAGGGTTTCGTCCGCGATCTGCTGGACCTGATTCAGGGCCTCGGCCTGCGCCTTTCCGGGCGTCAGGTTGGCAAACACGGAGATGGCCCGCTGCCGGTCCTGGCGGCTGATGACGAGGAGGCTGGGGCGCTCCTCCACCCTGGCCAGGTCCCGCAGGGGGATGAGGCTGCCCCGGTTGTTGCGCACCTGGAGGTCGCCGATGGAGGCCGGGGTGGCCCGCTGGTCGGCCATCAGCCGGAGGCGGATGTCGTAGCGCTTGCCTTTGTCCTTGAACTTGGTCACGTCCACGCCGCCGATCAGGGCGTTCACGGTCCGGCCGATGGAGGCCATGTCCACGCCCACGTCCGCGGCCTTCTGCCGGTCCGGGACGACGTTGGCCTCCGGCATGCCGATCTCATAGTCGGAGTCCACGTCCACGATGCCGGGGGTCTCCCGCATCCGGGCCATGATCGCCTCGGAGTACTCGTAGAGCCTGTCCAGGCTGGGGCCGCGGATGGAGAACTCGACCGGGAAGCCCCGCCGGGCGGAGAACCCCGACTGCGACAGGTCCTGGGGGAAGGCGCGCAGGCCGGGGATCTTACCCAGCTCCCGCCGGACGAGCGCGAGGACCTCCGCCTGGGTCCGCTCGCGCTGGTTCATCGGCTTCATCGTCACGAACATGATGGCCTTGTTCACGCCCCGCTCCTGGCCGCCGGCCCCCACGGCCGCGAAGAAGCCCTGGACCTCCGGGAGGGTCCCCATGAACGCCTCGCACTTGCGGAGCATGGCGTCCGTGTAGTCGATGGACGACCCCACGGGGGTCTCCAGGTTCACCATGAAGCGGGCCTGGTCCTGCGACGGCACGAACTCCGACCCCAGGAACCTCATGAGGTAGAAGGACCCCCCGAACACGAACAGGGCCATCACCACCACGGCCCACCGGTGATGCAGACACCAGGGCAGGACGCGCCGGTAGCCGCGCGCCAGGGCGTCGTAGAGGCGCTCCACCCGCTGGAAGAAGTGGTTGCGCTCCTGCACGTCGAGGAAGCGGGAGCAGAGCATGGGCGTCAGCGTCAGGGCGACGACGAGGGAGAGGAGGACGGCCACGGAGATGGTGACCCCGAACTCGAAGAAGAACCGTCCGATGATGCCCTTCATGAAGGCCACGGGCAGGAAGATGGCGACCACGGCCGTCGTGGCGGCCATGGCCGCAAACGTGATCTCCCGGCTCCCGATCAGGGCGGCGTCCCGCCTCCCGCGCCCCTCCTCCCGGTGCCGGAAGATGTTCTCCAGGACCATGATGGCGTCGTCCACGACCACGCCCACGGAGAGGGAGAGGGCCAGCAGGGTCATGGTGTTCAGGGTGAAGTTCAGGACGTACATCGCGAAGAAGGTCCCGATCAGGGAGGTGGGGATGGCCGTGCAGATGATGATGGTGCTCCGGGCTGAGCCCAGGAAGAGGAGGGTGACCAGGGAGGTCAGAATCACCGCCAGGATGAGGGTGAACTCCACCTCGCGGATGGAGTCCTCGATGTAGATCGAGGAGTCGAAGGCGATCTGGAGGTTCATGCCCTCCGGGAGGAACTTCTTCAGTTCCTCGGCCCTGGCCTTGACCCCCTGGGCCACGGCCACGGTGTTGGCCCCCCGCTGCTTCCGGATGCCGAGGCCCACGGAGGGGAGGCCGTTGTAGCGGGCGAGGTTGCGCCTGTCGGAGAGGCCGTCCTCGACGTAGGCGACCTCGTTCAGGTAGAGGGGGGAGCCGTTCCGGTAGGTCACGATCACCCGGTTGAGGTCCTCCACCGTGGCGGCCTCCCCCTTCGTGCGGACGTTGAACTCGATCTGCCGGCTCTCGATGCGGCCGCTGGGCACTTCGATGTGCTGCCGCTGGAGGGCGGAGACCAGGTCGTCCGCGCTCAGGCCGTAGGCCTCCAGCTTCCTGGAGTCGGCCCAGACCCGGATGGTCCGCTTGCGCCTCCCGCCCAGGAAGATCTCCCCCACCCCCTGCACGGACTGGAGCTCCGGCTTGAGGACCTCCTCAGCGTGCTCGGTCAGCTCCTGGGGGGTCTTCTGGCCCGACAGGCCGAACCAGAGGATGGGGTTGTCCTGGGGGTTCACCTTCGAGATGATGGGGGGGTCGAGGTCCCTCGGCAGCAGGCGGGCCTGCGCCGCCACCTTGTCCCGCACGTCCTGGAGGGCGCTGTCGATGGGGCGGCTCAGCTCAAACTCGACCTGCACCGCCGCCACCCCCTGCACGCTGGTGGAGGTGATGCTCCGGATGCCCTCGACGGTGCTGACCGCCTCCTCCAGGATCTCCGTCACGTCCGACTCGACGACCTCCGGGGCCGCCCCCGGCAGCGTGGCGGTGATCGTGACGATGGGGAACTCCACGTCCGGGTTCTGGCTGATGCCGAGCCGGTTGAAGCTGATCCAGCCGAACACGATCAGGGCGGCCATGAGCATGACCGCGAACACGGCGTTCTTGATCGAAAGCTCCGAGAGGGTCATAATCGCGCGCTCCTTTACATCTTGTCCGTCGTCTGCACCGGTATGCCGTCCGCGATGACGTGCCCGCCCCGCACGACGAGGGCCTCTCCGGACTGGAGGCCCTTCAGGATTTCGACCTCTCCCTTGTCTCGCAGACCGATCTCCACCTTGCGCTGGCGGGCGATCCCCTGGTCCACCACGTAGGTCACGAACCCCACCTCCGTCGGGATGACCGCCTCCTCCGGCACCATCACGGCGGCGTGGTGGAGGCCCGCCTGGAGCTGGACGGCGGTGAAGAACCCCGGCTTGAGCAGGCCGTCCGGGTTGTCGCAGCGCGCCTTGATCTCGACCTTGCGCGTGGTGGGGTCCGCGGTGGTGCTGACGAAGAAGATCGTCGCCGTGAACTCCCGGTCCGGGTGCGCCCGGACGGAGAAGCGGACGGGCTGCCCCACCTCGATGTGCCCGGCGTCCACCTCCGGGACCGTGAAGCGGAGCTTGAGCGTGCGCACGTTGGCGATGGTCCCGATCACGCCTTCGGGCCGGACGTATTCCCCGGTGGAGACGAGCTTCGCGTTGATGAACCCCGCAAAGGGGGGCCTGACCCTGGAGTCGTCCAGGTTCTTCTGCGCCAGGTTGAGGTCCGTCGTGGCGCGGGACAGGTCCGCCTTCGCCCGCTCCAGGGCCGTCTCGTAGCGCCGCAGCTCCTCGTCCGAGACCCACCCCGGGTCCTGCTTCCGGAGGCTGGACCGCTGGTCGTAGGCCTGCTGCGCGTCGTGGAGGACCGCCGTGGATAGCTCCGACCCGGCCCTGGCCCGCGCGTACTCCAGGGCGTAGCGCGCCGGGTCGATCTCGGCCAGGACGGTCTGCGGGGTCACGGCATCCCCCTCCTGAAAGCTGACCTTCGTGACCGGCCCGGCCACGCGCGCCGGGATCCTGACCTCCTCCTCCGCCTCCAGCGTCCCCACGCTCTCGATCACGTAGACCACATTCCGCGTGGACACGGGCCTGATAACCACCGTGGGCTGACGCCGGCCCGCCGCTCCTCCACCCGGGTTCGGTCCCGCCGCCTGCTGCGCCCCTGCCGTCCCCTGTCCGCCCGCTGCCGCGGCCTTTTCGTCCTTGCCGCAGCCGGAGAAAAAGAGGACCGAGGTGGTCGTCAGAAGGACTGAAAAGAAGGTATACCGCATTGGTATTCGCATGAAGAGGCCCCGTCGCAAGGGATTAAAATGGCAGGGGCGATCCGCAAACCGCCCCTGTAGACAGACTCGCGCCAAAGATAATATATTTCGACAGTTGTCGCTATAGATTTTTGGCTGCGCGCAGCGTAATCCTTTGACGTGCCCAGAGGCCGTCAGGTTCCCTTGAAGATGGACGGTCCGCGGGGCAGCGGCACTTTTCGCTTGACTTCGATGCAGGGCATCGTTATCTTAGGCGCACCTTTCGTCAGTCTCACCTCCGAGTGCGCGTGCGCTCGCCGGGGGAAACCGCAGGAAAATCCACAAAAAGGGATCGCGCAACGATGATCGCCAGGATTCGAATCAAGCGGTAGTCCTGGAGCAGGACGCCGGAAACAGGTAAGAGTTAAGAGTTAAGAGTTATAGGGCTTTTGATTCGCGACTCGTGACTTGCGACCGGTTTTTATAGTCCGCTGACCTCTCCGGGATACCCCCTCGCATCTTCAGATGCCTTTTCGTGTCCTGGAGAGTTGCTGACTGACGCAAGACGTTCTTAAACGTGAACGTTGAAGGCCATCCGCAACTCGGATGGCTTTTTTCATGTCTCTATGATAGGCCACGGCGCGAAAGGGCGTCCGTGGCCTTTTTTGTTTTGGACCTCTCCTCCAGGGGGAGAGGGGGAACAGGTGGAGTAATCGCATGTCCTTGCTGAATGTCTCCCATCTCTCTTTTCGCCACGCCTCTCAGGCCGACTGGCTGTTCACGGATGTCTCGTTTGAGGTCAACCCGCGCGACCGGGTCGGGCTGATCGGGCCCAACGGGTCCGGCAAGACGACGCTGCTCCGCCTCCTGACCGGAGAGATCCAACCCGAATCCGGCGCGGTCGTCGCGCGGCAGGGGCTTCGGGTCGGCTATGTCCCTCAGGAGAGTCTCTCGTCGGGGGCGCGGCCGCTTGAGGAGGAGGTCTTTGCGGTCCACCCGGAGGTCGGGGCGCTCCGGGAGGAGCTGAGGGCGATGGAGCCCCGGCTGAACGAGCCGGTGATCGCCGCCCGTTACGCGGACCTGTTGAGCGCGTATGAGGCGCAGGGCGGGTTTCTGGCCGAGGCGGAGACAACGCGCGTGCTGGAGGGCCTGGGCTTCGACTCGCGGGAGCGGCTGCTCCCGACGACGCGCCTGTCGAGCGGGCAGCGGGCGCGGGCGGAGCTGGCGAAGCTGCTCCTGTCGCCCGCCGACCTGCTGTTGATCGACGAGCCGACGAACCATCTCGACGTCCAGGCCCAGGCGTGGCTGGAGGACTACCTGGCGCGCCTCGACGCGGCCTACCTGATGGTCTCCCACGACCGGGCCTTCCTGAGCCGGGCCGCGAGGCGCATCTTCGAGATTCGGAGAGGTAGACTGACGGTCTTCGAGGGGAATTACGAATTCTATCGCGAACAGCGCGCGCTCCAGGAGCGGCAGACGTGGGAGCGCTACGAGGCGCAGCAGAGGCGCATCGTCGCGGCCGAGCGGGCCGCGGAAAAGAGGATGCAGGTCGCCCGGCAGGTCGCGACACGCCCGAAGGGCGTGCGGGGAAACGACGACTTCTACCGGCGCAAGGCGTCCAAGGTCCAGCGCACCGCCCGGATTCTGCGGGAGCGGGTGACGCGCGAGCCGGAGATGCCCAAGCCCTGGGAGGAGGACCCCATTCCGGCCCTCGGCTTCCCGAACGTCGCGCGGACGGGCGACCGTGCCCTCTGTGTGGAGGGGCTGACCAAGTCCTACGGCGCGAAGCGTCTCTTTGAGGAGTTGACTTTCTCAGTGAGACGCGGGGAGCGGTGGGCGATCACAGGACCCAACGGGTCGGGGAAGACGACGCTGCTGCGCATCCTGCTCGGGGAAGAACGCCCGGATGTCGGACAGACGCGCTTCGGGGCGCACGTTAAAGTCGGGTATTACGCCCAGGAGGGGGAGAACCTGGACCCGGCGAGGTCGCCGGTGGCGCTGTGCCGAAGCGTCTATGACGACGAGACGCGGGCCAGGACGGTCCTGGGCTGTCTGAGGCTGCGCGGGGAGCGGGCGAATCAGCCGGTCGGGCTAATGAGCGCCGGGGAGCGGGGGAAGGTGGCCCTGGCGCGGCTGCTCCTGAGCGGGGCGAACCTGCTCCTGCTGGACGAGCCGACGAACCACCTGGACCTCGACGCGCGGGAGGCCGTGGAGGGGGCGCTCGCGCAGTATCCGGGGACAATCCTGTTCGTGTCGCACGACCGCGCGTTCATCGAGACCCTGGCGGATGAGGCGCTGGACCTCGCTTCGGGCCGGGGGTGAGAGGGGGATACGCTATGAGATTCTACATCAGGGACCCGCCCTGGCAGGAACTGGGAGACAAATCATTTCGGGGCTAAATTTTATTTTTATCTCAACCTGAAGCAGTGAGCAATGGACGTTGACCTGAGAAAAGTCCTGCACGAACGATGGGGCTGCCGGATTGGCGTTATCCATCCGGTTGAAGAGGAGGAGGGCAAGCGATTCTACAAGGCGGAGTCGGATCGCGGCCCCCTGTTCGTGAAGGCGCACGAGGACCGGGAGGGGGTTCTGGGCGACGTCCTCCAGGGACTGGAAGTGCAGGTCTATGCCGGCAGGCAGGGCATCCCGACGGTCCCGCCGCTGCCGACGACGGATGGAGGTCTCTACGCCAGGCTCCAGGGCTACGGGGTCGTAGTCGCGCCCTGGATTGAGCGCCGGGAGGTCGAAAGGGACCCCTTGCAATGGCGAGAATTCGGGAGGATCGTGGGCCGGCTCCACGCGCTCGACGTGCCGGATGGATTCGCAACACGCCTTGCCAGGCTGGAACCCCGCAGAACTCTAGAGGCTGTCCGGGATCAGTTCGCTCAGCGCAGGGACCGGGTCCCCGGCGAGTACCGGGCTCAACTGGATGCCTTATGGAAGACCGCCGAACGGCTCGACAACTTTCCGTCGGCCCCGCGCTGTCTCATCCACACGGACCTGGCCTGGGGCAATGTGCTCAGGGCGTTCGATGGTCGCCTGCTTCTCGTGGACTTCGAGGGGGCCGGCGTCGGCCCCGCGGTTGTAGACCTGGTGGAAGTCACCACCTACCTGTGCCGGGGACCCAGCGCCTCCGGCCCTTTGCGGGCGGACGCGGCGCGCGCGTTTTATGAGGGCTATGCCGAACACCGGCGGCTGACCTCCAACGAGGTCGATCTGTTTCCTCAGGCACATTTCTATCACCAGCTTTACTACCTGGCGAATTCGCTTGGCCGGGGAGATTACGATTTTATCCGTCGCATGAAGGCCAGGCTGCGCAACTGGAACGGGGGCGTTCTGGAGCAGTTTGCGGAGATCGCGATGGGCTGAAGGCGCGGGAATGAATTCCCGCGCTACGACACAAAGTCCGCTGAAGCGGACTCCTTTACATATCTCACAAGGACCAAATGACGGAAAGGCTACAGCGTGACGGAAATCTACAGCGATCCGCAGATGCGTCAACGAGTGTACGAGTTGCTGGACACCGCCTGGCCGGGAATTTCGGAGAAGATCCGGCTCGCCTCGGCAGCGGGAGCACACTGGCACGAGGTCTCCACCCCCTTTGTCCGTTTTGATGGGCCACGCGCCATCTCCCACGCGGGCGTCCTGGAAATCCCGCTGGTGGTTGATGGTGAGAGCCTCACTGTCGCCGGCGTCCACGCGGTCTGCACGCATCCCGATTATCGGCGTCGAGGTTACAGCCGGCAGGTGATGGAGGAGGCGCTTGCCTGCTGTGATGCGCGGTTCAAGACGGCCATCCTGACCACGGACGAACCCCTCCTCTACACCCGCTATGGCTTTCGGGTCGTCCCGGAACATCGCTTCGAGGCCGAAGTCCCGCGCGTTCAGAGGCGCAAGTCAGGATTCCGAAAGCTCTCGGACGCATCGCCCGCCGATGTCGCCCTGTTGCGCCGGTTGCTGCGCAGGCGAGCGCCCGTGTCAGATGTGTTGGGCGTGCTGGAGGCCGGGGAAATTTTTGTCATCAATGAAATTCTGAGCAGACGCCGGTTCGAGCGCATCCACTACGCTGAGGACCTCGACCTTGTCGCCGTCTATGAGGTGACAGGCCGGACCCTGCGCCTCTACGATCTCGTTGCTGCAGATATTCCCTCTCTGAAGGCGGTGGTCGCGCGCGTCACCGCGGACCTGGACCGGGTTGAAATCCACTTTACGCCGGATCGACTGCGGGTCGGGAAGGTCCTGGCGAGAGCCACGCCCCCCGGCGACTATTTGATGGTGAGGGGGCCGTTTGCGGTGGAAGGCCGGCCGTTCATTCTTCCGCCTCTGGCACGGTGTTAGGGGGTGGGCCTTATGCCTGAAGCCAATTTTCTTGATGGCCTGCCCGATCCCTGGTGGTTTGTCCATACGTATGACATTCGATGGATAGGGCCACCGGATGTTCTTTCCGGACATTCGGCGAAAGTGATCAAGATCCGTGATGAGGGGACGAAACGATGGCTTGTGGTGCGCCTATCCGACCCGGCGCGGATCGATGCGACCCGTCTGTCTCAGGTGCATCGGTTTCTGGAACACCTGAATAAACGAGGCGTGCGTACGCCCCTGCCGATCCGCACGCACGAAGGCCAGACGTATGCTGTTCATCGGGAGTCGGGCAGGCTGGTGGAGGTTTTCCCTTACGTCGAAGGCCGCCCGCCACAGGTGGGAGATATTTCGGATGCGCAGCGCGTCGCTACGGCCCTGGCGCAATTTCACAACGCCGGGCTGTGCTACGAGGACCTTCCTGACGAGGAGAGTTGCGACCAGAACCACGTAGCGCTGGAGCGGTTGCGGACGGACATCCGAAAAGCTATCTCTGTTTCGGCGGGTAAAGTCTTTGAGTCTCTGCTGCGCGAGTACGTGTCGGATACGGAGGACCTCATTGCGTCACTCCAGGCACTTCGTCCCGGTCTGGTGCACACCGGCCTGCACCTGGACGCCAGCCCGAACAACGTCATCTTTTCGGAAAGCGGTGACGTATGGCTCATCGATTGCAGCCACGCCATACGCGGTCGCCGGGTCTTCGACGTCGTGACAGCGACTTACTACATGGACCTGAGTTGTCACGCAAAACCCGGAGATCTCCGTCGATACCAGGACGTCGATTCGGCGCTGGAGTCCGCGTTTTTAGTCGCCTATCGGTCCGCCTGCGAACCCGCGTGGCGGGATGAGGAGACGAAGGTATACACGATAGAGCGTCAACTGATGCTGGTCCACGGCGCGGTCTACTGGGCCACCGAATGTCCGGATGCGGAGGCGATGCAAGAGCTTGTCGGGTTCAGAAAGCTCAAGGTGAGGTTTTAATGGTCTTTGACCTGTCAATGGATGCCATCTCCGACCTGGTAGGATTGGAGCGCGTCTCCAGCCTGAGCGTAGAACAACCGGCGCTCCCCTTCGGCGGTTTCACGGGGGATAAGGCGCTCGTCTGCCTGACGGCCCCCGATGGCACAGTGTGCAAGGTGATCCTGAAGCGCACCAGCCTGTCGTGGGCGCGGAAGGAGGTCAACGCCTACCGCGCATTGGAGGCCGCTGGCGCGCCGGTCGTCACGTGCTACAGTATGCGCGTCCTGGGTGACGACTGTGCGGTCGTGGTGATTGAGTATCTCCCGGTGGCGTCTGCCTGGCCCATTTCGCCCGATACACACCTGCGCTGGGCAGAGGCCCTGGCCCTCCTGGCGAAATGCCGTGCCCCTGCGTCCGCCGTCCTGCCGGAGGTTCGGTATACTCCTGAACACGACACCATCCTGGCCGGGATCGACGATGCTCTGACGTACTCCGACCCTGACCTGCGGGCGGCGCTATCATCTATTGAGACTGCCTGCTTCCGAGACCGTGTCCGGGCGAACCTGAAGGGCTTCCTGGCCGCTGTCGATGCCCTGCCGCGCGGCCTCACGCACGGCGAGGCCTACAGCATGCACATCGGACGCCGGACGCCGGACGGCCCCGTCCTCCTGTTCGACGTGACGAGCGCGGCCATCCGTCCGCGCTTCTTCGACGTGCAGGCGTTGATCGTGGACCACGGAGAGCCTTACGAGATCGGCGATGTGACGCCGGTGCTTCAACGATTCTGGGAGGTCTACGAGTCCAGCTTGCCCTGGGACGTGTTCCGGCGAGAAGTCGCCATGATCGAAGGGTTGATAGCTCTGAGGGGGATCGGCCTGCAGGTGCAACTCATGCGCAGAGGACTTGGAGAGGCGTGGCAGAACGAACGCGAGGCGCACCTCGGACACGTCAAGTGGGTTCGTCTGCACATCCTGAAGGCGGAGCAGGCGCTGGCAGAGTGGGAAGGATACAAGGATGGGATAAGGTAGGCGCTGGCGCTTTAGTCGGATTCAACGCTCGGCATCAAGGCGATGGAAACGCCTGTGTCCAGCAGGATGTCGAGGGCGACCTCTGCCATCGTCTCGTGTAGTTCTATGTTCCTCTCATCCTCAGAAGGCATTGGAATATAGGCATAGACAGTCCCCTCGTTTCCCGGCCCGGCGGTGGCCCTGGCGGCCAGGTCGGGATAGCGTTGAGACAGTGCATCGATGAACCGAATTGCCGCCCGACGTTCCGGGTGCGAGAGTTCAGAAAAATAGGTTCCGTAGCTGCGAGGGGCAACTTCTAACATAGTTATGATCTCCTCTGTTCAAACAACGTGGTCTTGATGTTTTCAACAAATTGTCTGGCCTTTTCGAGACTCTGTTCGGCAACTCTGGCGCTTGCCTGTCTGCTACCATAATCTGCCTGATGTCGCCGTGATTTCAGGTCTTCCAGCGTGCTCGCCAACCTGCGAGGAAAGACTTTTCGTCGGTGAATCAGACGACGGACAAATTCAGCGGCGACCTCTCCGTGATCCCAATACCTCCCTCGCCGTTGAAAGTCGGTAAGGGCAAGAAGGGCAGAGATGGCGGCTTGGAAGGCTGAAAAATAGGCCCGGCTTATGCAGGGATCGTAACCGCCGGACGTAAGATCACGTTCTGCTGCAAGTAGGTTCGCCTCGGCTTTGGAAAGATAGTCCTGCCACATACAGTTAATATTCGCTATTTCCTGAACAGTGTCAAGCTGAAAAAGGCGGGCCGCTTGTCTAAAGATATGAATATTGTGTTTGCGCTCAATCTCGGTTATATTAATGGCATCAGTCAAACCTGTACGATGGGACAGGTTGAGACCTGTCCCATTGGACGGGCGGGAAATCCGGCTTTTGTACGGTGCAAAGGGGCTTTGAGACAGGTATATTCAGGCGTGGGAATGGTGGGGGATCAGGGCTATTCTATGTGAACCCTTTCTGCAAAGGAGTGTCTCCCATGGCAGACAATAGATTCGAGGTCGCGCGCGCTGCGGCGCTCCCCGCAGAGGACGAGGTGGTCGGCGCAGTCCCTGCGCCCGCCCCCTCCGGGTGGAGCGATGTCGTCTACCACCGGCTCTGCCCGGCCGCCGAGGTGGCCGAGGGGGAGCCGCGCGCCTTCACGGTGAACGGGACGCACCTGGCGGTGTTCCGGCACGACGGCGGGTTCTATGCGGTGGACAACCGCTGCCCGCACATGGGCTACCCTTTCTCGAAGGGGACGGTGAAGGACGGCATCCTGATCTGCCACTGGCACCACTGGCAGTTCGACCTGAAGACGGGCGGCTGCTTCGTGGGGGGCGGGGACGATGTGCGCACCTTCCCGGTGGAGGTGCGGGACGGGGACCTGTTCGTGGGGATCTCCGCCGGAGAGCAGGAGGAGGCGCGTCGGCGAATGGTCGCTCGCGGGGAGCGGGCGCTCCAGCAGGGGCTCAAGGACGCCAGCTCGTTTCTGATCGCCAAGGCGGTGACCGCGCTGAGGTCCGCCGGGGCCACGCCGAAGGATATCGTCCGGCAGGGCCTGCTCTACGGCGTGACGCGCACGAACGAGGGGTGGTCGTCGGGGGTCGCGATTCTGACCATCGGGGCCAACATGTGGGACGAGGTGGACCCCGAGGATCACAACCTCTTTCTGGTGCACGGCCTGACGCAGATCGGCAGGCGCACGGCCGGGCGGTCCAACCGGCGCCGGCAGTTCCCGCTGCCCGGCGCGGAGACGCACGACGTGGACACGCTCAAGCGGTGGTTCCGGAGGTTTGTGGACCAGCGGGACGTGACCGGGGCCGAGCGCATCTTGATGACCCTCTCCGACCGGGGGTATCCCAAGTCCGTGATCGCGGACTTCATCTTCACGACGGCCACGGACTCCTACTTCAAGGGGGACGGGCACGCCCTCGACTTCGGGAACAAGACCCTGGAGGCGCTCGACTTCATCGACTGGGAGGGGGCGGTGGAGGTCCTCCGGCCCATCGTGATCGACCTGATCGTCCGGGACCGGCACGAGGAGACGGCCCTCTGGGCGGAGAGCGTCCCCCTGCTGGAGGATGTGTTCGCCCGGCTGGACGAGGTCTGGGCGGACAATCAGAACCGGAGGGCAGGCTTGGACATCTCCGCCTTCGCGCAGACGCTGCTGGGGGAGGACCTGCGGGCCGTGGTGTCGGCGGTCGAGGCGAGGCTCCGGGAGGGGGCTTCGTGCACGGACATCTGCCGGGCGCTGACCTACGCCGGGGCGATCCGGACTGCGCGCTTCCACCTCAAGAACGAGGGGGACTGGCACGCGGTGGCCAACCTCTACTCCTACGCCCACGCGCTCTACCGGGCGTTCCACATCGCGCCGAGTCGGGACCTCCTGAGGGGGATCTTCCACGGGGCGGTCTACACCAATCTGATCCGGTGGCTGAACATGCCCGCCGCGCGCGTGCCGAGGCCCGGCGAGGGGACGGGGGAGCGGTACAAGGGGCCGGGGCAGATGCTGGACCGTCTGCAGGAGTTCGCGGACTTCCAGAAGGTCTACGAGGCCGAGCTGCTGGTGAACCAGTATCTCGCGGAGGGGCACGATGTCCCCCGCCTGCGGCGGACGCTGACGCACATCCTGCTGCGGGAGGACGCGGAGCTGCACATGTTCCAGGCGCTGGAGGCCGCGTACCGGCACTACGACCTGTCGAAGGACGAGGAGGAGAGGCGCATCCATCTCTTAGCCGCCACGCGCTACATCACGGCGCAGAAGGTGATGAAGGGCATCCTCTGGTCCACGGAGAACGCCGAGCGGTTGCAGAGAGGGGAGTTGTTGAGCGAGAGGGAGGACGACAACTAAGGGAAGTCAGAACGATGAGCGATGAACGAGAAGCAGAACTGGGCTGTGGTTTTCCTTCATCGTTCATCGTTCTGCGTTCATCGTTTATAGAGGGAGGTCTTTGTGGGCGTTCGGGTCAATCGGGTCAAGCAGATTTTGAAGCAGGGGGGGACGGTCTACGGGAGCGCGGTGCGGCTGCCGGAGCCGGGCCTCGTGGAGATGGAGTCATAAAAAATGAGAAAGCCACCCTCACATCCCTGTTCAGGCGGCTTTCTATTGAGACGGCATCCTCGCTCCTGCGTGTGTTCACGTCTCAATGCGTCATCTTCGATCTCAGTGTCTATCCGGGGATAAGGCCCTGTTCTCTCCGGTAGAGCCTGGCCCTGTGAACGGGGGTCCCCATCTCGTTTTCGAGGTAGACCTTGTAGGGCTGGCCGTTCACCTTGCGGTACTCGTATCCCATCACTCCCCGTTTGAGGAGGGTGGAGAGGGTCTGAAGGAAGGCCTGCTGGTCCTCCGGGGACATGCCCTGCATCACCGCGAACAGGTTGCCCATTCCGCCGGAGCCGGCGTCCAGCACCTGGTCCAGGGCGTCAAAGGGGTCGTGTCTCCGTCTGCGCCCCGGTTTTTCGTCTTCTTCGGCATCGAGGGCCGCGATCAGGCGGCGCAGGTCGTTTCCGCGCCTGGCGGGGCCTCCGCTCAGGAGGCGGTCCATCGCCGACAGGCCTTCGGGCGAGAGGCGGTCGGCGACCTTTCCAAAGATCCGGTAGCGGAGGTCGAGCCGGTCCGAGGCGCTCTCAGGGGGTGTTTTCCGAAGATCGGCCCCGGGCGTCCCCTCCACCTCCTGGGTCTGCTGGATGCGGGCCTCGAACGTGTCCGGGATGGTCATCGGATTTCAGGGATCGGTTTGCGGAGAGAGGTTGCCAGCAACAGGGCAAGGCCCAGGACCCCCAGCGTGACTCCAAAGAAGAACCAGGGTTCCGGTCGGCGGCGCATGTCTGAGGCCATGTGGGCGCAAAGGAATCCGAGAGCAATATGGATATTCAGCATTATCAAGATGATCCATCCCATCTTAGACCTCCGCACGGGACTCGCTATTTAGAGTTTATATGTTGTATACTTTAGTATCATCTGGTCTATATATCGGTTGGTTCAGAGATCTCTTGAGAAGAAAAAGTACGAAAAAGTAATTTTTGGGATAGAGATTTTAGCTGAGAGAGGGTCTTGCGTGGTCCTTCGGGCAGGCGTCGGAAAGAGGGACATCACCCCCCCGGTGGGGACGCCCCTGGCAGGGCGCCCCAGGGCGTATCTTAGCCACAGCGTCCACGATCCGCTCCGGGCGAAGGCGATCTATCTGGAGTCCGGGGAGACGCGGGCGCTCCTGATCAGCGCGGACCTGATCGCGCTGGAGCGGGCGTTTTCGACAGGGGTCCGGGAGGCGATTTCAGGGTATCTGCGGATGCCGATAGAAGCGGTCGTCCTCTGTGCGACCCACACCCATTCCGGGCCCAGTGTGGGGTGGTCGCCCTGGGAGGGGCAGGGGGCTTATGAGGAGGGCCTGATGCGCAAGATTGCGGAGGCCGCTCAGGAGGCCCAGGCGGCTGCGGCCCCGGCGTCGGTCTTCTATGCGTCGTCCCGGCGGGAGGACCTGAGCCACAACCGCCGGTTTGTGACGCGGGCGGGCCCTGTGGTGACCCATCCGGGGCCGGAGGACGGGGCCTTGCGCCCGGACGGGCCGGTCGACCCGGAGATTCAGGCGGTCCTTGTGACAGGCGAAGGGGGGCGCCCTGTAGCGGTCCTGGTGGGGTTCGCGTGTCACCCCACGGCGATGGGGTGGAAGGAAGGCGCGATCTCGGCGGACTATCCTTACTGGATCGAACGGGAGGTCAAGGGGGCCTTTGGCGACCGCGTGGAGATGCTGTTCTTCTCAGGCGCGCTGGGGGACGTGGGGGAGGGGGGGGACTGGCGCAGC
>Ga0209399_10000339_pt1 | contig 28866 bp, 27 predicted proteins | sample OV2TP3_FD_184130 | JGI IMG/M metagenome (GOLD analysis project Ga0209399, IMG submission 184130) | Hot spring microbial communities from Beatty, Nevada to study Microbial Dark Matter (Phase II) - OV2 TP3 (SPAdes) (version 3) | ecosystem: Environmental > Aquatic > Thermal springs > Hot (42-90C) ... | reverse complement strand
GCTCGTTCATCGCCCGACCGTGCCCGGTGGCGGCGCCCGCCGTCAAGCCGGCGTCCGGTGGCCCTCGGGTTGCCCGCTCCGGGGGCCGGCCATAGAGTGCCGGCGATGAGGGCGACCAAGCGAAACAAGCGGCCCGCCGCCGGCACGCCCGCCGCCGCCAAGGGCGAGCGCATCGCCAAGCGGCTGGCGCGCGCCGGGCTGTGCTCGCGCCGCGACGCCGAGCGCTGGATCGCCGCCGGCCGGGTGGCGGTCGACGGTAAAATTCTCGCCACTCCGGCGGTACTGGTCACCGACTCGAGCGCCATCACCGTCGACGGCGCGCCGCTGCCGGAAAAGCCGGCGACGCGGCTGTGGCGCTACCACAAGCCGAAGGGGCTGCTGACCAGCCACAAGGACCCGCAGGGCCGGCCGACGGTGTTCCAGAGCCTGGCCAAGACCCTGCCCCGGGTGGTGTCGGTCGGCCGCCTCGATTTCAATTCCGAGGGCCTTTTGCTGCTCACCAATGACGGCGGCGTCGCCCGCCGCCTCGAACTGCCGGCCACCGGCTGGACCCGGCGCTATCGGGTGCGGGTGCACGGCGCCGTCGACGAGGCGCGGCTGGCGGCGCTGGAAAAGGGCGTCACCGTGTCCGGCGTCGCCTATGGGCCGATCCGCGCCCACCTCGACCGCAGCCAGGGCGCCAACGCCTGGCTCACCGTGTCGCTGGCCGAGGGCAAGAACCGCGAGGTGCGTCGGGTGATGGAACATCTCGGCCTCAAGGTGTCGCGGCTGATCCGCGTCGCCTACGGGCCATTCCAATTGGGCCACCTCGGGCGCGGCGCCGCCGAGGAGGTGGCGGCGAAGGTGCTGCGCGAGCAGCTGGGGAGCCTGAGGAAGAACCGATGAAGGCGGGGCTGCGCGTCGTCGGCGGCCGGCTGAAGGGCCGCCCGCTGGTGGTCCCCGGCCGCGGCAGCGCGGCCGGGCGCGCCCTGCGGCCCACCGCCGACCGGGTGCGCGAGTCGCTGTTCAACGTGCTGGTGCACGGCGTCAAGGATTTCGACATCGCCGGCGCGACCGTGGTCGACGCGTTCGCCGGCACCGGCGCGCTCGGCCTGGAGGCGATGTCGCGCGGTGCCGGCCACGCGGTGTTCATCGACGATGCGCCGTTCGCGTTGGCCTGCGTGCGCGACAACGCCGCGCGCCTGGGGCTGGCCCGCGACGTGACGCTGCTGAAGCTGGACGCCCGCAAGCTGCCGCCGCCGCCGTTGGCGGCCAAGGCGCCGGCGGCGCTGGTATTCCTCGATCCGCCCTACGGCTCCGGGCTGGCGTCGGTGGCGCTCGCCGGCTTCGCCCAAAAGGGCTGGCTGAAGCCGGGCGCCGTCGCCGTCGCCGAGGTCGAGGCCAAGGAGCCGTTGCCGGCGCCGAAGGGATTCACGCTGTTCGACGAGCGAACTTACGGCCGGGCGCGGCTGGTGTTTTTGCGCTTTGGCTGAGTCAGCGCCGGGCGGCGCCGAGGTTGGAGATGCCGGTCATCCGAAATCTGAGATCGTAGCGCCCGGAAAGCTCCGGCCGGGGCGCGATATCCCATGTCCACTGCCGGCCGCGGTAAGGGAACTCGGCGCCAAACAGCGGGTCGATGTCGTGCAGCACCTGGTTCCTGTCGGCGATCACCACCCGCTTGGTCTCGGTCAGCAGGCACACCCGCCCCGGCAGCGCCGCCAGAAGGTCGAGATGGTGCTCGACGATGCGGCGCGCGAACGTCTTCAGTTCGTCCTCGCCGTAGTTCTTGCCCCATTGGCGCAGCCAGCCGACCGGCAGCAGCGGCAACTGGGTCAGCAGGTTGGCCGACACCACCAAATCCGATTGCGCCAGGGGGCCCAGGTCCGCCCGCGGCGGCGGCAGCGGCCCGCCGCGGTTCTCGCGCACGTGGCGGAAGGTGGCCTCGATCAACCCGGTCATGTCCTCGGTTACCAGGCGGACGTTGTTGAACGCCGCCAGGCGCCTGCGCACCTCCGGCATGTGCAGGACGTCGACCAGCACCACCTCGTCGAACATCCGGGCGAGCTCGTCCACCGGCACGTCGTAGAGCCAGCCGGAGCCGAGCACGGTCACGCGGCGGCGCCTAATTCCCTCGGCGGCCTTCAGGATCAGCCGCCGGCAGTGCGTCAGGTGCGGCGCCCACGCCGCCTGGCAGCGGCGCTGGCGGGCCTCGATGGCGATCAGCTCGCGCAGGTACCCCATCGCCTTCAGGTGCTTGGGCGCCGGCGTCGTCAGGTGCTTGAACCATTCGGCCAGCATGGCGGGCAAGCCTAGACCAAAATCCGTTGCCGAGAAATCGTCACCCCCGCCGAAGCGGGAGCCCAGGCCGTTGAAAAAACGACCGGATTCCGGCATTCGCGGGAATAACGAAGTGAGCGCGTCGGACCGGACCGCGCGTCAGCGGCGGCCGAACAGCTTCTCGATGTCGGCGAGCTTGAGCTCGACGTAGGTCGGCCGGCCGTGGGCGCACTGGCCGGAGTGCGGCGTCGCCTCCATCTCGCGCAGCAGCGCGTTCATCTCCTCGGCATTGAGGCGGCGGCCGGCGCGCACGCTGCCGTGGCAGGCCATGGTCGCCGAAACCTCGTCGAGACGCTGCTTTAGCGCCAGTCCTTCGTCCATTTCCTGAAGATCGTCGGCGAGGTCGCGGACCAAGCTCTGGATGTCGGCCTCTCCGAGCAGCGCCGGCGTCTCGCGCACCACCACGGCGCCGCTGCCGAACGGCTCGACCACCAGGCCGAGCTCGGCCAGCTCTTGGGCGCGCTCCAACAGCCGCGCCTGCGCACCTTCGTCCATCTCCACCACCTCCGGGATCAGCAATCCCTGGCCGGCGACGCCGCCGGACTCCATTGCCCTCTTGATCCGCTCCTGGGTGAGTCTTTCATGGGCGGCGTGCTGGTCGACGATGACGATGCCGTCGGCGGTCTGCGCCACCACGTAGGTGCCGTGAACCTGGGCACGGGCGACGCCGAGCGGGTAATCGGCGAGCGTGTCGTCCGATGTTCCATCGTCGCCGGTCGCGGGCGCCCGCGGCGGCGCTTGGAAATTCGGCAGTGGCGCGTGGAATTCGCGGCCGCGCTCGCGCAGGCCCGTCATGGCGGCGGCCATCGCCGGCCGTGGCGCCCCGCCCGGCGCGCCCGGCAGGGTGGCGCCGCCGGGAGTAATGCGGCCGAGCGCCGCGGTCGCCACGGTGGTCGACGCCCGGTGGCCGGCCTCGGCCAGCGCGTGGCGAAGCGCGCCGACGATCAGTCCGCGCACCAGGCCGGCGTCGCGGAACCGTACCTCGGTCTTCGCCGGATGCACGTTGACGTCGACCGCGTCGGCCGGCGCCTCCACGAACAGCGCCACCAGGGGATGGCGGTCGGCGGCCAGGAACTCCCGGTAGGCGCCGCGCAGCGCGCCATAGAGCAGCCGGTCTTTGACCGGCCGCCCATTGACGAACAGGAACTGCAGGGCGGCGTTGCCGCGATTGAGGGTCGGCAGGCCGGCGTGGCCGGTGAGCCGGACGCCCTCGCGCTCGGCGTCGATCGCCATGGCGTTGGCGGCGAAGTCGCGGCCCATGATGCGCGACAACCGGTCCAGGCGCGCCTTCTTTCCGTCGACTCCCTTGGGTGCCGGCGGCAGCTTCAACAGCTCGCGCGTGCCGTCGCCGACGGCGAAGCCGATCTCCGGATGCGCCATGGCCAACTGCTTCACCGCGTCCACCGCGTGCGCCTGCTCGGTGCGTGGCGCCTTTAGGAACTTGAGCCTGGCCGGGGTGGCGAAGAACAGGTCCTTGACCTCGACCCGGGTGCCTTGGGGTTGCGCCGCCGGCTGCGGCGGGCTTACCCGGCCGCCCTCGACGGAAATCGTCCACGCGTCCCTTTGGCCTTTGGCGCGGCTGGCAATGGCGAGGCGCGCGACGGCGCCGATCGACGGCAACGCCTCGCCGCGGAACCCCAGACTCTTGATGTCGAGCAAGTCGTCGGAGGGCAGCTTCGAGGTGGCATGGCGCTCGACCGCCAACGCCAAATCCTCGCGGCTCATGCCGTCGCCGTCGTCGGCGACGGAGATCAGCGTCTGGCCGCCGTCGCGCAGCACCACGTCGATGCGCCCGGCGTGGGCGTCGATGGCGTTCTCGACCAGCTCCTTGACCACGCTCGCCGGGCGTTCGACCACCTCGCCGGCGGCGATGCGGTTGATCACCGTCTCGGGCAGGCGGCGGATGGTCATCGCATATCCTTGGGGCGCCGACCGAGCTTTTTCGCCGCCAGGCGGCGGATCAAACCGGCGGTCGAGGAGTCGCGGGTGGCCTTGCGGCGCTTCCCCGCCTTGACCTTGAGCGCCGGCAGGATGCCGGCCGCCAACTCCTTGCCGAGCTCGACGCCCCACTGGTCGAACGGGTTGATGCCCCAGATCACGCCCTCGACGAACGCCTTGTGCTCGTAGACCGCCACCAGCTGGCCGAGCGCCGACGGATCGAGCCGGTCGAGCAGAATCATGTTCGACGGCCGGTTGCCCTCGCAGGTCCAGTGCGGCGCCAGCCACTTGCGGCCGGCGCCCTTGTAGCCCGCCGCCCGCAGCGCCTTGCGCGCCTCGGCGGGGGTGCGACCGACCATCAAGGCCTCGGCCTGGGCCAGCATGTTGGCGTTCAGCCGCCGGCGGTGGCCGCCGCCGGGATGCAGGCCGACGCCCGGGCCGTCCTCGGCGACGCCGATGAAGTCGGTGGCGATCCCCCGGCGTCCCTGGTGCAAGGCCTGGAAGAAGGCATGCTGGACGCCGGTGCCGGGACCGCCGAAGACGATCGGCGCGCCGCCCGAGTCCAGCGCCTGGCCCATGCGGTCCACCGCCTTGCCGTTGCACTCCATTTCCAGCTGCTGCAGGTAGGCGGGAAAGTGCCGGAGCCGGTCGTCGTAGGGCACTACCGCCAGCGCCGGTAGATTCAGGAAATCGGCGTTCCATACCCCGACGAGGGCCAGGACCACCGGCATGTTGCGCTCGAGCGGCGCCGCGACGAAATGCCGGTCGATCAGGCGGGCGCCGTCGAGGAACTCCTCGAAGCGCTTGCCGCCGACGGCCAGGGCCAGCGGCAGACCCATCGCCGAGGTCAGGGAAAAGCGGCCGCCGACCCAGTCCCAGATCAGGAAGGTGTCGTCGCAGGCAATGCCGAAGCGCTCGACGGCCTGCGCGTCGGCGGAGACGGCCGCCATCTGCCTCAGCGCCTGGCGCTCGCCGAGGCCGCTCGCCAGCCAAACGCGCAACGCCCGCGCATTGGCCATCGTCTCCTCGGTGGCGAAGGTCTTGGAGGCGACGACGACGAGAGTGGTCGCCGGCTCCAGCCCGTCGAGGGCGCGCGCCAGGCCGTGCGCATCGACGCCGGCGGCGAAGCGCACCGCGAAGCCTGGCCGACGATAGGGGTCGAGCGCCGCCACCGCCATCGCCGGGCCGAGATGCGAGCCGCCGATGCCGAGCACGAGGGCGGCGCGATAGCGGGCTCCGCCGGCGCCGGCTCGCTTGCCCGAGGTGACGTCGTCGGCGAACCGTTTCACCCGCTTGCGCTCGCGCAAGGCGCGGGCGAACGCGTCGCGGTCGCCGACGCCGTCCTCGGCCCTCGCCCGCAGGGCGATGTGAAGAGCGGCGCGGCCTTCGCTCAGGTTGACCGCCTCGCCCGCGACCAGGCGCCGGCGCCAGCCGGCGACGTCGACCTCGCGGGCGAGCCGGACCAGCAGCCGCATGGTTTCGGCGGAGACGCGATTCTTGGAGTAGTCGAGGAACAGCGACCCGGCGGCGAGCGAGAACCGCTTGAAGCGCCGATGGTCTTCGGCGAACAGCTGGCGCAGATGCGTCGTTGCCGTCTTTCCGGCGTGGGTCGTCAGCGCCTTCCAGGCGGGAGAGTTGTTCGCCGATGTCATCGCCGATCGATCCGGTTCCGCCGCAACCCGGGCAGGGGCGGCCACCTTAACAAAGATCGCCGGCACCAGCCAGGGGCCGCCCCGCCGTTGCCGGCGCGGCGTGTCACGGACTCGAGGTCACGCCCTCGGGCTTGCCGACGACGACCACGGTAAGGCGCTTCGGGTCCAGGAGCTTTCGCGCCACCCGGTTGACGTCGTCGCGGGTCACCTTCTCGATCAGGCCGTTACGGCGCTCCGGATAGTCGATGCCGAGGTTCTCGATCTGCAATCCGACCAGCATCGAGGCGATGCGGTCGGAGGACAGGAAGCGCAGCGGATAGGAGCCGGTGATAAACGTCTTGGCGTCGTCGAGCTCCTTTTGGGTGACGCCCTTTTCCGCCATCTTCCCCCACTCCTGGCGCAGCAGCTGCAACGTATCGGCGACGCGGGCGTTGGCGGTACCGGCGCTGCCGGCGATCAGCGCCGCATGGTCGTAGGGCTGCAGCCCGGAATGGACGTCGTAGGCAAGGCCCCGCTTCTCGCGGATGGCGTCGTACAGCCGCGACGTGAAGCCGCCACTGCCGAGGATGTGGTTCATCACGAACGCCGCGTAGAAGTCCGGGTCGGCGCGCATCACGCCTTTCTCGGCGAACACGATGGCACTCTGCGGCACGGCCTTCTCGACGACGATGGTGCGGCCGGCGCTGGCGGGCTCGACGAGGGCGAGCTTCCGCGGCTTGGCCTTCGCCGGCAGCTTGCCGAACACGGCATCGAGCTCCTTGGCGAGTGCCGCCGGCGTAATGTCGCCGACGACGCCGATGGACAGATTGTCGCGGGCGAGCCGCGAGGCGACGAACGCCTTGAGGTCGGCGACGGTGATCGTACTCACGCTTGCCTCGGTGCCGTCGGCGGGACGGCCGTAGGGATGCCCCGGGAACACCGTCGCCAGGAGCGTGCGGCTGGCGACCGCGCCGGGGTTCTCCGCCGATTGGCGGATGCCGATCAGGATCTGGCTGCGCACTCTCTCCACCGGCTCGGTGTCGAATCGCGGCTCCGTCATCGCCAGTCTGAGCAGGCGAAAGGCGGCATCCTTGTTATCGACCAGGGTCTTCAGGTTGCCGCCGAAGGTGTCGACCGCGTCGTGGAAGTCGAGGCCGATGGAGAGGTCCTCCAACTGGGCACTGAACGCCTTGCTGTCCAGATCGCCCGCGCCCTCGTCGAGGAGGGCCGCCGCCATGTTGGCGAGACCCTCTTTGCCGGCCGGGTCGAGCGCCGAGCCGCCGCGGAAGGCGAAGCGGACCGAGATGATCGGGTTGGCGTGATCCTCGATCAGCCACGCCTCGATGCCGGAGGCCGACACCACGCGCTCGATCTTGGCGGCCGCGAACGCCGGCGCCGCCGCCGCGGCGAGCAGCATCAGCGCCAGGAGGAGGATGCGGGTCCTTGCCATCGTCGTCGTCGCCCTGGTCCTATTCTTTCTTCTGCTGCTGCAGCAACAGCGCCGTCACCGAGCGGCCGTCCTGCAGCACGGCGCGGGCGGCGGCGTTGATCTGCTCGACGGTGACTGCGCCGATGCGTTCGGGCCAGCTCTCGACGTCGTCGATGGTGAGTCCGCTCGCCAGCGCCGCGCCGAGCACGCGCGCGCCGGTGCGCATCGAATCGCGGGCGTACACGGCCTGCGCCCGCATCCGTTTTTTCGCCCGCGCCACCTCCGATTCGGTGACTCCGTCGGCGAGCAGCTTGGCGATCTCGGCGTCGACGCTCGCCTCGAGCTTGTCCATGGCGACGCCGGGCTGCGGGCTGGCGTAGATGGCGAAGCGGCTCGGCCCCAGGTCGTCGGCGCCATACGAGCTGCCCGCGGAAACCGCTATCTTGCGGTCCACCACCAGCGAGCGATAGAGCCGCCCCGACGCGCCGCCCAGGATGTCGGACAGCACCTCCAGCGGATACGCGTGCCGGGTGTCTCCGGACTTCAGGCTCGGCGCCAGGAAATAGCGGCTCCACGACGGCTGGCGGACCCGCGGGTCGGTGTAGGCGACCCGCCGCGCCGCCCGCTGCGGCGGCTCGCTCGGCCGCTCGCGCGCGATCGCCGGTGCCGCCGGGATGGCGCCGTAATACTTCTCCGCCAGCGGCTTCAGCTTCGCCGCCGTGATGTCGCCGGCGACCACCAGGACGGCGTTGTTGGGGGCGTACCAGCGTTTGTAGAAGCGGAGCACGGCGTCGCGGTTGAGGGCGCGGATCTCGTGCTCCCAGCCGATCACCGGGCGGCGGTAGGGGTAATTGAGATAAAGCGCCGCGTTGACCTGCTCGTGGAGCACGGCGCTCGGGTCGTTGTCGGTGCGGCTCCGGCGCTCCTCGAGCACCACCTGCTTCTCGGTCTCCACCGCCCTGTCGTCGAGCATCAGGTTGGTCATGCGGTCGGCTTCCATCTCCATGATCGGCTCCAACCGGTCGACGGCGATGGTCTGGTGGTAGGCGGTGTAGTCGGTCGAAGTGAAGGCATTCTCGCGGCCGCCGTTTCGGGCGAGAATCTTCGAGAACTCTCCCGGCGCCCGCTTGCGGGTGCCTTTGAACATCAAATGTTCGAGGAAATGCGCGATGCCGGATTCGCCCTGGCCCTCGTCGGCGGAGCCGACCTTGTACCAGACCATGTGGGTGACCACCGGCACCCGGTGGTTGGGCACCACCACCACCGTCATGCCGTTGGCGAGCGTGAACGTCTCCGGGTTGAAGACGCCGGCCGCGGCGCCGCCGGCGAAGGCGGGCATCAGCGCCGCCAGCGCCAGCGCGAAAAATGCCCGTCGGGCGAGCGGGCACGGTTGCGGGGATCGTCGTCGGGTCATGGGCGGGGCCGGGTCCTCAACAATCCTCATCGGGCACGGGCGACAGGGTATCGGGCGATTGGGACAAAAAAAAGGCCGCGCCGCGGTCCTCGGCGCCGGCGGCGGGGCGCAGGCTAGAAGTCGAGGATGCCCTTGCGGGCGCGCTTGCGCACGATCTTCGGCGTCTCGCCCTCGGTGATCGGCTTGCCGAGCGCCTGGTTCTCCTGGATGCGCTTCTGCTCCTTCTCGGCGTCGACGACCGTGCCCTGGTAGGGCTTCTCGTCGACCCAGAAGATCAGCTTGTCGACGAACGCCTGGTCCTGGCGGCTGATCACCGAGGTTTCCTCTTCGACGATGACGCGGATGCCGTGGTCGGCGGCGCTGGCGCCGGTCTGGCGCATCAGTGCCGCCAGGCCCGGGCTGCCGGCGACCGCCGCCGGCGCCAGCGGCGGCCGCTGGTTGCGGCCGACGATGGCGGTGGCGGCGATGTCCTTCGGCGTCACGTCCTGCGGGCGCCTCTCGCCGGGCGCCGGCGGGCGCAGCCCGTAGTCTGGGGGCAGGCTCAGCGGCGGCCGCGAATAGACGGCGAACTCGTCGGGCCCGCTCCTCTCGCCGCCGAACGTCTTGCGGATCGATTCGCAACCGGCGAGCAGCGCCACGGCGGCGAGCACGCAGACCACCGTCGCGGTGCCGTGGCGCCGGCGCCGACGACGGGCGCGGGACGTATCGATGGCGGAACCACTGTCTGTCATGGCGATCGCCTATTTTAAGGCATTTTTTCCCTTGTAAACAAGGATTCCAGCAGAATTATGGCGGCGCCAACGGTGACGCCGCTGTCGGCGACGTTGAACGCCGGCCAATGCCAGCCGAAGGCGTGGAAGTCGAGGAAGTCGGCGACGGCGCCGAATCTGAGCCGGTCGACGAGATTGCCGACGGCGCCGCCGATCACCAGCCCGAGGCCCCAGCCGAGCCACGGCCGCTCCGCCTGCAATAGCCAATACGCGAGCGCCGCGGTGACGCCGACCACCACCAGCGGCAGCAGCCACAGATTGAGCGACGAATCGGAGTCGAACAGCCCGAAGCTGACGCCGCGGTTCCACCACATCACCAAGTTGAAGAACGACGTTACCTCGATCACCCGCGGCGGCTGCATGACGACGGCGAGAATCCACCACTTGCTGGCCTGGTCGAGGACGACCACGGCGACGGCCAGCGCCAGGCTCCGGCGCGCGATCGGCGACGGCCGGAAGCGGGAGGCGGGACCGGGCTCGCCGTCGCCGGGGCTCATGGCAGCGCCCGCCCGGCCGCCGGGCTCCGGACGGCATCGGCGCAGCGGCCGCAGGCGCCCGGGACCTCGGCGTCGCGGCCGACCTCGTCGAGCACCTTCCAGCAGCGCTCGCACTTGTCGCCGGTCGCCTTCGCCGGCGCCACCCAGACGCCGGCGACGTCGGGCAACGAGAACGCGTCCGCAGGATGGTCGGCGTCGCTGAACGCGGCGCCGGAGGTGATGAACAGCTCGGCCGCGTCGAGCCCCGCGAACAGGCTTTGATGCTCGGCGTCGGTATGAATCACCGGCGCCGCCTCCAAGGACGAGCCGATGCGCTTGGCGGCGCGCTCGATCTCGAGCGCGCCGGTCACCACCCGGCGCACTTGGCGCAGCTTCTCCCACTTGGCGCCGAGGGCGTCGTCGCGCCATGCCGCCGGCACCGCCGGAAACCGGCGCAGATGTACGCTCTCGGCCGCGCCGCCTTTCGGGTATCGGGCCAGCCACGCCTCCTCGGCGGTGAAGCAGACGAACGGCGCCAGCCATGCGGTGAGACAGTCGAACAGGTGATCCAGCACGGTGCGGGCGGCGCGGCGGCGCCTGGAATCCGGGCGGTCGCAATAGAGCGAATCCTTGCGCACGTCGAAATAGAACGCCGACAGATCGACGGCGCAGAAATTATGCAACTCGGCGAAGAACGGGTGGAACTGGAAGTCGTCGCAGGTTTGGCGCATCAGGCGATCGAGCTCGGAAAGCCGGTGCAGCACCCAGCGCTCGAGCTCCGGCATCTCCGCCGGGCGCACGCGCTCGGACTCCTCGAATCCGTTGAGATTGCCGAGCAGGTAACGGAGCGTGTTGCGGAGACGGCGGTAGATGTCGCCGTGGTACTTGAGAATATCGTCGCTGACCCGGAGGTCGGCGGTGTAGTCGGAGCCGACGACCCACAACCGCAGCACGTCGGCCCCGTGCTTGGCGATGGCCTCTTCGGACGGGATGATGTTGCCGAGCGATTTCGACATCTTCTCGCCCTCGACCGACAGGAACCCGTGGGTCAGCACGGCGTCGTAGGGCGCGCGGCCGCGGGTGCCGCAGGACTCGAGCAAAGATGAATGGAACCAGCCACGGTGCTGGTCGGTACCCTCCAGATAGAGCGACGCCGGCCACGCCAGGCCCCTTCGCGCCTCGAGCACGAACGCGTGCGTGGAACCCGAATCGAACCACACGTCGACGATGTCGGTTACCCTTTCATAGTCCGCCGGATTGCGGTCGTTGCCGAGGAACCGCGACGGGTCGGAAACGAACCACGCGTCGGCGCCTTCCTTGGCGACCGCTTCCGCTACCCGGTCGAGGACGGCCTTGTCGCGCAGCGGCTCGCCGGTCTTCAAGTCGACGAACACGGCGATCGGCACCCCCCAGGCGCGCTGGCGCGAGATCACCCAGTCCGGGCGGCTCTCGATCATGCCGGTGATGCGCGCCTCGCCCTGGCTGGGCACCCAGCGGGTCGCCTTGATCGCTTTGAGCGCACGGGCGCGCAGCGTGTCGCCGCGCTTGGCCTTTCCGGACTCGCCCCGGATATCCCTGTCCATGGCAATGAACCACTGCGGCGTATTGCGGAAGATCACCGGTTTCTTCGAGCGCCAGGAGTGCGGATACTGGTGCTTCAGGCGGGCGCGCGCCATCAGCGCGTCGGCTTTCTTCAGCGCATCGATCACCGCCTCGTTGGCGTCGCCCTTGGCGCCCTTGTCGGTGATGACGCGCTTGCCGGTGAATCCCGGCGCCTCGTCGGTGAAGAAGCCGTCGCCGTCGACCGTATAGGGGATCGCCGTATCGACGCCGAGTTCTTCGAGCGATGCCTTGTTGGCGGTCCATACCTCGAAGTCCTCGCGGCCGTGGCCGGGCGCGGTATGGACGAAGCCGGAGCCGGCGTCGTCGGCGACGTGCTCGGCGGGAAACAACGGCACGTCGAACGCGTAGCCGGGCATCACGTCGCGAAGCGGGTGCACACAGGTGACGATGGTCTTCGGGTCGACGTCGCCGAGGCGATTGTGGCCGGTCACCCGGCTGCTCGCGAACACCGCTCCGGCGAGGGCGTCGGAGATGATCAGCCGCTCGCCGGCCTTGGTCCAGTTGTCATCCGGCGCGTCGGTCACTTCGTAGAGGCCGTAGCCGATCTTCGGCGAATAGCAGATCGCCCGGTTGCCCGGCAGCGTCCACGGCGTCGTCGTCCAGATGACCACGTTGGCGTCTTTCAGCCGCGCGGGGTCGCGCGCCGCTGCCTTCTCACCGACGCGACCGATGGCGAACTTCACCCACACCTGGTCGGAAACGAAGTCGCGATACTCGACCTCGGCCTCGGCCAGCGCCGTCTTTTCGACCACCGACCACATCACCGGCTTCGAGCCGCGATAGAGCAGGCCGCTGATCACGAACTTGCCGAGTTCGCGCACGATTTGCGCCTCGGCGTCGAAGCTCATGGTCGTATACGGGCTGTCCCAATCGCCGATGACGCCCATGCGCCGGAACTCGGCCTTCTGCACCTCGATCCAATGCTCGGCGAATTCGCGGCATTCGCGGCGAAATTCGACGATCGGCACGCTGTCCTTGTCCTTGCCGGTCTCGCGGTATCTCTCCTCGATCTTCCACTCGATCGGCAGCCCATGACAGTCCCAACCGGGCACGTAGTTGGCGTCCTTGCCGAGCATCTGCTGGCAGCGGTTGATGATGTCCTTGAGGATCTTGTTCAATGCGTGGCCGACGTGCAGGTGCCCGTTGGCGTAGGGCGGGCCGTCGTGGAGGATGAATTTCTCTCTGCCCTTGGCCTGTTCGCGCTGCAGCCGGTAGAGACCGATCTCGCGCCAGCGCTCGAGAATCTTCGGCTCCAGTACCGGCAGGCCCGCCTTCAGCGGGAAATCCGTGCGCGGCAGCTGAACCGTGTCTCGATAGTCCCTGCCCATCTACGCCGCCGCCAGGATCCGCCGCGCCCGTTGGCAGTCGTCGGCAATTTGTGCCTTGAGCGCCGCAATGCCGTCAAACTTCCGTTCCGGTCGCAGGTAGTCGACCAGCCGCACCCGCAGCCGTCGACCGTAGAGGTCGCTCGTGAAGTCAAACAGGTAGACTTCGAGCAGCACCTCGTTGGTCGGGAACATCGGCCGGTGCCCGATATTGGCGACGCCGTCCAGCCATGGCGCGTCGTCGCCGGCGCCGGTCGAGGCACGCACGGCATAGATGCCGTTGGCCGGGCGCAGGTACTCGCCGAGGCGCACGTTGGCGGTGGGAAAGCCGAGGGTGCGGCCGCGCTTGTCGCCTTCGATCACCCGGCCCTCGATCTCGAACGGCCGGCCGAGGACGCGGGCGGCACCCTTGGGGTCGGCGGCGGCGAGCCGCTCGCGCACGCGGGTCGAGGAATAGGCCTGGCCGCCGGCGTCGGCGACCGCGTTGACGGCGGTGAAACCGAAGCCGAGGCGCTTGCCCATCTTCAAAAGCATCTCGCAATTGCCGCCGCGCTTATGGCCGAACACGAAGTCGTACCCCGACACCACGTGGCTGGCGCCGAGCCCCTTGACCAGCACCTCGGTGACGAAAACCTCCGCCGGCAGCCGACAAAAATCGGCGTCGAACCGCTGCACCACGATCACATCAACGCCGAGACCGGCGATCTCGCGTGCCTTGGCGTGTAGCGGCGTCAGGCGGAACGGCGGCGCGTCCGGATCGAACAGCCGCCGCGGGTGCGGCTCGAACGTCAGCACCGCCCACGGCCGGCCGGCGTCCTTGGCGATCGCGCCCGCCTCGTTGATCACCGCCCGATGGCCGGGATGCACGCCGTCGAAGTTGCCGACCGCCGCGGCGGCGCCACGCAATGTCGCCGGCAGGGCGTCGAAATGCCTGAAAATCCGCATCGCCGGAAAGTGTCAGCGGCCCCCTGCTTGGTCAAGGGGAAACCCCTTGGGCGGCGTGGGAATTCAGGGGCTTGGCGGGGGTTCCGGAAGGGGCGCCCGGTCACGCCGCGGTGGCGGCCCGGGTGCGCTTCGCCTTCGCCGTCTTCGACGGCACCAGCACGGTGGCGCGGCCCTCCAGGACCACCTTGCCGTCGACCGTGCAAATGGTGTCCATCTCGATGATGTTCTTGCCGGGAACCAGCTTGGTGACGGTGCAACCGGCCATCACCGTGTCGCCGACCTTGACCGGCGCCGTGAAACGCAACTCCTGGCCGAGATAAACGCATCCGGGGCCGGGGAGCTTGGTGCCGATGACGGTGGAGATGAAGCTGGCGGTCAGCATGCCGTGGGCGACCTGCCCCTCGAACATGGTCGCGCTGGCGAATTCGTGGTTCAGATGGACCGGGTTGGTGTCGCCGGAGATGCCGGCGAAGGTGATGACGTCGGCGTCGGTGATGGTCTTGGCGTAGACGTCCGACATGCCTTCGCTGAGGTCCTCGAAATAGTAGCCATGGAGCTTGGCGTTGCGCGCCGACACGTCGCCCATCAGCTTCTTGATCATCGATTACTCCTCGTTTTTTGCGCCGCAACAGCGGCTTATTGCAGTGCAATATACTGGATTTGCCGGGATTTCGGCAAGGCCGCCCCGGCGGGGCGATCGTCGGGCCTTTGGCGCGCCGAGGCCGGCCGCGTCGCCCCGGTTGCGCAGGCGCTGCAACCGTTGCGGCCGGGCGCGGATCTGCCCCGGGCTCCGACGCCGTCGCAAGGACGACGTGCAATGCCTTGAAAGGCGGGGCTTTTTATTTTGGTCGACGCTTGCTATGGGGTGGTCATGACGACGCCGATGCCCGACCGTCGCCGGCTTGCCGGCCGCGTCCTTTTTGCCGGCCTGCTGGCGGCGGCGCTGGCGCACGCCGGGCCGCCGGCTGGCGCCACCGAGCCTGCGATCGCGACGACAGCAGCGCCGGAGTTGCAACTGCCGATTCGCTGTCTGCCCGGCCGCGACTGCTGGCTGGTCAACCTGGTCGACCTCGACTCCGGCCCCGGGGTGCGCGACTACCTCTGTCGCAAATACACCTACGACGGCCACAAGGGCACCGACATCGCGGTGCGCGACATGCAGGCGGTGGCCGCCGGCATCGACGTGGTCGCCGCGGCGCCGGGTGCGGTGCGCGGCACCCGTGACGGCATGGACGACGTCGACGTGTCGCTGGCCGGAAAGGAATCGGTGAAGGGTCGCGAGTGCGGCAACGGCGTCGTCGTCGATCACGGCGGCGGATGGGAGACTCAATACTGCCACATGCGGAAGGGCAGCGTCGCCGTCCGGCGCGACGACAAGGTCATCGCCGGCCAGAAATTGGGTTCCGTCGGCCATTCCGGTGAAGCCGAGTTCCCGCATTTGCACTTGTCGGTGCGCCGCGACGGCCAGGTCGTCGATCCGTTCGTCGGCCTTGGGCGCAAAGAAAGTTGCGGCCTCGGGCCGAAGCCGCTATGGCACAAGGACGCGCTGGCCCAGCTCACGGGCGCCATGACGGCGGTGTTCCACGTCGGCTTCCACGACGCCAAGCCGGAAGCCCGCGACGCGCGCAATGGCGTCATCGGCGTGCAGGTGCTCGCCCGCACCGCCGGGGCGCTGGTGTTGTGGGCGGACATGTACTGGCCCGAGGCCGGCGACCAGATGCGCTATCGCATCGTCGGCCCGGACGGCCGACCGCTGGTCGACAAAACCGACAGGATCGAAAAGACGCAGGCCCGCCGCTTCGCCTTCGTCGGCAAGAAGCGCACCGCCGCCGAATGGCCGGCTGGCGCCTACGTCGGCGAGGTGACGCTGGTCCGCGACGCCGGCAAGCCCGGCGAGCGGGCGTTCAAGGCGGCGGCATCCGTCAGCGTGCGCTGACGACGGCTGTCCATCGATTGGTCATTTTGTAAGCTTGCGTTTGGCGACCAGCTTGGGCGCGGCGCTGAGGCCGCGGCGCATGGACGGCCGCGCGCCGCCGCCGGCCTTCGTCGGCGTGCGCGGCCGATTGCCAATGTCCGCCGCCTCGCCGCCGAGCAAGTCGTCTTCGGGGAACAGCCTCGCTCCCTTGCCCTTGAAGCGGCTACGGGCGCGGGCTCGCGTTTCGATCAGTCTCAATGTCCTGGCGACGGTCGGATGGCGGTCGGGACGCTTTCGCGACTTGGCGCGATGCACGCGGGCGACGGCGCGGATGGTGCGCATGATGACGGAATAGCGTTGACGGCGCTCGCACCAGCGGGCGTAGGCGGCGACGGTCCACGGGTTGGCGGGCATCGCATTGAGGCCGCGCTTGCGGCACCACGCGACGAAATCGCTCCACGCCTTTTCATCGCCCTGCTTGGTCACCCGTTGGGTCCCTTCATCGGCCCGTCCGCCACGTTGCCCCGTAATGATAAGCCTAGCAGCCGGACCCATCCCGTCAATCGTCGCCGGGCGGAAAATCCATAGATATCTTGGGGTTGCGCGGAACGGCGCGACCCGGCAATCTGGCGCTCAAGACCCTGCAGGACTGGATACCCGTTGATGAGCGAGCGACGCGAGCGGCCCGGCGGCTGGGACGGCTATCGCACCTTCGTCGTCAGGAAACGGCAGCCGGAAAGCCGGACCGTCACCTCGTTCTATTTGGTTCCCGAGGACGGTGGGCCCCTTGTCGCGTATCGCCCGGGGCAGTTTCTCGGCTTCCGGCTGCGGGTGCCGGGGAGCGACAAGCCGGTGTTGCGCGACTACACCATCTCGGATGCGCCCGGCAGCGGTCGCCACTACCGCCTCTCCATCAAGCGTGAGCCGGCGCCGCCCGGCGACCCGGTCGCGCCGCCCGGAGCGTCGTCGAACTATTTCCACGACCACGTGCTTGTCGGCTCGAAGCTGGAGGTGCGTGCGCCGGCCGGCGCCTTCTATCTGCGCGACGGCGCGAGGCCGGTGGTGCTGCTGTCGGGCGGCGTCGGGCTGACGCCGATGATCAGCATGCTCAACCACTTGGTCGCCGACGGCGACCGGCGCCCGGTGTGGTTCATTCACGGCGTGCGCAACGGCGCCGAGCACGCGTTCGGGTCCCACGTGCGCAAGCTCGCCAGGAAACACGCCCAGCTTGGCGTTCACATCGCCTATTTGGAGCCGAGGCCCGAGGACAAGCCGGGGCGCGACTACCAGTCCAGCGGCCTAATCACGATGGACCTGTTGCGGCGGCTGTTGCCCGGGCCCGAGTGCGATTTCTATCTGTGCGGCCCGCCGCCGTTCATGAAGGTATTCTTCAATGAGCTGTTGGATTGGGGCGCCGACGAGAACCGAATCTATTACGAGTTCTTCGGCCCCGCCACGGTGCTGAAGGAGGTCAAGGCGGCGGCCAAGACGGCGACGCCGCCGGCGGCAGCGCCGTCGGCCGCGAAGACCGCGGCCTACGCCGCGCCGGGCGTGACCGTGACCTTCCGGCGCTCCGGCCTCACCGTGCCGTGGGACCCGAAGGCGGGCACCATCCTCGAGTTGGCAGAGGCCAATGGATTGACGCCGGCCTACAGTTGCCGGTCCGGCGTCTGCCACACTTGCATGTGCCAGCTCGTCGACGGCGAAGTCGAATACGTCGACGACGGCGTGTTCCGCCCGGACGATCCGGAACAGGTGCTGATCTGCTCGTCGCGGCCGAAGACCGACGTCACCGTCGACGTTTGAGTGCCGCGGCGTCCGCCATCCTGACGCGATCGTGAATTGTCGGCGGGCCGGGTGCGTCGCTAGGGTGCCACCCGCGACGCTAGGGCGGCGGCGACCATGGGTGCGGGGCTTCAGATGACGGTGAATGCGGAAACGGCGACGGCGCTCGGCGATCTGGCGGCCAAGGGCGAACGCGCCCAATGGACGGCCGACGAATTGACGGACGGCGGCCGGCCAGCGGTGCCACGCTGGATTCCTTCGGCGCTCTATACGGCGCTGGTCAGCCAGTTCTATCACGGCGAGCTCGCCACCTTGCGGCTTTGCCGCCGGCTGCTCCAGCGCATCGGCGACGCCGACGCGCGCCGCTGCCTTGCCGTGCAGATCGCCGACGAGGAACGCCATATCCGCGTCTACCGGGCCTACCTAGAGCGGCTCGGCGACATCGCCGAGCCGGAGCCGACGGTGGCCAACGCGTACCAGCAGGTGCTCACCTGGCCGGGGCCGCCGGAAGCGATGATCGCCGCCTTCAACATCGTGCTCGAGGGCGAAGCCCTGCGCACCCTCGACGATCTCGGCGGCTGGCTGCCGTGCCCGTGGTTCCGGCGCATCAACGCGCGCGTGTCGCGCGACGAGGCGCGGCACTTCGCGTTCGGGCGTTTCTATCTGAGCGCGGCGCTACCGAACCTCGGCCGCGACCAGCGGCTCGAAATCCATCACTGGCTGATAGGGCTTTGGGACGCCATCGGCACCGCCATGCTCGAGCAGTTTCACGTGCCGGGGCTGATCACCCGCGGCCACCGGCGGCGCTGGGTCGAGGCCGGTTGGCGGAACCATCGGGCGCAGCTGATGGCGGTCGGACTGGTCGACGCCGACGAGGCCCGGCTCGCCGAGAGTTCCGGGACCAGCTGCCTGTGATCTCGGTCATCGTCCCGACCCTCGACGAGGCGCGCCGGATCGAGCCGCTGCTATCGGCGCTGGCCAGGGAACCGACACCGCACGAGGTGATCGTCGCCGACGGCGGCAGCGGCGACAATACCCGCGCCGTCGCCAAAGCGGCCGGCGCTAAAATCGTCGTCACGCCGCTGGGGCGCGGCCGCCAGTTGCGCGCCGGCGCCGAGAAGGCCCGCGGCGAGGTGCTGTTGTTCCTGCATGCCGACAGCCGGTTTCCGGCGGGCGGACTCGCCGCCGTCGCGCGGGCGCTGGCCGAGCGTCCCGACTGCCCCGGCGGCAACTTTCGACTCGTCTTCGACGGCGCCGATCCGTTCAGCCGCTGGCTCGACGGCTTCTACGCCTTCATCCGCGCGCGCGGCTTCTACTACGGCGATTCGGCGCTGTTCGTGCGTCGCCCGGTCTACGACGCCCTCGGCGGCATCCGGCCGTTGGCGCTGATGGAGGACTACGACTTCGTGCGCCGGTTGGAGCGGGCGGGACGGACCTGCTCGATCGCCGAGCCGCCGCTGGTGACGTCGTCGAGGCGCTTCCACGGCCGCCGCCCGGCCGCCATCGTCTTGGGCTGGCTCGCCATTCACGCGCTGTTTTACCTGGGCGTCGACAGCGAGGTGCTGGCGCGGCTCTACGATTCGGCGCGCCGGCGCCAGCGCGTTCACGACGATGCGCCGTTGAGCCCCCAGTCGTATTCGTAGTCGTCGATGGCGGTGCGGCCGTCGAGGGCTTCCAACAGCGGCGGCTCGGCGTAGCGCATCAGGTGCCGGATCACCGTCGCCTCGCCGCCGCCGAAGTCGTCGGCGAACCAGGCGTAGATCTTGGAGACGATCAGTCGGCCGCCCTCGATTCGCGCGCCGCGCCGGTGGTTGACATAGGCGCCGGCGGCGGCCTCCAGCAGCGCCTCGCCGTTCTCGGCGGTGAATGCCGTCGGCTGCAGGTTCGGGCAGCCGATGGAGGCGCAGTTGACGGCGTAGTGCAGACGCGGATCGCGCCAGATCGGCCGCAGGATGCGATGCTCGATGTCGTTGAGGCTGAGGGCCTCGCCCGCCACGTTCAACAGCTTCTTGTCCCACGGCCCACGTGAAAACAGCCCCGGCGAGATGTCGATGTCGACGATGCTCTTGGCCGGCCCGTGGTCGAGGATCAACTTCACCGTCAGCGCGTTGTAGAGGTTGATCCAGAAGGCGCGCTGTTGGTCACGATTGAAGCCGTCGATCGCGGTTTTTTCCAGCCGGCCGATGTAATCGGCGAGCGCGTGCCTGTCGGCGTCGCCGACGCGGCCATAGGCGACCCGGTTGACGCCGTCGCCGCCGGGCCGGACGTAGGCGTTCAGGAATCGCTCCCAGGCCGCGTGGTCGATGGCGGCGGTGGAGGCGGCGTCGAACGCCTGCCAGCGCGGCCACAACTCGGCCTTCGGGGCGAACAAGATCTCGAACGGTGAGATGCCGCCGAGCACCGTCGCCAGGCCGGCGGCGAGCACGGCGCGCCGCGTCACGCGGCCGGCGTGGAAAGGAAATTCCCTGGCACCCATCGTCGTCGCTCCGCGAAAGTCCGGAGGATGCAATAAGCGCTGCCGGGCCGGTCGGCAACCCGGCCGGCCTTCACTTTTTCGTGGTTCGCCGGTCGCGCCGCGCGGCGTTGCGGTTTCGCTTGTCCTCGCCGGCGCCGGCACCCGCCGCCGCGATCGGCAGCGCCGTGCGGTAGGCCACCTGCTTGAGGGCGAAAGACGACTTGATCGAGGCGACGCCGGGGATGCGCGTCAGGTGCTCGAGCAGGAACCGCTCGTAGGCGGCCAAGTCCGACGTCACCACCCGCAGCAGGTAGTCGGCGTCGCCGGTCATCAGGTAGCACTCCATCACCTCGGGCCGGGCGCGGATGTGCTTCTCGAAGGTGTCGAGCGCCGGCTCGATCTGCTTCTCCAGCGTGACGTTGACGAAGATGCTGACCGAAAGCCCGACCGCCTCCGGATCGACCAGCGTCACGTAGGCGCGGATGACGCCGGATTTCTCCAGTTGCCCGACGCGACGGAGGCAGGGAGAAGGCGACAACCCGACGCGCCCGGCAAGCTCGACGTTGCGCACCCGGGCGTCGGTCTGCAGCGTTTCCAGGATTCGCCGGTCTATCGCGTCGAGCTCTGTTTTTAGCACAAAATTCCAGAAAAGCTAGTAATGATGGCGATAGATTGCTAACTAGTGCCATTTTGGGGCGTATTTTGCAAGGACCTGCGGCCGCCCCGGGCGCTAGACTCCTGGCGATTCGTCCCGCGCCGCCGACACCAGCGAGGATCCGAATGTCGCCCCTCGACCAGCCCGCCGCTGCTCCCGCCCGACCCGACCAGTCCGCCATTGCCGACGCTTTGCCGATCCTGGCGACGCTCGAGAAGAAGGTGCTGTGGCTGTCGACCTGGATGATCCACCACGCCAACTTCGTGCGCCCGCGCCGCGACGGGCTGAAGGTCGGCGGCCACCAGGCGTCGTCGGCGTCGGTGGCGACGCTGATGACGGCGCTGTATTTCCATGCGCTCAGGCCGCAGGACCGCGTGGCGGTTAAGCCGCATGCCAGCCCGGTGTTCCACGCCATCCAATACCTGCTCGGCAACCAGACGCGGGAGAAACTGGAGAAATTCCGCGCCTTCGGCGGCGCCCAGAGCTATCCGTCGCGGACCAAGGACTCCGACGACGTCGACTTCACCACCGGCTCTGTCGGCCTCGGCCCGGCGATGACCGTGTTCGCGTCCCTGGCCCAGGATTACCTGCGCCGCCACGTGCCGGCGATCCGCGCCGAGCAGCCCGGCCGCATGATCGCCGTTGTCGGCGACGCCGAGATGGACGAGGGCAACGTTTACGAGGCGCTGCTCGAGGGCTGGAAGCACGATCTCAGGAACTGCTGGTGGATCATCGACTACAACCGCCAGAGCCTCGACGGCGTCATCGCCGATCGGCTGTTCCGCTGGATCGACCGCACCTTCCGCGGCACCGGCTGGTCGGTGGTCACGATCAAGTACGGCAAGAAGCTGATGGCGGCGTTCCAGCGTCCCGGCGGCAAGCGGCTGAAGAAGTGGATCAACGACTGTCCGAACGAGCTCTATTCGGCGCTGACGTTCCAGGGCGGCGCGGTTTGGCGGAAGCGGCTCACCGCCGACATCGGGGCCGAGCCGGGCGTCGCCGAGCTGTTGGCTTCTTATGACGACGCCGGGCTGGCCGAGCTGATGGCCAATCTCGGCGGCCACTGCTTGGAGACTATCCTGGAGGCTTTCGCGTCCGTCGCCGACGACAAGCCGACCTGCTTCATCGCTTATACGATCAAGGGCTACGGCCTGCCGCTGGCCGGTCACAAGGACAACCACGCCGGCATCATGAACCCCGGCCAGGTGACGGCGTTCCGCGACTCCCTCGGCATCAAGGAGGGCGAGGAGTGGCAACCATTCGCCGGCATCGGCCTGGCGGCCGCCGACGTGCAGCGGTTCCTGAAGGCGGTGCCGTTCGCCGCCGACGCCAGACCGCGCCGCCGCGCCGCCGCACCCGTCGAGGTGCCGGCGCTGACCTTCACCGCCAGGAACGGCGCCGTCAGCACCCAGGAGGCGTTCGGGCGTATCCTGTTCGAGCTCGCCGGCACCAAGGCGGCGCTTGCCGACCGGGTGGTCACCGCGTCGCCGGACGTGACCCAGTCCACCAACCTCGGCGGCTGGGTCAACCGGCGCGGCATCTTCGCCCGCGACACCCGGCGCGACACCTTCCGCGACCAGCGCGTCGCCTCGGCCCAGAAGTGGGCCGCCGACGACCGCGGCCAGCACGTCGAGCTCGGCATCGCCGAGAACAACCTGTTCCTGATGCTGGCGGCGTTCGGGCTCTCTCATGAACTGTTCGGCGAGCGGCTGTTCCCGGTCGGCACCCTTTACGATCCGTTCATCGCCCGCGGCCTCGATGCCCTCAACTACGCCTGTTATCAGGACGCCCGCTTCATGATGGTGGCGACGCCGTCCGGGCTGTCGCTGGCGCCGGAGGGCGGCGCGCACCAATCGATAGGGACGCCGCTGCTCGGCATCGGCCAGGCCGGGCTCGCCTATTTCGAGCCGGCGTTCGCCGACGAGCTGGCCGAGATCATGCGCTTCGGCTTTAACCACCTGCAGGCGGAAAACGGCGGCTCGGTCTATTTGCGGCTCTCGACGTTGCCGCTCGCGCAGCCCAAGCGCACCCTCGACGCCGACACCCGCCGCGACATCCTCGCCGGCGCCTATTGGCGGATCCGCCCCGCCCCCGGCGCCGCCGGCGCCATCGTCTACTGCGGCGCGCTGGCCCACGAGGCGGAGACGGCGCACCGCCGGCTCGCCGGCGACGGCGGCGACGCGGTCGGGCTTTTGGCGGTGACCTCGCCGGATCGCCTGTACGAGGACTGGCGGGAAAACGGCGGCGGCTCGCACCTGGGCCGCCTGATGAGCGGCCTCGACCGCGATGCCCGCCTGGTCACCGTCTGCGACGGCCACCCGATGACGCTGAGCTGGATCGGCGCCGCCGACGGCCATTCGGTGCGGCCGCTCGGCGTCGACCGCTTCGGCCAGTGCGGCGACGTGGCCGACCTCTACCGCGCCTACGGCATCGACGCCGACGCCATCGAACGAGCGTTCCGCAATACCTGAGGGGTATGATCGCGCCGGTCAGGCGCGCAGCCAGTTGTCCGACGTGAGCAGCGCCTGCAGCTCCCTGAGGCGCGCCTCGAACGTCTCCAAATCCTCCGGATCGGCGTCCTCGTCGCCTTCGGCGATCAGCTTCTTCTGCATGGCGATCAGGTCGGAGACGACGCCGATCACCTCGCGCAGGTGCGGCTCGCTGATGACGTTGATGGCGACCTTGCCGTCGAACAGCATGTCGGCGCGCTGCATCGGCGCCAGCGCCTCGAGCCGCTCGTCGAGCGCTTTCCATTGGCCGTGCCATTCGTTGTAGACCGAATCCTTGGGCGGCTTGCCGCGGTCGAAGCCGGCATCCAGGTGGTCCATGACCGCCATGAACTCGTGCACCGAGAATTCGAGCTTGCGCAAAATGTCGTCCCCCCAGTGAGAAGAGCACGCGTCCGCGGCCCGCGGTTTTTTAGATGACGCCGGTCGCCGGACGCGCCATCTTGCAGGATCGGGCCGGCGACCACAACCGCCGAACCCTTAACGCGGCCTGACGAATTCGGCCGCGCGCCGCGAGCGAGCCATGACCGCCGACCATAAGCCCGATCCACGCGTCCATCCCTACCGCGACGACGTCGCCGCGGTGAAGCTCAAGGGCAAGGTGAAGGCGGCGCGGTTCGTCGACGGCGAGACGCGGCGGGTGCGCATCCCGCACGCCGCCATGATGACCAAGCCCGACCGCGGCGCCCTGCAGGGGAGCGAGCTGCTGATGGGCGAGGCGTTCACGGTCTACGACGAGAAGGACGGCTGGGCGTGGGGCCAGGGCGCCCATGACGGCTACGTCGGCTACGTGGCGGCGAAGGCGTTCGGGCCGGCGGCGCCGGCGCCGACCCACTGGGTGACGGTGGCGCGGTCCCTGGTGTTCCCGGACCCGAAGGGCGAATACCCGGCGGCGCGCGGCTTCTCGATGCGCGCCCTGGTCGCCGTCGAGGGCCAGAACGGCGACTACGCCCGGCTATCCGGCGGCGGCTGGATGTTCGCGGGTCACCTGGCGCCGATCGGCGAGGCGCGGGGGGATTTCCTGGCCACCGCGACGCTGTTGCTGGGCACGCCTTATCTGTGGGGCGGGCGCGGCGGCCTCGGCATCGACTGCTCGGGGCTGATCCAGATCGCGCTCGCCGCCGCCGGCATCGATTGCCCGCGCGATTCCGACCAGCAGCGGGAGGCCTTGGGCCGGGACGTCGAGATTCCCGACGACCCGGCGACGCTCGCCGCCGGCGACGTGGTGTTCTTCCCCGGCCACGTCGGCTTCTATCTGGGACAGGGAAAGTTCCTGCACGCGTCGAGCTTCGACATGATGGTGTCGGTGCACCCGCTCAATGACGTGCTGAAACGCGTCCGCGCCCGCCACGGCAAGGACATCCTCAAGGTGCGTCGGGTGAAGGTTGGCTAGCAGCCGTCGGGATGGTGCCCCCGGGGAGAGTCGAACTCCCACTCCGTCGCCGGAACGGGATTTTGAGTCCCGCGCGTCTACCAGTTCCGCCACAGGGGCCTAGTGGGCGTTGGCGTCGAGGGCGCCCATCATAGCCGCGAGCCGTGAGCCGTCAACAAGGCCGCCCGCGGCCTCGCTCGGCGCTCCGATTGCCAGCCGAGGTGCCGCCTGTTAAACAACGCCGCGCCCACCCGGCGGCCCTGACGAGGGACCATCCGTTGCTGAGACGCCTCTACGACTGGACCATGGGCCTCGCCGCCCATCGTCACGCCACCTCGGCGCTGGCCGCGGTGTCGTTCATCGAGAGCTCGGTATTCCCGATCCCGCCCGACGTGCTGCTGATTCCGATGGTGCTCGCCGACCGGGCGCGCGCCTTCCGCATCGCCCTGGTGTGCACCGCGGCCTCGGTGCTCGGCGGGCTGCTCGGCTACGCCATCGGGCTCTTCCTCTACGAGGAGATCGGCAAGCCGGTGCTCGAGCTCTACGGCTACCAAGCGGAGTTCAAGCAATTCCAATCCACCTACAACGACTGGGGCGCGTGGGCGGTGTTCATGGCCGGGGTGACGCCGTTCCCCTACAAGGTGATCACCATCCTGTCCGGCGTCACCCGTCTCGACGTGGTCGTGTTCACCGTCGCTTCGGTCCTGTCGCGGGGACTTCGCTTCTACGTGGTGGCGTGGCTGTTGTGGCGGTTCGGACCACCGATCAAGGACTTCATCGAGCGCCGGCTGCAATTGCTGTTCTGGATCTTCTGCGCCCTGCTGATCGGCGGTTTCGTCCTCGTCAAACTCGCCTTCTAGGGCGACAATGGCGGCCATGGAGACGCAAGCCGCCGGCCCCGCCCGTCGCGACGTCGCGCGCCTGGCGCCGCTGTTGATTCTCGCCGTCAGTGTCGGTGCCCTCGGCGTCGCCTACTTTGCCGAGTACGGCCAGGGCATCGAGCCGTGCGCGCTCTGCCTGTGGCAGCGCGTCCCTTACGCGGTCGCCGGGCTGCTCGCCGTGGCGGCGCTGCTGGCGCCGACCGGCGGATGGCGGGCGGCGCTCATCGCCCTGGCCGGCGTCGCGTTCGCGGCCGGCTTCGGCGTCGCCCTCTACCACGTCGGCGTCGAGCGGCACTGGTGGGCGTCGGCAGCCTGCGCCGCCGGCTCCGACAAGGTGCCGGCGACGGTGGACGAGTTGCGCGCCATGCTCACCGCCGCGCCGCCGAAGCCGTGCGACGCCCTCGACTGGACGCTGTTCGGCGTCTCCATGGCCACCTACAATGTTTTCGCGTCGGCGGCGCTCGCCGCCGGCGCGTTGTGGGCCGCCGACAAGATCCGGAAGGCATCGTGAGCAAAGCGAAAAAATCGCGGAAGCGCGCCAAACGGAAAACCGGCGCGAGGACCATCCGCCGGGCCGCGGGGCCGTCGCGTCTGCCCGGCGATCCGGACCGCGACCAGTTGATCCGCCGCATGCTGCGCGTCAACCAAGCCGGCGAGTACGGCGCGGTGCGCATCTACGAAGGCCAGTTGGCGGTGCTCGGCGGCACCGAAAGCGCCCCGGTCATCCGCGACATGGCGGAGCAGGAGCGCCGCCACCTGGACGCCTTCAACAAGCTGATCCCGGCGCGTCGGGTGCGCCCCACCGCGCTGATGCCGCTCTGGCACCTGGCCGGGTTCGCCCTCGGTGCCGGCACCGCGCTGATGGGCGAGAAGGCGGCGATGGCGTGTACGGTCGCCGTCGAAGAGGTGATCGACGAGCATTACGCCGGCCAGGTGGCGGCGCTCAGGAAGCTCGGCGACGAGGGCGACGCGGACCTGGGCGAGGTGTTCGAGCAGTTCCGCCAGGAGGAGGTCGAGCACAAGCAGATCAGCCTCCATCACGGCGCCCGCGACGCTCCCGGCTACGGGCCGCTGACGGCGCTGGTCAAGGCCGGCTCGCGGCTGGCGATCTGGCTGTCGACGCGGATCTAGCCCAAAGGTCGAAGGTCGACCACAGAGACACAGGGGCACAGAGAAGAATAGATTGTTGCGCGCGTCGCGCGCGTAGCCTCGCATCAGCCGACATTTCTCTTCGCGCCGAAGGCGCAACAAAACCTTCTTGCTTCTCTGTGTTTCTGTGCCTCTGTGGTTCACTATAAACCCGAAAACGGAAGGGCCGAGCGCCCCCGCCAACGGGGCGGGGAGCATCGGCCCACGGCCGCACCCGATGGCGACGACGTTACTTACTTGCCGATCGGGATGCGCTTGGTATTGGCGACCGCTTCCTTGGCTTTCGGCAGCACGACCGTCAACACGCCGTTCTTGAACTCGGCCTTGATCTTGCCTTCCTCGACGTCGTCGCCGAGGGCCAGCATTCGCTTGAACGAGCCATAGGAGCGTTCCTTGACGTAGAACGTCTTCTCGTCGTCCTTCTCCTCCTTCTCGGTCTTGCGCTCGCCGGCGATGGTCAACGTGCCGTCGGCGAAGGTCACCTCGACGTCCTTCTCCTCCAAGCCGGGAAGCTCGGCCGTCACCTGGATTTCCTTCTCGGTCTCGCTGACATCGATCTTCGGGGCCCGGAAAGCGGCCAAGCCGCCATTGCCGCGGACCAGCGCCGGCACGTCGAACTCCGGCCAGAAGTCCTCGAACAGCCGGTTCATCTCCATCTGCATGGCATGGAACGGATCGAGCCGGCGATTGTCGCTCGGCAGGGTCTTGCGCGTTCCGGGAATAAGGTCTCTGAACAACATGTTCACCTCCATGGTTAGACGATGAAATCGACGGGCGCGGACGCTTGGAAAGGCGGTGCCGCGCCCTTGGCGGTTCCGCCGGGGCCCTCTCAAGAGGCATCCCCTACCGCCAACTTTGATGTAGCCCGCCCCGGCCCCCTGTCAAGGGGCGCAAGCCGTTGATCGATAACTGGAATTATTAAATCCGCCGGGGCGGGATTAGGGCCCGGTTCAGGGCTTTTTGCGGCCGCGTCCGAAGCCGGATACCAGGCTGGTGATGACGCCCCTGAGCGTGCGCACCTCCTGCTCGGTGAGGCCCATGCGCTGGAACATGTTGCGCAAGTTGCGCACCATCACCGGCTGCTTTTCCTTGACGCGCAGGAAGCCGGATTTGTCGAGCTCGCGCTCCAGGTGCTCGAACAGACCCTGCAGCTCCGCCTTGTCGGCGGGGCGCGTTTCCTTCGGTATCCGGAGCTCGCTGGCGGGTGCCTCCGCGGCGGCCATGAACCATTCGTAGCCGACCACGAACACCGCCTGCGCCAGGTTCAGCGACCGGAACGCCGGATTGAGCGGCGCCATGATGCAGGCGTCGGCCAGGGCGAGGTCGTCGTTCCTCAGACCCTTCGCCTCCTTGCCGAACAGCACGCCGGCGCGGCCGCCGGAATTTTCGAAAACGCGGATCTCGGCCGCCGCCTGCCGCGGGGTCAGAAAGCGCTTGGTCATGTCGCGGTCGCGGGCCGTGGTGGCCAACACCAGCGCCAGATCGGCGACCGCGTCGGCGGTGGAATCAAAGAGCCTGGCTCCCGCGATCACCGAATCCGCGCCGGCGGCGGCGTTCTCGGCCGCCTCGCTCGGCCAGCCGTCGCGGGGTCTCACCAGGCGCAGCTCGGTGAGCCCGCAGTTGAGCATGGCGCGCGCCGCCATGCCGATGTTCTCGCCGAGCTGCGGCTCGACCAGCACGATCGCCGGGCCGGCGCCGGCCGCCATCGGCTTGGTCCTGTCGGTGCCGGCCATCGGGATCAGCGGCCCTCGCGGGCGCCGTCCCGGTGCAGCTTGTAGATGATGGAGTCGCGGAGCGCGTTGTAGGAGGCGTCGATGATGTTGGTGGAGACGCCGACCGTCGACCAGTGCTCGCCCGCGTCGTCGGCGGACTCGATCATGACGCGGGTGACGGCGCGGGTGCCGTCGCCGGGGGTGAGGATGCGCACCTTGTAGTCGACCAGGCGCAGGTCCGCGAGCTCGGGATAGATCGGAACCAGTACCTTGCGCAAGGCGGCGTCGAGGGCGTTGACCGGGCCGTTGCCCTCGGCCACCGCCATGTGCTGCGTGTCGCCGACGTCGAGCTTCACCGTCGCCTCCGACAGCGTCACCACCTCGCGCTTGTCGTTCCAGCGCCGCTCGTCGAGCACCCGAAAGCTGGTGCAGTGGAAATAATCGGGCACCGTACCGAGCGCCCGCCGGGCCAACAGCTCGAAGCTCGCCTCGGCGCCGTCGTAGGCATAGCCGTCGAACTCGCGCGCCTTCACGGTCTCCAACAGCTTCGCCACCTTCGGGTCGTCGG
>Ga0209399_10000335_pt1 | contig 29273 bp, 23 predicted proteins | sample OV2TP3_FD_184130 | JGI IMG/M metagenome (GOLD analysis project Ga0209399, IMG submission 184130) | Hot spring microbial communities from Beatty, Nevada to study Microbial Dark Matter (Phase II) - OV2 TP3 (SPAdes) (version 3) | ecosystem: Environmental > Aquatic > Thermal springs > Hot (42-90C) ... | reverse complement strand
TCCACGACGAGATGCGCTACATGCTGGCGGCGCAGACCGGCGCCCCCAACTCGCCACAGTGGTTCAACACCGGATTGTTTTGGGCCTACGGCATCGACGGCCCGGCGCAGGGCCATTCCTACGTCGACTATAGGAACGGCGACCTGGTGCGGTCGCGTTCGGCCTACGAACGGCCGCAGCCGCACGCCTGCTTCATCCAGAGTATCGCCGACGACTTGGTGAACGAAGGCGGCATCATGGATTTGTGGGTGCGGGAAGCGCGCCTGTTCAAGTACGGCTCCGGCACCGGCACAAATTTCTCGGCGCTGCGCTCCGAGGACGAGGGGCTGAGCGGCGGCGGCAAGTCGTCGGGGCTGATGAGCTTCCTCAAGATCGGCGACCGCGCCGCCGGCGCCATCAAGTCGGGCGGCACCACCCGGCGCGCCGCGAAGATGGTGGTGGTCGACATCGACCACCCCGACATCGAGCAGTTCATCACCTGGAAAGTCGAGGAAGAACAAAAGGTTGCGGCGATGGTGGCGGGCTCCCGCCTGGCCCGCAAGCACCTCAACAAGGTAATGGCCGCGTGCGCCGAGGGCGCCGGCGAGGACCGTTTCGATGCGAGAAAAAACCCGGCGCTCAAGCAAGCGATCCTCGGCAGCCGCCGCGCCATGATCCCCGAGAACTACGTGCAGCGGGTGATCCAGTTCGCGCGCCAGGGCTACACCGAGATCGACTTTCCCGAATTCGACACCGACTGGGATTCCGCCGCCTATCTGACGGTGTCGGGACAGAACTCCAACAACTCGGTACGCGTCTGCAACGGGTTCCTTCAGAGGGTGCTCGACGACGGCGAGTGGCGGCTGATCCGCCGCACCGACGGCAAGGTGGCCAAAGCCGTGCGCGCCCGCGATCTGTGGGAACGCATCGGCTATTCCGCCTGGGCCTGCGCCGATCCCGGCCTGCAGTTCGACACCACCATCAACGACTGGCACACCTGCCCGGTCAGCGGCCGCATCAACGCCTCCAACCCGTGCTCGGAGTACATGTTCCTCGACGACACGGCGTGCAACCTGGCGTCGCTGAATCTGATCGCGTTCCGCATGAACGACGGCCGCTTCGACGTGACGGCGTTCGAGCACGCGGTCAGGCTGTGGACGATCACGCTCGAGATCGCGGTGATGATGGCGCAGTTCCCGTCCGACCGGATCGCCGAGCTGAGCTACGATTTCCGCACCCTCGGGCTCGGCTTCGCCAACATCGGCGGCTACTTGATGGCGGCCGGCATCCCCTACGATTCGAAGGCCGGACGGGCAATCTGCGCCGCCGTTTCGGCGCTGATGACCGGGCAATCCTACGAAACCTCGGCGGAGATGGCGGCCGAGATGGGAGCGTTCCCGCGCTACCGCGAGAACCGCGACGCCATGCTGCGCGTCGTCCGCAACCACCGCCGCGCCGCCCACGGCAACGACGCCGGCTATGAGTCGCTCGCGGTGGCGCCGGTGCCGCTGATGGCCGCCGACTGTCCCGATCAGGACCTCGCCCGCGCTGCCCGCGACGCCTGGGACCGGGCGCTGGCGCTCGGCGAGGCCAACGGCTACCGCAACGCGCAGACGACGGTGATCGCGCCGACCGGCACCATCGGCCTGGTGATGGACTGCGACACCACCGGCATCGAGCCGGACTTCGCGCTGGTCAAGTTCAAGAAGCTGGCCGGTGGCGGCTATTTCAAGATCATCAACCGCATGGTGCCGAAGGCGCTTTCCGTGCTCGGCTACAGCGAGCCCGAGATCGCCGACATGATCGCCTATGCGGTCGGCCACGGCACGCTCCGGGACGCCCCCGGCATCGACCACGCGGCGCTGCGTCAGCGCAAGTTCACCGAGCAGGCGATCGCCGCCGTCGAGCGCTCGCTGGCGGAGGCCTTCGACATCCGTTTCGTCTTCAACAAGTGGACTCTCGGCGAGGAATTCTGCACCGCGACGCTCGGGATCGCCGCCGAGCGGCTGAACGACCCGGCATTCGACATGCTGACCGCGCTCGGCTTCTCCCGGGACCAGATCGAGGCCGCCAACGTCCACGTGTGCGGGGCCATGACGTTGGAGGGTGCGCCGCACCTGAAGGACCAGCACCTCCCCGTGTTCGACTGCGCGAATGCGTGCGGGCGCACCGGCAAGCGCTGCCTCTCGGTCGAGAGCCATATCCGCATGATGGCGGCGAGCCAGCCGTTCATCACCGGCGCGATTTCGAAGACCATCAACATGCCGAACGCCGCGACCGTCGAAGACTGCAAGCAGGCCTATATGCTGTCGTGGCGGCTGGGGCTGAAGGCCAACGCGCTCTATCGCGATGGCTCGAAGCTGTCGCAGCCGCTGTCGTCGTCGCTGCTGGCGGATGTCGACGTCGAAGAGACCGACGACGTGGTCCAGCAAATCGTCGCGGCGCCAGCCGCGCAGCGCGCCGAGATCGTCGCCGAGCGCATCGTCGAGCGCATCGTCGCCGAGCGTCGCCGCCCGCCACACCGCCGCAAGGGCTACACCCAGAAGGCGATCGTCGGCGGCCACAAGGTATATTTGCGGACCGGCGAATTCGAGGACGGCAGGCTGGCCGAGATATTCATCGACATGCACAAGGAAGGCGCCGCCTTCCGGTCGCTGATGAACAACTTCGCCATCGCCATCTCGATCGCGCTGCAGTACGGCGTGCCGCTGGAGGAGTTCGTGGATTCCTTCACCTTCACCCGGTTCGAGCCGTCCGGCATCGTCACCGGCAACGATTCGATCAAGATGGCGACATCGATCCTGGACTACATGTTCCGCGAGCTCGCCGTCAGCTACCTGGGCCGCAACGACCTCGCCCACGTCGCCCCGGAAGACCTCGCCCCCGACAGCATCGGCATCGGCGCCAAGGAAGGAAATCCGCTGGGCGTCGCCGACCCGGCGATGGAGGTGGTGCGCAGCGTCGCCAGCCAGGGCTACGTGCGCGGCAATTTCCTGGTCATCAAGGGCAACAAGGGCAATGGCCAGGCGGTGGCCAGCGCCGGTGGCCAGTCGATGGTGCAGCCGATCGGCCAGCCCGGCGTCGCCGCCGGTGCCGTCGCCTTCTCGAGCATGGTCGTCGAGACCGCCGAGGCGCGCTTCGACCATGTCCGCGAGGCCAAAATGAAGGGCTACGAGGGCGACCCCTGCGGCGAGTGCGGGAACTTCACCTTGGTCAGGAACGGCACCTGCATGAAATGCCAGACCTGCGGCTCGACGAGCGGGTGTTCGTGATGAACGGATTTTCGATGGATCCTCCCTGGGAAACTTGGGGCACGTGCTGGGGGCCCTCCCTGGCACGTGCCCCGCTCTTTTTCCCGGGAATCCCCTATCGCGTGACTGCCGCCAGATCCTGAGGCGCCGCCGGCGCGTCGGTCCCAAGGGTCCGATCAGCCGGCTATAACGCCTGGCCCACGGATGACGCGTTCGATCCCGTGAACCGCCCGACAGCGCGGTTTCGGCCCTGGTGTGTATATGCACCCAAAAACAGTCGACAACCGCCGCCCAACTCCTTAGTCTGTGGCGGTCGAACCGGCGGAGACCGGTCGGCATTGGCCGCGGGTGGCCTATTCACCGCCCTCCGGCCCGGGTGGTGTGCCCTCGGGGTAAACGCAAAATCGTTGGGTGGTGATCTTTCGGGAGCCTCGAATGGCCAAGAAGAAGAAGTTGAGCTTTTACCTCGTCGACGACGACCCGGATGTCCTCGACGCGATGTCGAAACTTCTGAAGGACGACGGCAACGCGGTGACGGTCAGCCGCAAGAGCGCCGGCATCCTCGGCGACATCGTCCGCAAGAAGCCGGATTGCGTGATCAGCGACCTGATGATGCCGGAGGTCGACGGCCTGCAGCTGTGCGCCGCGGTGCGCGGACACAAGGCGCTGAAGCATACCAAGTTCGTCGTCGTCTCGGCCAAGGCCTACGACTTCGATCAGAAGCGGTCCTACGACTTCGGCGCCCACGGTTACATCCGCAAGCCGGTGAACCCCGAGACCTTCATCGACAAGATCCACCGCATCTTCGAGGACCGCATCGATATGCGGTTCTGGGGCGTGCGCGGCACATTGCCGGTGTCAGGCGAGAAGACGCTGAAATACGGCGGCAACACGTCGTGCGTGACGCTGGAGTTCCCGCGCCAGCAGTTCTTCATCTTCGATTGCGGCAGCGGCATCAAGAACGTCGGCGATTGGCTGAAGACCCAGAACCGCAAACGCATCAATTTCAAGATCTTCATCTCGCATCCGCACTGGGACCACATCAACGCCTTCCCGTTTTTCAGTCCGCTGTACCATCAAGGCAACGAGGTCGAGGTGCTTGGCGCCAATCAGGGCGACATCTCGATGCGCAAGATCGTGTCGGCGCAGATGGAAGGCGTCTATTTCCCGATCACGTTTTCCGAGTTCGCCTCGCGGGTCTACTTCCACGACCTCGAGGAGGAGACGCTGCAGGTCGACGGCATCACGGTGAAGACGAAGCTCCTCAGCCATCCGGGCAAGGCGCTCGGCTACCGGGTCGAGTACAACGGACGGGCGATCTGCTACATCACCGACAACGAGATGTTCGTCGAGACCAGCGACTTCTACGACCCGCACTACGAGAAACGTCTGGCGCAGTTCGCCGCCGGCGCCGACGCGCTGATCACCGACACCACCTACACCGACGAGGAATACAAGACCAAGGAAGGCTGGGGCCATTCGTGCGTCAGCAAGGTGGTCAACCTGGCCGACATGGCCGGCGTCAAGACGCTGTACCTGTTCCATCACGACCCTGACCAGTACGACGACGACATCGACCGCAAGCACGAGGACGCACTAGCGATGCTGAGAAAACGCCGCTCCAAGACCAAGTGCCTGGCGCCGCGGGAGGGCCAGGCGTTCAGGGTGTGAGGTCGCCGGCCCGATCCCCTCGCCCGTAACGCCCTGCCGCCGAACGGCCCCCGACCGACCCCGAAAGCCCAGCCAGGAGCCCGCCATGCCCGCAACCATCGACGCCCGCCTCAAGCAGCTCGCCATCGAACTGCCGCAGGCGCCGAAGCCGGCCGCCAACTACGTGCCGTTCGTGATCGCCGGCAAGTTGCTGTTCTGCGCCGGGCAGGTGCCGGTGTGGAACGGCGAGGTACGGTTCAGGGGCCGCCTCGGCGACGGCTTGAGCGTCGACGACGGCTATCAGGCGGCGCGGCTGTGCGGCCTCAACCTGATCGCCCAGGCCAAGGCGGCGACCGATGGCGACCTCGACCGCGTGACGAGGGTGGTGAAGCTCGGCGGCTTCGTCGCCTGCACGGCCGATTTCACCGACCATCCGAAGGTGCTCAACGGCGCCTCCGACCTGATGGCCGAGGTATTCGGCGACGCCGGCAAGCACGCCCGCTTCGCCGTCGGCGCGCCGAGTTTGCCGTTGGGCGTCGCCGTCGAGGTCGACGGGATATTCGAGCTCAAGTGACCGCCCGCCGCATCGTCTCGCTGCTGCCGAGCGCCACCGAGATCGTCGCGGCGCTGGGCTGCCGCGACCGGCTGGTCGGACGCTCGCACGAATGCGACTACCCGCCCGGGGTCGAGGGATTGCCGGTCTGCACCCGGCCGCGGATCGACGTCTCCGGCGCCAGCGCCGCCATCGACCAGGCGGTGCGCGGCGCTGTCGCGGACGCGCTCGCCGTCTACGAGGTGCTGGAGGGCAAACTCAGGCGGCTGAAACCCGACGTCATCGTCACCCAGGACCAGTGCGAGGTGTGCGCGGTCAGCCTGGCCGACGTGGAGGCCTGCGTCGCCGGGTGGACCGGCCGGCCGGTCAGGCTGGTGTCGCTGAAGGCGAGGACCGTCGCTGGCGTCGGCAACGACATCCTGAATGTCGCCGAGGCGCTCGGCGTCGGCGACGCCGGCCGGGCGCTAGTCGATTCCCTCGCCCGCCGCAACGATGCCGTCGCCGCGGTGGCGAAGCGGCTAAAGTCACGACCGCGGGTCGCCTGCATCGAGTGGACGGCGCCACTGATGGCGGCCGGCAACTGGGTACCGGAGATGGTCGCCATGGCCGGCGGCCGCGACCTGTTCGGCGAGGCCGGCGAACACGCGCCGGCGTTGACCTGGCAGGCGCTCAGCGCCGCCGATCCGGATGTCATCGTGTTCATGCCGTGCGGCTTCGGGCTCGCGCGCACACGCGCCGAGGCGGCGGCACTAGCCGCCGCGACGCCCGGTTGGCGCGACCTCGCCGCGGTGCGCGCGGGGCGCGTCTACGCCACCGACGCCAACAGCTTCTTCAACCGCCCGGGGCCCAGGCTCGCCGAGAGCCTCGAGATCATGGCCGAGATTTTGCACCCGGAAGCGTTCGGGTTCGGGCATAAGGGCAATGCCTGGATGTCGGTCGCGGCGTGAACCCGGATTGTCCTTGCCTCCGCCGCCTGCCCGCCCCCCCTTGCCTCCCCTGCCTCCCCGCCCCCACACTGGCTGATGCCCGACGGACGCGAGCCGACGCAAGTCGACGTGCTGGCCGCCATCGACGAGGTGGATCCGGCCGAGTGGGACGCCTGCGCCGGCGGCGTCTCGGTCGCCGCCCCGGGCGCCAGCAACCCGTTCATTTCGCACGGCTTTCTCTCCGCCCTCGAGGACTCCGGCTCCGTTGCCGCCGACACCGGCTGGCTGCCGCGCCACCTCGCCGTGCGCGACGAGGCGGGCGCCCTCATCGCCGCGGCGCCGCTGTATCTGAAATCGCACTCTTATGGCGAGTACGTGTTCGACTGGGGCTGGGCCGAGGCCTACGAGCGCGCCGGCGGCCGCTATTACCCGAAACTCGTCTGCGCGGTGCCATTCACGCCGGTCACGGGGCGGCGGCTGCTGGTCCGGCCCGACGTGGCGGCGCCGCTCGCCGACCAGCTCGCCGACGCCTTGGCCGAGGCGATGGCGACGCTCGCGCAGCGGCTCGGCGCCTCGTCGGTGCACGTCAACTTCGCCACGCACGCCGAGTGGCGGCGGCTCGGCGAACGCGGCTACCTGCTGCGCCAGGGCCAGCAGTTCCACTGGACCAATCATGGCTACCGCGACTTCGACGATTTCCTGGCGGCGCTGTCGTCGCGCAAGCGCAAGGCGATTAGGAAGGAGCGCCGCGCCGTCGCCGGCCATCGCCTCGATATCCGGGCGCTGACCGGCGCCGAGATCACCGAGGCCCACTGGGACGCCTTCTACCGCTTCTACCGCGCCACCTCGGACAAGAAATGGGGGCCGAATTACCTGACGCGGGAGTTCTTCTCCCTGCTCGGCGAGCGCTTGGGTCGCCGCGTGGTGATGGTGTTCGTGCGCGACGCCGCCGGCGAGCCGGTGGCCGGGGCGCTGAACCTGATTGGCGGCGATACGCTCTACGGCCGCAATTGGGGAGTCCTGGGGGGCAGACTCAAGGGCGCGGCGGCGCGCTACGACTTCCTGCACTTCGAGGCCTGCTACTACCAGGCCGTCGACTACGCCATCGCCCACGGGCTTAAGCGGGTCGAGGCCGGCGCCCAAGGCCCGCACAAGCTGCAGCGCGGCTACCTGCCGACGCCGACCTATTCGGCGCACTGGATCGCCGATCCGGCGTTGCGCGCCGCCGTCGAACGGTTTCTCGCGAGCGAGCGCCGCGACGTCGCCTTCGAGATGCGGCTGCTGGCCGCCCACTCCCCGTTCCGCCGCCCGCAAGCGCCTGAAAATAAAGACGAAAAAGAGCCCGGCTAAATTGCCGCCGGTGACTCTCTATTAACCATTCGCGGATACCCTGGCCGCGGGTAAAGGGACGTGCAAAGGGTGACTCGCAACCTCGATGCATTTCACGGTCGGGCCCGGCTGTTGTGGCCGGCGTTGGCGCTTGCCGCGGCGCTGACGGCGGTGTTGCCGAGGACCGCACACGGCGCCCCCAACCAGTGCACCATGATCGTGCCGGAAGGTCCGCGCGAGGTGATGATCAACACCTGCAACGCCTGCCGCGTCATCGACATCCTGCGCAAGCGCCCCGGCAACGACGTGCCGGTGCAGCGCACCTTCACGTTGCCTCCCGGCACGCGGCTGCAGGTGCCGTTCCTCGGCCCCGGCCGCTCGCGCATCACCTCGGAGCTGCCGTGCCCGGGCGAGCCGGGCGCCGCCGAGAACCTGGTCGATCCCCCGAAGGTCGCCAAGAAGAAGACCGCCGAGGCGTGCGTCAGCATTGAGCGCGCCGCCGCCGGCCTGTCGCTGGTCAACCGCTGCGGCGGCTGCCGGGCGGCGCTGATCGAGCGCGTCAACGGCCCCAATGGCGGCAACGAGCGCGAGGCCTTCAAGCTGGGGCCGCGGACGTCGGCGGCGGTGGCGTCGAACGGCTTCGCCCAGGTCGGGCTGCTCGGCGACATCGACTGCCCGTGACGAAGTGTCGCGTCGGACGGTCCCAGCCTAATCCCACATCGCCAGCGCCGTCGCCGCGTCGATTTCGCGCAGCGGCTGGCGCGGCCGCGGCGCCTCGCCGTCGACGTACGCCGGGAACAGCACCTCGGTCCACGTCCGGCCGCCGGTCCTGCTCTCGCGGATCAGGCCGCGGGCGCGGGCGTGCGGGTCCCGCGCCGCCTCGGCGTAGTCGAGCATCGCGTGGTAGCAGCAATCGACGTCCTTGAGGGCCGCCTCCCAGTGGGCGAGCGGCTTGGCCCGGATCACCGCCGCCACCTCGGCGATCAGCGCCGTCTGCGGCATCGCCTCGTGCCGGCGGGCGGTCCATTCCGGCCGGTCCAGCGCCTCGCAGAAATTCTTCCAGAAATGCGCCTCCAGCGCGCCGAGCGTGATGAAACGCCCGTCTTGGGTGGCGTAGATCTGGTAGCAGGCGGCGCCGCCGTTGAGCAGGTTTTCGCCACGCTTCGGTGCAGCACCCGAGGCTGCCGCCGTCAACCCCCACGCCTGCCACGCCAGCATCGATTCGGCGAGGCTGACGTCGAGGAAGGCGCCGTTGCCGGTGCGGGCGCGTCGGACGAGCGCGCCGGCGACGGTCAGCGCCGCCTGCAAGGCGCTGGCGTAGTCGGCGGCCGGCGGCCACGCCATCGCCGGCCGCTCGGCCGGGCCGGACGCGGCATAAGCGCCGGTGGATGCGATGTAGTTGACGTCGTGGCCGGAGCGCAACCGGTTGGGGCCGCTCTGGCCGTAGCCGGAAAGCGCGCAGTGCACCAGCCCGGGGTTGAGCGCCGCCAGCCGTTCGCGGCCGAAGCCGAGCCGGTCCAGCACCCCCGGCCGGTAGGATTCGAGCAATACGTCGGCGCGGGCGAGCAGCCCGGCGAACGCGTCCTTGCCGGCCCGCGACTTGAGGTCGAGGGCGAGCACGCACTTGCCGGCGTTGATGGCGTCGTAATAAGGGGTGCGCGTCCCGTCGGCCGGCGCCCGGCCGCTCATCATGTCCATGCGGCGCAACGGGTCGCCGGCCGGCGGCTCGATCTTGAGCACGCTGGCGCCCAAATCGGCGAGCAATTGGGTGGCGAACGGACCGGGAAGGAACTGGCTGAGGTCGAGGACGCGGACGCCGGCGAGGAAGTCCCTCAGCACGGCGCTATTCGACCAGCGCCGGCTCTTTGCCCTTGCGGCGTTTCAGCAGCTCTTCGGCGCTCGCCGGGTCCGGATATTCGAAGGCGGGTTTGCCGTCCTTGATGTCGACCAGCACCACGCCGCCCTTGGCCAGCTTGCCGAACAGCAGCTCCTCGGCCAGCGGCTTCTTGATGTTCTCCTGGATGACGCGGGCCAGCGGCCTGGCGCCGAACTTCTCGTCGTAGCCTTTCCTGGCCAGCCATTCGCGCGCCGCCTTGGTCAGCTCGATGACGACGTTGCGGTCGGCGAGCTGCGCTTCGAGCTCGAGCACGAACTTGTCGACCACCTGCGACACGACCTCGGGGGGCAGCGCCTTGAACGTGATGACGGCGTCCAGCCGGTTGCGGAACTCCGGCGTGAACATCCGCTCGATGGCCTCCATGTCGTCGCCGGTGCGGACCTCGCGCTCGAAGCCGATCGCCGGCTTGGCGAGCTCGCTGGCTCCGGCGTTGGTGGTCATGATCAGGATGACGTTGCGGAAGTCGACGCTCTTGCCGTTGTGGTCGGTGAGCTTGCCGTGGTCCATCACCTGCAACAGGATGTTGAACAGGTCCGGGTGGGCCTTCTCGATCTCGTCCAGCAGCAGCACCGAATGCGGCTGGTGGTCGATGGCGTCGGTCAACAGGCCGCCCTGGTCGAAGCCGACGTAGCCCGGCGGCGCGCCGATCAGCCGCGACACCGAGTGGCGCTCCATGTATTCCGACATGTCGAAGCGCACCAGCTGCACGCCAAGCGTGCGGGCGAGCTGGCGGGCGACCTCGGTCTTGCCGACGCCGGTGGGGCCGCAGAACAGATACGCCCCGATCGGCTTCTCCGGCTCGCGCAGGCCGGCACGGGCGAGCTTGATGGCGCTGGCCAGCGCGTCGATCGCCTGGTCCTGGCCGAACACCATGGTCTTGAGGTCGCGCTTCAGGGTCTTCAGCGCCTTGCGGTCGTCCAGCGACACGCTCTTCGGCGGGATGCGGGCGATCTTGGCGACCACCGCCTCGACGTCCTTGACGGTGACGGTCTTGCGGCGCCTGCCCGGCGGTAGCAGCATGCGGGACGCGCCGACCTCGTCGATGACGTCGAGGGCCTTGTCCGGCAGCTTGCGGTCGTTGATGTAGCGCGCCGCCAGCTCGACCGCCGAGCGAAGCGCCTCCGCCGTGTAGCGGACCCGGTGGTGGCGCTCGAAATAGGGCTTCAGGCCGCGCAGGATCTTGACCGTGTCCTCGATCGACGGCTCGTAGATGTCGATCTTCTGGAAGCGGCGGGCCAGCGCGCGATCTTTTTCGAAATAGCTGCGGTACTCCTTGTAGGTGGTCGAGCCCATGCAGCGCAGCGTGCCCGACGCCAGCGCCGGCTTCAGGATGTTGGAGGCGTCCATGGAGCCGCCGGAGGTGGCGCCGGCGCCGATCACGGTGTGGATTTCGTCGATGAACAGGATCGAGCCCGGCATGTTCTCGAGCTCGCCCATGACGCTCTTCAGGCGCTCCTCGAAGTCGCCGCGGTAGCGGGTGCCGGCGAGCAGCGCCCCCATATCGAGGGCATAGATGGTAGCGTTGGCGAGCACCTCGGGCACCTCGCCCTCGACGATGCGCTTCGCCAGGCCCTCGGCGATGGCGGTCTTGCCGACGCCGGAATCGCCGACGTAGAGCGGATTGTTCTTGTTGCGCCGGCAGAGAATTTGAATCGTGCGGTCGATCTCGTCCTGGCGGCCGATCAGCGGGTCGATGCGGCCCTTCGCCGCCTTGCGATTGAGGTTGACGCAATAGGCCTCGAGCGCCTCCTCGCCCTTGCGAACCGTCTTGTCCTCGTGGGCGTCCTCGTCGGCGCCGCGCACCGTCTGCGGCCGCGATTCGCCGGCCACCTTGGCGATGCCGTGGGAGATGTAGTTGACAGCATCGAGCCGCGTCATGTCGTGCACCTGCAGGAAATAGACGGCGTGCGACTCGCGCTCCGAGAACAGCGCCACCAGCACGTTGGCGCCGGTCACCTCCTCGCGGCCCGACGACTGCACGTGGATGACGGCGCGCTGGACGACGCGCTGGAAGCCGGCGGTCGGCTTCGGCTCGCCGCCGCGGGCGTGACCGATGTCGGTGAGCTCATTGTCGAGGAAGTCGATCAGCTCGTGGTGCAGCCGCTCCAGGTCGACGCCGCAGGCGCGCAGCACGGCGACCGAGTCCTGGTCTTCCGTCAGCGACAGCAGCAGGTGTTCGAGCGTCGCGTATTCGTGATTGCGTTCTGTGGCGTAGGCGAGCGCCCGGTGCAGGGTCTGTTCGAGGTTGCGTGACAGCATGTTGTTGTTGTTCTCCGTTGCCGCTGTTGCCTGATTGAAACCCTAGTCGCCGTCGTCATCCTTCTCAATGGTGCATTGCAGGGGGTGCTGGTGCTGGCGGGCGAAATCCATCACTTGGCTGACCTTCGTCTCGGCCACCTCGTAGGTGAACACGCCGCAGACGCCGACGCCGCGCTGGTGCACGTGCAGCATGATGCGCGTCGCTTCCTGGTGCGGCTTGTGGAAGAAGCGCTCGAGCACGTGGACGACGAACTCCATCGGCGTATAGTCGTCATTCAGCATCAGCACCTTGTACATCGCCGGCCGCTTGGTCTTGACGCGCGGCTTGACGGCAATGCCGGTGGCCGGTCCGTCGTCGTCGACGTCCTGGGTCGGCTTCTTCGGCAGCTTCGGTTCGGCCATGGTCTTAGGTTCAACGGTTGGTCGGTCGCTATGCCTACTAATATAGGTGAATTGGCGGACGGCGCAAAAGTCCGTGGCGGCCGCGACGCGACGCCGCCGCGGCCGCCGGCGTCGCCTCGGGCGGTCCGGCGCGCTCCCCCGCCGGGCACGGATAAACCTTTGATTCGTCAACCATAATGGCATGGCGGCCGGGACGGCGGCCGACCGTCCGACGGGCCCCGCCGGCGGCCCGTCGACGCATCATGGTTAATGGCAGCGACGGCGGCGGTTCGACCTTGCCGGCGCCCGCGAATCGCCGCTCAGGCGTCGGCGAGATTGCCGGTCGCCGGATGGAACAGTTCGTCGACGGCAAGCCGACGCGGCGCCAGGCTCTGTTCCGACGAATAGCGGCAGGCAGCTCGCAGTTCCCTCATGTTGTCGGGAACGCCGTAGGACCACACGCGGTCGCCCATCAACGCCCGCGTCGCCTCCCATTCGGCGGCGAACCACGGCAATGTCAGCCGGTTGGCGGACGCTGCCGCCGTCGCCCGCAACTCCCCGAGCGCCAAGTCGCGGGCCTTGACGAAGGCGTGGAACAACGCGACCGGAAGCTTCGGATTCTCCGCCGCGATGGTGCGGCGCAGGCCGACCACGTGCATGATCGGGAACATGCCGGTCTTCTTGTAATAGGCCCGCTCCTCGGCCGCCGGATCGGCGAACAGGCGGGCGACGCGGGTATCGCCGGCGGCGAACGACGGCGGCGTCGCCGGCGCAACCACCGCGTCGAGGTCGCCCGCCATCAGCAGCCCGTCGAGGGTGTCGGAGGGTCCGATCGGCTTCACGTCCATCGCCGCCGGCAGATCGAGGGCGAGGCGCTCCTTGCGTCCCGGCTTGGCGAGGCCGCCGGTGCGCCACTGGATTTTCCGGAAAGCGACCCCGTATTCGTCCTGCAGGATGCCGCGCACCCACATTGCCATGGTCATTTGGTATTCGGGCACGCCCACCAGCCGGCTCTCCAGGTCCTTGGGCTTCCGGATGCCGCGGTCGGCGCGGACGAAGATGCCGCCGTGGCGGAAGGCCCGCGACAGGAACACCGGGATCGCCACGTAGGCGCAGGTTCCCCGCGCCACCTGCAGCATGTAGCTGGAGAGCGATAATTCGGAGACGTCGAACGGCGCCTCGGTGAAGGCGCGGGCAAAGATGTCGGTCGGCGTCATCACCGTCGGCTTCAGGCGGAATCCGTCGACGCCGACGCGGCCGTCAAGGATCGCTTTCACCCGGTCGTAGTCCCAGCAGCCGAGGCTGAGCGTCGTCGTCATGGATCTCCCCTCCCCGTTTCCTCGATCGCGTGCGCGGCGACATGTCGGCCTGCCCGCCGCCGCCTGGCAACCGGATGGTCCTCCGCCTGTCGACAAAATGTCAAACACCGGCGACCCCAACCGGGCTATAACCGGCGGCGGGGATTCGGCCAACCATGGCGGACGCGGTCAAGAACGTGCTGTTCCTGTGCACCGGCAACTCGTGCCGGAGCATCATCGCCGAGGCGCTGTTGAACCATCTCGGCGGCGGGCGCTTCCGCGCCTTCAGCGCCGGCAGCCACCCGGCGGGCACCGTCAACCCGCGGGCCCTGGCGGCGCTCGGGCGACGCGGCGTGCCGGCGGGATCGCCCAGCAGCAAGCCGTGGGACGTGTTCGCCGGGCCGAAGGCGCCGGCCATGGATTTCATCATCACCGTCTGCGACAACGCCGCCGGCGAGACCTGCCCGATTTGGCCGGGCCGGCCGGCGTCGGCCCATTGGGGGGTGCCCGACCCGGCGCTGTTTTCGGGCACCGACCGCCAGGCCGAGGCGGTGTTCGACGACACGGTGCGCACGCTTGAAGCCCGCATCCGGGCGCTGCTGGCATTGCCGCCGGAGGCGCTTGCCGGCGCCGGGGCGAAGCGGCGGCTGGCAGAGATCGGCATCATCGGCGATGACTGACGCCAAGGGCGGGCCACGACCGTTCACGCTGGCGCGCCGGCTCGCCGTCGAGGGCCTCGGCACGGCGGTTTTGCTGGCCACAGTGGTCGGCTCCGGGATCATGGGCGAGCGGCTCGCCGGCGGGGTCGTCGGCATGGCGCTGATGGCCAACGCGGTGGCCACTGGCGCCATGCTGATCGTGCTGATCCTGATGTTCGGGCCGGTGTCCGGCGCCCATTTCAATCCGGCGGTGACCCTGGCGTTCCTGATGCGCCGCCTGATCGGCGGCCGCGACGCCGCCGGCTATGTCGCGGTACAGGTAGCGGGCGCGCTGGCCGGCGTCGTCGTCGCGCACCTGATGTTCGGCGAACCGCTGTTGCAGGTGTCGACCACCGAGCGCAGCGGCATCGGCCAATGGACCGGCGAGTTCGTCGCTACCTTCGCCCTCGTCGCCGCCATCCTCGCCTGCCTGCGCTGGCGGCCGGAGGCGGTGGCATACGCCGTCGGGCTGGCGATCACCGCCGGCTACTGGTACACGTCCTCGACGTCGTTCGCCAACCCAGCGGTCACCCTTGCGAGATCGTTCACCGACACGTTCTCCGGCGTCGCCCCGGCGGGCGCGCCCGGCTTCATCGCCGCGCAGATCATCGGTGCCGTCACCGCCACCGCATTCCTGGGTTGGCTGTTCGGCCGCCGCGACGCGGCGGACTAGGCGGATTCCCATGCCGGGGAAAGGAAATCGCCCGGTGGCGGGGGGCGCCACCGGGCGATCATGCGCTGCCTAGTTTGGGATTTGGGAGGGTTAGGCAGCGAGTGGCTTGGTGAACTTTTCCACCGTCACGTTGACTCGCCTGGTGATCGGCGTGCTCGCCTCTTCGGCCAGCTTCACCGACAGGTCGGTGATCTTGCGGCCGTCGTCGAGCACCTTGGCGTAGCTGGTGCGGGCGAGCTCGGCCTGCGCCTCCATCACGTCCTTGAAGGTCTTGCAGCCGAAAAACTTCTTGGTCGCCGCGACCTGCTCCTCGAGCTGGGCCTGGGCGATGCCGAACAGCACGTTGTGGATGTCCTGGAAGCCCTTCACCAGGATGGCGTTCGACTTGACGACGGCGTCGACGTTGTCCTTGCCGAAGGCGACGATGTCCTCGTAGCTCTTGAATGCCTCGGTGCCGGCCTTGACGGCGGCGGAGACGTGCTCGCGGCTCATGGCGACGGCGCGCTCGACGCCCTTGGAAGCGGCTTCGGCGCCCGCCTTGACGACGGTTTCGATGGTCTCCTTGCCGGCGGCCAGCGCGGCCTCGACCGGCTGGGCGGCTTTCACGGTGGCGGTTTTCTTGGCGATGGTCATGGTCCTACTCCCTACATCTCGGTTCGCGGGTTCTAAGGTGTCGCAGGGGCTTTCCCGGGCTGATTTGCCGGTTATCGGGAGCCACCCGGCGCGGCTATCCTTTGTTGCGGTGCAACATGAGAACCCTTATATGGCCGTCCGCAAGCCGCTGTCAACAAGATTTTTGTGCAGTGCAATAAATTGGAAGCAATCGTTAATTTACTGTTCGAATTAACATTTTCAATGGTCTCTGGATAACCAACGGGGAATTCTCGCAAATGCGTTAAACGCGCTGGCACCGCCCCGGCCGGCGCCCGCCAACGACCGGGATCGCGGCGCCTTAACCATTTGTTATCAACGGCTGCGCTAGAAGCACTTGATTCGACTACGAAATACCTTGTGCCGGGGACGGGTTTCGGGGTTAAAATTCGACCGCAGGCTTGGGAAACCGGGCGGCGCGACCTGTGCGAGGGGGGTCTTTGCGTGCTGGGGAATGATTCTCGGAATCCGTTGATCGCCGGACGCCCGTCCGGCTGGCTCGCGACCGTCGCCGTCGTCGCGACGCTCGCCTTCGCCCAGCCGGCGGAGGCCAAGTACGCGTCCCTGGTGATGGACGCCAACTCGGGACGGGTGATCCACGAGATCAACGCCGACACTCGCAACTATCCCGCCTCGCTGACCAAGATGATGACCCTCTATCTGGTGTTCGAGGCGCTGAAGACCGAGCTGTGGAAAATGGACACGCCGCTGCGCGTTTCGGCGCGCGCCGCCCAGCAGCCGTCGTCGAAGCTCGGACTCAACCGCGGCGACCGCATCAAGGTCCGCGACGCGATCATGGCGCTGATCACCAAGTCGGCCAACGACGTCGCCACCGTGGTGGCCGAGAACATGTCCGGCAGCGAGGCGGCGTTCGCCCTCAAGATGACGGCCCGCGCCCGCGAGCTCGGCATGAGCCAGACTACGTTCCGCAACGCCTCGGGGCTGCCCCACCGGGCGCAAATGAGCACGGCGCGCGACATGGGCATCTTGGCGCGCGCGCTGATCCGCGACTACCCAGGCTACTACGGGTACTTCGCCACCACCGAATTCCACTACGCCGGCGTCACCCACGCCAATCACAACAAGCTGCTCGGCACCTATGACGGCGTCGACGGCATCAAGACCGGCTACATCCACGCCTCGGGCTTCAACCTGGTCGCCTCGGCGCGCCGCGACAGGCATCGGGTGATCGCGGTGATCTTCGGCGGCAACTCGCCGAACTCGCGCAATGCGCTGATGACGCGGCTCCTCAACCTCGGCTTCAAGGCGATCGAGAACGGCCCGGTGATGGCGTCGGCCGCCGGCTCCGACCGCGCCGAGCCCGCCGCGCGCGCGGAGGCCGCGCCGTCACCGCCGGCGGCGCCGCAGACGGTCGCCGCGCGCGACGAATCGAAGGCCGAAGCGGCGCCGTTGCCGCACAACCTGCGCTGGGGGGTGCAGGTCGGCGTGTTCTCGCGCCACGCCCAGGCCATGGACGCCGCCCGCCAGGCGATCGAGGCGGCGCCCGAGCAGTTGAGCATCGGGCTGCTAAACGTGGCGCCGCGCAAGAACAAGACCGGCAAGCTCCTGCACCACGCCCGCATCGAAGGCCTCACCAAGCAGCAGGCCTACGACGCCTGCAAATCGCTGAAGCGGCGCAAGATGGGGTGCATGGAGATGAAGCTGCCCGACGGCTACCGGGTGGCCACCAACGACACCTGATGCACGCCCGGTCGTAAGGCCGCCGTTACCCGACAGACTGCGATGGCCTGGCGCTGTTCCCGCTCTCCCCACTCGCCCTAGAAGCGCAGCCGACTCAAGAACGCCCGCTTGTGCCGCCGTCGCCATATTTCGGGGTCCCAATCGTCGTCGGTGGCCGGCACGCCGGCGACTGGCATGAAGCATTCGGCTTCCGCGGCGCGGCCCCTGGCCAGCCGCACGGTCAGCCGCCGCAATTGGAATTGCCGGCCCTCGAAGCGGCTGAGCCGCGCCACCGCCTGGGCGCCAAGGCCGGTGATCAGCCGGCCCTCGACGCTGCCGCCCTCGGCTTCGAGCAGGATCGGGAAATAGCTGCCCTTGACGTTGACCCGCCGGTAGCCGTCGACGAAGGCGGCGCCGATACGGGTCGGCGGCACCGGACGGCCGACGACGCGGTTGAGCACGTCCTCGTCCATCAGCGTGCCGTAGACGAACAGGTCCATGGCGGCGACCGTTCCTAGGCGCCGGGAAAATCGACGCCGCTCTCGGCGAGCTCGGCCTCGAGCTCTCGCGTCAGGCGCTTCAGCCCCTCGGCGGTCGCCGATTCGCAGCGCGCCACCAGCACCGCCTGGGTGTTGGAGGCGCGCAGCAGCCACCAGCCGTCCTTGGTCTCGACGCGCACGCCGTCGATGTCGTGGACGACCGCGTCCTTGCGCCCGGCGAGGCGCTTCTTCACCTCGTCGATGACCTCGAACTTGCGGTCCTCGGCGCAGGCGAAGCGCAGCTCCGGCGTGTTGACCAGCTTCGGCAGCCGGTCATAAACGGTGGCCAGGCTCTCGCCGGCGCTGTTCAACGCCGCGAGCAGGCGGACCGCGGCGTACAGCGCGTCGTCGTAACCGTAGTAGCGGTGCTTGAAAAAGATATGCGCGCTCATCTCGCCGGCCAACGGCGCGCCGGTCTCGGCCATCTTGTTCTTGATGTGGGAATGGCCGGCTTTCCACATCATCGGCTTGCCGCCCAGACGCCGGATCTCGTCGAAGAACAGCTTGCTCGACTTCACGTCGGCGATCACCGTGGCGCCCGGGATCTCCTCCAGCACTTCGGCGGCGAGGATCACCAGCAGCTGATCGCCCCACAGAACGCGGCCCTTGCCGTCGACGACGCCGAGGCGGTCGCCGTCGCCGTCGAAGGCGATGCCGAGGTCGCATTTCTCCTTCGCCACCGTTTCCTTCAGCTGCGTCAGGTTGGCCTCCACCGTCGGGTCCGGATGATGGGCGGGGAAGCGGCCGTCGATGGCCTCGTTCAGCAGCACGTGCCGCCCGGGGAGCCCGCGCACCAGCAACCGCAACGCCTCGCCGGTGGCGCCGTTGCCGGCGTCCCAGGCGACCGCCGGCGGGGTCTTGCCGGGCCGGTAATCCTTGAGCAAGCGCGCCACGTATTCGGCGAGCACGGACTTCTCCGTCACATTGCCGCCGCCTTCGGCGAAGTCGCCTTTGGCGGCGCGGGCGCCGAGGCGCTGGATGTCGGCGGCGAAGAACGGCTTGCCGCCGAGCACGAGCTTGACGCCGTTGTACTCGGGCGGATTGTGGGAGCCGGTGACCATCAGGCCGGCGTCGGTCGCGAGCCTGTGGGCGGCGAAGTACAGCATCGGCGTCGGCCCGCGGCCGATCCGCGTCACGTCGACGCCGGCCGCGACCAAGCCGGCCACCAGGGCCGCCTCGAGGGCCGGGGAACTCAGCCGCCCGTCGTAGCCGACGGCGGCCGTCCGCCCGCCAGCCTCGCGCAGGATGGTGCCGAAGGCGCGGCCGATCACGCGGGCGTCCTCGGCGCCGAGCGTCGTCGGCACGCTGCCGCGGATGTCGTATTCGCGGAGGATGGTCGGGTCGAGCCGGCGGCCGGGCGGCATCGTCGGGGTTCCCCTATGCGAGCGCGCGGGTGGTCATCTGCGCGTCACCGGGGCGCGGCCGACGCTGACGTAATGGAAGCCGGCGGCAACCATCTCGTCGCGCTTGTAGACGTTGCGCAAATCGACGATCACCGGCGCCTTCATCTGCTTCCTCAGGCGATCCAGGTCGAGGGCCCGGAACTCGTTCCACTCGGTGACGATGGCCAGCGCGTGCGCGCCGTCGGCGGCGTCGTAGGCGTCCTTGCACCAGGTGACTCCCTTCAACAGCGTCCTCGCCTCCTTCATGCCCTCCGGGTCGTACACGCGCACCTTGGCGCCGGCTTTTCGCAACCCGGCGACGATGTTGAGGCTCGGGGCCTCGCGCATGTCGTCGGTGTTGGGCTTGAAGGTGAGGCCGAGCACGGCGATTGCCTTGCCCTTCACCTTGCCGCCGGCGGCCGCGATGATCTTCGCCGCCATCCTGTTCTTGCGCGCGTCGTTGACCTTGATCACGGTCTCAACGATGCGCAGCGGATGCCCCGACTCCTTGGCCGATCGGGTGAGCGCGACGGTGTCCTTCGGGAAGCAAGACCCGCCGTATCCCGGCCCGGCGTGCAGGAACTTGGCGCCGATGCGGCCGTCGAGGCCGATGCCCTTGGCGACGTCCTGGACGTTGGCGTCGACCACTTCGCAAAAATCCGCGATCTCGTTGATGAAGGTGATCTTGGCGGCGAGGAAGGCGTTGGCGGCGTACTTCACCAGTTCCGCCGTCTGGCGGGTGGTGAACAGCATCGGCGTCTCCAGCAGATACAGCGGCCGGTAGAGGCGCTGCATCACCTTGCGGGCCCGCTTGCTCTCGGTGCCGATGACCACCCGGTCGGGGCGCATGAAGTCCTCGATCGCCGAGCCTTCGCGCAGGAACTCCGGGTTCGCGACGACGTCGACGTCGGCCTTCGGGTTGGCCTTGCGGATGATCCTCTCGACCTCGCGGCCGGTGCCGACCGGCACCGTCGACTTGGTCACCACCACCGTATAGCCGTCGAGCGCCTTGGCGATCTCCTTAGCCGCGGCGTAGACGTAGCGGAGGTCGGCGTGGCCGTCGCCGCGGCGGCTCGGCGTGCCGACGGCGATGAACACCGCGTCGGCGGCCCTGACCGCCGGCCTGATTGCGTCCGTGAAGGTCAGCCGCCCCGCCTTCACATTGTCGGCGACCAGCGCCGCCAGCCCCGGCTCGTAAATCGGGATCCTGCCGGCTTTCAGTATCTCGATCTTGCCGTCGTCGGCGTCGACGCAGACCACGTCGTGGCCGAATTCCGAGAAGCAGGCGCCCGACACCAGTCCGACGTAGCCGGTTCCGATCATCGCGATATGCATGACGCCCTCTATCCGATCTTAGCGGATGGACCGCAACATCTTTTTGACATCGCCGCCGATATCGTTGCGCCTTAGCGCGAATGCCACGTTGGCCTCGACGAAACCGAGCTTGCTGCCGCAGTCGAACCGCCGGCCGTCGATGCGGAGCCCGTGCATCGGCACGTCCTTGAGCGTCGCGGCCATGGCGTCGGTGAGCTGGATCTCGCCGCCGGCGCCGCTCTGTTTCCTCGCCAGGTGGTCGAATACCCGCGGCTGCAGGATGTAGCGGCCGATGATGGCGAGTCGCGACGGCGCGTCGGCGGGCGCCGGCTTCTCGACCAGCGCGCGGGCGCGCGCCAGCCGGCCATCATCCTCGGCGACGTCGAGGATGCCGTAGCGGCTGACCCGCTCATGCGGCACCTCCTCGACGGCCACCAGGTTGCCGCCGCACTTCCGATAGGCGTCCATCATCTGCCTCAGGCACCCGGGCGTCGCCATCATCAAGTCGTCCGCCAGCAACACCGCGAACGGCTCGCCGCCGACCAGCTCCCTGGCGCACCATACCGAGTGGCCGAGGCCGAGCGGCTGCTCCTGGCGCGCGAACTTGACGCGGCCGGGCGCCGGGAAGCCGTCGCGGATGGATTTCAACTCCGCTGTCTTGCCGCGAGACTCCAGGAACGCCTCCAGCTTCGGCGCCGGCGCGAAGTGGTCCTCGATCAAGCTCTTGCCGGGCGCGGCGACGAAGATGATGTCCTCGATGCCGGCGTCCAGCGCCTCCTCGACCGCATATTGGATCAGCGGCCGGTCGACCACCGGCAGCATCTCCTTCGGCAGCGCCTTGGTCGCCGGCAGGAACCGGGTTCCCAGGCCGGCGACCGGAAACACGGCCTTGGTCACGGGCTTGATCATGTCGCGATCCCGCAAATCCCTGTAGCGGCGGCGAAAATTGGCCTTGGCCCGCGGACGGGCGGGCCTTTTTGCCATACGCACGCGGCGCTCGCAACCCGGCCGTTGGCAGCCGTCAGCCGCCGAGCAGCACGTCGCGGGCTTGGTTGATCTTGGCCGCCAGGTAGGTGGAGCCGCCGTGGTCCGGGTGCAGGCCGGCGATCAGCCGGTGGTGGGCATCCTTGATCTCGGCCTCGCCGGCGCCTTCCTCGAGGCCGAGCACGTCGAGGGCTTCGGCGCGGCTCATGGCGCCGCCGCGCCCCGTCGTCCCGCCGGCGCCGTCGTCGGCCGCCCGCGCCTGGGCGCGCTCGCGCCAGTCCGGATGCACCCGGTTGAGATAAGCCTCCAGCACCTGTGCCGACTGCTGGTCCTCGGTCCAGCAGGCGCGCAACAGCTCCACCAGCTCGTCGACGCCAAGGGTCTCGATGCGGCGGCCGGCGAACGCGCCTTCCTTGACCTCGCCCGACATCTCGCCGGTGTCGTGATCGAGGGTCATCCGCAAAAAGCGCGTGTCCACGTCCGAGGTCTGGCCGGTGGCGGATTCGCCGCCGCCGGTCCGCGACTGGTACATGCGCGAGAACGTCTTGAAGGCGCGGTGCGCGCTGCGGGCGCGCACAAACCACGGCAGCAGCGCCGGCAGCGCGTAGAACGCCCACGCCAGCCGGCCGGTGAGTAGGAAGAACACGACCACCGCGCCGATGACGCCGAACAGCAGCCACTTCAGCGCCTTGACCAGGGTCTTGGGGTCTGTGGAGACGAACCAGCGGCCGGCCAGCAACAGCCCGGCGAGCAGCGCAATGCCGAGGATCAGGTACGGGAACATCGCCTCAGCCGCCCTTGACCTGGTGGGCGATCTTCAGCACCTCGCCGCCGCGTCTCCTGGCCAGGTCCTCGAGCGCCGACCGGCCGCCGGCGGCGTAAACGGCGACCGCCGACAGCAATTCGCGCAACGCCCGGGCGCTCGACGCATCGAATTGGCAGTAGGCGCCGTTGGTCAGCCGCGCCACCTGCTGGAAGGCGAAGCCGGCGAGCGGGTCGTTGCCCTCGTGGAACATGAACGCCGGAACGCCGAGCAGCCCGAGCTCGCCCGCCGTCTTGCCGATGGCGTCGATATCCTCCTCGAAGGCGTCGCCGACGAACACCAGGGCGTTGATCTTGCGGTTCTTGGTTTCGTTGATCGCGTGCTGCAGCACCTTGCCGATCTGCGTCTGGCCGGCCACGCAGTGGACGACCTGCATCAGTTTCAGGAGCGACCGCTCGTCGGCGGTCCAGCCGCTGGCCTTGAACTCGCCGAAGCCGCGATAGAACGCCAACTGGATGTCGAGGCCGCCGAGGGCCGCCGTCTCGACGAACATCTGGCCCTGGATCTGGGCCGCGATGTCCCACGTCGGCTCGCGGCTGGCGGTGGCATCCATGGCGAAGACCAGCCGCCCGCGCGTGCCCGCCTGCCTGACCGCCGGCATGGTCCGCACCTTGTCCAGGAAGGCGTCCACCTGGGCCTGGGACGAGCGCGTGGTCGGAACCTTGCTGTCGCCGGCTTGCGCCATGCCGAAATCACCCCCGGAAAGCTTAGCCCGTCTCAGGAACCGGCGCGAGCCTGGGCCGGGGCCGCCCCAAGGGACACCAGCGGCAGCCGCATGGCGGCGATCAGTTCAGCCACCTCGGCGCGAGCGGCGCGGTGCGAGGCGGAGAGCGCCTGCGGCCCGACCGCGTCCTTGAGATCGAGGATGGTGAGCCCGGCCAGGAACAACTCGCGGAAGATCACCCGCTCGCTGAGGCCGGGCACGATGCGGAGTCCGATGCGCTTGGCGAGGTCGTCGAGCACCTCGCCCATCTTGCGGGTGTTGTGGGAATCCAGGCTGGCCAGCCGGTTGCGCATGACGATCCAGTCAATCGAGCCGCCGTCGCGGGCGGCCTTCGCCTTCTTCTGCTCCCACACCATCTCGGCGTAGTGGCTGGGCCCCATCACAGCCATGCGCCGGGCGTCGACGTGGGCGATCACGTCGAGGTCGACGAAGCTGTCGTTGATCGGCGTGACAAGGGTATCGGCGTAGGAGTGCGCCAGCGCCGACAACGCGTTCACGCTGCCCGGCGTGTCCATCACCACGACGTCGTGGTTGATCATCGCGCCTTCGATCAGCAGCCGCAGTTTCTCCAAGGCCGCCGCCGGGTCGGAAACGCCGTCGAGCGCGTAGTCGGCGGGCATCCCGACGTGCTCGGCGCCGGCGGCCTTGATGAAGGCGCGCCGGTTGGCGAGGTAGCGCCCCATCGTGCGCTGCCGGGAATCGACGTCGAGACAGGCGACGGACCGGCCCTGTTGCAACAGCGCCACGGCGACGTGCATGGCGGTGGTCGACTTGCCGCTGCCGCCCTTCTCGTTGCCGACGACGACGATGTGAGCGCCCTTGGCGCTCATGGCTCGGCCCTCATCCACACCGCGGTATCGTGGAACACCGCGCCGCCGCCGGGAGGTGCCGCGTCCTGGCTGACCAGCGCGTTGACGCCGAGCCCGCCTTCGAAGGCGGCATTGGGCCAGATGCTCTCCACCACCACGACGCCCGGCTGCAGGCCGTCGAACGGGCGCGCGTGGACGAGAACGCTGCCGAGATCGTTGCCCATGCGCACCCGGTCGCCGTCGCCGACGCCCAGCTTGCGGCAGTCGTCGGGATGGATCAGCGCCGTCGGCCGGCCTTCCTTTTGCCGCGACGTCGGCGTCTCGGTAAAGGTGGTGTTGAGGAAACGTCGTGCCGGCGCCGCCACAAGCCGGAACGGCCGTTCGGGCGTCGCGTCGTCGATGTTGGTCATGTGGTCTGGCAGCGCCGGCATGGCGGCGTGCGCCGGGCCGAGCTTCGCCCAGTCGGGCGCGAAGTGGAACCTGCCGTCCGGGTGCTTGAAGCCGGTGAGGAAATGCATGTCCTCGAACGGCTTGGCGCAGTCGATGCCGCCACTTTCAAAGACCTCGTCGGCACCCCGATGGCCGGCGCGCCGGAGCGCGTCGTCGATCAACTCCCACGCCGTCATATAGAAGCCCGGATGGCGGCTACCGAGCCGGCGGCCGAGCTCGCAAATGACGTCGTTGTTGGAGCGACTCTCCTGGAACGGCTCGATGATCTTCCTGGTCACCGTCAGGTAGACGTGGCCGCCGCCGCGGTACATGTCGTCGTGCTCGAGGAACATGGTCGCCGGCAGCACGATGTCGGCGAGCTGGGCGGTCTCGGTCATGAACTGCTCATGCACGCAGACGAACAAATCGTCGCGCATCAGGCCTTCGATCACCTTGCGGGTGTCCGGGCACACCACCGCCGGGTTCTGGTTCTGCACCAGCAGCGCCGTCACCGGCGGGCCGCCCTTGAGCGCGTCGGCGGCGCCGGTCAGCACGGCGCCGATGCGCGACATGTCCATGGCGCGGATGCTCGGGTCCATGACGTCGAGGCCCTTGATCAGGGTCTGGTCCCAGGCGTAGATGCCGGCGTTGCCGTGCATGGCGCCGCCGCCGCGATGCCGCCAGGCGCCGGTGATCGCCGGCAGGCACGCCACCGCGTGCATGTTGGCGGCGCCGTTGCGGCTGCGCGAGAAGCCGTAGCCGGCGCGGATGAAGCTGCGCTCGGTACCGCCGTAAAGGCGCGCGAAGGATACGATATCGGCCGCCGGGATGCCGGTGATCGCGGCCGCCCACTCCGGCGTCCGCACCTTGAGGTGCGCCTCCAGCCGGTCGGCGTCCTTGGTATATCGCGCCATGTAGTCGCGGTCGGCGTAGCCTTCCTTGAACAATACGTGCATGACGCCGACGGCGAGCGCGCCGTCGGTGCCCGGGCGCACCGGTATATGAAGGTCGGCGGCCTCGGCGGTGCCGGTGCGGTAGGGATCGATGCACACCACCTTGGCGCCGCGCGCCTTGCGGGCGCGGCTGACGTGGGTCATGACGTTGACCTGGGTGTTGACCGGATTGCCGCCCCAGATGACGATCAGGTCGGAGTCCGCCATCTCGCGCGGGTCCGATCCCCACAACGCGCCGGCGCCGGCGATCCAGCCGTTCTTGGCAATGGTGACGCAGATGGTGTCGTCGAGGCGGGAATACTTCATGGCGTGGCGCAGCCGATGGATGCAATCGCGCTGCACCAGCCCCATGGTGCCGGCGAAGTAATAGGGCCACACCGCCTCGGAGCCGTACTTGGCGGTCGCCTCCTTGAACGCGTCCACCACCTCGTCGAGCGCCTCGTCCCACGAGATCGGCGCGAACCTGCCCGAGCCCTTCGGCCCCACCCGGCGCAGCGGCCGCCCCAGGCGATCCGGGTGGTGCACGCGCTCCTTGTAGCGCGATACCTTCTCGCAGATGACGCCGAGGGTGTAGTCGTTGGTGGCGTCGCCGCGCACCCGGCCGATGGTGCGCGCGTCCAGCACCTCGACCTCGATCGAGCAGGTCGACGGGCAGTCGTGGGGACAGGTCGAGCGCAGGAACGCCGTGGCCATCTTTCGCACTATCGACAAAGCGAAGGGATCGCCTAAGTGTATAGCGCCGGCGCCCCGCTCCGGCAACAGGCGGTCCGCCGGGTTCCGGCCACGGGCCGCTACTCGAATGTGGCGCCCGGCTAGCGCACCGGGTTCTCGGGGCCGCGACCGCGGAACGCGTCGATGAAGGCGGCCGCGGATACCGCGTCGAAGGTGTCCAGGCGCAACATCCGCCGCCAGGCAGTCAAGACCACCGCCTCGCCGATCCCTGGCATCGGCGTGGCCACGATACCCGACCACATGGCGGGGTAAAGGCCAGCCCAGCGCTTCAGGGTTTCCACAACCTCCGTCCCGGGAGCGTCGTAATGGATGACAATGTTGCCGTGTTCGAGGGCGTGGACAAGCCGTTCAGGAGGCTGGCGACTGACGTAGAATCCGGGCTGGGTCCAGATGTCGTCATGCGGGCCAGAAAGCGGAAACAGCGTGCCGTAATGGTATCGCTGTCCCGGTTGCAGGTGGGCGTTGCCGAGGTCTGGGTGGAGCGGCAGAGACTCGATCAACGCCCGTCCCGACTTCGCTAAATCCAGAAATGCGCATTCGGCCCGGCTGGGACGAAACCCAATCCAGACCGCAGCCGCAACCGCGGCGACGGCAGAGCCGATGAAAAGGCGCCGTCGGACCGGCCTTGATAGGACACGGGCCGGCGTCGCCGCGCCGAGCGCCTGGAATTCACTACCCTTCTTTCGTTTCGTTTTCGATCGGGGCATGTCTGGCCCTTCCTTTACAGCGGTTATTGCCGGCGGTCGTCCGCCGGCTAGTTCTGGTGGATGTCGCGGGCGGGATGGAAGGCGTGGTAGACGAAGGCGAAGGTGACGTCGTAGACCACGTCGGCGGCGCTGCCGCCGGTGACCCGCTGCACGACGACGTTGCCGACGTCGCGGCCGTCACGGATGCGATCGGCGTCGAGGGCCGAGGCCTGCCCCGGCTGCCAGCTCAGCACCAGGTCACCCTTGACGATCCTGCCCTTGTCCCTGAGCAGCGGCAGGCTCCATGCCTCGCCGTCGACGACGACGACGCGCACCATCGGCTCGATGCCCTTCGGCAGGTCGCCCGCGAACAGGAACGGATAAGGCGACGAGTCGTAGCCGCGGTAGGGATTGCGGCCGTAGGGACGCAACGAGCCGAAGTCGGGCACCAGGACGTGACCCTCGGGCGCGCGCTTCTTGAAGTTGGCGAACGACTCGAGCCGCGCCGGGATCGGCTTCAACCGCTTGCCCGTCATGGCGCCGACGATGCCCTCGCCCTGGAACTGCTGCCACCAGCTTTCTGTCTGGCGGTCGTACATCACCAAATCCGAATGGCGGAGCTTGCCGGTGGTGCCGAAATCGAGCACGCGGCCGTCGACGCGGCGGTCGAAGGCGATCGCCGAATTGCACAGCGGGCAGTAGGTGATAGTCACCGGCACGCCGGCGATCGTGTCGTTGACGATCTCGTGCCAGGTCAAGATGCGCAGCGGATACGCCCGCGCCTGGCCGCCGACGACCAGCCCGATTACAGGCTCGCTGTCCGCGATCTCTTTTTCCGCCGCCACGGGAACGAACTTCGGGTCGTCGATGGACGGAATGCCGTCCTTCGGCGGGCCGCCGGACAAGATCTCCTTGAAGTCCACCGACGACTTGGAGAAATCGGTGTTCGGCCATTCGACCGCCCAGCGCTTCGGGTTGGCGGCGGCGTGGCCCGTCGCCAACAGCGCCAGCGCCATGGCCGCGACGGCGAATGGGTTCCGCGAATGTCGGTTCATGGCCCAACAGTGGCGGCGGCGACGACGCCGGACAAGGCCTTGCGCTTCACATGTTGGTGAAGCCCGTGCTGCGCCCGCCGTTGCCCGAAAGCGCCGGCTAAGAAGACGTTAACCACTTGCTGCTAGGGTCAAAATCCTCTGCCGGGCCCGGCGACCGCGCTTCAAAACAACGCGGCGCAACCGGGCGCGGTTGCGTGAGTGGAGCGAAACGCCGATGGCGCGCCCGTCGAAACCGATGGCGTCGGGACTCGTGGCCTGCATGGTGCTGGGGCTGGTGCTGATGGCCCCGGCGGCGGCGCACGCGCAGTCCGCGGGCGAGTACCGCGGCCCTGCCGCCGTCAAGTTCAAGCGCGGCGACTGGCAGGGCGCCTACAAGAAACAAGCGGCGCAGCGCGACGATGGCGCCAACGGCGTTCCCGGGGCCGACCCGGCGTCGCCCGAGCAGGCCCAGGCGCAGCCGCCGGCCCCCGGCACGGCCCCTGGGACTCCAGCGGGCCGGGTGCGCATTCAGGGCCGCGACCCGGCTGCCGCGCCAGCCGTCGTGCCGCCACTGGGCGGACCGGTGATCGATACTCGCGAGCAGATGCGCAAGTTCGTGCAGTCGATCTCGACCTTCGCCCGCCGCCAGCAGCGCAACTTCATGGTCATCACCGAAGGCGGGCTCGACCTGCTGGTCAAGCGCGACCCGATCGACGAGACCAAGGTGGCGCCGGCGCGCGGCTACATGCACTCCATCGACGGCGTGATGCTGGACGGCCTCTATTTCGACAAGCGGGTGTTCGGCGAGCCGACCTCGGAGGCGCGCCGCGCCCGGCTGCTGGCGCTGACCGAGACGGCGCGCGAAAACGGCCTCAAGGTGCTGGTGGTCGACTACGCCGCCGACCAGAAGACGATCGAGGAATCCTACGTTCGCAACCGGCAGCGCAACTACGTCTCCTACGCCGCGCCGGCGCCCCTGATCAGGCTCAACACGCTGGCGAAATACCCGCCCCGGCCGTTCGGCGAGAATTCCGACAGCATCGTGTCGCTGAGCGACGTCCGCAACTTCGCCTACATCGGCGACTCGGCGGCGTTCGGGCGCATGGAAGAGTACGCGCTTCGAATGCACGCCAACAATTACGACCTGCTGGTCACCAACGTCTTCCACGGCCGCGATCCGCTGACCCGGCGCGCCGTCGACACGCTCAAGTACAAACAGATCGGCGGCCGTCGCCTGGTGTTCGCCACCGTCGACATCGGCTCGGCGGCCAGCTACCGCTATTACTGGAAGCCGACTTGGCGCGAGGGCTCGCCGTCGTTCATCGCCGCGCCGTTCCCCGACGACCCCGACCGCTATCACGTCGAGTTTTGGCGTCCCGAATGGCAGCGCCTGGTCTCCGGCGACGAACAGTCCTATGTGTTCGGCGTCATCGCCCAAGGGTTCGACGGCGTGGTGCTGAGCGGCATCGAGGAAGCCTACCGTTTCGCCGAAGGCGGCGAGGAACAGCAGCAGCAGGAGGAAGAGGAAGAACGGCAGCGGCAGTTGCGCCTGCAGCAGCAGTCCGGCGGCCAGGCGACCCCGGCCCAGCCGCAACCCGCCTCCCCGGGCGCGCCGACGCCGCTGACGCCCAGGCCGCAG
>Ga0209399_10000327_pt1 | contig 29791 bp, 29 predicted proteins | sample OV2TP3_FD_184130 | JGI IMG/M metagenome (GOLD analysis project Ga0209399, IMG submission 184130) | Hot spring microbial communities from Beatty, Nevada to study Microbial Dark Matter (Phase II) - OV2 TP3 (SPAdes) (version 3) | ecosystem: Environmental > Aquatic > Thermal springs > Hot (42-90C) ... | reverse complement strand
CGCCTCCTCGAGCGCGTCCGGGTCGGCGGCCGGGGGAGACGCGGCGACCATTCCGGGCCGCACCGAAGGCGTGCCGCTCACCGCGGCAGCAAGCACTTCGCGCGGCAGGCTCAGGTAGACCGGCCCCTGCGGTTCGCTCGACGCGATGGCGAGCGCACGGTCGAGCGCCGCCTCGATCTGCTCCGGGTGCTTCAGCTCGTAGTCCCACTTGACGAATTCGCGCAGCATCGCGCCCTGGTCGAAATGCTCCTGCGCCCAGTGGATGAAGTTGTTGCGCGCCCCGGGCACGGCGCCCGATTCGGTAAGCGGCGTGCGGCCGGCCGTGAACAGGATCGGGACCTGCGAGCGCGCCGCGTTGATCAGCCCGTTGATCGCGTTCGCGGTGCCGACGCCGACGTGAACCATCATCGCCTGCACCCGGCCGCCGACCATGGTGGTGCCGTGCGCCATGGCGACGCCGAGATTCTCGTGCGGCACGAGCACCGGCTCGGGCAGGCGCCAGCCCCGGGCGCGGCCTTTCGCCAGGGCTTCGGCGAGCGGCGCGAAATCGGTGCCGCCGTTGGCGAACAGGTACTCCACACCGCGCGCGGCGAGCGCGCCGAGCCAGGCCTCGGCGGCGGTTTCGGGCCGGAACGCGAACGGCTGTTCTGGCTTCATCTCGAATCTCCGATTGTCAAACTCATATTGACATGCTAGCCTTGCGACTAGCTTGAACAGCATGAACTGCGCGCAGCGACTCGTCGAGATTTTCGGCAGCCAGGCCGACGTTGCGCGCGCCTTCCAGCTCGACCGCGCGGTGGTCAGCAACTGGGTGAAATCGGGTTACGTCCCGGCGCGCTGGGCCGCCGAGGTCGAGCGCGTCACCGAGGCCCGCATCGGCGCGCTCGAGGTGATCAATGAAGCGAGCACGAAGAAGCCGGTGCGCGTCAAGTCGCGCCCCGACGACGCGCCGTTCGGATTTTCCACCGGAGCCGATTCCATGAGCCCCTACACCCCCCCGAAACGCATCACCTCCTTTCATCCGCCGCAGCGCACGCTGATGGGACCGGGACCGACCGAGATCCACCCGCGCGTGCTCACCACCATGAGCCAGCCGGCGATCGGCTACCTCGACCCGGTGTTCGTCGAGATGATGGAGGAACTGAAGAGCCTGCTGCGCTACGCCTACCAGACCCGCAACGCGCTCACCTTCCCGCTTTCCGGGCCGGGTTCGGTCGGCATGGAGTACTGCTTCGTCAACATGGTGGCCCCGGGCGACAGGGTGATCGTGTGCCAGAACGGCGTGTTCGGCGGGCGCATGCTGGAAAACGTGCTGCGCGCGGGCGGCGTGCCGGTGCTCGTGGAGGACAAGTGGGGCGAGCCGGTCGATCCGCAGAAGGTCGAGGACGCCCTGAAAAAGAACCGCGACGCCAGGATCGTCGCCTTCGTGCAGGCCGAGACCTCGACCGGCTGCCAGTCGGATGCAAAGCTCCTCACCGAGATCGCGCACAAGCGCGACGCGCTGGTGATCGTGGACGCGGTCACCTCGCTCGCCGGCTCTCCGGTGAAGGTGGACGAATGGGAGATCGACGCGATCTACTCGGCGAGCCAGAAGTGCCTGTCGTGCACGCCGGGGCTGTCGCCGGTGTCGCTCTCGGAGCGCGTGGTCGAACGGGTCAAGAAGCGCAAGGACCGGATCCACAGCTGGTTCATGGACATGAACCTGCTGCTCGGCTACTGGGGCGCCACCACCCGCACCTACCACCACACCGCGCCGACCAATGCGCTCTTTGCGCTGCACGAGGCGCTGCTGCTCGTGCGCGAGGAGGGGCTGGAGAACTGCTGGGCGCGGCACCAGCGCCATCATGTCGCGCTCAAGGCCGGGCTCGAGTCGATGGGCCTCAAATTCCTGGTCGCGGAAAAGCACCAGCTGCCGCAGATGAACGCGGTGCTCTGCCCCGAAGGGGTGGACGAGGCGGAGGTGAGAAAAACGCTGCTGAACGAGTTCAGCCTCGAGATCGGTGCCGGCCTGGGGCCGCTCAAGGGCAAGATCTGGCGCTTCGGCCTGATGGGCTACTCCTGCCGCCCGGACAACGTGATGCTGTGCCTGGCGGCGCTCGGCTCGGTGCTCTCGGGCATGGGGCTCGCGGTGCACGTGGGCGATGCCGAAGCGGCGGCGCACGGCGCCTACGCGCAGATGCACGCCAAGGACGCGCAGCGCAAGAAACGGGCTGCCTGAGCGGACGATCGATCGATCGGTCGCGGGCCGCGGCGGCGCGCGGCTCAGGGCTCGCCCAGGCGCGCGTCGAAGGTGTCGTCGGCGCCGAGCACGTACGTGCCCAGCTCGTCCAGGACGTCGTGGGTGAACTCCTCCACGCCCAGACGGACCTGGTGCGCGCCGTAGCGCCGCACGTTCTCCAGCTCGATCACGAAGCCCGGCTCCTGGTAGTCGGCGCGTACCACCGCCTTGCACGGAAACGGCCCGCTGACCGCGAACGAGGCGTGCGCCACTCCGCTGAGGTCGCTCATGCGGCCGGAATACTTGTACTTGACGCCGAGCGCGTCGAGCCGCTCGCGGAAGCGCTCGATCTCCGGTCCCTGCAGCGTGATCGTGACCGGCTCGACTGAGCTGATCTTGTACTTGAACGTGACGTTGGCGAAGCGCGGCTTGTTGTCGACTTCCTGCGTGCGGTAATCGGTGAATCCCTCGGTCAGGATGCCGCGCGGCGCCTCGGCGAGGTACATCAGCCCGTAGGGGCGCTCGGTCTCCGGATGCATCGTGTTGAGCTCGCGCGCGAATTCTGACAGGTAATGGAACGACGCCCGCAGGCGCTCGTCGATGCGGCCCGCGAGTTCCGCCTTGCTGATTCTCTTCTCGGTGACCGGCTGCTGCGTGGCGCGCTTGCGCAGCGCTTCCAGCGCCGCGCTGCCGCGTCCGGCGAACTCACCGCCCTTGGCGACCGCCTCCTGCTGGCGCTCGAATGCTTCGCGCGCCCGGGCCTGCTCCTGCGCCCAGCGCTCGAGGTCCTGTTCCTTCTTGTGCCGCGCCTCCTCCTCGGCCTGCACCCGCTCGCGCTCGATCTGCTCGAAGGTCTTGGCGAAGCTCTCGACGTCGGCGATCAGCTGCTCGTTGGAACGCTCGAGCTGCGGCGAGATCGAGCGCGGCAGCGTGAAGCTCGCCGTGCGGGTGAGGACCGCCGGATCCGGCCGCCACGGCGCGCGGCCCGCCGGGATCGTTTCCTCGGAGGCGACCACGCCTGCGGCGAGCGACTCGAGAACCTTGCGCAGGTCGCGGGCCATGTCGCCCGCCCGCTGATAGCGGTCCCCCGGCTTCTTGGCGAGCGCCCGGTTGAGGATCACGTCGAACACCGCCGGGATGTGCGGATCGAGCTGGACCACGGGCCGGTGCGCCTCGCCCGCGATCCGGTGCAGCAGCGGGTAGATGTTGGAGTCGCCCGGCTGCTCGAACGGCGTGTGTCGTGTCAGCATCTCGTAGAACACCACGCCGAGCGAAAAGACATCGGAGCGCGGATCGATCGGCAGGCCGAGCACCTGCTCGGGGGACATGTACTTGGGCGATCCGAGCGCCTGTCCCGCGTTGGTGATCGAAGACGACGGCATGTAGGCGACGCCGAAGTCGGTGAGCTTGGCGCGCCCCTGCGGCGAGACGACGATGTTGCCGGGCTTGACGTCGCGGTGCACGATCGCGAAGTGGTGCGCGTGCTCGAGCGCGTCGGCGACCTGCGCCGCGATCTCGGCGCTGGTCTGCAGCGCAATGCCCTCGGGGTCGCGCAGCATGTCCTGCAGCGTGCGGCCCGGGAGCAGCTCCATCGCGATGTAGGCAATGCCGTCCTGCTCGCCGACGTCGTAGATGGCGACGATGTTGGGGTGGTTCAGGCGGCCTGCGGACTTGGCCTCGCGCAGGAAGCGCGTGCGCACCTCGCCCGCGATGTCCTCGGGCAGGTGCGTATTGAGCGCCTTGACCGCGACTTCGCGCTCGATGAGCGGATCGAGCGCGCGATACACCGTGCCGATCGCGCCGCGCCCGAGTTCGCCGAGCACGCGGTAGCGCCCGAACATCGCGGGGGTCTGGCTCACGGCCGGTCTTCGTTCCCGCGCGAAACGGCGGGCTGGGTCGGGTTCACGCGCTGTGCTTCGGCTCGGAAAGTTCGGCTTTCTGTGCTCCTCGCCTTATACGAGCGGCCCGGCGCGAAGTCAACTTGGCGCTTCGCGCAGCTTGACGCTCGCCCGGCGTGCGGCGCCGTCCCGCGCCCGCCCCGGCGCGGGCGAGACGCCGTCACCGAAACGCATCCGGTCGCGCGGCTCAGCGCTTCGCGTAGCTGTCCAGGATTTCACCGAGCGCGTGAAACAGATCCACCGAAGCGTCGATCTCGTCGCGGTTGATCGAGACGCTTTCCACATTGATGCCGAGCGGAATTCCGCCCACGTAATCGTGCTCGAGGATCCGGCGCAGGTTGCCGCGGCAGATCTCGATCGACTTGGCGAGCGGCTTTTCCGCGCCGAGAATCGCGCGCGCGGTTTCCGCGGGGACCTTGACGCCCAGCCACTGCAGAAAGGCGAGCGTCTTCTCGCGGCCCGCGGGAGCGAAGGTCAGGATCACGCGGCGCGGCTCGACGCCCGCGCCGCGGCAATCGCGCAGGTAGTCGCGCAGCAGCCGCTCGGTCGCAAGCGGGTGATACACGGTCTGCGAAACGAAGTAGGCACAGCCCTGCACGCTTTTCGCCAGCATGCGCGCCGCTTCGCTGCGCTCCTCGGTGTGGCGCTCCGCGATCAGCACGCCGCCCACGGTGAAAGCGGGACGGTGCTCGGCGGCGAGCCGGATGGCGCGCGATAGCGCAAGCGGATACGCCGCGCCGGACGCGGGCCGGCCGACGACCGAGAGAAACCGCAGGCCGTATTCGCGCGCGGTCTCGGCGAGCCACGCCTGCCACGCCGCCTCGTCGAGGGTACCGACGCACTTGTAATTGATCGCCGGCTTTCCGGAGAGCTCCGCGAGCAGGCGCGAATAGGCGCGCGGTTCGATGGTGCCGCTGAACGCGAACGGCCGCGGCACGCTGGTGCGCCGGGACTCGTCCTGGATGTCGTAGACCACGACGGCGTCGATCGGCAAGGGCGAGAGCCGCTCGGCGAGCTTGGCCGCGACCGCGCGCACCGCATCGTCCGGCGATCCGGCGCGCGGCGGCGTGGTGCCGTAGAGCCGCACCGCGTGCCGCGGGTCGGGAAGCTTCGCTTCGAGTTCCATGCCCCGGGCCGGTCAGAGTCGAATTCCGCGCACCGCTGGCGCGCGCGATGCCACGGTCGGTCTCAGTACCGGTAGTGATCGGACTTGTACGGGCCTTCCTTCGGAACGCCGATGTAGCGCGCCTGTTCCGCGGTGAGCTCGGTGAGCGCCGCGCCGAGCCTGGCGAGCTGCAGCCGCGCCACCTTCTCGTCGAGCGCCTTGGGCAGGATGTACACCCCGACCGGATAGTTCGCCGTGTTGTTGTAGAGCTCGATCTGCGCCAGCACCTGGTTGGCGAAGGACGAACTCATCACGTAGCTCGGGTGGCCGGTGGCGCAGCCGAGGTTCACCAGGCGGCCCTCGGCGAGCAGGATCAGCCGCTTGCCGTCGGGAAAGATGACGTGGTCCACCTGCGGCTTGATGTTTTCCCACGCGCAGTTCTTCAGGCTCGCGACGTCGATTTCGTTGTCGAAGTGGCCGATGTTGGCGACGATGGCGTTGTTCTTCATGCGCTGCATGTGCGCGTGCGTGATGACGCGGTAGTTCCCGGTCGCGGTGACGAAGATGTCCGCCTTGTCGGCGGCGTATTCCAGGGTGACCACCCGGTAGCCTTCCATCGCCGCCTGCAGTGCGCAGATCGGGTCGATCTCGGTCACCCACACCTGCGCTTGCAGGCCCCGGAGCGCCTGCGCCGAGCCCTTGCCGACTTCGCCGTAGCCGCACACGAGCGCGACCTTGCCGGCGATCATGACGTCGGTCGCGCGCTTGATCCCGTCGACGAGCGACTCGCGGCAGCCGTAGATGTTGTCGAACTTGGACTTGGTGACCGAGTCGTTGACGTTGATCGCCGGGAAGAGCAGCCGTTCCTCCTTCGCCATCTGGTACAGGCGGTGCACGCCGGTGGTCGTCTCCTCGGTGACCCCCTTCACCCCTTGCGCGATGCGCGAATACCAGCCCGGGCTCGCCGCCAGGCGCCTGCGGATCGAGGCGAAGAGCGAGCGCTCCTCGTCGCTCGTCGGCGCGGCGATGACGGCAGCATCCTTTTCCGCGCGCGAACCGAGGTGAACGAGCAGCGTCGCATCGCCGCCGTCGTCGAGAATCATGTTCGGGCCCTGGCCGCCGAATTCGAAGATGCGGTGCGTGAATTCCCAGTACTCGTCGAGCGACTCGCCCTTGTAGGCGAACACCGGCGTTCCGCCCGCGGCGATCGCTGCCGCCGCGTGGTCCTGGGTGGAGAAGATGTTGCACGAGGCCCAGCGCACCTCCGCCCCGAGCGCTTTCAGCGTCTCGATCAGGATCGCGGTCTGGATCGTCATGTGCAGCGAGCCGGCGATGCGCGCGCCGGTGAGCGGCTTGCGCGCCGCGTATTCCTCGCGGATCGCCATCAGCGCCGGCATCTCCGATTCGGCGATCGCCATCTCCTTGCGGCCCCAGTCGGCGAGCGCGAGGTCGGCGACGCGGTAGTCGGTGAATTTCGGGTTGGGTGCGTTCATGTGCTTCGCTCCTTCATGAGGTTCGCGGGCCCCCAAAAAGCAAGGCGCCCGCACCGTTGCCAGTGCGAGCGCCGTTTATTTCGCTGAGCCTGACCCCGGCCTGCCGCCGGCGGTTGCAACGCTCCTCAGCGGAGCGGATTATACCGTCAGGCCGCCTGCTTGAGCGCAAGCGCCTTGTCGGTCGCCTCCCAGGTGAAGTCGGGCTCCTCGCGGCCGAAATGGCCGTAGGCGGCGGTCTTGCGGTAGATCGGGCGCAGCAGGTTGAGCGCCTGGATGATCGCCTTGGGACGCAGGTCGAAGTTGTTCGCCACCAGCTTGGAGAGCGAATCGTCGGACATCCGGCCGGTGCCGTAGGTGGTCGCCATCACGGATACCGGTCGGGCGACGCCGATCGCGTAGGCGACATGCACCAGGCACTTGCTCGCGAGGCCCGCGGCGACCACGTTCTTCGCCACGTGGCGCGCGGCATAGGCCGCCGAACGGTCGACCTTCGAGGGGTCCTTGCCGGAGAACGCGCCGCCGCCGTGCGGCGCCGAACCGCCGTAGGTGTCGACGATGATCTTGCGTCCGGTGAGCCCGCAGTCGCCCTTCGGCCCGCCGATCTCGAAGCGGCCGGTCGGGTTGACGAAATACTTGACCTCGCCCTTCACCATGCTCTTGGGCAGCACCGGCTTGATCACCGTTTCGATCACCGCCTCGGTGAGCGTCCGGTACTCGACTTCGGGCGCGTGCTGGGTGGACAGCACCACCGTGTCGATCGAGTCCGGCTTGCCGTTCAGGTAGCGCACGGTGACCTGCGATTTTGCGTCCGGACGCAGCCACGGCAGCCGCCCATCGCGGCGCACTTCCGACTGCCGCTCGACCAGCCGGTGCGCAAGGTAGATCGGCAGCGGCATGAATTGCGGAGTCTCGTCGCAGGCGTAGCCGAACATCAGTCCCTGGTCGCCCGCGCCCTGGTCGAGATCGAGACCCTTGCCTTCATCGACGCCCTGCGCGATGTTGGGCGACTGCTGTCCGTAGGCGAGGAGCACCGTGCAGGTCGAAGCGTCGAAGCCGAGCGCCGGGTCGTTGTAGCCGATCTGCCGGATCGTCGCGCGCGCCACCTCGTCGTAGCTCACGCGCGCATGCGTCGTGATCTCGCCCGCGAGCACCACCAGGTTGTCCTTGACCAGCGTTTCGGCCGCGACGCGGGCCTTCGGGTCATTCGCTAGAATGGCATCGAGCACCGCGTCGGAAATCTGGTCCGCAACCTTGTCCGGATGCCCCTCGGAAACCGACTCGGAGGTAAAAAGAAAATCGCTCATGGGGTGGCCTGAAAAACGGGGCTGCAAGGATACCAGATGTCGCGCTTTCTGATGCGTATCGCGGCGCGGATTCCGCTGCGCGTCGCGCACGCGATCGGCGCGGCGCTGGGATGGGCGGTCTATGGGATTTCGCCCACCTACCGGCGTCACCTGCGCGAGAACCTCGCGCGGGCCGGCTACCGCGACGCGCGCACGCGCCGCGCCGCGATCGCCGAAGCGGGCCGCATGCTCGCGGAGCTTCCCGCGCTCTGGTTTCGTCCGCACGCCGAGGTCGCTGCGCTGGTGCGAAGCCTGGAGGGCGCCGACGAGGTCTGGGCCGCCCACCGGCGCGGCGAATCGCTCCTTTTTCTCGCGCCGCACCTCGGCTGCTTCGAAATCACCTCGCAGTACGTCGCCACGCGGATTCCGCTTACCGTCATGTTCCGGGCGCCCAAGGCGGGCTGGCTCGAACCGCTCATGCGCGAAGGCCGCGAGCGGCCGAACATCCATCTTCTGCGCGCGGATTACTCCGGGCTGCGCCGGCTGCTCGCGGCGCTGCACCGCGGCGAGGCGGTCGGCTTTCTGCCCGACCAGGTGCCAGGCGAGGGCGAGGGCGAGTGGGTCGAATTCTTCGGCAGGCCGGCGTACACGATGACGCTTGCGGCGCGCCTGCTGGACCGGCCGCGCCAGAACTGCTTTCTCGCGTTCGCGCGACGGCTGCCGCGCGGCGAGGGCTACGCGCTCACGCTGCGCCGGCTGGTGCCCGCGCTCGCGGGGGAAGGCGCGGCGCGGCGCGTCAACCGCGCGCTCGAAGCGCTCATCCGCGAATGCCCGCAGCAGTACCTGTGGGGCTACAACCGCTACAAGACGCCGCACGGCGCGCCGCCGGCGCCGGGCTGAAGGAGCACGATTCTGAGCCGGCTCGCGTTCGCACTGATGTGGCTGCTGCACTTCCTGCCGCCGGGCGCACTGGCGGTGCTTGCGGACGCGTTCGGGAGCGCGCTCTTCTGGCTGATTGCCGAGCGGCGCCGCGTGACGCGCGTCAATCTCGCGAAATGCTTTCCGCAGATGGAGGCGCGCGCGCGTGAGGCGCTCGCGCGGGCGCACTTTCGCGCGCTCACCCGCAGCTTCGTCGATCTGGGCCTGGTGTGGTGGGCGCCGCGCGAGCGCTTCGAGCGCGCCGTGCGCATCGAAGGGCTCGAGCACCTGCGCGCGCTCGGCGGCGCTCCGGCAATCCTGTTCGTGCCGCATTTCGTCGGGCTCGATATCGGCGCCGCGCGCCTCGCCGGCGAAGTGCGCCTGGTCTCGATGTATTCGAGGCAGGGCGATCCGCTATTGGCCGCGCGGCTCATGCAGGGGCGCCGCCGCTTCGGCGACCACAAGCTCGTGTCGCGGCAGGAAGGCATTCGCGCCGCGCTGGGCGGCATGCGCGAAGGGCGCGCCTTTTACTATCTGCCGGACCAGGACTACGGGCCGCGCGGTGCGCTGTTCGTGCCGTTCTTCGGCGTTCCGGCGGCGACCATGCCGGGCCTGTCGCGCGTGGCGCGCCTGGTGGGCGCCAGGGTGCTGCCCTGCGTGACGCGCATGCTCCCCGGCGGCGCCGGCTATGTGCTCGCGATCGAGCCGCCGTGGGAGAATTTCCCCACCGCGGACCTCGCCGGGGACACCCGCCGGATGAACCAATACATCGAGCGCAAGGTGCTGGAGATGCCCGAGCAATACCTGTGGATGCATAAGCGCTTCAAGACGCGCCCCGCGGGCGAGCCGCGGTTCTACTGAAGCGATGCCCGGGCGGCCGATGGCGGCATTGCGCGCGGCGGTGATCGGCGTGGGGTACATGGGGCGCTTTCACGCGCAGAAGCTCGCGGCGCTGGAGGGCGTCGAGCTGGTCGCGGTGGCCGACGGCGAGCCATCGCGCGCGCAGCAGGTCGCGCGCGAGCTGGGCTGCCGTGCGGAAACCGACTACCGGCGGCTGCTCGCTGGAATCGAGGCCGCTGCGGTGGCGGTGCCGACCGAGGCGCACCATGAGGTGGTGCGCGCCTGCCTCGCGGCGGGCGTCAACGTGCTGGTGGAAAAACCGGTCGCGGGCTCGGTTGCGGAAGCCGACGAGCTGCTTGCGCTGGCGCGCGCCAGGGGGCTGGTGCTCCAGGTGGGACACCTGGAACGCTTCAATCCGGCGTTCCGCGCGCTCGCCGCCGAAGCGGGGCGGCCGCAGTTCATCGACATCGAACGGCTCGCGCCGTTCAAGGCGCGCGGTACCGACGTCAACGTGGTGCTCGACCTCATGATTCACGACCTCGACCTCGTGCTCGCGCTGGCGCACGCGCCGCTCGAGGCGGTGAGCGCCTGCGGCTTTCGCGTGCTGACCGAGGCGATCGACATCGCCAATGCGCGGCTCGAATTCGCCGACGGCTGCGTCGCGAGCGTCTCGGCGAGCCGGGTGAGCCAGTCTCCGGTCCGCAAGCTGCGCGTCATCCGCGAGCGCGAGTATGTCTCGGCCGATCTGCAGGGGCATCGGCTGCGCTACGTGCGCATGGGCGAGGACGGGATCACAGAGACCGAGCGCAGCTTCGAGCGGGTCGACGCACTGCAGCTGCAGGCCGAGGCGTTCGTGCGCGCGGTGCGCGCGCGCGATGCGCCGGCCGTGGGCGGCGACGAGGGCCGGCGCGCGCTCGAGCTCGCGCTCCAGGTGAGCGAACTCGTGCAGGCGCGCCTTGCCCGCTACGCGGCCGAGCGCCGGTAGAATCGCGCGCCATGATCCGGATCGCGTTCAGCAAGATGGAGGGCGCGGGCAACGATTTCGTCGTGATCGACGCCACGCGCGAACCGGTTCGGCTCTCGGCGGATGAGCTGCGGCGGCTCGCCGACCGGCACTTCGGCGTCGGCTGCGACCAGGTGCTGCTCGTCGAGCGCGCGACGCGCCCCGAGGCCGACTTCCGTTACCGCATCTTCAACGCCGACGGGGGCGAAGTGGAGCAGTGCGGCAACGGGGCGCGCTGCTTCGTCAAGTTCGTGCACGAGAAAGGCCTCACGGCGAAGACGCAGATCCGGGTCGAGACGCTGGGAGGCCTCATCGTTCCGCGGCTGGAAGCCGATGGCGAAGTCGGCGTCGACATGGGGTGCCCGACGCTCCAGGCGCCGCTCGTGCAGAGAATCGACGTCGAGGGCGCGCCGGTCGAGCTTGCGCTGCTTTCGATCGGCAACCCGCACGCGGTCCAGGTGGTGGCCGACGTGGCGCTTGCCCCGGTGGCGACCCAGGGGCCGCTCATCGAAGCGCACGCGCGTTTTCCTCACCGCGTGAACGCCGGGTACATGCAGGTGCTGGAACGGCACGCGATCCGGCTGCGCGTGTACGAGCGCGGCGCCGGCGAGACGCTCGCCTGCGGCACCGGCGCATGCGCCGCGGTGGTGTCCGGCATCGCGCGCGGACTGCTCGATTCCCCGGTTGCGGTCCGGACGCGCGGCGGAACGTTGACCGTGTCTTGGGCAGGCGGCGACAATCCGGTCTGGATGAAGGGTCCCGCGCGCACCGTGTTCGAAGGCACGATCGGGCTCTAGCAAGGAAAAGGCCCATGAATACAGACGACGTCGCGCAGTTCCTCCGCAGCCATCCCCAGTTCTTCGACCAGCATCCCGAGCTGCTCGAGACGATCTTCGTGCCGCATCCGCACGGCGGGCGCGCGATCGCGTTGAGCGAGCGCCAGATCCTCGGGCTGCGCGAGAAAGTGAAGCTGCTCGAAGGCAAGCTCGGCGAGCTGGTGCAGTTCGCCGAGGAGAACGACGCGATCAGCGAGAAGGTGCATCGCCTTGCGCTCGCGCTGCTCGGGGCGCGCGATTTCGCCTCGACCGTGCAGGGAATCTACTTTCATCTGCGCGAGGACTTCTCGGTGCCGCACGTGGCGCTGCGCGTGTGGGGGCGGAGCGCTCCGGCGGGGGCGCCCGAAGGCGAGCCCGTGGATGATTCGCTGCGCGACTCGGTCGAGGCGATGGGTGCGCCGCAGTGCGGTCCGGCGGCGGGCAGTCCGTTCCTGCCGTGGTTCCGCGACGCCGAGGAGCACGTGCGCTCGCTCGCGCTGGTGCCGCTCGGCCAGACGCGCAGCTTCGGCCTGCTCGCGTTCGGCAGCGAAGACCCGAAGCGTTTCTATGCCGAGATGGGGACGCTCTTTCTGCGCCGCATCGGCGAGCTGGTTTCGGGCGCGCTCGCGGCGAAGCTGTAATGGCGCCCCGCGTGGCGGCTGCGGCGCGAGCCACGCACCCGGACGAGCACCTGGTGCGCGAGTACCTTGACGCGCTGCGACACCAGCGCCGCCTGTCCCCCGCCACGCTGCGGAATTACGGCCGCGCTCTGGCGGTGCTGCTCGCGCTGGCAGGCAGCGCGCGCCTGGACGCGGTCGAGACCGCGCAGGTGCGCCGCTTCGTCGCCGCGCTGCACGGGCGCGGCCTTTCCGGGCGCACGCTCGCGCTTGCGCTCTCGGCCTGGCGCGGGCTGTATCGCTGGCTCGCCCGTCACCGGCGCTTTCGCGCCAACCCGGTGCAGGGCGTGCGCGCGCCGAAAAGCCCCCGGCCGCTGCCCAAGGCGCTCTCCGTCGAGCAGGCACAGCAGCTCCTCGAAGCGGATGCGGGCGGCGCGCCGGACCTCGCGCGCGACCGCGCCATGTTCGAGCTGATGTATTCCTCCGGGCTGCGGCTGGGGGAGCTTGTCGCGCTCGACCTCGACGACGGGCGGCTCGACCTGCGCGAGGCGCAGGTGACGGTGACCGGCAAGGGCGGCAAGACGCGCACCGTGCCGGTCGGCGCGAAGGCGCGTGAGGCGCTGCGGCTCTGGCTCGCGGCGCGCGCGCGGCTGGCGCGGTCGGACGAGCGCGCGCTTTTCGTCGGCGCGCGCGGCCGCCGGATCGCGCTTTCCACGGTGAATGCCCGGCTCAAGGCGCTCGCGCGCCGGCAGGGCCTGCAGACCCCGATCCATCCGCACATGCTGCGCCATTCGTTCGCCTCGCACCTGCTGCAATCCTCGCAGGACCTGCGCGCGGTGCAGGAGATGCTCGGCCACGCGAGCATCTCCACGACGCAGGTCTACACGCACCTGGACTTCCAGGCGCTCGCCAAGGTGTACGACGCGGCGCATCCGCGGGCGCGCAAGAAATGATCGTGCTCAAGCGCGGGCGCGAGAAATCGCTCCGGCGCCGCCATCCCTGGATCTACTCCGGAGCGCTGGAGCGCGTCGAAGGCAATCCGGGGAGCGGCGACACGGTGGAAGTGCGCTCGGCCGCGGGGGAGCGCCTCGCGCTCGCCGCGTACAGCCCGCACTCGCAGATCCGCGCGCGCGTCTGGAGCTTCGCTGCCGGTGCGGCGATCGATGCCGGCTTTTTCGCGCAACGGCTGGAGGCGGCGGCATCGCTTCGCGCCGCGCTGCCGGACGCGCGCCACACCAACGCGATGCGGCTCGTGCACGGCGAATGCGACGGCCTGCCCGGGCTGGTGGTGGACCGCTACGCCGACGTGCTGGTGGCGCAGTTTCTTTCCGCCGGCGCCGAGCGCTGGCGCGAGACGATCCTCGATGCGCTCGCCGAGGCGACCGGGTGCGAGGCGATCTACGAGCGCTCGGACGCCGAGGTGCGCTCGCTCGAGGGGCTTCCCCCGCGCGCCGGTTTCGCGCGCGGCAACCGCAACGCGCGCCGCTGCCCGATCGTCGAGTACGGGCTCAACTTCCGGGTCGACGTCGAGGAGGGCCAGAAGACCGGGTTCTTTCTCGACCAGCGCGAAAACCGCCAGCGCGTGCGCGCGCTCGCCGCAGGGCGCGAGGTGCTGGACTGCTTTTCCTACACCGGCGGCTTCGCGATCGCCGCGCTTGCGGGCGGCGCAAGGCGCGTTCTGGCGGTGGAAAGCTCGGCACCGGCGCTCGAAGTGGCGCGCGACAATCTTGCCGCCAACCCGCTCGATGCGGGCCGGATCGAATTCGCGCAGGCCGACGTGTTCGCGCACCTGCGCCTGCTGCGCGACCGCGCGGCGCGCTTCGACCTCGTGGTGCTCGATCCGCCCAAGTTCGCGCCGACCGCGGCGCAGGCGAAAAACGCCGCGCGCGCCTACAAGGACATCAACCTGCTTGCGTTCAAGCTGCTCGCGCCGGGGGGCCTGCTCGCGACCTTTTCCTGCTCGGGCGGAATCGCGGCGCCGCTCTTCCAGTCGATCGTCGCCGGTGCGGCGCTCGATGCGGGGGTGGAGGCGAAGATCATCGGGCGCTTCGGCGCCGCGGCCGATCATCCCGTGGCGCTCGAATTCCCGGAGGGCGACTACCTAAAGGGCCTGCTCGTCGTCAAGAACTGAAATCGGGGTCAGAGCCGGGTCAGAGCCCGATTTGCCTGTCGTAAAGTACTGCTCCTGCGCGCCGACCGGGTGACCGGTATTCCTACCGCGATAACCTAGCGCGTCGCGCCGAGAACGCGCCCGGCCGAGAGCTCGCGCAGAAAGGCGTCCAGCGGCAGAACGCGGGCTGCTCCGTCCTGCAACGGCCGGTCTCCGAGGTAGGCGCCATAGGCGCGCTGAACCGACCCGCCGGCGTGCAGCTCATTGAGCGCGCGCGAGAATTCGGGGCGCCAGCGCTCGCTCGCTTTCACCTCGACGCCGACCACCGACTTGCCCCGCGTCCAGATGAAATCGACCTCGGTTCCGGACGGCGTGCGGAAATAGGCGAGGTCGCCGCCGATGCTGCCATAGGCGATCTGCGCGCGCAGCTCGTGGTGGACGAGCGTCTCGAGCAATGTCCCGCGTTCGGCGGCGTCGAGCGGCTCGCGCAAGCGGCGCGCGAGCGCCCGCGCTACTCCGCAGTCGAACAAATAGAACTTCGGGTGGGCGACCTCCTTTACCTTGGCACGCGGGCGCCAGGCCGGCAGCCAGGCGCCGAGCAGCGTGTCGGTGAGCACCTCGAAATAGCCCTGCACGGTCGGGCGCGCCACCGCCGCGTCGCGCGCGAGCGAAGCGACGTTGGTCACCTGGGCGTTCGCCAGCGCCGCCACTTCGAGAAAGCGCGTGAAACCTTCGAGACTTCGCACCAGCGCCTCGGCGCGGATCTCCTGCGCGAGGTAGGTCTCGACGTACGCTTCGAGCAGATCGATGCGGCCTGCCGCGCTTTTCTCGCCGCGCACCAGCGGCAGGCCCCCGAAGCGCAGCAGCGCGTCGATTTCCGGCCCGCCTCCCGTTTCGGCGGCGGTAAGCGGGAGCATCCTCCGCATCACCATGCGGCCGCCGAGGAGATTCACGTCCTCGCGCCGCAAACGCCGCGCCGACGAGCCGGTCAGGGCGAATTTCCAGCGCCGCGGCGCAGCCGAGAGCGCATCGTGAACCTCGTTGAGCAGCGAAGGCAGCTTCTGCACTTCGTCGATCACGACCCACGCGCCCCTCGGGAGCGCCTCAATCTCGCGCCGAAACACCCCGGGCTCGCGCATCAGGCGCAGCAGCTCCCGGTCGAGCAGCAGGTTGTACCACCGCGCGCGCGGCAGCTGGCGGCGCAACCAGGTGGTCTTCCCGGTGCCGCGCGGGCCGAGGAGCAGGAACGAGCGCGGCGGCAGGGCGAGGCGGCGTGTATACATCGCCAGCATTATAACGGTAAATATGCTGGCGACCTATACAGGTACGAGACGACACCCGGCCTCGCGGTTCCGCAGTCGATGCGCTTTTTGCGCCGACCGGGTGATCGAACGAAGCGGCCTTCAGGCAAGCCGCGCCAGCGTCTGCGAAAGCGCGTGCAGGGGGACCGCCTCGACCCGCTCGTCCACGCGATAGTTCGCGCTGCCGGGATGGACGATCCAGGCCCGGTGGAGCTGCAGGTCCTGCAAGGCGATGTGCAGCGACTTGGTCATGCCGGGAGCGTCGCTCGCCTTGAACTCGACGCCGTAGCGGCGGCCGCGGCGAAGGAGCAGGAGATCGAGCTCCGCGCCGGCATGCGTTCCCCAGTAATAGGCCTGGCCCGCTCCGGCCGCGGCGAGCGCCTGCTCGAGCGCGAATCCCTCCCAGGAAGCGCCGTACTTGGGGTGCGCTTCGAGCGCCGCGCGGCCCGGGGCCGCGAGCAGCGCGTGCAGCAGGCCGCTGTCGCGCAGGTACACTTTCGGCGCCTTGTACTGGCGCTTGGCGAGATTCGCGAACCAGGGCTGGAGCTGGCGCACGAGAAAGGTTCCGGTCAGCACGTCGAGGTAGCCGCGCACGGTGTGCTCGGAGACGCCGAGCGCCCGGGCGAGCTCGGCGCCGTTCCAGACCTGGGCATGGTAGTGCGCGAGCATCATCCAGAAGCGCCGCAGCGCTTCGCTCGGGATGCGGATGCCGAGCTGCGGGATGTCGCGCTCGAGGAACGTGCGGATGAGGTCTTCCCGCCATGCCGCGCTGGCGGCCGCCGAGCGGGCCAGAAACGAGCGCGGCAGGCCCCCGCGCAGCCAGAGCCGCGCCTGGGCGCCGGCGCCGACTTCCTGCAGGTTGAATCCCGTCATGTCGACGAATCCGACCCGGCCGGCGAGGGTTTCCGAAACGCCGCGCACGATGTGCGGCGCCGCACTGCCGAGGACGAGGAATTTCGCCTTCGCGCGAGAGCGGTCGGCGAGCGGCCGGAGCACCGTGAAAAGCTCCGGCCGGCGCTGGATCTCGTCGATCACCACCAGGCCCGTCAGCGGCGCGAGCGTCAGCTCCGGCCGCGCCAGGCGCGCGCGCGCGGTTTCGGTCTCGAGATCGAAATAGTGCGACCGCCGGCCGGCGGCGATCTGCCGGGCGAGCGTCGTCTTGCCGCACTGCCGCGGCCCGAGCAGCGCGCACACCGGGTTGGCGGCGAGCGCGGCGCGCACCGCCTCGAGGTAGCGGGAACGCCGGATCACGGAGCGTCCGTTCCTTGCATTTCTGAAGCCATTATACAGAAATACGAGGACGAGGTCGGGCGGTCGGCGCGGTCCGCCAGGGCGATCAGCGGTCCGGCGTCAACGAGCGCGCCGTGCACGCAGCTTGTCCTTCAGGCGGCGCTTGTGTCGAGGCGGACGGTGAGGGTCGGTGAGCGTTCGCCCCGGTACGGTCGCGCACGCGGCCTACGGGGGTAGAATCGCCGCCTTTGCAAGGAGTCGCGATGCAACAGGAACAGATGGTCCCCGTGACCATCCTCACCGGATTTCTCGGCGCCGGAAAGACGACGCTGCTCAACCGCATCCTCAAGGAGGACCACGGCCATCGCATCGCCGTGATCGAGAACGAGTTCGGCGAAGTCGGAGTGGACAACGCCATCATCGAGCAGACCGACGAGCAGATCGTCGAGATGAACAACGGCTGCATCTGCTGCACCGTGCGCGGCGACTTGATCCGCATCCTCGGCAGCCTCAAGGAAAAGCGCGACCAGGGGGCGCTGCGCTTCGACCGCATCGTCATCGAAACCACCGGCATGGCCGACCCGGGGCCGGTGGCGCAGACCTTCTTCACCGACGAGGACATCGGCAATTACTACCTGCTCGACTCGATCCTCACGGTGGTCGACGCGAAGCATGCGCATCGGCAGCTTGACGAATTCCGCGAAGCGCAGGAGCAGGTCGGGTTCGCCGACCGGATCCTGCTCTCCAAGACCGACCTCATCGCCGAGGAGGAGGCGAACGACCTGATCGGGCGGCTGCGGCACATGAACCCGCGCGCGCCGGTCCGTAAGGTGCATTTCGGCGCGACGCCGATGGAGGAGATCCTCGACATCCGCGGCTTCAACCTGAACGCGATCCTGGAACTCGATCCGGAATTCCTCAGCGACGCGCCGCACGAGCACCCTGACGAGGTCGAGTCGTTCGTGTTCCGCTCGGCGCGCGCCTTCGACGGCGACAAGCTCGAGCAGTTCCTCTCGGGGATGATCCAGGTCTACGGCCCCGACCTGCTGCGCTACAAGGGCGTGCTGTGGATGAAGGGCAAGCCGCGGCGCGTCGTGTTCCAGGGCGTGCACATGATGATGGGCGGCGACCTCGGCAAGCCCTGGGCGAAGGGCGAGCGCAAGGAATCGGTGATGGTGTTCATCGGCCGGAAGCTTCCCAGGGACCTCTTCATCGCCGGGCTGGAACAATGCCTTGCCTGAGGAATTGCCTCGCCCTCACCTGCCGGCAGCCGCAATGGTGATCCTGGCGCGCGCGGCGCGAGTACTGATTGCGGTTGCGCTTCTCGCTGCGCAGCAGGCGGCGCTCGGCCACCAGATCTGGCATCTGCACATGGGCACAGCGCACGGGGTCGCAGATCCGGCAGCGGCGGGCGATCGCGGCGCACCGGCGCCGCAGGAGCGCCTGTGCGATCTGCACGCTTCGCTCGGCGCGGTGCTCGGCGCGCTGGATTGCAGTGGTTCCGCGGAAGGGATTGCAACCGCGCCCGCGAGCGCATTTCGTAGCGCAGATTCTCGATCGGCGGGTACTCCCGCTCCTCCTCCAGCCTCGCGCGGTCCTCCCTCGAACGTCTAGGACGTTCGGCGGGTGCGCGCCGGTTGCCCCGGCGCGCGTGGTCTCTCGATTGGAGGAGCAATCATGTATCGCAATATGTGCTGCGCCATGGCGCTTGCCGTGGCGTGGGGCGCGGCGCCAGCGGCGTACGCGCAGGAGGCGGACCTGGCGAAGATCCGCGACGAAATCCGGCAGCTCAGGGAAGCCTACGAACGGCGCATCGAGGCGCTCGAAATGCGGCTCGCCGCGGCAGAGGCGCAACGCGGCAGAGCCGAGGAGCGGGCGGCACCGTCCGGTGCGGCAGCGGCGCCACAACGCGAGCGGTCGGTCGGCGAGAACGCCTTCAATCCGGCGATCTCGCTGATCCTGCAGGGAGCCGCGGCGCGCAGCTCGCGCGATCCGGCGGATTATCAGCTCACCGGGTTTGCGCCTTCCGGCGGCGAGGTGGCGCCTGCCCGTCGCAGTTTCAGCCTCGGGGAATCGGAGCTGGTCGTCAGCGCGAACATCGATCCGTACTTCCGCGGCCAGCTGATTGCGGCGCTCACGCCGGAGAACGAGGTCGAAGTCGAGGAGGCTTATTTCGAGACGCTGGCGCTCGGCCGCGGCTTCAGGCTCAAAGGCGGGCGATTCCTCTCCGCAGTCGGTTACCAGAACGAACTGCATCCGCACGCCTGGGATTTCGCCGATGCGCCGCTCGCCTACCAGGCGTATTTCGGCGGGCGCCTGAACGACGACGGCGCGCAGCTGAAGTGGGTCGCGCCGACGGACCTTTTTCTTGAACTCGGCGCCGAGCTGGGGCGCGGGCGGAGCTTTCCGGCAAGCGAGCGCAGCCGCAATGCGGCCGGGGCGTGGACCGTCTTTGTCCATGTGGGCGGTGATCTCGCGGCGAGCACCGCCTGGCGGGCGGGGCTTTCCCATGTGCGCGCTTCCCCGCGCGGGCGCACATTCGAGGACCGCGATGCCCTCGGCAACCCGGTCAGCCAGTCTTTCAGCGGCACCAGCAGGCTGTGGATCGCCGATTTCGTGCTGAAGTGGGCGCCCGGCGGCAACGCCACGCAGACGAATTTCAAGCTGCAGGGTGAGTACTTCCGTCGCAACGAGTCCGGCTCGCTCACCTACGACGACTCGACGCAGGCGGCACCGCAGTTCGGCGCGAGCTTCAGTGGCGACTACAGAAGCCGGCAGTCCGGCTGGTACCTCCAAGGGGTATACCAGTTCATGCCGCGCTGGCGCTTCGGCTATCGCCACGATCGGTTGGATTCCGGTCGTGTCAATAACGGCATCGTCGCGAGCGGGGCCGGGCCCGCAGCGGCCGACTTTCCCCTTTTGATGACGGCGCATGAGCCGACCCGGCACACGCTCATGCTGGATTGGGGCCCGACCGAATTCAGCCGCCTGCGGCTGCAACTCGCCTCCGACAAGTCGCGCTTCGGGGCCACCGACCGCCAGGTGCTGCTGCAATACATCTTCAGCCTCGGTGCGCACGGCGCCCATCGTTTCTAAGGAGACCGCGATGAGAATCGTTCTGTGGGCACTGCTCCTTGGCGCTGCGCTGCCCGCGTCGGCGGCCCTCAACGTGTTTGCCTGCACCCCTGAGTGGGGCGCCCTTGCCAGGGAAATCGGCGGCGAAAGGGCAACTGTCTATACCGCGACCACGGCGCAGCAGGATCCCCACCGCATCGAAGCGCGCCCCAGCCTGATCGCGCGCGCGCGCAGCGCCGATCTGCTCGTCTGTACCGGGGCGCAGCTCGAAATCGGATGGCTGCCGCTGGTGCAAAGCCAGTCCGGCAACCCGAAGATCCTCCCCGGGCAGCCGGGTTACTTCGAGGCTGCGGCGCACGTCGCGCTGCTGGACAAGCCGGCGCGCGTGGATCGCGCGGCGGGCGACGTGCACCCGGCGGGCAACCCGCACATCCACCTCGATCCGCGCAACGTCGCGAAGATCGCCGACGCACTGGCACAGCGCATGGCGAAACTCGATCCGGCGGAGGCCGCGCACTACAGCGCTCGCGCCACGTCGTTCCGCGAGCGCTGGCGCGAGGCCACGGTGCGCTGGGAAAGGGAAGCCGGGCCGCTGAAGGGCGTCCCGCTCGTCGTCTATCACCGGAATTTCACGTACATGATCCACTGGCTGGGAATGCGCGAAGTGGGGAACCTCGAGCCCAATCCGGGACTGCCGCCGACGACCGGGCATCTGAGCACGCTGCTCGCGAACCTCAGGCAGGTCCCCGCGAAGGCGATCGTGCGCACGGCCTACAACGATCCACGCGCCGCCGAGTGGCTTGCCGAGCGCGCCGGAATCGCCGCCGTGGTGCTGCCCTATACCGTCGGCGGCACGCCGGCGGCCAAGGACCTGTTTGCGCTCTACGACGACACGCTGGCGAGAATGCTTGCGGCAATCCGATGAGCGCCGCCGCGCTCGAGTTTGGCCTGATCCTGCCGGCGTTCATCGCCGGCGTTGTGGTTGCGGCGACCCACGTCCCGCTCGGCGTGCAGGTGCTCAACCGGGGAATCGTCTTCATCGATCTCGCAGTGGCGCAGATCGCCGGCTTCGGCGTGATCCTTGCCGACTCGCTCGGCTTCGAGCCGCAGGGTGTGGCGGTCCAGGCATCGGCGCTAGCGGCTGCACTCGCCGGCGGCCTGCTGCTCAACTGGACCGAACGCATCTGGCCCGAAGTGCAGGAAGCGGTGATCGGCGTGGTCTTCATCCTCGCCGCCAACGGCGCGATCCTGCTGCTCGCCGCGAATCCGCACGGCTCCGAGCACCTCAAGGACCTGCTGATCGGCCAGATCCTGTGGGTCAATCCGGCGCGCCTCGCGCTCGCGGCGATCGTGTCCGCGATCCTGGTGGGGATCTGGTTCGGGTTCGGCGCCCGCATCGGCCGTGCCGGCTTCTACCTCCTGTTCGCCTGCGCCGTCACGGTTTCGTTGCAGCTTGTGGGCCTCTACCTCGTATTCACCACGCTCATCGTTCCCGCGCTTGCCACGCGCCGCTTCGGCCGCGCGCGCCTCGCTGCGGGTTATGGACTCGCGGCGCTTGGATATGCGGCGGGACTTGCGCTCTCGCTGCTCTCCGACCTGCCGCCGGGGCCGCTCATCGTCTGCGCGCTGGCGGCGCTCGGCCTCGGGCTGTTTGCGCTCGGGCCGCGCCGGTCCGCGGTCTAAAATGGGCTTTTCCCCGGAACTCCCATTCATGGAGCAGTGGCACGGCACCACCATCCTGTCGGTCCGGCGCGGCGCGAGCGTCGCGCTGGGCGGCGACGGCCAGGTCACGCTCGGCCAGGTGGTGATCAAGGGCGGCGCGCGCAAGGTGCGGCGCCTGTACCAGGACCGCATCCTCGCCGGGTTTGCCGGCGGCACCGCCGACGCGTTCACGCTGTTCGAGCGCTTCGAGGCGAAGCTCGACAAGCACCAGGGCAACCTGATGCGCTCGGCGGTCGAACTCGCCAAGGACTGGCGCACCGACCGCATCCTGCGGCGCCTGGAGGCGATGCTCGCGGTCGCCGACCGCGAGCGCTCGCTGGTGATCACCGGCATGGGCGACGTGCTCGAGCCCGAGCACGGCGTGGTCGCGATCGGCTCGGGCGGGCCCTACGCGCAGGCGGCGGCGCTCGCGCTGCTCGGCGCGAGTGAACTTTCCGCGCGCGACATCGTCGAGCGCGCGCTCGCGATCGCCGCCGAGATCTGCATCTACACCAACCAGCAGCGCACGATCGAGGTGCTGGAGTGAGCCGATGAGCGGGATGACGCCCCAGGAGATCGTCCACGAACTCGACAAGCACATCGTGGGGCAGGACCGCGCCAAGCGCGCGGTGGCGATCGCGCTCCGCAACCGCTGGCGCCGCCAGCAGGTGGCCGAGCCCCTGCGCCAGGAGATCACGCCGAAGAACATCCTCATGATCGGGCCGACCGGCGTCGGCAAGACCGAGATCGCGCGGCGCCTCGCGCGGCTTGCGGACGCGCCGTTCGTCAAGGTCGAGGCGACCAAGTTCACCGAGGTCGGCTACGTCGGGCGCGACGTCGATTCGATCATCCGCGACCTGGTCGAGATCGCGGTGAAGGACGCGCGCGAGCAGGCGATGCGCCGCGTGCGGCCGCGCGCGCAGGACGGCGCCGAGGAGCGCATTCTGGACGCGCTGCTGCCGACCGCGCGGGCACTGGGCGCCGCGGAGCCCGCGGCCGAGGAAAGCGCGACGCGCCAGAAATTCAGGAAAAAGCTGCGCGAGGGCGACCTGGACGAGCGCGAGATCGAGGTCGAGGTGGCGGCGGTGTCGCCGCAGATGGAGATCCTCGCCCCGCCCGGGATGGAGGAACTCACCACGCAGATCCAGGGCATGTTCCAGAACCTCGCCGGGGGGCGGCGCCGAACGCGCAAGATGCGCATCCGCGAGGCGCTCAAGGTGCTCACCGACGAGGAAGCGGCGCGCCTGGTGAGCGACGAGGACCTGAAGCTGCGCGCGCTCGCCAACGTCGAATCGAACGGCATCGTGTTCATCGACGAGATCGACAAGATCGCGAGCCGCGGCGAGGTCGCGGGAGCGGACGTCTCGCGCCAGGGCGTGCAGCGCGACCTGCTGCCGCTGGTGGAAGGCTCGACCGTCTCGACCAAGTACGGCATGGTGAAATCCGATCACATCCTGTTCATCGCCTCGGGCGCGTTCCACTTCGCCAAGCCTTCGGATCTCATTCCCGAGCTGCAGGGGCGCTTCCCGATCCGCGTCGAGCTCGATGCGCTCGGCGTCGAGGACTTCGAGCGCATCCTCACCGCGACCGATGCGAACCTGATCCAGCAGTACCAGGCGCTGCTTGCGACCGAGGGCGCCGAGCTCGCGTTTTCCCCCGAGGCGGTGCGGCGGATCGCCGAGATCGCGTTCGAAGTGAACCAGAAGACCGAGAGCATCGGCGCCCGCCGCCTCTACACGGTGCTCGAGCGGCTGCTCGAGGAGATCTCCTTCGAAGGCGGGCGCCGCGGCGCGCAGCGCGTCGCGATCGATGTCGCGTACGTGAACGCCCGCCTCGCGGAACTGGCGAAGAACGAGGACCTAGCGCGCTACGTTCTTTGAGCGCGCGAGCTCGGCCTCGAGGCAGGCGCGGCAGGCGCAGCCCCGTCCGGGCACGGGTTCGACCGGGGGGAGCGTCGCGCACCAGCAGTTCTCGACACCGGTCTCCATGCCGCAGTAAAACGGCGCGCCGCAGCGGCTGCAGCGCGCGTTCGCGGCGGCCTCAGCGGGGTTCCTGGTCGCCATGGGCGGCGAGCCGGCTCATCGCGCGGCGCAGGAATTCGATCTGCTCGGCGGCGTTGCGGCATCCCTCGCAGATGACAAGGTGCAGGCGCAGGGCGATGCGCTCGCCGAACGACAGCGTGCGGTCCTGCCGCTCCGACACCAGCCGGGTCACTTCTCTGCAAGAAAGCATTCTCATCCTCGTTTGCGCCGGGCCGCCCCGAACCAGTTTTCCTCGAGGCAGCGGCGCAGCGCCATCCTCGCGCGGTACAGGAGCACCCAACAGTGCGTCGCGGTGACACCCAGTTCCTTACAGATCTCCGCCGTCTCGAGGCCCAGGTGCTCGCGCATCAGGAACGCTTCGGCGGTGCGCGCCGGAAGCGCCCGCAGGCATTGCTCGAGCGCGCCGAGGAACTGCTTCTGCTCCAGCGCGCCGTCCGGGTTCTCCCACACCTCGGGCTTCTCCTCCCAGTGGCCGCGCGCGTCGAAGAGTTCCTCGATCTCGCCCGCCTCGCGCGCCGATTCGGCCGCCTCGACCGGCCGCTCGCGGCTCGCGCGCCGGATCGCATCCACGATCTTGTGCTTGAGGATGCCGGTGAGCCAGGTGCGCAGGTTGGAGCGGCCAGCAAAGGCCTCCTCGCCGGCGAGCGCCGCGAGCAGCGTCTCCTGCACTGCGTCCTCGGCCGTGTCCGCATTGCGCAGCTGCATGCTGGCGTAGCGCAGCAGGTAGGGGCGCAGGCTCTCGATCTGGGAGCGAAAATCCGGGGACATGCGGCGCGCGCGGGGGCGGGGCTTGAAACGCCTATGGGCGAACCCCATTCTAGCCGTATCGCAATTGACTGGAGGCAACCATGGCCAACATTACCCGCTACGATCCGTTCAACGAGCTGGTCGATGACCTGTTCCGGGGATTCTTCGTGCGCCCGGTCGCGTTCGAAGGCCGCACCGAGATGCCGCGCATGAAGGTCGAAGTCGCCGAGCAAAACGGCGCCTACCTCGTTACCGCGGAACTGCCCGGGGTGAAGAAGGAAGACATCGAGGTCGCGATCGACGGCGCCGAGCTCACGCTCAGCGCCGAAGTGAAGCGCGCGAAGGACATCGCCGAAGACGACCGCGTGCTGCACAGCGAGCGCCTCTTCGGCAAGGTGAGCCGCCGCTTCACGCTGCCGCAGGAACTCGACGAGACCAGGGCCGAAGCGAAATTCCGCGACGGCGTGCTCGAGCTGACGTTGCCGAAGAAAGCGGCCGCGCAGCGCAGGCAGATCACGATCCAGTAAACGTCGCTCGCGCGAAGGGCAGGCGCGTAAGGCGTCTGCCCGTTTTCTTTTAGAATCAACCGCCATGGGACAGGACAACCAGGCGGCCGACAAGGCGCGCGTGCTGACCGAGGCGCTGCCCTACATCCAGCGCTTTCACGGCAAGACGATCGTCATCAAGTTCGGCGGCAACGCCATGACCGACGCCGATCTCAAGGCGGGGTTCGCGCGCGACGTGGTGCTGCTGAAGCTCGTCGGCATGAACCCGGTGGTGGTGCACGGCGGCGGCCCGCAGATCGAGCAGGTGCTGGCGCGCTTGGGCAAGAAGGGCGAATTCGTGCAGGGCATGCGTGTCACCGACGCCGAGACCATGGATATCGTGGAGATGGTGCTCGGCGGACAGGTGAACAAGGAGGTGGTCGAGCTCATCAACCAGGCCGGCGGCAAGGCGGTCGGCCTCACCGGGCAGGACGGCGCCTTCATCCGCGCGCGCAAGATGCTGCTGCCGGCGAAGGACAACGGCACGATCGACCTCGGCCAGGTGGGCGAGATCGAGTCGATCGATCCGGGCGTGATCTCGACGCTCGAGCAGGGCGGCTTCATTCCGGTGGTGGCGCCGATCGGCACCGGCGCCGACGGCACGACCTACAACATCAACGCCGATCTGGTCGCGGGCAAGCTCGCCGAGATCCTGCGCGCCGAAAAACTGGTCGTGCTCACCAACACGCCGGGCGTGCTCGACAAGAACGGCAAGCTCCTGAGCGGGCTCACGCCGCGCAAGATCGACGACCTCGTCGCCAAGGGTGTGATCTCCGGCGGCATGCTGCCGAAGATCGGCTCGGTGCTCGATGCGGCGCGTGCGGGCGTCCGCGCCTGCCACATCATCGACGGCCGCGTGCCGCACGCGCTGCTCCTCGAAGTGCTCACCGACGCCGGCGTCGGCACCCTGATCCGCAGCAAGTAGCCCGATGCGCATCGCGCGCCTTGCGCCCTCGCGGCGGGTGTGGATTTTCGACCTCGACAACACGCTGCACGACGCGCGGCCGCGGATCTTTCCCTCGATGCACGTGCAGATGAACGAGTACCTCAAGCGCGCCTTCGGCGTGGACGAGGCCGGCGCGAACGAGATGCGGCGAGGATTCTGGCAGCGCTACGGCACGACGCTGCGCGGGCTGATGCGCCATTACGGCACCGACCCGCGCCGGTTCCTGTGGGAGACGCATCAGTTTCCCGAGCTCGCCGACATGGTGGTGCGCGAGAACGCGGTGCGCCACGCGCTCGCGCGCCTCGGCGGCCGCAAGCTCATCTTCTCCAATGCGCCGCGCCATTACGTCGAGGAGGTGCTGCGCGCGCTCGGGGTGGCAAGCCTGTTCGACGCGGTGTACACGATCGAGAGCACGCGCTACCGCCCCAAGCCCGCGTTCCAGGGATTCCAGGTGCTGCTGCGGGCGCACGACCTCGCTCCGCACCGCTGCGCTTTGGTCGACGATGCGCTGGAGAATTTGCGCGCCGCGAAACGGCTCGGCATGTCGACCGTCTGGGTGAGCGCGGCCAAGCGGCGCGTGCCTTATGTGGACCTGCGCGTGAATTCGGTCACGGAACTGCCGCGATCGGTCTTTCGCCACGCCCGCTGAGGGGCGTAGAATCCGGCGCGTCCCCCCGTCACGCATCCCGGATGCCGCGCGCCAAAGGCGAACGCAAGCTCGAGATCCTGAAGGCGCTCGCGCAGATGCTCGAGCAGCCCCGGTGGGAGAAAATCACGACCGCGGCGCTCGCCGGCCGGCTCGACGTGTCGGAGGCGGCGCTCTACCGCCACTTCGCCTCCAAGGCGCAGATGTTCGAGGGGCTGATCGAGTTCATCGAGAATTCGGTCTTCACGCTTGCCAACCAGATCACCGCCGACGAATCGGATGGCGAGCGCCAGGCGGCGCAACTCGTGGAGATGCTGCTCGCGTTCGCGGAGAAGAACCCGGGCATGGTGCGCGTGATGACGGGCGATGCGCTCGTCGGCGAGCACGAGCGGCTGCAGGCGCGCATGAACCAGTTCTTCGACCGCTTTGAATCTACGCTCAGGCAGAGCCTGCGGCTCGCCGCGGAGCGCGGTGAGGCGGGCGGCGCGAAGGCGGGCGATTCGGACGCGAGCGCGCAGGCGGGCGCGATGCTGCGCTACGTGATCGGCTCGCTGCACCAGTTCGCCAAGTCCGGCTTCACCCGCAAGCCGAGCGAGAGCTTCAACTCCCAGCGCCGCTACCTGCCGGCGTAGCGACGGAATCCCAAAGCGGACCTGATTCTGCTCGGCGAGTTGTGCGCGCGTATCGATGGAACTGCGGACCAGGGTGAACGCTGTGTCGTTATCGGGTGGGCACTGGGGAACGAAGGCAGAAAGCGGTATGCGGGTTCGGCGGTGTTTTCAGAGTCGGGACGATTGATCGGGGTGGGGCGAGCGACATGGATTCAGCCCACGCAATCCAGCTAGTGCGGGCCGGCCGCACAGCACGACGTCGGGCCGTGGTAGGGATCGTTTTGCGAAACGCTGAGAGAGACCATGCCTGATCCTGCGACCTTCACCATCCGTCGCGCGGAGCCCAATGACTACGAGGCGGTGCAACGCGTGTACGCGGCGCCGAAGGCGATCTGGGGGACGTTGCAGCTGCCGTTCCCATCGAAGGAGATCTGGCGCAAGCGGCTGACCGAACCGCCCGAGGGGATGTTCGGGCTGGTGGCCTGCGCGCAGGATGAAGTGGTGGGTCATCTTGGCTTGCACACCTTTCCGAACCATCCGCGCCGGCGTCATGTCGGGCACATCGGGATGGCGGTGCGGGACGATTGGCAGGGGAAGGGCGCGGGCAGCGCGCTCATGCAGGCGGTGGTCGATCTCGCGGAAAAGTGGCTGAATCTGAGCCGTCTCGAACTTGACGTGTACACCGATAATGAACCCGCCATTCGGCTGTACCAGAAATTCGGCTTCGGCGTCGAGGGGACATTGAGTCGCTTCGCTTTTCGTGATGGGCACTATGTCGATGCCCATCTGATGGCGCGGCTGCGACAGAGCGCTCCGTGAGTCGCCCGCAAGGCGGTGTGAGCAGTGACCCCTCGACTCCCGGGTTCTGGGATATCCGTTTCCGCGAGGGGCGGACGCCCTGGGACGCGGGTGGTGTTCCCGCCGAGCTGGCGAACTACCTGGCGGCGGAATCGAGCAAGGGGCGGGTGCTGATCCCGGGATGCGGCGCGGCGTACGAGGCGGCGGCCTTTCACGAGGCCGGCTTCGAAGTCGTTGCGATCGACTTCAGCGCCGAGGCGGTAAGCGCGGCGATCCGGACGCTCGGGCCATTGCAGGATCTCGTCCGCCTGGGCGATTTCTTCGGCGACGATTTTGGCGCCGCCGGATTCGAGGTCATCTACGAGCGGGCGTTCCTTTGTTCGCTGCCGAGGCGCCTGCGGGCGGCTTACGCGGCGCGGGTCGCCGCGCTGCTGAACCCGGGTGGTGTGCTGATCGGATACTTCTTCTTCGACTCGAACGAAGGCGGCCCGCCGTTCGGCCTGGCGCGCGCTGAGCTCCGCGAGCTTCTGCAGGGCCGCTTCGCGCTCGAAGCGGACGAGCCGCCCCGCAATTCGCTCCCCGTCTTTGCCGGCAAGGAACGATGGCAGAGATGGCGCCGGCTGCAGACAACGATCTCGTAAGCGATCCCGGCCGCGACGCGGCTCGTCGGCGACGCATCTCCCGGATCAGTTACGAGACGGCGGCGTAGCCGAGCACACCGCGCAGGCCGGATCTCTCGCGACGCGCACGGTGCGCCACTCGGCGTTCTTGGCATCGAAAAGAAGCAGCCGGCCGTTCAGGCTCTCTCCAGCGCCGGCGAGGAGCTTGATCGCCTCCATCGCCTGCAGCGCGCCGACCGCGCCCGTCATCGGCGCAAAGACTCCCATCACGGCGCACTGCACTTCCTCGATCTCGGCGTCCTCGGGAAAGAGGCACGCGTAGCAGGGCGCATCGGGTTTTCTCCGGTCGAACACCATCAACTGGGCGTCGAAGCGGATCGCGGCGCCCGAGACGAGAGGCTTCGCGTGCCGCACGCAGGCGCGGTTCACCGCATGGCGCGTCGCGAAATTGTCCGAGCAGTCGAGCACGATGTCGGCGCCGGAAACGAGCGCCGGAAGGTCGTCGGCCTGCAGCCGTCGCTCGAGCATGACGAGTTCGACTTCGGGATTGATCGCGCCGAGCGCGGCGCGCGCGGCATCGACCTTGGGCGCGCCGACCGATTCGGTGCGATACAGGATCTGGCGCTGCAGGTTGGTGAGATCGACGCGGTCGGCGTCGGCGAGCGTGAGCCGCCCGACGCCGGCGGCGGCGAGGTAGAGCGCGGCGGGACAGCCAAGCCCCCCCGCGCCGACGACAAGGGCGCGCGCCGCGCGCAGCCGCTCCTGCCCCTCGATGCCGATCTCGGGAAGCAGGATGTGGCGGCTGTAGCGCAGGAGCTGTTCGTCGTTCATCGTCGCGGAAGCATCGTAAACGAAGCGCGCGGTGGAGTCATGGAACGCTACAATGCGCGGCTTCATGCCGGCGCCGAATTCCCGTGGCCTGATCCTCTTTTTCACCGGCCTGCCGGGCGCGGGCAAGTCCACGCTCGCGCAGGCGCTCGCCGCGCGGCTCGCCGATCTCGGGCGCGCGGTGACGCTGCTCGACGGCGACCAGGTGCGCGCGCTCTTATCGAGCGGGCTCGGTTATTCGCGCGCGGACCGCGACCTCAACGTGCGGCGCATCGGCTACGTGGCGGCGGAAATCGCGCGCCTTACGCGACTTCCGTTTGTCACCGCGCCCAACAAGTTCGAGGCGCTCGCCTCGTGCGACGCGATCGTGCACGCCCACGGCGCGCTGAAGACACTGGCCG
>Ga0209399_10000326_pt1 | contig 29803 bp, 32 predicted proteins | sample OV2TP3_FD_184130 | JGI IMG/M metagenome (GOLD analysis project Ga0209399, IMG submission 184130) | Hot spring microbial communities from Beatty, Nevada to study Microbial Dark Matter (Phase II) - OV2 TP3 (SPAdes) (version 3) | ecosystem: Environmental > Aquatic > Thermal springs > Hot (42-90C) ... | reverse complement strand
CCGCTGTGGCCGGGAGCCTTGAGAATATGGCCGCGCTCTACCGCGCCACCGGACGTGCCGAGGAGGCCAAGGCCCTGGAAGACCGCGCCGCCCGCATTCAGGCCCTCCCACGATGACCGCGATGCCCAGGACAGTTCACTTTAGCGCTTCTTATGACGCCACGGCAACGGAGGCGTAACCCATGACCCAACTCCTCCTGTGGTGGTGTCTCGGCAGTCTCGCCGCCCTCATCGTCCTGCACGTGGGGACCCGCCGGTGGCGCGGGCACATGGTGGTCGTCCTCATCACGTTCCTCTGTTGGACGGTCGCCCTCGCTTCGGGGGCGCTGGCCATGATGTTACGGACGTATGCGGTCCTGACGCTGGAAGAGCCGGTGGCGCGCATCCAGTGCACACGGCTCGATGCGCCGGGGCACTTTCAACTCCTCTACACGCCATTGACGCCGCAGGAGCGACCACCCCAAACGTTCGAACTCGTCGGTGAGCAGTGGATGGTGAGTGGTGAAATGTTGAAGTGGCATCCGTGGCTTCAGCTCATCGGCTTCCGCACCGTCCACAAACCCACGCGCGTAGAGGGCCGGTTTGCCCGGGCGGCGGATGAGCGTCGCCAGCCCCCGACGGTGCATGAGTTGAACGGCGGCCCGGGCGCCGTCTGGCAGTGGCTCCATCAGCACGGCAGCCGCCTGCCGTTCGTCGAGGCGGTCTACGGCAACGGCGTCTACACCTACGTCCAACCTGGGCAGACCTCCACGATCTATGTCACCCCGTCGGGCTATCTCGTCAAGTAACCAGCGAACCGTGACCAGTGCACGAGCGCTCCCGCCGTCTCAACACCACAACCTGTAGCCCCTGAAGCGCCTACCACTCCTTGACATTGTGGTATGGGCGTGTTAAAATATTATCCTGCCCCCCGCATGATCGAACGCTACACACGTCCTCAGATGGGCCGGCTCTGGAGCGAGGAGACGCGCCTGCAGTTGTGGTTGCAGGTGGAACTCCTGGTGCTCGAGGCCCAAGCACGTCAAGGGCTCGTGCCACGCCGGGCCCTGGCGACCATCCGGCGCAAAGCCCGCGTCAGTCTCGCCCGCATGCGCCGGTTCGAGGCGCGCACCCAGCACGATGTCATCGCGTTCCTGGAAGACGTGGGGGCATCGCTGGGGCCGGAGGGGCGCTACCTCCATGCCGGCCTCACGTCGAGTGACATCCTCGATACCGCGTTAGCCGTGCAGCTCACCCAGGCGTCGGACCTGTTGCGCGAGGAGCTGCGCGCCCTCCACCGGACGCTCGGCCGTCAAGCGCGGAAGTACCGCGAGACGGTGATGATCGGCCGCACGCACGGCGTCCACGCTGAGCCGACGACGTTTGGGCTCAAACTCGCTGTCTTCTACGAGGAGTTTGGGCGGCATCTCGAGCGGCTCCAGGCCGCGCGACGCACGATCAGCGTCGGCAAAATTTCTGGCGCGGTGGGGACGTACGCCTCGGTCGCCCCATCGGTCGAGCGCTACGTGTGCCGGCAGTTAGGATTGCAGCCCGCGCCGATTTCCACCCAGATCATCCAACGCGATCGCCACGCCCACTTTGTCACGACCCTGGCCTTGGTTGGCGCCTCGCTCGAAAAATTAGCGACGGAAATTCGCCATCTCCAACGCACCGAAGTCCTTGAAGCGGAGGAACCGTTTGGCGAGGGCCAGAAAGGGTCATCCGCGATGCCGCACAAGCGCAACCCCATTGCCTGCGAGCGCGTCACCGGCTTGGCGCGACTGTTGCGTAGTTATGCGCTGGCCGCCATGGAGAACGTCGCGTTGTGGCACGAGCGTGACATCTCCCACTCCTCCGTTGAGCGCGTGATCCTGCCGGATGCGACGAGTGCGTTGGACTACATGCTTGCGACGATGACGCGCGTCATCACCCATCTCCACGTCTATCCGGCGCGCATGCGGGAGAACCTGGCGCTCAGTCGCGGGCTGCCGTTCTCCGGCCGAGTGCTGGTGGCGCTCATGCGCGCGGGCGTGCCGCGGCGGCAAGCGTATGAGTGGGTGCAGACGTGTGCGATGGAGGCGTGGCGCAATCGTGCGGACTTTGCCACCGTCGTGCAGCAGCACGCCCAGATTCGTCGCCATCTCTCCACACAAACGCTCACGCGCCTGTTTCGCGTGGAGGAGGCGCTCAAACACCGTCGCCAGATTTTCCGTCGGGTGGGTCTGTCATGAGTTCAGCGTTCAGCGTCCAGGGTCCCGCGGCAACGGGCAGCGTATCGTCCGACGTCCGACGTCCGACGAAACGCTCTGGCGTTGCCGTCCGACGCTTGACGCTGTACGCCCTGCTGGTTTGCCTCGTCGCCATGACGGGCTGCGTCAAACAGCTCCTCCTCGTCGAGACCACGCCCCCAGGGGCCAAGATTTTTTACAACGGCCACTACCTGGGTGAGAGTCCACTCACCACCGAGTTCCTGTGGTACGAGCCGTATCGGCTCCGCGTCGAGCATGCCGAGTATTCGCCGCTCCAGGAAAATGGCGTCTTAAAAGCCCCGCCGTGGCTGTGGTTTCCCCTCGATGGGGTCATGGCCGTGTTGCCGCTCCCCTTCAGAGATCGTCATCGGATCACGTTTGATTTTCAGAGCCCCCAGCCTGAGCACATCGCTGCCGTCATGGAAGCGGCCGAGTCACCGCCCACGCACACCGGTCTCCTCGAAGATCTGCGTCGGATCCATCAGCAGCGACCAGCGCGCCACGACCAGTAACACCATGCTGACCGCCCGTATCTATGTGACGTTGAAGCCCTCGGTCCTTGATCCGCAAGGCACGACGGTACAGCATGCCTTGGAGCAACTCGGTTTTCGCGGCCTCGCGCAAGTCCGCATGGGCAAGTACATCGAGCTTCACCTCAACACCAAGACCGTCGCCCAGGCCAAACGTGCGGTGGAACGTATGTGTCAGCGACTGCTCGTCAACCCCGTGATCGAAACGTATCGGTTCGACGTGAAACGCGCAGCAGCGAGGTAACGATGCGCTTTGGCATCGTCGTGTTCCCTGGCTCGAACTGTGAACAAGATTGCTTGCACGTGGTGCGCCACGTGCTGCGTCAGCCGGCGGACTACCTGTGGCATGAGATGACGTCGCTGCGTGGCTATGACTGTGTGATCCTGCCCGGCGGATTTAGCTACGGCGATTACCTGCGCACCGGAGCCGTCGCACGGTTTGCGCCTCTCATGCGAGCCATCGTCGAGTTTGCGCATCGTGGCGGGTTGGTCCTGGGCATTTGCAACGGCTTTCAGATTTTGCTGGAAGCGGGGCTCTTGCCGGGCGCGATGCTGCGGAACACCGCGCTGCGCTTCATCTGCCGATTCGTCCATCTGCGCGTGGAAAATGCAGAGCTCCCCTTTACCCACTTGTACCGACGAGGTGAAGTGCTGCGCATGCCCATCGCGCATAACGAAGGGAACTACTACGTGGATACCGCAACACTGGACCAGCTCGAGCGCCACGACCAGATCGTGTTTCGCTACTGTACGCCCGAAGGAGAAATTACCGCTGCCGCTAATCCCAATGGCTCGCTGGGAAACATCGCAGGGATTTGTAGCAGGGAGGGGAACGTCCTCGGCATGATGCCGCATCCTGAACGCGCCTCCGAAGCGCTCCTCGGCTCTGACGACGGCCGGCGGCTCTTCGCTTCCATGGTTCACGTGGGTACGGCGCAACTCGTTTCGACACGATGACCACAGTAACGCAGTGCCCCTCTCCGACCATCACGCGCGACCTGATTGCTCAACACAATCTGACCCTCGAGGAGTATCATCGTATCTGTAAAATTCTTGGTCGGCAGCCGACGATAACAGAGCTAGGAATTTTCAGTGTCATGTGGAGCGAGCATTGCTCATACAAGAGCTCGCGCGTCCACTTCAAGCAATTTCCCACGTCAGGCAAGCAGCTCCTATGCAAAGCCGGCGAGGAGAACGCCGGCGCGGTAAAGCTGACGGATGAGCTTGCGGTCGTGTTCAAGGTGGAGTCGCATAATCACCCGTCGGCCGTCGAGCCGCATGCGGGCGCCGCGACGGGCGTGGGCGGCATCCTGCGGGATATCTTCACGATGGGTGCTAGGCCGATCGCGTTGATGGACAGCCTGCGCTTCGGGTCGCTGAAAGAGGGCACCCGCACCAGATTTCTCCTGAATGGTGTGGTCCGTGGTATTGCGGACTACGGGAATTGTATGGGTGTCCCCACCGTCGGTGGCGAGCTGGTCTTCGACGAGAGTTACACCGACAACCCCGTGGTCAACGCGATGTGTGTGGGGCTGGTTCATCCGAAGCGACTGGCACGCGCCCGAGCGCGCGGCGTCGGCAATCCCGTGCTCTACGTCGGCTCGAGCACCGGGCGCGACGGATTGGGCGGGGCGAGTTTCGCCTCGCGCGAAATTACCGAGGCATCCGAAGCCGACCGGCCGGCGGTGCAGCTCGGCGACCCGTTCGCGGAAAAATGCTTGCTGGAGGCGACGCTCGAAGCGCTCGCGACCGGCGATGTCGTCGGCATCCAGGACATGGGCGCGGCCGGGCTCACATGTTCCACGTGCGAGACGGCCAGCCGCGGCGGGTTGGGCATGGAGATTGACGTGGCGCGCGTCCCGCGGCGGGAAACCGGCATGACGCCCTACGAGCTGATGCTGTCGGAATCGCAGGAGCGGATGCTGCTTGTGGCGAAGAAAGGCCGCGAACGCGCGATTCAGCGCATCTTCCAGAAGTGGGGGTTGCAGTCGGTCGTGATCGGCCGGGTCACCGACGATGGTGTTCTCCGTGTCAAGGACCGCGGCCGCGTTGTCGCGGAGATCCCGGCCCGTGCGCTCACCGACGAGGCGCCGGTCTACCGCCGGCCCACGAAGCGGCCGGCGAACCTCGTCAGCCGGCAACAACTGGACCTCCATCGCGTGAGCGAGCCGCGCGACTATCACGCGACTGCCCAGCGGATGATCACCGCGCCGACACTCGCCAGCAAGGAATGGGTCTTTGCACAGTACGATCACATGGTCCAGACGAACACCGTTGTTTATCCCGGCGCGGATGCGGCGGTGCTGCGGTTGAAGGGCACCTCCCAATTGCTCGCAGCCACCATGGACGGCAACGGCACGTACTGCGCCCTCGATCCCTACGAAGGTGCGAAGCTCACCGTCGCGGAAGCCGCGCGCAACCTCGTGTGCGTCGGTGCCACCCCGCTCGCCGTGACGAACTGCTTGAACTTTGGCAATCCAGAAGATCCCGAGATCATGTGGCAGTTCCAGCAGGTGATCGCTGGGATGGCATCGGCCTGCCGCGTTTTTCATACGCCGGTAACTGGCGGCAATGTGAGTTTCTACAACGAAGGGCCACGCGGCGCCATTGATCCCACACCGGTCATTGGGATGATTGGTGTCATCGGTCGTTCAGCGTGGAGCGTTCAGCGGCAGCGATCGGCGTTTCGTCAGGCGTCTGGCGTCACGCGTCTAACGCTAGACGACGAACGCTTGACGATACGCCACTCGCCTAACGCCGAACGCCCAACGCCGAACGAACCCTGGCTGACGCCGGGGTTCAAGGACGATGAGGATTGGGTACTGCTCCTGGGCAGCGGCCAGCCGAGTCTCGGCGGGAGTGCATATCTCAAAGTCGTGCATGGGCTCAAGCGTGGCCGCCCCACACCGGTAGATCTCGAAGTCGAACACCGACTCCATCGCGTGGTCCTGGCGCTCAGCCGCCGCGGTCTCCTCACCGCCGCCCATGACTGTGCCGACGGTGGGTTGTTCCTCGCCCTCGCTGAGATGGTGTGCGCGAGTCCCCGTCGTCTCGGTGCAAGCCTGGATTGCGCACGGCTCCTCACGCGGTCCCGTCGCGGCGATGTCGTGTTGTTTGGTGAAGCGCCGTCGCGGATCGTCGTGACGTGTCGTGAAGCACACCGTCGTCGTATCGAACAACTTGCCCAACGGGCTGCCGTGCCGTGTGTGGTGCTAGGCAGCATCGGTGGGTCACGTCTGCAGTGTCGGCCATGGCTCGATATGGAAGTGACAGTACTCGATCGGTTGTGGCGCAACGCGCTTGCGATGCATGTGGAAGGCGTGGTGCACAAGTGAACCGTTCACCAGACCACCCTCGCGAACACTGCGGTTTGTTCGGGATCTTCGGGCATCCCGAGGCGACGAAGCTCACGTATCTCGGCCTCCACGCCCTGCAACATCGCGGCGAGGAATCGGCCGGCATCGTGAGTTCCGATGGCCAGCAGGTGTACTCGGCAAAGGGCATGGGCCTCGTCGGTGATGTGTTTGATGAGGAACGCCTCCAGACGTTGCCAGGGCATTTGGCGATCGGGCATGTGCGCTACTCGACGACGGGGTCGAGTCACATCCGCAACGCCCAGCCGCTCCTCGATGATGTGCCCCAGTGCTCGATCGCGGTGGCGCACAACGGCAACTTGATCAACACCACCGACCTCCGCACGCAACTGGAGGCGCGTGGTATCAAATTTCAGACGACGGTGGATAGTGAAATCATTCTCCAGTTCCTGGCGAAGTCCGCACCCCACGAACTCGAGGCGAAGCTCATCCAGTGCGTCCGCGAGTTGCAAGGGGCGTTCTCGCTGGTCATTCTGACGGAACAGGCCCTGATTGGTGTCCGCGATCCACACGGCTTTCGTCCACTCTGTCTGGGCAAGGTGGATCGCGCATGGGTGTTGGCGTCCGAGACGTGTGCCCTCGACCTCATCGGTGCGGAGTTCGTGCGTGAAGTGGAGCCGGGCGAAATCATCTGGATCACTGGCGATGGGATGCGTTCGCTCAAACCCTTCGCGCCGTCGGACATCAAACCGGCGTTTTGCATCTTTGAGCACGTCTATTTCGCGCGGCCGGACTCGATTATTTTCGGTGAACAGGTGGAAACGGTGCGCTATCGTTTGGGTAAGGAGCTCGCCAAAGAGCATCCGGCGAACGCCGATCTCGTCATGCCGGTTCCCGATTCAGGGAACTTCGCGGCGCTGGGATTCAGTCATGCCTCAGGCATTCCGTTCGCGTGGGGGATGGTGCGCAATCACTACATCGGGCGGACGTTCATCCAGCCGCATCAAGCGAAGCGCGATTTTCAGGTGCGTGTGAAACTGAATCCCTTGAAGTCCGTGCTGCAGGGGCGGCGCGTCGTCGTCGTGGATGACTCGATCATTCGCGGCACCACCTCGAAACTCCGCATTGCGACCCTCAGGCAAGCTGGCGCGCGCGAGATCCACATGCGCATCAGTTGCCCACCGACAAGGCATCCATGCTACTACGGCATTGATTTCCCGTCGAGGAAGGAGCTCATCGCCGCGAACCACTCGGTGGAGGAAATTCGCTCCTTTTTAGGGGCGGATAGCCTCGGCTACGTCTCGGTTGAAGGGTTGCTGCGCGCCGTCTCAGGGAAGAAGGAGCACTACTGCACCGCCTGCTTTAGCGGTCGGTATCCGCTCCCTGTCCCAGAAGCGAGTGATAAGTACGTACTCGAGAAGCAATGCTAACCCGCACGCGACGGCGTCCACTCAGCTATCGCGCAGCCGGTGTCCATCTCGGTACCGCCGATCGCTGGGTACAGGAATTAAAGCAGATGGTGCGCGCCACACAGCGGGCCGAGGTCATCGGATCACTGGAAGGTTTTGGAGGGCTCTTTCGCCTGCCACAGCGTCGAGGACAGCACTGGCTCCTTGTTGCATCAGCCGATGGTGCAGGCACGAAGGTAAAGCTGGCGCAACTGGCCCAGCGTCACATTGGGATCGGCGTGGATGTGGTCGCGATGAATGTGAACGACCTCCTGACATTTGGCGCTGAGCCGCTCTTCTTCTTGGATTACCTCGCGATGGGCACGTTGAATCATCGCGTGATGCGGGAGCTGGTGCAGGGCATGGTGCGTGGTTGTCGCGACAGCGGCTGCGCGCTGCTCGGTGGCGAGACCGCCGAGATGCCTGGGTGCTACGGCCCGGGCGAGTATGACGTGGCGGGTTTTGCCGTCGGCATCGTAGACCGTCGTCGGCTGGTAGATGGTCGGGCCGTCCATCGGGGTGATGTGGTGGTGGGACTCGCCTCCAGCGGGGTGCATGCGAATGGGTTTTCACTCGTGCGTCGGATTTTTTCGTCGGCGCAACTCCAGCGGGATCGCGGACTCTTGCAGCGACTGCTCACGCCGACGAGGATCTACGTGCGACCGATTCGAGCAGCACTTCACCATGTGCGGCTGAAGGCGATGGCTCACATGACTGGCGGAGGACTGGCCCGCCGCTTGCCGAGCCTCACCACACACACGGGCCGTCGCCTCCGGGTGGCGCTACGCTCGCAGAGCTGGCCGGTGCCGAGGATCTTCCAGCTCATCCAGCAACGTGGTCACATCAGCCGCGACGAGATGCACCAGACGTTCAACATGGGCATCGGCTTTGCCGTGGTCTGTGCCCCGCGAGACGCGAACATCGTGCAACGGATTGTTCGACGGTGGGGCGTGGCTTCATGGATCATTGGGGATGTGGTTAACGAAGGGAGACAGGCATGAAAGTACTGGTCGTCGGTGGTGGGGGACGGGAACACGCACTCGTGTGGAAACTAGCCCAGAGCCGTCGGGTCAAGAAACTCTACTGCGCTCCGGGCAACGGCGGCATTGCCCAGTTGGCTGAATTGGTGGATCTCTCGCCAGAAGATCCGCTCGCGTTGACCAAGTGGGCGGCAGAGCACCGGATTGATTTGACCGTCGTCGGCCCTGAGGGAGCACTCGCCCAAGGGATCGTTGATGAATTTACCCAGCGCCACCTCCCCATCGTGGGCCCGACGCGCCAGGCCGCCCAGCTCGAGACGAGCAAGGCCTTCGCCAAAGAATTTTGCCATCGCACCAAAATTGCCACGCCACGCTATGCGATTTTCGATCAACCCGAAGCGGCGAAGGCCTACATCAAAGAACAGGGCGTGCCCATCGTCGTGAAAGCGGATGGCCTCTGTGGTGGCAAAGGCGCCATCGTCGCCACGACGATGAACGAGGCCCTCGGGGCGGTCAGTCTCATCATGGAAGATCAGATCTTTGGCGCAGCGGGCCGTCGCATCGTGATTGAAGAAGCGTTAACGGGTGATGAGGTCTCGATCTTGGCGATCTGCGACGGCAAGACCGCCACGATCCTGCCCTCCGCGCAAGATCACAAGCGCCTCCTCGCGGGTGACAAAGGGCCCAATACCGGTGGCATGGGGGCCTACTCGCCGGCGCCGGTGCTGACCGAGATGATGCTGACGGCGATCACGCAGCACATCATTCAGCCGACGCTCACCGGCCTGACGCGCGAGGGCCTTCCCTATTGCGGCATCCTCTACGCGGGCCTCATGTTGACGAGCCGCGGGCCGATGGTCCTGGAGTTCAACGCGCGCTTCGGCGATCCGGAAGCGCAGACCATTCTGCCCCGCCTGAAGACGGATCTCGTGACGGTGTTAGAAGCGAGTGTCAACGGCACGCTGGAACATCTAACGCTGGAATGGGATCCGCGGCCGTGTGTGTGCGTGGTGGCAGCGTCGGGCGGGTATCCGGGCGAGTATGAACGAGGCAAACCAATCAGTGGACTCGAGGAGGCGGCCCAACTGCCGGATGTCGTGATCTTCCACGCCGGCACGAAGCGCGAAGGCCAGCGCTATTTCACGTGGGGGGGACGCGTCCTCAACGTGGTCGCCCTCGGGCCTACCGTCGAGCAGGCGGTCAAGCAAGCGTATCAGGCGATGGAGCACATCACGTTTGAGGGCATGCAGTACCGTCGAGACATTGCGTGGCGAGCGGTCCGTCGTCATGCCAGGAGTCGGACATGAGCACAAAGCCAGTCGTCAGCATCGTGATGGGGAGCGATTCGGATCTCCCCACCTTTGAAGAGACGGCCAACGTCCTGCGAGAATTTGGCGTTCCCTATGAGCTGCGGATCTTGTCGGCCCATCGCACACCAGCGACGGTGCGGCAGTATGTCCTACAGGCCCCGCAGCGTGGCGTCAAAATTTTTATTGCCGGGGCTGGTGGGGCGGCGCACCTCGGTGGCGTCGTCGCGGCCCACACAACATTACCAGTCCTCGGCGTCCCGATGGAGACGAAGGCGCTGAAAGGGATGGATTCGCTCCTCTCGACGGTGCAGATGCCGAAGGGCGTGCCCGTTGGCACGCTCGCGATCGGCAAGGCCGGCGCTGCGAATGCCGGGCTACTCGCCGTGCAGATCTTGGCACTGACGAATAGCCGTCTGCGCCAGCAGCTGCAGCGCTTCAAACGCACCCAGGCGAAGGGCGTCTTAGTGAAAGATCGGCAACTGCGAGGTCGCGAGTGTCCGTGACTGTCTCGCCACCGATATTTGCCGTCACCCCCCAGGCGATGGATATGACACGACTGGCTGAGGCCGCAGCGATGGTGCGGCGTGGCGGGTTGGTGGTGTTTCCGACGGAGACGGTGTATGGCGTGGCGGTGCACGTGCACGACGCGCAAGCGGTGGAACGGTTGTATCAACTCAAAGGTCGGCCGCAGGACAAACAACTGACAATCCATCTGTGGGAGGTACAGCAGGTGGAGTCTGTTGCGCGGGAAGTCTCTCCGTTAGCACGTCGTGTGATGGCACGTTTCTGGCCAGGACCCTTGACGTTGGTGCTGCCTGGACGTACCACCTCCACCGTCGGTTTGCGACTTCCCGATCATCCGGTGGCCAGGCAATTTTTGGCACTCTGCCAAGTGCCAGTGGCTGCACCAAGCGCGAATCGTTCAGGGGATCCTCCACCAACTGATGCGACGAGCGCCATCGCAGCGCTGGGTCACGGTGTGGATGCGGTCATTGACAGTGGCCCCACGACGTATCGTGGTCCCTCGACGGTACTGCAAATTCTTGGCGAGCAGGCCCGCGTACTGCGCGAAGGCAGCATCTCGGTGGAGACACTGCGTGCGCACGGAGTCCCGCTGTCGTGCGGCTGATCCTCTTTGTCTGCACCGGCAACAGTTGTCGCAGCGTCATGGCGAAGGCCATCTGCGAACAACTCCTGAAAACGCGCCACCTCCACGGGAGTGACCCGACGGTTCGCGAGCCGTCACGACGGATGTTTGTCCTCTCGGCCGGCGTGGCGGCCGCGGAAGGCATGTCCGCGACGTTTGAAACACGGAGTGTCCTGCGGAACAATGGGATGGATATCTCCGGCCACCGCGCGGTGCGGTTGACCGATGAGATGATTCGTCAAGCCGAGCACATCTTCGTCATGGAAACGTCGCACAAAGAAGAGATCGTCAAGCGCGTGCCGGAGGCGGAATCCAAGGTGCACTTCCTGCGCACATTCGGCCTCGACACCGCGACCACACAGGATTCCAGCGTGCTGGATCCAATCGGAAAACCGCTCGAAGTCTACGAGGTCTGCTTTACGACGATTAAGGAAGCGGTGGAACGCGTGGTGAAATATTTGGAGGCGACGTGCGAATCGCGATAGGCGCTGATCACGGCGGCTTTCATCTGAAGCAGAGGCTCTCGTCGTGGCTGCGCGCCCATGGACACGCCGTCACTGATCTGGGCACCTATTCACCTGCACCGTGCGATTATCCCAAAATTGGTGTGACCGTCGCGCAGGCTGTGGCTCAGGGTCAAGCGGAGCGCGGGGTGCTTCTCTGTAAATCCGGTGTCGGCATTGCGATGGTGGCGAACAAAGTGCCCGGCGTGCGCGCGGCCAGTTGTCACGATGTGCGGGATGCCCGACTCAGTCGAGAGCACAACGATGCGAACGTCTTGGTTCTTGGAGCAACGCGGCTCTCGACTTCGCAGGCGCGCCGGATCGTCTCGACGTGGTTGAAGACCCCGTTTGAAACCGGAGGCCGCCACGAGCGCCGCGTCCGCCAAATCACCGCCCTCGAACGCCACTTGCTTCGGAGGTCTCGCTGATGGTATCGTCAGTCACTGTTTGCGGCTGCTCGGGGGCTGTGGCCTCGCAGGACGCGTCGCCCGCCCCACCGTGGCGGGCGCGCTCCCGGTCTCGCCTCGCTCGCCCCGCCGCACCGCGGACAAGGGGAAAGCAGAGATGACCGCGGTGCGAAAAAGCATACTCGAGCAAAATCTTTCGTTAGCGAGGCACCATGGTCGCTCGGCTCCGACAGGGCCTGCTCGGCTACACCCCCTCGCGCCGCAGCGGATTGCTAGAAACAGAGGAGAACCGTGCAACATCTAAAAAGCACCGACCCTGCAGTGTACGCCGCGATTGTGGCGGAGACGGCGCGCCAGCATCAGCAGCTCGAGCTGATCGCGAGTGAAAATGCCACGAGCTTGGCCGTCCTTGAGGCGCAAGGCTCGGTGTTGACGAACAAATACGCTGAAGGCTACCCGGGGGCGCGGTGGTACGGCGGCTGTGTACACGTGGATACCGCTGAGCGTCTGGCCATCGAGCGCGCGAAAGCCCTCTTTGGCGCGGAGCATGTCAACGTCCAACCCCACTCGGGGACGCAGGCGAACATTGCGGTGTTCTGCGCGGCGCTCAAACCGGGCGACACGATCCTCGCGATGAACCTCGCCCACGGGGGCCACCTCTCACACGGCCACCCGAAAAACTTCTCGGGTAAAACGTTTACCATCGTCCCGTATGGCGTGAGTCAGATGGACGAACGGATTGACTACAACGCAGTGGAAGCGCTTGCCAGGCAGCACAAACCCAAACTGATTCTTGCGGGCTACTCCGCGTATCCGCGGGAACTCGATTTTCCACGCTTCCGTAAAATTGCCGATGCCGTCGGCGCGTACCTGTTAGTAGACATCGCGCACTTTGCGGGCTTGGTAGCTGCCGGCATTCATCCCAGCCCAATTCCGTATGCCGAGTTTGTGACGACGACGACGCATAAGACCTTGCGCGGCCCGCGTGGAGGGATGATCTTTTGCAAACAAGCGTTTGCGAAGGCGATTGACATGGAAGTGTTTCCCGGCACGCAAGGTGGGCCGCTCATGCATGTCATTGCGGCGAAGGCGGTCGCGCTGAAAGAGGCCCTCGAGCCCTCGTTTAAGGCGTATCAGCGTCGGATTGTGGCGAATGCACAGGCCCTGGCGGCGGCGCTGATGGCGCGCGGCTATCGGCTCGTCTCCGGCGGTACAGACAATCATTTGCTCCTCGTTGATCTTCGGCCCCAGCAACTCACCGGCAAAGAAGCCCAGGAAGTGCTCGAGCGCGCCCACATCACCGTCAATAAAAATGCGATTCCCTTCGACACGCAGCCGCCCGCTACAGCCGGAGGGATTCGCTTAGGGACGCCGTGTCTGACGACGCGCGGGATGGGACCAGCCGAGATGGAGCACGTCGCTGGTTTGATGGATGACGTCCTGCAGCATCGCACGGATGAGGCGGCGATTGCCCGAGTACGCACGCAGGTGCTGGAGCTCGTTGAGCGCTTTCCGCTGTACCCAGAGTTGCGTGCGGCGTTCGCACAAGTGGACCAACGATGAAGTGTCCGTACTGTGGCCACATTGAAGATAAGGTGATTGACTCGCGCGGGAGCGCGGAGGGGGAGGTCATTCGTCGGCGGCGGGAGTGCTTGAAGTGCGGCAAGCGGTTCACGACGTATGAGTCCATCGAACTGACCCCGCTCATGGTCATCAAAAAAGATGGGCGCCGGGAGCCGTTCGACCGTAAAAAAGTGCTCGCCGGGTTGCTCAAGGCCTGCGAGAAACGGCCCGTCGGCATGGAACAACTCGAATCGCTCGTGGACACGCTCGAGCGCGAGCTGCTGAAGCGCTTTGAGCGCGAGGTCTCCGCGAGCACGATCGGCGAGTGGGTGATGGAACGCCTCCATCGCCTCGACGAAGTGGCCTACGTCCGGTTCGCCTCGGTCTACCGGCAGTTCCGCGACATCAACGAATTCTTGCACGAGCTGCGCGACCTCCTCAATCAGAAAGGCCAGTCGCTGAATCACCAGAGCCCAGCACCCACGCCCATGCGTGGAGTCAAACCCCCCGCTGTTGGGAAGCGTCCAACACAGCAGGGGGTCTGACCCTCGCCGGGTTACTCCGAGACAGACGACTGAATGTCAGCTTGCTGCAGGAGGTCGGTCAGATACGCCTGCCACTGCGCCTCCACCGCATCCGCTGCGACGTCCGTGAGGACCTGCGTGCGCAGGCGCGTGATGAGCAGCCACTCGCGGGTCTCCTCCTCGAACTGCCGAGGAGACAGGTGCTGGAAGGCCAGGTACTGTTGATAGCGATCGAAATCGAATTGCCCCTCGCGTTGGAAAAACGGCATCTGCTGAATCGTTTCCACCACCTCGGTATCCGGAATAGTCAACCGCTGGCGGCGGACTTCCTCAAGCAGGAGCAGCCGCAGCCACGTGTGGCCTTCGATGAGCTCAGGGCTCAGCTCCGCTTCTGGCGTGCGCTGACGGATGTGGCGCACGACACGCAACTCCTGTTCTTGAAATGCACGCAGCGACACGTTCCGGCCAAAGATGCGCCCGGCGATGGCCGCCCGACCACGGGCCAGGGTCCCGCTCACGCCCCACAAGATGAAGAGCGCAGAGAGCCCACCGAAGATGAGGAATTGGAGGGTCTTACGTTTCCTGATGAACCGCAGCATGCTGGCATCTTACCAGACGCAACCGCCCTCCGCAAGGCAGTGACCGATCTGCTTGGGGGGCCTCAAGTAAGCCATCGTGGATTCGACTTCGCTCACTACGATCCTGAGTAAGCGAGGCGCGTCGAAGGATCGTTGACAGCACCGCCATCTCTCGCTATACTACTCCAGCTGTACGCGGTAGTTTCTTCCCTGGGTCGCCAGCCAGCCACCCAGCTCCGTGAGCGTCAACAACGCGTCTCCCAGCATCACAAGGTCACAAGCCCGTCAGCAAGTTTTCGCAGGAGCAATACTGTGCGACGACAACCCAAGTCATCAGCGCGACAACTCAGGGTCGGCTTACCCAAGGGGAGCCTCCAGGAAGCGACGGTGCGACTGCTCAACCGCGCCGGATTCCGCACCCATGTCAGTGAGCGCTCCTACTTCCCGACGATTGATGATCCGGAGCTCGCCGCGGTCCTCATCCGCGCGCAGGAAATGTCGCGTTACGTCGAGGACGGTGCCTTGGACTGCGGGATTACCGGCGAGGACTGGATTCGCGAGAACCACTCGCGCGTCCACCACGTGACCGCCTTGACCTACGCGAAGCGCTCCAACCGCGCGGTGCGGTGGGTGTTAGCCGTGCCCACGGCCTCGGCGATTCGACGGCCGCACGATTTGGCGGGCAAGCGCATCGCCACCGAACTCGTCAACGTCACCAAGGACTACTGCCGCCAGCACCGCATTGACGCGAGTGTAGAGTTCTCGTGGGGGGCGACAGAAGTGAAAGTCAGCAGCGGGCTGGTGGATGCCATCGTCGAGCTCACCGAGACGGGCGAGACGCTGCGCACCAATGGGCTGCGGATCGTGGATACCATCTGCGAGTCCACCACCCAACTCATCGCGAATCGTACCGCCTGGAAGAACTCCTGGAAACGCCGCAAGATGGAAAGTCTCGCGACACTGTTGACCGGCGCGGTGGCGGCGGAGGGCAAAGTGGGCCTCAAGCTCAACGTCGCGGAGCGCCACTTGCCGCAGGTGCTGCGGCTGTTGCCGGCGCTGCGCAAACCCACGGTGGCCCACTTAACCGAACGGGGCTGGCTGGCGCTGGAGGTCGTCATTGATGAGGTACAGGCCCGCGCCCTGATCCCTGAGCTCAAACGAGCAGGCGCGCAGGGACTGATTGAGTATCCGCTGAACAAAGTCATTCCCTAGTGGCAAGCGATGGTGAGCGTGGCGTGATGACCTGGATGTTGGTGGTGCTGGTCGTGGGGAGTCAGCTCGAGGGCTGTCAGGCGCCGCTGAAACACTACACCTCGACGTGGCTGCAGCGCTCGCAGACGACGCAGCGGCAGCAGGCCTACGCGCACTACGCGAAAGCGCTCCTCGCTGAGCAGCGCGGCGAGACCGAGGAGGCGATCGCGCAGTTTCAGCGGGCCCTCCAGCTCGATGCGCAGTCACCGGCGCTCCACATGCGCCTGGCCTCGCTCTACCTGCGAGACAACCAGCCCACGCCAGCACTCGAGCAACTGGAGCTGGCGTTGACCCTGGATCCCCAGCACATCCCGTCGCGCACGTTGCTGGCGTTGCTCCACACCTCACAGGGCCAGCTCCCGCAAGCGATCGCGCAGTATGAGGCGATCCTCGCCGGGGCACCCGAGGCAGAGGTCGCGCTGAACGCCTTAGCCGATCTCTACGTGTTGAGCGGCCGGCTGGAGGACGCGAGCCAGATCTACCAGCGGCTCATCGTCCTTGAGCCCGACTCCGCGATCCACCATTTTAACGCGGGGATTTTGGCGAGTCGGCTGGAGCGGTTTGCCGAGGCGATTCAGCATCTCCAGCAGGTGGTGGCCCTCACCCCGAACTCCGTCGAGGCACACCTAGCGCTGGGCCTCATCTACGAGTTGCAGGGGGAGCTCTCGCCGGCGCTGGAACAGTTTCAGGCCGCCGCCGATCTCGATCCGTTGAATCCGAAAGTCTATCACCAACTCGGGCGCATCTACGCGGAGCAGGAGCGAATCAACGATGCCGTACGGCAGTACCGCTTGATCTTGGAGCTCGATCCCGCCGATGCCAACGCCGTCTTGGCCTTGGCGCGCCTGTACTTGAAAAGCGACAGTTTGGACGAGGCCGATCGTCTGCTGCGGGCCGCGCTCCCACGCCTCGGCGAGCAAGTGGAGATCTGGATTGCGTTAGGGCTCGTCGCCCAGGAGCGCGGGCAACGCGAGGAGGCGGTGGCGATTTTCCGTCAGGCCGTGGAGCGCCATCCCGAGAACGCCCACGCGCATTTCTATTTGGGCGCGATGCTCGATCAGGCCGGCCAGCGGCCCGCGGCGCGCACGGTCCTGCGCAAGACGATCGCACTCGATCCGAAACACGCCGATGCCTTGAACTACCTCGGCTACATGAATGCGGAGGAGGGGGTCGAGCTGGAGGAGGCCGTGACCTTGATCCAGCGGGCTCTCGAGATTGACCCCCAGAATGGCGCCTACGTGGACAGTTTGGGCTGGGCCTATTTTCGCCTGGGGCGTGTGCCAGAAGCCATCGTGGAACTCAAGCGCGCCGCAACCCTCATTGAAGATCCTGTGGTCTTCGATCATCTCGGCGAGGTCTACGCGGCCGGCGGGCGCATTGAGGAGGCGCAGCAGGCCTGGGAGCGGTCGTTACGACTCAACGCGGAGCAACCGAAGGTCCGTCAGAAACTGGACGCCTTACTACGTGTCCCCACGACCGCCACGCCCTGAGTTGACGGCCAAGTGCCGCCAACTGCGCATGGATATCCTGCGGATGATCGCGCACGCGGGTTCCGGCCATCCGGGCGGCTCCCTCTCGATGGTCGAGCTGCTCGTGGGATTGTACTACGACAAGTTGCGCCACGATCCGCAACGTCCGGAGTGGCCCGAGCGCGACCTGTTTCTCCTCTCGAAGGGTCACGGCTGTCCGGCGCTCTACGCCGTGCTGGCCGATCGCGGCTACTTTCCGAAGACGGAACTGCAGACGCTGCGACGGTATCCGACGCGGTTGCAAGGCCACCCCGAGCGCTGGTCACCACCAGGGGTGGAGATCGCCGCTGGCTCGTTGGGTCTTGGTCTCTCGATGGCCAATGGGTTTGCGTGGGCCGCGAAAGCGGATGGGCTGCGTCGTCGCATCTACTGCGTGATGGGCGATGGTGAGATGCAAGAGGGCCAAGTCTGGGAGGCGGCGATGACAGCCGCGCATCACCACTTGGATAACGTCTGCGGGATCGTGGATGCGAATGGCGTCCAGCAGAATGCGCCGGTCGCGCAGGTCAAAAACATCGAGCCGCTCGCGCAGAAGTGGACCGCGTGTGGGTGGCACGCGCTGGAAATCAACGGTCACGACATCACCCAGGTGCTCGAGGCCTATGATGCGGCGGAGCGGACGACGGGGCAACCCACCGTCGTCATCGCGCGCACGGTGAAGGGCAAAGGGGTCTCGTTCATGGAAGGTCAACCTGGCTGGCACGGCGTCGCACCCACGACGGAGCAGTTGGCGAAAGCCCTCGCGGAGCTCAATCATGCCTGACCTCAAACCGATCCGCGATGGATTCGGGGAAGGACTACTCGAACTAGGCGCCTCGAATCCACGGGTGGTCGCACTCTCCGGCGATCTCGAGGATTCGACGCGCGCGATCTGGTTTAAACAAAAATATCCTAACCGCTTCATCTCCGTCGGCATTGCCGAACAGGACATGGTCGCGATGGCGGCGGGCCTCGCACTGGCAGGGAAAATTCCCTTCGCCTGTTCGTTCAGCACCTTCTTGACGGGCAAGGCGTGGGAGCAGATTCGGCTCGCCGTCTGTTACCAGCAAGCCAACGTGAAACTCATCGGCTCGCATGGGGGGCTTTCCGTCGGGGCAGACGGGGCCACTGCCGAATCGTTAGAAGAGTTCACCACGCTGCGGGCGCTGCCGCACCTCACGGTGCTCGCGCCGTGCGATGCCATCGAAGCCAAAAAAGCCACACTCGCCGCAGCAGCCCATGTGGGTCCGGTCTTCCTTCGCTTGGGACGCAACCCCATGCCACTACTCACCCAAGCCGATACCCCCTTTACGATTGGGAGAGCCCATGTCCTGCACGATGGCGAGGACGTCGCGCTGATCGCGACAGGCATCATGGTGAATTACGCCTTGCAGGCGGCTGAGCTGTTGCAGGCGCAACACGTCAGTGCTCGTGTCATCAACTGCCCCACGGTCAAGCCGCTCGATCGCGCCACGATCCTCGCCGCGGCGCGCGAGACAGGGGCACTCGTCACCGCCGAAGAACACACCGTGCTCGGCGGGCTCGGAGGAGCGGTGGCCGAACTCGTCGTCCAGGAGCATCCCGTGCCGATGCGACTGGTCGGTATCCAAGATCGCTTCGGCACATCCGGTAGTCCCGACGAACTCCTCCGCGCGTTTGGATTGACGCCGGAGGCGATCACAGCGGCCGCCCTCGATGTGGTGAAGCACAAAACGCATGCCAGACCTCAACCCACTCTCCGTCGCTAAAACCACGGTGGCGCCGCCACAGGTCTTGTCCGTCCTGCGCGTGGCATCGCCTGCCAAAGTGAACTTGTACCTCGCGGTGGCAGGAGAGCGCGCGGACGGGTTTCACGAGCTGGTCACGGTGTTTGAGCGGTTGGCGTTGGCGGATGAGCTGATCTTGGAGCCGTGCGAGACAGGCGTCCACGTGCAGTGCGATGCGCCACAGGTACCGACCGACGAGCGCAATCTCATCGTGCAAGCCGCGCAACTCCTCCAGCAGCACTGTGGGATCAGCCGTGGCGTGGCCATCACGCTGCACAAGCGCATTCCCGTGGCTGCCGGTTTAGGCGGTGGCTCCAGCAATGCAGCGACGGCGTTGCGCGCGCTGAATGCGTGGTGGGAGCTGGGCCTCTCAGCAGCAGACCTCCTCTCGTTGGGACGAGAGCTCGGCGCGGATATCCCTTTTTTCTTGCAGGACAGCTCGTTTGGGCTCGGCGTGGGCCGTGGCGATGTGGTGATCCCGCTCCCGACGGCAGCGGATTTCGTCTTGTGGCACGTGTTAGTCACGCCACCCGTCGCCCTCTCGACCGCTGACGTATATGCCACGTGGGATACACTCGGCTCGGCTGCCGGGAGAGCGAATCTGTTGCGACTCACGCAACTCATCGAGGGGTTGGTCATCGGCACCGTGCCGCTAGTGGGGCAGATGCTGTGGAACCAGTTGACGCCGGCGGCGATACGACTCGCCCCAGAAGTTCAGGAGGCCGAAGAATTCCTGCGGCGTGCCGGCGCTGAGGCCGTGGTCATGTCCGGTAGCGGCCCCACGGTCATGGCACTCCTGCGCGATGAAGCGACGGCTCAGGTCCTGGCGACGACGATAACCCAGCGATGTCCGACGTGGCAGGTCCACATCACACGAACACACACAGCTCGTTGGGGAGTTGTGTAATGGTAGCACACGGGCCTTTGGAGCCCGGCGTTCAGGTTCGAATCCTGACTCCCCAGTACTTCGACTCGGCCGCTTCGCGGCCTCGCTCAGTATCCCGAGACGCTCGCTCGATGGTGGCCGAGGCGAAGTATCCTGAGCGAGCGCAGCGAGTCGAAGGGGACACGCAACTGCATGGAGATGCATCGAACGATGCTACACACATGGAGCACATTGTTTACATTCTTGAATGTGCGAATGGCGAATTCTACGTTGGTGTCACCAACAATCTCCAGCGACGATGGACATATCATGAACAAGGTGATGGCGGTTGGTATACGTACACAAATCGCCCAGCGAAACTAGTCTACACGGAGTCGTATCCTGCACGCCTCGCAGCAGAGCGACGAGAGCAACAACTGAAGGGCTGGTCCCATGCCAAAAAACAAGCGCTCATTCAAGGCGACATCAAGATGTTGAAAGCATACAGCATGAGTCAAGGCGCTAAGTCATCATGCCGTCGGTAGCAACGATTATCTTAGCCGCGGGGGAAGGGACGCGGATGCGCTCTGGCGTCCCGAAGGTGCTGCATGAGCTCTGCGGGCGGCCGATGCTCGACTACGTCGTAGAGTTCGTGACGACACTGCGCTGCCGGCCCGTCGTCGCGGTCATCGGCGCTGGGGCACGTGACGTCCGTGCGCGCCTCCCACGAGGGTGGCGGACGGTGCAACAGATGGTGCGGCGGGGCACGGGCCATGCGGTGCGCCTCGCCCTGCAGCACCTGACACCACGCGTTCCATCGGTGCTCATCGTGTATGGCGATCAGCCGCTGGTCACCACCGCAACGGTCCAACGGCTCCTTGAGACGCATCGCACATCCGGAGCGCGCTGCACAATTCTCACCGCCGTGGTCGCTGATCCGCAGCACTATGGACGCATCGTACGGGACGGCGATCGGCTCCTCAAGATCGTCGAGGAGACCGATGCGACGCCAACGGAACGTGCGCTCCAGGAAGTCAACATTGGTGTGGCGGTGTTTCAGCGCGAGGCGTTGCTGACGGCCTTGCGCCATGTGACCCCGACGAATCGTCAACATGAGTATTACTTGACCGATGCCATCACCTGGCTCGCTGAGGACACGGCGGGAACGGTGTACGCCTATCGCACCGATGATGCCACCGAAGCGCTGGGCGTGAACTCTCGCGCGGATCTCGCTGCGGCGGCGCGCGTGCTCCGACGACGGATCGCCCTGCACTGGATGGAGCGCGGTGTCACCATTGTGGATCCAGAGACCACGTACCTGGCAGCGAATGTGTCCATCGGCGAGGACACCACGATTTTTCCCTGCACGGTCATCGAGCGCGAGGTGCGGATTGGGCGGCGGTGTACCATCGGGCCGTTTGCACGTGTGCGGAGCGGCTCACGCCTGGCGGATGGTGTGCGGCTCGGGAATTTCACCGAGACGGTACGGAGTCGTCTGGGCGCACGGACGCGGATGCAACATTTTAGTTATATCGGTGATGCGACCGTTGGTGCCGATGTGAACGTGGGCGCCGGCACCATCACCGCGAATTACGATGGGCTGGCGAAACACCCGACGCGGATTGGTACGCGCGCGTTCGTGGGAAGTGGCACGGTGGTTGTGGCTCCTGCCTCGATTGGTGAGCGCGCGGTGACAGGGGCTGGCTGTGTCATCACGCGAGGCACGCGGGTCCGTCGTGGGACGACGGTCGTGGGGGTCCCTGCACGCGAACTCCGCTCCTCAGCAGCACCACGGAAACGACGGAGGTAACATCGTGACGCCTGTGACGAATGGCGAACTGGCGGTCTTCAGTGGCAACGCCAACCCCGCGTTGGCTCGCAAAATCTGTCGGGCCCTCGAGGTCCCCGTGGGCAGTGTCTTGGTGGGACGGTTTAGCGAAGGCGAGATTCGGGTCAAGATCAATGAAAACGTGCGCGGCAAAGACGTGTTCCTCGTCCAACCCACCTGTCCACCGCCCAACGAGACGCTGATGGAACTGCTGATTCTGCTGGATGCGTTCCGACGGGCGTCGGCGCGACGTATCACGGCGGTCATCCCCTACTATGGCTACGCGCGTCAGGATCGCAAGGATCAGCCGCGCGTCCCCATCACCGCCAAACTCGTCGCCAATCTCATCACGACGGCGGGTGCCGACCGCGTCCTGACGATGGACTTGCACGCCGGCCAGATCCAAGGTTTCTTCGATTTGCCGCTCGATCACCTCTATGCCATCAACGTGTTCGTGGACTACGTGCACAAACACCCCAAGCAATTCGTCAACCTCGTCGTGGTAAGCCCTGACGTCGGGGGCCTGAAAATGGCGCGGGCCTACGCGAAACGGTTGGGTGCTCCGCTGGCCATCGTGGACAAACGGCGCGTCAGTCCCGAAGCCGCGGAAGTCATGAACATCCTCGGCGAGGCCAAAGGGAAAACCGCCCTCATCGTAGACGACCTCATTGCGACGGGGAGTTCCGTCGTGGAAGCCGCGCACGCGCTGCGCAAGGCGGGTGCGACAACGGTGATGGCCGCCATCACCCATGCGGTGCTCTCGGGGCCGGCGATTCGCAACGTGGACCGCTCGCCCTTGAAACAACTCATCGTGACCGACACCATTCCCTTGCGCAACCACCAGCGGCATCCTAAAATCAAGGTGTTGAGTGTCGCCCCCGTGTTGGCGGAGGCGATCCGACGCATCCATCACGAAGAGTCGGTGAGCTCGCTCTTCGAAGAGTCCTTCATGGCCGAGCCACCGCCGCGCAGGATCGCGCACCGTCCGTCACGTGAATAGGAGGTAGCCTGTTATGGAACGCCTGTTGTTGGAAGCACAGCCACGGACAACGGTTGGTACACCGACGGCGAGGCGGGCTCGGCGGGCCGGCCAGATTCCCGCCGTCGTGTACGGTCAACGCCACCAGCCGGTGAGCTTGCTGGTCAACCAGCGAGAGTTCCTCCGTGCGGTCCGCACCACCGCAGGCGAGAACGTCTTGATCAAGCTGAAGGTCGCTGGCGAATCGGCCAGTGGTGAGCGTACCGTCCTTGTCAAAGCGATTCAACACGATCCGGTCAGCGGCGCAATCCTGCACGTCGATTTCCATCAGGTGTCCCTGACGGAGCGGATCGCCGTCCACGTCCCGCTCGTCACGCAAGGCGAACCGGTGGGTGTCAAACAAGACGGTGGTATCCTCGAGCACTTCCTACGGGACATCGAAGTGGAGTGTTTGCCGACCGACATTCCGTCCCATCTGATGTTGGATGTGAGCGCCCTCAAAATTGGGGATGCCCTCCATGTGAAAGATATCACCCCGCCATCGCGGAAGATCCACATCCTGACCGATGCAGCGGCCGTGGTCGTGTCGGTCCTGCCACCGCACATCGAGAAAGCCCCAGAAGTGGTGGAAGCCGCACCGACAGAACCCGAGCTCATTCGCAAGGAGAAGAAAGCAGAAGAGGCGGCGGCAGCCCCCGCCGGTGAGGCCAAGGCAGAAGCGAAACCTGAAAAACCCGAGGCCAAGAAGGACAAAGAGAAGGAAGGCAAGTAATCGGGTGAAATTGATTGTTGGCTTGGGCAATTGGGGTCCGCGCTATGCGAAGACGCGGCACAATGTGGGGTTTCTGGTGGTGGATCGCTGGGCCGCACGCCACGAGCAGCGGATTACCACCCCGTGGGGCCAGGCCCGACGGCCGCTCGGGATGGTGTGCGATTTTGCATGGCTGTCCGGCGGCCAGGAGGAGCAGGTCATCCTGCTGAAGCCTGCGACGATGGTCAACGAATCCGGACGCGCTGTCCACGGCGCCCTGACGACGTGGCCTGTCGAGACAGCCGAGTGCCTGGTCGTCTCTGATGACTTGAATCTCCCGCTAGGAACGTTGCGGCTCCGCGGCCAGGGGAGTGCAGGCGGTCATCATGGTCTCGAGTCCATCATTCGCACGGTGGGTTCCTCGGCGTTCCCCCGCCTGCGGCTGGGGATTGGGGTGCTGCCCCCACGCACGGATGCCACCGCCTATGTGCTGACGCCGTTTGCGCGGACAGAGTGGCCGACGATCAGCACCGCCATCGAGCGCGCCACCGACGTCCTGGAGACGTGGGTTCGCGAGGGGCTTACCGTCGCGATGAATCAGTGTAATCGTCGGAGCATCTCAACAGGAGCATAGCAGAACATGGTACAGACCTATGAAGTCGTCCTCATCGTGCGCGCTGACGGGACGGACGACCAGATCAAGCAATATCTCACACAGGCCGAGGGGATCCTCATGAAAGAGGGGGGCAAGATCCTCACCCGAGAAGCGTGGGGCCGTCGGCGGTTGGCCTATCCGATCAAGAAACAGCGCGAGGGGGCCTATCAGCTCTTCCACGTCGAGGCCGAGGCAGCCGTCGTGGAGCGGTGGCGCCAGGCCTATCGCTTGGATGACACCGTCCTGCGCACACTCATCCTCCGCCTCAATCACGCTGGCGGGCAACCGAGCACCACACCGGCGGGCGCCCCCACCGCACACGAAGGACCACGGCTCACAGGGGGTGGCACATGGCGAGCTTAAATCGGGTGTTTCTGATGGGCAACCTCACACGCGATCCCGAACTGCGCTACATCCCGAGTGGGACCGCCGTCGCGACGTTTGGGCTCGCCGTCAACACGGTGTACACCACCCCCACGGGCGAACGCAAAGAGGATGTCTGTTTTGTCCGCATCGTCGTGTGGGGCAAGCAGGCCGAGCAGTGTACCCAATACTTAAGCAAGGGCCGGCCGGTCTTCGTGGAAGGGCGCCTCATCTATCGCAGTTGGGAAAAGGACGGCCAGACACGGACCACGTTGGAAGTGCGGGCGGATCGCGTGCAGTTCTTGGGTCGGCCGAAAGAGACCAGCGACGCGGTGAAAGAGATCAGCGATGCGGTGGAAGACAGCAGCCGCCCTGAGCCAGCCAGTGCCGAGGAACCCGCTGGGAAGCTGGCGACTCCCCCGGCGACAGGCGACGATGAACCGCCCTTCTAACGCACATCGAGGACCTCTGTGAGAAAACCACTACGCACTGAATCCAAAGCCAAGCGGCTCGAGCGGGAGGAACGGAAGGGTCGCGGGTTTCTGCGGAAGAAACAGTGTAAGTTGTGTTTGGATCACGTCACGCAGCTCGACTACAAGGAACCGGGCCGGCTGCAGAAGTTCTTGACCGAACGCGGCAAAATCGTTCCCGCCCGGATCTCGGGCACGTGTGCCCCGCATCAGCGGATGCTGGCGCAGGCGGTCAAGCGGGCGCGGTGGCTTGCGTTGATTCCGTACATCGCCGAGTAGACCATGGAGATCATCTTACGACAGGATGTCGAGCGAGTCGGCAAGGCCGGACAGACGCTCAAGGTCCGCGACGGCTTCGCGCGCAATTTTCTCTTGCCGCGTGGCCTGGCGTGGCCCGCGACCCCGCAGCGCCTGCGACAGGTCGTCGCGGAGCAACGGGTCGTGGAGGCACAACGCACGCAAGAGCGCGCGCACCTAGAGGCCCTGAAAGCGACGCTGGCCCAGCGGTCGGTGACGATTCGCATGGCCGCAGGCCCCGATGACAAACTGTTCGGCTCGGTCACCACGACGCACATTGCCGAGGCGTTACAACACGACGGCCTGCCCATTGACAAGCGCAAGATCGAACTGGCCCAACCGATCACGGCCTTAGGCGTCTATCACGTCCCCGTCCGGTTGGCGGCGGACGTCACGGCCACCATCAAAGCGTGGGTGGTGAAAGCCTAACCCACAACACAGCCATGGAAGAAATCCAAGACCTCTCACTGGAACGTCTCCCGCCGCAGAACATCGAAGCCGAAATGGCGGTGTTGGGCGCCTTGTTCTTGGGGGAGGAGGCCATCGCCCAGGTCCTCGAGATGGTGGACGATGACGCCTTCTACAAGGAAGCGCACCAGCAGATCTTTCGCGCTATCATGCACCTCTACGATCAGCGCCAACCCGTGGACTTGCTGACCGTGACCGAAGAACTCAAGCGACGGGATCTCCTGGATGCCGTGGGTGGGGCCAGTTACCTCGCCCTGCTGGCGTCGAGCGTGCCGACGACGGCGCACGTCGCCCACTACGCGCGGATTGTCAAGGATAAATCGCTCCTCCGCCAGCTCATTCGCACGGCCACACGCATCGTCACCGACAGCTACAACGGCCAGGCCGAGCCGCAGACCCTCCTCGATCGCGCAGAACATGCCATGTTTGAGATCGCCGAGCGGAAAGTCACGCGCGAAGTCGTACCGATGAAGGACGTCATCAAGGGCTCGATTGAGACGATTGATCGCCTGTACCAACGCAAAGGTGCCACGACAGGATTGTCCACGGGGTTCGACGACCTCGATCAGATGACCGCCGGCCTGCACGCCTCCGATCTCATCATCGTCGCAGGGCGCCCCTCGATGGGGAAGAGCGCGTTTGCCCTAGGACTCGTCGAGCATCTGGCGGTGCAGCAGCGCGTGCCGATCGCGATTTTTAGTCTGGAGATGTCGAGCGACCACCTGGTCCAGCGGATGCTCTGCTCGCACGCGCGGATCAATGCCCACAACGTGCGGCGGGGGATCCTCAGCCAAAGCGATTGGCCAAAACTCACGAACGCTGCGGGCAAACTCTCCGAAGCCCCGATCTTCATTGATGACAGTCCGAGCCTCCCGATTTTTGAACTGCGTGCCAAGGCCCGCCGACTCACCGCGCGCCATCAGATTCGTCTCCTCGTCGTTGATTACCTCCAGCTCATGGAGGAGCGGTCATTGTCATTCGCGGATAACCGGCAGCAGGAGATCGCCCTCATCTCCCGCAACTTGAAGGCCCTCGCGCGCGAACTCGACGTGGCGGTCCTCGCCATCAGTCAGCTCTCCCGCGCGCCTGAGCGCCGCGAGACCTTCCGGCCGCGCCTGTCGGATCTGCGCGAATCCGGTGCCATCGAGCAAGACGCCGACCTCGTGCTCCTGCTCTTCCGGGAAGAATACTACACACCCACCGACGAGAACAAGGGCCAGGCGGAAATCATCATCGCCAAGCAGCGCCACGGGCCGGTGGGGGCGGTGAAGCTGACCTTCCTGAAAGAGTTTGTCCGCTTTGAAAACTTGGCGGCGCGAACAGCCTAACCCGCGTGCCGCGCCTTCCGCGATCCAGTACCACCATCCGCGTGTCCAAGCGTTCCCCGCGTGAAAGAATTGACAGTCCCGCAGGAATGTGGTAGCATCATCCGATGCCTCGAGGCGGACTAGTAGCCCTTGTAACTGCTTGTCTCATCGTCGGCTACGTGAGTTCGCCTGCTCTTTCTCAGGATGAGGGACGCCCCATCGTACGTCGGGTGCGTCTCGAGGGGACCCGTGCCATCTCGACCACCGCACTCTTGGGCAAGATCCAGACCCAAGAGGAACGGCCCTTCTCGCCTATCATCGCCAACGAAGATGTCAAGCGCCTCTATCAGACCGGGTTCTTTGAGGACGTGCAGGTGCGCGTGCTCGAAGTCATCGGGGGGGTGGAGGTCGTGTTTACCGTCAGCGAGAAGGCGCTCTACCACCGTGTCGAGTGGGAAGGGGTACGCGTCCTCAAGCCCAAGAAACTGCAAGAGCTCATTCCGCTGAAAACTGGCGAGTTCTTGGACGAGCGCAAGCTCACGCAAGGACTGCAGGCCATTCGTGAGGAGTATGAGCGCCGCGGCTATCCCAACGTGATGGCCGAGTACACCATCCGCACCGATCCCGCGACCGGCGAGGCGGTCGTCTACCTCCTCGTGGATGAAGGCCAACGGGTGAAGATCCGACGGATCGAGGTGGCCAACAACCAGGCATTCCCCGATCGGCGCGTCCGCAAGGTCATGCAGACGAAACGGTGGCACTGGTTCCGGTCGGGGAAATATCAACGCACCGTCCTGGCCGAAGATGTGGAACGGGTGGCTGCGTTCTACCGCGGCCAGGGCTATCAAGATGCGGCGGTGAGCGCCACGACCGACCTCGACACGAGTGGTCGTCGCATGGCCATCACCATGACGGTGGAGGAAGGGCCGCTCTACCGCGTCGAGCAGGTGCAGCTCGTGGGGAACGTGCTCTTCCCTGAGCAGGAGATCCGCAAAGCGCTCACGATGGGCACCGGCGCGCCGTACAGTCTCGAAGGGCTCCAGACGGATACGCGCGCCCTCCAGGGTTTCTACTTCGACCGCGGGTACATCTTTGCTGACGTGACCCCAGAACCCGCCGTTGATCCGCAGACGCATCAAGTCGTACTGGCCTACCGCATCACCGAGAACGAGCTGGGGTACATCGAGCGGGTGGATATCCGCGGTAACCTGCGCACCAAGGACGTCGTCATCCGACGAGAACTGCGCGTGCGGCCCGGTGAACCCCTGCTGGGCACGAAGCTCAAACGTTCCCGCGAGCGGCTGATGAACCTCGGGTTCTTCGAGGAAGTGGATTTCGCCACCGAAGAGGGCTCCACACCCGCCCAGAAGGATCTGGTCGTCAACGTCAAGGAACAGAAGACCGGCCAGTTCAGTTTTGGTGGCGGCTTTAGTTCTGTGGATCGGCTGCTCGGTTTTGTGGAGGTGGAGCAGCGCAACTTCGACTGGCGCAACTGGCCGGCCCTCACTGGCGCGGGGCAAGATGTGCGGGCACGCGCGGAACTGGGCACCGTGCGGCGCAACTACGAGCTCTCGTTTACAGAGCCGTGGTGGTTGGGCCACCCGCTCTCGTTTGGGTTCGATGTGTACCACCGCTCCCTGTCGCGGAATCGCTCGCTGGGATTGGGCTACGATGAGGAGCACCGCGGGGGCGACGTGCGTCTCGGCCACGAGTTTACCGACTACATCCGTGGCGATGCGCTCTATCGGCTGGAGCGCGTCAAGATTTCTGACATCCCCACCGAGGCCTCGGCTGATCTGCGGGCGGAGGCAGGAACGAAGACGATTAGCCTAGTGGGTGGCGTGTTGACATTCGATAACCGTGACAACCGGTTCGAGCCGACGCGGGGTTTCACGCTCTCGGCGGCCGGCGACGTCGCGGGGGGCTTCCTCGGTGCGGACCGCGATTTCTATCGCATGATCGCCGCCAGCAGCGTGTATCTGCCGCACGCGAAACACTTCGTCCTGGAATTGCGGGCACGGACCGGCGTCGTGGAGGCCTACGGTGATTCGGGGGAGGTGCCGATCTTTGAACGGTTCTTCGGCGGGGGGGCCAATACCATCCGCGGCTTTCGCGAACGTCGCGTCGGTCCCCTCGATTCCGCCTCGAACGATCCGATCGGCGGCGAGACGATGCTGATGGCGAACGCGGATTGGGTCTTCCCCATCGTCCAACAGCTCAAAGGGGCGGTGTTTGTCGATGTCGGGAACGTGTGGCGTCGTGTCAGCGATTACGCCGAGGAGTTTGAGGCAGGGACCGGTGTGGGCGTGCGCCTGAAGACACCCTTGGGGCCGGTCCGCTTGGATCTCGGGTATCCGTTGACGCAGGTCAAGGATGAGGAGAAGAAGCTCCGGTTTCACTTCAACATCAGTCGAGGATTTTAACCGATGCGCACAATGACAGGATCGCGCCGTATGAGGTTATGGAGTCTCGCCCTGCTCGTGGCGAGTGGGATGAGCGGGACCGCAGTGGCGGAGGAGTACTCAGTTGCCTATCTCAACGTCGAGAAAACCTTCGACTCCTACCAGCGGACGATTGAGTTTGACAAGGATCTTGCGGCCACAGGCTCTAAGAAGGAACAAGAGCACCAGCGGATGGTGGGGGAACTGAAAAAGCTCCGCGAGGGTTTGGAGCTCTTGAGTGACGATGCGAAAACCACACGGCAGCGGGAGCTTGAGGAGAAAGTGCAGAAGCTCCAAGAATTCGAGCGCGCGACCGACACTGA
>Ga0209399_10000324_pt1 | contig 29823 bp, 33 predicted proteins | sample OV2TP3_FD_184130 | JGI IMG/M metagenome (GOLD analysis project Ga0209399, IMG submission 184130) | Hot spring microbial communities from Beatty, Nevada to study Microbial Dark Matter (Phase II) - OV2 TP3 (SPAdes) (version 3) | ecosystem: Environmental > Aquatic > Thermal springs > Hot (42-90C) ... | reverse complement strand
CGCACGCTGGAGCGGGCGTTGCGACAGGCCCAGGGCAACCGCATCAAGGCCGCCCAACTGGTGGGGGTCTCGCGCGCCAGCTTCTACCGCAAACTCAAAGAGCATGGTCTCGACATGGTCATGAGCCGGCGCGAGCTGTGGAATGCCGTGTACGTGTAAGGGATTAAATAAACATCTACAACAACGAGAGGCTGTGCAAAGCCGCAGAGATCAACGGGTGCGTTCGGCGAGTTTCCGCACCACCTCATCGAGGACGTTCTCTGCCCGCCGCCGTACCTCTTCAGGGGTCAGGTTCTGAACTGGATGAGGCACGCTGATCACCTGGAACATTGGCATGCCGAGCGCCTGGGCCTGGGCCCTGGCCGCGTTAAGAAACACCTCCGTCGCCAAGACGGCCGTGGGAATATTTCGCTCTTCGAATGCGATCCCGTCGTGCACACTGCCCGACGTACATGACCCTCAGTCGGCGAGGGCCTCGATGATGACATCGCACCGGCTGGCCATCTCCTCGCGCAGATCGTCTGGAGCAGGTCGTGTATAGGTCGGCTTTCGCCGATGGATCACCTCCGATACCTGAAACCGCTGCGTCAGCAGTTCCTCCAGACGCTTCAGAAAGATATCCCCTTTCGGCTTGCTGATATCCAGGAACCCGACGACCTTCCCATGCAGATCGAGCACAGGGCCAGCCAATTTCTTCTCGACTGGCGAGGCCTCATCGGTTGGGTCGAGCACTTCGTATCGCTCCCGCAATCCTGCGGCCATACGATCCTCCTTTCACCCGGAGATCAATTTGATGCCCCTACCCTCAGTCATCCACCCTTATAGCCCAGGACACCGGCGATTGTCAACCTGCCACGCACACCTGTGAGCTGCCCTCGGCAGAGCCGCCGGCGTGGCTAAAGGAAGAAGCTCCGCTCTTCCCCCAACCAGGAGCTGCGCTCGTATCAGCGCCCGGCATCGCCCCCGCGAGGGCGTCCCAGGGTGTCACGCAGATTGGACGGCTCATTAGGGTTGGGTATTGAAAGTTGGGTTTCTAATGCCTAATAATATTATTGTGAATTCCATATGAAGAAGGTTTGAGGCCCACTATTTGTGCACGAGCCTGTTTGTGCGATAGGAGTTCCATGGGAAGCCTGCTTCACGTCTCTTCCGCTTCTAGAAGAAGAGAAAACACCCTCCTTTGGAGACCGGGCAAGTCCCGTACCTCCTCGGCCACAGTCGATGGGAATGGCAAGACTGGGCCGCGATCGATTGCGCAGCCCCTCTCCCGCGAGCGGGATGCGGATCTCGAGCTTGTGGCGCGCTGCCGCCGGGGGGATCGGGAAGCGTTTGCCGCCCTGGTGCGCAAGTATCAGCGTCGCGTGTTAACGCTGGCCACCCGCATTCTCGATAATCGGACAGAGGCGGAAGATATCGCCCAGGATATCTTCGCAAAAGTGTTCCAGGCGCTACCCGACTTTCGCGGGGCCTCCCGCTTTTCAACCTGGCTCTATCGGATCACCGTCAACCAGTGCCTGAATGACCTTCGCCGTCGTGCGCGTCAGCAACAAACGCTTGCCACGACCGAGCCACAGGTCTGGGTACGGGAGTCCTCAATCACGAACCCCCATCGGATGCTCGAACAGAAGGAGCGTTGGGCGCTGATTCAGGCGAAGCTCCAAAGACTCTCGCCCGACCAACGGACGATCATCCTCTTGCGCGAGATCGACGGGTTATCGTACGAGGCGATCGGCGAGGCTCTCCAGCTGGAGAGTGGAACGGTGAAATCGCGCCTCCATCGCGCACGGATGGAGCTCAAATCTCTGCTCGAACCCTATTTGTCCGGTGAAACCTAACCATCTGGGCCGGGGGATTGCACGCGCCCGCCCTTTCTCGTGGGCGAGCTCGCGAAGGCATGCGGTATCACTGCATGCCCCATTTCCCCAGGGAGCCCTTGACGCGGGCCAGGTTAAACATGCGGACCAGGAGCCACATCGCCACACCCAGGTAGATGATATTCAGGGCCATAGCCCACCCCACGTGTTCCCAGGAGAGCCTCCCTGTCCGGATCACCTCACGCATCCCCTCGAACACGTGCGTCCCAGGGATCGCCAGGGAGGGCAGCTGCATGGCCGCTGGCAGTATGCTCACTGGATAAAACACAGCCGCAAAAGGTTGAATAATAAAGGGGATTGCCCAGGCAAGCGGCTCTGCGCCCTGGCCGAAGCGTATGATGATGGCGACGGTGATGACCCCCAGGGCTAAGCCAAATACTAACAAATTCGCGATGAAGGGGAGGAGCGCGAAGCCCAGGGTAAACAGGCTGAAGTGGTACAGCACCCAGGCGAGCAGCACCAGGAACGTGAGGGCGGCTCCAACGCGCAGGAGCCCGAAGAGAAACATCGCTAAAATATACTCCCTCAGGCGGACGGGCGCACAGAAGATGTTTGGCAGATTGCGCGACCAGACGTCTTCCAAAAATGAGAGCACCACCCCTTGTTGGGCACGAAAGAGGATATCCCAGAGAATCATGGCTCCGATCAAAAACGTAATAAAGTGAGGTAATTCGCCCTGCCCAGCACTCTGGATAAAGCGGGTAACGTACCCCCAGACCAGCAGCCCCACCCCAGGCCAGAAGAAGACTTCCAGCAGGCGTACCGTGCTCCGACGGTAGATGAACACATAGCGGAGCATCAGCACCCAGACGCAACGCAGGTTCACGGGTCATTCCCCTCAGCCACTACCTCTCCACTGCGAGCGATGCGAATGAATGCCTCCTCCAGGTTTTGGGTCCCAAAGCGGGCGATGATCTGCGTCGGTGTGCCTTCCGCGATGACACGTCCCTTTTGCATGAATAAGACACGGTCGCAGACTTCTTCGATCTCGCGCATGTTATGCGAGGTGAAGATCATGGCAATGCCCTGCTCACGCTGGGTTTGGCGCAGCCATTTACGCACCTTATCCGCGATATCGGGATCAAGACTCGCTGTCGGCTCATCCAGCAGCAGCAATTCAGGGCAATTCAGTAAAGCCTTGCAGAGATTCAGGCGTGTAAGCTCACCACTCGAAAGCTTCCCGGTCACGGCCCGGCGGAGATGCGCGATCTCGGAGAGGTGCAAGAGGTCGTCGATGCGTGTGCTGACATTCTGGACACCATAGAGTCTGGCGAACACCCAGAGGTTTTGTTCCACCGTGAGATTCAGAGGCAGGTTCACGCCGACAGACGCAAAGTTGATCCGGCGCAAGATCGCTATTCGATTCCGCTCAAATTCCTGGCCGAAGATCTCGATCCGCCCTGACGTCGGGCGAATCAAGCCGAGGAGCATCTGCAAGGTCGTCGTCTTGCCCGCCCCATTTGCACCCAACATCCCGACGATTTCGCCGCGGGCGACACTGAAGCTCACATGATCAACGGCGGTGAGCCCATCGAAGACCTTGGTCAAATCCTGGACGCGAACAATTGCTTCCGGCGCTCTCGGCATACACGCCCATCAGATCAGCTATACCCTGCGATCATGCCCCCTGCTGCGGGTCGGCCCACCTCAGGCCGTTCTCACCATTACCGGACATTCGGCCCTTTGTCAATTGACACCCTATACGGCCTATGCTAGGGTACGTCGCACCTGATGGGTGTATCGGGTCAACTACTCCAGTCAAGCCTGACGGCTCTGGCGGGAGAGGAAGCGCCGCAACGATTGGTGGGCCCACATGTCTACCCGCGCAAGCTTTTTCCTCATCTTTTCGGCTGGCGTTGCCGTTCTGGGCTTTGCACAAGTTTATCTATTCCGCAAAGCTCTTCGGCTGATCAGGAGGGCCGTAGGGCGCCCCCGTCTGCGGCAGGCCCTTATCGGGTGCATGTGCGTCCTGCTGACGCTGATGTTCCTCCCCTATCTCTTTCGTCTCTTCTACAAGTGGCCAGAACACGAGGTATCCGCGTTCGTCCTCTATGGCATGCTCTACCCATTAAGCATCTGGAGCCTGGGGTCTGTCTCTACGTGTCTCCTGATCGGGCTGAAGGATGTGAGCGCCATCGTCTTGCATGCGTGCAGACGATGGAGGGGTCAGAAGCATCCCGAGTCCACAAGTCCCTCGCAGGTGACGCGTCGGGACTTTCTCCGCTGGACGTTTGGGGCGGCGGCGCTGTCCCCTCTGGGCGCACTGACCTATGGTGCAGCGATCGGCAAGGAGTGGCATGAGGTCGTCGAACATACCCTGGTCCTTCCCAACCTCTCCCCGGCTTTGCAGGGGTTGCGACTCGTTCAGCTCACGGATATTCATGTAGGAAATTTCCTCAAGCAGGAGCGGTTGGAGGAGTACGTGCGTGTGGTGAACGAGCTAGGACCGGACCTCGTGGCTCTGACGGGGGATTTCATCGGGTCCTCGCCGCAATTCATCCGTCCGTGTGCAAAAGCTCTTGGGAAGCTCCGGGCGAAGCAGGGAGTCTTTGCCTGCCTGGGCAATCATGATCATTGGGTCGGAGCACACACGATGACGTCGGCCCTGGAAGCAGCGGGGGTCGAGGTGCTGCGAAACGAGGGGAGACGACTGCTCATCCGAGATGTCCCGCTCAATGTGGCGGGCGTCGATGATCCGTGGCGTGGCACCGCAGACTTCGATCAGGCGCTGGCAGGTCTTCACCCGGCTGCTCCCACCGTGCTGCTCTGTCACCAGCCGGACCTCTTTCCCGCTGCCGCACGACGGGGGGTCGCGCTCACGCTCTCGGGGCATTATCATGGGGGGCAGATCAAATTGGCGCTGCCGGGCTTCACCCTCTCACCCGCTCACCTGATCTCACGCTTTGTCGAGGGGCTCTTTCGCTCGGGGCGATCGCAGCTGTATGTGAGCCGTGGGATCGGTGTGACCGGGCCTCCTATCAGGCTGAACGCGCGGCCGGAAATCACCCTGCTCCACCTGACCTGACTCGGGCAGGAAGTATCGCGACCGCGCACCCCTGTGGTGCGCACCTCCAGGCGGGGGCCTTTCACTCCAAAAACAGGTAGTCGTAGACGACATCGTCTGCGAACAAGAGGCCCAGATTCCGCTGCGCCCTGGTCTTCCGCCTCTCCGTATACAAGAGATAGAAGGCCACGCGGTTTTCCTCAGCGCTGTACTCATACATCCACGCCTCGCGTCCCTGAATCACCGATTTCCGGGAGGGAGCACCGAGGACCCGCAGGACATCGGCTTTGGTGCTGGTGCCGCGTTCGATAAGTGCCAGGCGCAGCGGGTCGATGTCGGCCCCATGTTGACTGCGCTCGACCAGCACACACCCACTCAACAGCCATAACACGCACACGAGCGCCCACCATCGTCGTCGAGGCACGCAGACCATCCTTGGGGCGGCTTAGCGCCCAATTAACCGCCAGATCAGCCCCACTTTCGGAATCTCGTCGGGGACGACGGCGGCTGTTTTCGCCAGAACCTGGTCTTGATGTTTCACCTGGACTTCCCCGATGGGTTGTCCGCGGTGGGCGGGCGCATCGATGCTGGACGGGATCTTCACCTCCGTGACGAGCTTTTTCTCAAGCCCCTTTTTCACGACAACCGCCAGGTCATCCTGCGCCACCGCGCGGATCTTGCGTACGGTGCTACCCGAAACCTGGATTTCCGACCCAACAGGGGCTTCTCGCCTGACCACCACCACCTTTTTGTAGCTATTGAAGCCCATCGCCAACAATCGTCTGGCCTCGTCGAAGCGGGTGCTACCTGTCGGCGCGCCCATGACCACCGCGATGAGGCGAAGCCCATCCCGTTGGGCGGTCGCCGTCACATTGAACCCCGCCTGATGATAGAAGCCGGTCTTGAGCCCATCCACACCGGAGAACTGGTAGACGAGCTTGTTGGTGTTGGTGAGAATGAATTTGCCATCTCGCAGATGATCTTCCTTAGTCCCGCCCCAACCCAATATCTCGGGATATTTGACCAGCAGGCGCCCGAGTTGGGCGAGATCGTGGGCGCTGCTGAGATCGCTGGGGTTGCCGTTGCCAGGAGGAAGGCCATGCACACTGACAAACCGGGTATCGGCCAGCTTTAGCGCCTCCGCGCGCTCGTTCATCAGGTCTACGAAGCCTTCCACCGTTCCGGCCATATGCTCCGCCACGGCCACACAGGCATCGTTGGCCGAGTGGATGACGATGCCTTTCATCAGATCCTCCAGGGTGAACGTCTCCCCTTCCCGGAGGTAGATCTGAGATCCTCCGATTTTACTGGCCCAGGTGGATGCGGTGATGCTATCGCTCAGGTGGATCTCACCGGCACGGACCTTCTCCATCACGAGCAGCATCAGCATCATCTTCACCATGGAAGCGGGCGGTCGTTTCTTATGAGCATCCTTCGCGTACAGGATCTCGCCGGTATCCGCCTCCATGAGCAGCGCGGATTCGATCTGAGGCGGAGGGTGTAGGCTGGTGTCTCGCCGAGGTTTGCGCACGGCGGCATCCGCCAGCGAGACCAGACTACACACTGACACCACTAGCGCCCAGAGCATACCTCTGCGGGCCCATCTGCTCGCGCGTCCCACATGTCCCTGCTGACCGGTCATGCCTGCGTCATGCCGCCGCATTGTTCCACCGCCTCCTTGACCGGGCTCAATTCCCGGTCGATGGGCCCCCACCCGTCCCTCCCCTTCGAGGGGCTGACTGGGAGAGGTATGTTCCCTTCACGACAGCTCCGTGATGCCCGACGGGGAAACGATTTTCCCCTGTAAAAGGGCTCCCGCGGGAACGACGACGTCGCTCATCACGATCGACCGCTCGATGGTGGCCCGCGCGCCCACATGTGCGCGAGGCCACAGCACGCTCTGGGTGATGCGCACCCCGTCTGCCAGCCAGCATTCCTCCCCGACAACCGTCTGGGGACCGAGGTCGCAGTGAACCCCTAAGCTCACGCCCCGGCCGACCGCCACCGAGGGGGATAGCTCCCCTTTCGTCTCCGGCGGCACGCCTTGGTAATCCCCTCCCGCGCCCTGAGAGGCTGGCAGGCTCCCCACGGGGACCATGCGCCCGCTGAGCACGTCCAGGTTCGCCTCCCAATATCGGAGGGGCGTGCCGATGTCAGACCAATACCCCTGCATCAGATAGCCGAACACGCGAGCCGAGGGAGTCAAGAGGCGTGGATACACATCTGTCGTCAGCACGGAAACCTGTTCCGCAGCGATGGAGTCGAGCACGCTGGCATCAAGGATTTGCACCCCGGTGAAGACCGCTTCCGTCAGGGGTCCCGAGACCCAGGGGGCCTGCTGCTGCACGAACTGCGCAATCTCCCCCCGGGGATTCACCTTGATCATGCCATACTTGAATCGTTGGTGTGCAGGATGCAGGACAAGCGTCACCTCCGCCTGGCGGGAGAGATGATACTGAATCACGTCGCGCAAGTCAACGTCGAAGAGAAGGTCGCCATGCACGATCAGGGCGGGGTCATTCCCGAAGAAATCTCGTACCCGTCGAACCCCTCCCGCCGAACCGAGCAACTCGGCCTCTTCCGAGTACGTCACGTCGATGTCGAGCGCTTCACCCCGGCCGAGCCATTGGCGGATCTGCTCCCCATGATAATGCAGATTGATCGCGACCGTGCGGATTCCAGCCACCCGCAGGCTGCTGAGGATATACCATAAGAGCGGACGGTTGGCCACTGGGACCAGAGGCTTGGGAATGGCCGCGGTGAGGGGGCGCAGTCGGCTGCCATACCCGGCTGCCAGCACCATCGCTCGCACGGTCATCGACTAGAGGGAAGGAGTGGCGGTGGAGAGACCAAGAAGACTGCGAAGCTTCTCACCATCGACCACTTCTTTCTCGAGCAGGTGACGAGCTATCCGCTCGAGATCCTCACGGCGTTTAGTGAGCAGATCCTTCACCCGCACATGCGTCTCCCGTGTAATGCGGGCGACCTCCTGATCGATCTCGCGCGCGGTCTCTTCGCTATATTGCTTCGCACCGGAAAATTCGCCGTCGAGAAAAACCGGCCCGCGCCTGGTTTCGAAGGTCAGCGGCCCAAATTTCGGGCTCATGCCGTACTCGACCACCATTCGCCGCGCGATATCCGTCGCACGCTCCAGGTCGTTATGCGCGCCCGTCGAGATCTCTTCAAACACCAGTTCCTCGGCCACCCGGCCGCCGAGGAGCACCGCCAGTTTGTCGAGTAGCTCCGACTTGGTCACCAGATAACGATCCTCCGTGGGAAGCTGGAGCGTATATCCCAGGGCCGCGATCCCGCGGGGGATGATCGAGATCCGATGCACCGGATCGGCGTGTGGCAGCGTGGCCGCCACCAGCGCATGGCCCGATTCATGATAGGCCACGATCTCCCTTTCCCGCTCGTTCAGGATCCGATTCTTCTTCTCCAGGCCGGCGACAACCCGGTCGATCGCCTCTTCCAGATCACGCATCTCCACAGCGGCCTTATCCTTGCGCGCCGCCAGAAGCGCGGCTTCGTTCACGAGATTGGCCAGGTCGGCCCCGACGAAGCCGGGGGTGCGCTGGGCGATGGTGCGAAGGTTCACGTCGGGGCTCATGCGGACGTTCTTCGCATGCAGTTGCAGGATCGCCTCGCGACCGTTGAGGTCGGGACGATCGACGAGCACCCGCCGGTCGAAGCGTCCGGGGCGCAGGAGCGCGAGATCCAGGATCTCGGGACGGTTGGTGGCGGCCAGAATGATGACCCCTTTACGAGAGTCGAAGCCATCCATCTCGACCAGCAGCTGATTCAGCGTTTGTTCGCGTTCTTCATGCCCCGCCAGGGGATTCGCCCCGCGGGCTTTTCCCAGCGCATCCAGCTCATCGATAAACACGATGCACGGGGCAATGGACTGGGCCTGGGCAAAGAGGTCGCGCACCCGCGAGGCTCCCACGCCGACGAACATCTCGACGAATTCCGACCCGTTGATGGAGAAAAATGGAACTCTGGCTTCTCCGGCGACCGCTCGCGCCAGCAGCGTCTTTCCGGTCCCCGGGGGTCCTACTAACAAAACACCCTTGGGGATGCGACCACCCAGGCGCTGAAACTTCCTGGGGTGACGTAAAAAGTCCACGATTTCGACGAGCTCGTCCTTGGCCTCCTGCACGTCGGCCACGTCGCTGAAGGTGACCTTCACATCGTTTTCCCCATAGATTTTGGCTTTGCTACGGCCAAACGTCATCACCGTTCCGCCGGGGCTCATGCGCCGGAAGATGAGGCTCCAGATGCCAAAGAAAATGAGGATGGGGATGATCCAGGAGAGGACCGTCGTCAGCCAGGTGCTTTCATATTGGCCGGAGTATTTCAGGCCGAGGCGGTCCAGCTCGCGCACCAGATCCGGATCATCGGCATTTTTCACCCGAACTGTGGTGAAGAGGCGCGTCCGTCGGCCCTCATGTTCCAGCACTTCCTTGAGCTTGCCGCGAATCTCGTCCTGTGTGAGTGTGACACTCTCGATTTTGCCCTCCCGCAGGAGCTGTTTGAACTCGCTATAGGGGATGCGATGGGTCGTTTCCGCTAAAAACAGGTTTTGGATGAGAATCATCAAGACGAGGGCGACGAGGAAATAGCCGAGGGAGAAGCGCGCGCGGAACGGCATCTTCTTGCGTGGGCGGCGGCGTGATGTCGAAAGGCCGAGCGCCTCCTTCAACGACTCAAGCCAGGAAGGCAGGTTGTCGCCTCGCTCTTCACGACTCCTGCGCTCCCCCTGGGCGCGCGTGCGATCACTTCTCGGCGTCCTCGCCATCCCCAAAGTCCTCCGGCTTGACATTACTCAGCCAATCTTGCAGGTCATCACCCCCACCCTCCTGCTGAGACGTCATGGTGAGTCCCATCGCCTCAGCGTTCTCGAGGACTTCGTCTTCGACGTAAATGGGTGCCTGGGTCTTCAGGGCTAACGCGATGGCATCGCTCGAGCGTGCGTCGGCGACCACCACGGAGCGATCGACATGCATAAACACGCTCGCATAGAAGGTATCTTCGCGCAGGGTATCGATGACCACGCGCTCCACATTCACCTGTAGGCCATCCAACACGGTTTTGAACAGGTCGTACACCGTTGGGCGCGGGGAGGGATAGCGGTTGAGCTCGCGAAAGATCGCGAGCGCCTCCGGCACACCGATCAGCAACGGCACTGCACGCTTCCCTGTTTCATCCACGAGGGTAATCACCGCTGCCCCCTTGGATTGGTCAAACACGACCATGCCGATCTTCATGCGATGCATCGTCCGGCGACCTCCCCTCGCATGCGATACCCCAGGCTATGAGCTTGGTTTCCCAACTCCCTCCAGCCGCAATCGATACACAGCGGCCGTACTGACCACGATCATCTGCCCGAGGGAGTCCAGGGCAAGCCCTACAAGACTCACGCCGCTCACCACAAGGGTGGCCTCGCCCTGCGGTGTGATCTTAATGACGCCTCCTTCTCCCTGAAAGTGGGCCACGACGTAGAGGTTGTTCTCCCCGTCGAATGCCAGCCCTTGGGCACGCCCCAGGTTGCTGAAGAACGTTTGAACCTCGCCATCCGGCGTGATGCGATGGATCGAATCGTACCCGGACATGGAGGGGTTGGTGGCGTAGAGATCGCCCTGCGTATCAAATGTCAGGTGGAAGGCCGCGACACTGGGCGCTAAGGTCGCAAAGGCGATGGCGATTCCCTCACGATTGACCCGGTAGATCGTCCCCTCCCGATCACCGACATACAGATATCCCTGTCGATCGAGGGCCACCCCTGTTGCGACCCCCAGGTTGCGGGCGAAGACGCTCGCCGTTCCGTCCGGTCGAACCCGATACACGTCCCCGTCGAACCGACTGGAGATGTACAGGTCCCCCTCAGGGGACAATGCCATCCCGGTGGGATTGATGATCTCGCGCACAAAGGGGGTCAGAATGCCCCGGGGACTGATCTTGTACACCGATACCGGCATCTTCTGACCTCGCGAACCACTCAGGGTCACATACAGGTTACCGGCCGGATCGATCACAGGATTCGCCACTGGATGCAGATTTTGCGCAACACGGGCGGCCACTTCATAGGGGAGGGCATTGCTCTCGTACCCATGCATCTCGAGGGTGATCTGCCCACTGCTGGCGTCAAGCGGAATCCTGCCAATGACGAGATCCGACCGCGCAAAGACCAGGCGCGAGGGAACGCCCCCAAATTTCAGGCGGGCCTTCGCAAATGCCAGGGCATCCATATCGCGGCAGTCGATGACTACCCGACCCCCTTCGATCCCCGCGCGTGGCCGAACATCCAGTAGGGTTACACCTGCAGGTCTCTGCTCAGTCGCCATATCATAAGCCCAAGCGTTTCTTCAGCTCCTGGTCATAAAATTTCTGGTACATCACATCCCATTCACGGCTGCCTTCCGGAATCTTCCGCGAGTAGGAGGCCAGCTTCCGACGCACCTCGACATCGACTAGCTCTTCGACCTTCAACTCGTCCGTCAAGGTCTTGACGATTTGCAACCGTACGTCGTTCTCACCCTTCAGAAAGCGGGCGCTCTTGGAACGCAGCAGATCCTGCACCATTAAATGCGAGAGATGGTTGATCTTTTCGCGACTCAGGCTCATCGCAACGTCCTATCGGGTGCCGTAGCTGGCACCCGTTTACAGGATGAGGCCCCGCTCTTGGGCCAGCTTCCGTTTCACCAGGGCAAACATCTTATAGTAATCCGCGTCTCCTCGCGCAAATTCACCGCTATGCGCCCGCAAGAGCTCCTTCACTTGCTCGTTCAGCCGATCCTCCACCTGCAATTCTTCGGTCATGACCTCCCGGAGACGCTCCTCCAGCTTCTCTCGACCCTCCAGGCTCTCGACGCACTTTTTCTCCAACAGATCGCACGCGATCGCTTGCGCTAAATACTGGACCATCTCGCGACGTAAACGCATAATCCTCATGGCCCCAGGCTCCCTTCCCTGTCGGCGAAGGGAGCGATGGATGGGCGCGGCACACGCCAACAGCTCTGTGTCGCTCGACGCAGCCGATCACAAGCCTGGCTGCAGCAGAAGAGATGAAGTTCCCCGCTGCTTGGGATCTTACCATGGCATCGGATCGAGACGCAACTGTTCTTTCCACGCTTTCCAGGCCGGGGAGGGGGCTCCATTTCGCAACTCAATTGCAACAACTGTTGACACCACCAACCCCGCATGCCATACTTTTTCATATTTCATAACCCCAAGCTGGAAAGGAAATTGTGTGAGAGGTCTGCGGTCGATGGAGGCGGTCGTGTGCGGCCTCCTTCTGTTTCTAGCGCCCCATGTCTCCGAGGCTGCCGTCCGAAAGGTCCTGGTGATCTGCTCGGTCTTTCCGCTGGCGGACATCGTGCAACAGGTAGGGGGAGAGCGGCTGCAGGCGCTCACCTTGATCCCCCCTGGAGCAAGCGCCCATACCTACGAGCCGACGCCGGAACAGGTCCGGCGGCTCGCTGAAGCACGCGTGTTCTTTCAGATCGGTCTCGGCCTGGAATTCTGGCTCGATAAGCTGGTACGCGCGGCCAAAAACCCGGCCCTGCGGCGAGTCGATCTCTCGCAGAGCATCGTGCCACTGCCCACACCTCACGTCGAGCTCGCGCCGGCTTCCGGTCCAGGCAAGCAGCACGCTCACGAACACCGGAGAGCCAGGGTGCCGACAGGACGCCGATTGCAGGAGACGGCCGCGCAAGAGGGATTGGACCCGCACTATTGGCTTGACCCGGTGCGGATGCAGGAGGTGCTCGCGACGATCGAACAGGTCCTGCGGGATCTCGACCCGGAAGACGCAGCTGGCTATACGCAACGGGCCGCGCGCGTCCGAGGGGACCTCACAGACCTGCATCAGGAGATCCTGCAGCAGACCCACGGCCTGCACAACAGGCGCTTTATCGCCATGCATTCGGCCTGGACCTATTTCGCTCCCCGCTACAATCTCGAGCAGGTGGCAGTCATCGAACCCTTTCCAGGCCGTGAGCCTTCCCCGCGCTATCTGGCTGACCTGGCGCGGCTCATGCAACGGGACGGGGTGCGGGTGATTTTTATGGAGCCGCAATTGAGCCGCTCCGCCGCCGAAGCCCTGGCCCGTGAGGTGGGCGCAAAGGTGGGAGTCCTCGACCCGACCGGGGGGCCGGGGATTCCAGGCCGCGACAGTTATCAAGCTTTGATGCGGTATAACACCGCCCAACTGGTCCAACTGCTCCAATAGGCTTGCGATGGGAGAAGTGGCTGTCCTAACATTCCGGGATGTGTGGGTGCGTCGGGAGGGTGAATGGGTCCTCCGGGGGATCGATTTCACGATCCCGGCGGGGGTCGTCTTCGGCCTGATCGGTCCCAACGGCGGCGGGAAGACCACTCTGCTCAAGGTCGCGTTGAACCTCCTCCACCCCTCGGCAGGCGAAGTGTATGTCTTCGGAAAACGATGGGAGGAATATCCCGCACCGGGTCCGTCCATCGGCTATACCCCTCAGCATCACACCCACTTGCCGCAGTTCCCTGTGTCGGTGCGACAGGTGGTCTGCATGGGGCGCTACGGAAAGGCCGGGCTTGGCCGTCCCCTGACCAGAGGAGACAGGGCGGTCGTCGAGCGCTGTCTGGAAATGGTCGGCATGGAAGCCTTCGCGAAGCGGCCCATCGATGCCCTCTCGGGGGGACAAAAGCAGCGCGTCTTTATCGCGCGCGCCCTGGCGGCCGAGCCACAGCTCCTCATCCTCGACGAGCCCACCGCCGGTGTGGATAGCGCCGCTCGCAACCAGTTCTACGAGTTGCTGCAAGACCTCCAGCGTCGGCTGGCCTTGACCGTCATCCTCGCCACCCATGACATCGGCATGGTCCTCAAATACTGCGATCTGGTGGGCTGCCTGAATGAGACGTTGACCGTGCACGATACGGACAATCGCCAGGAGATCTTGCGTCAGTTGCAAACGATTTACGACGACAGCCACGTCGTGTTCGTGCACGAGCACGACGGATGAGGGGGGAGCGATGACGGAGTTCCTCTCCTTTCAATTCATGCGCTACGCCCTGGTGGCGGGGCTGATCGTCAGTATCATGTGCGGGGCGATCTCGAATCTCGTCATTCTCAAGCGGCTCTCCTTTCTCGGGGCAGGAATTTCCCATGCAGCTTTCGGCGGCGTCGCCCTGGGAGTGCTCCTGGGGGTTGACCCGCTCTATACCGGCCTGGCGTTCACCTGGGTGCTGACCATGCTCATCGGCTATGTCAGCCGCGAGGGGCACCTCAGCGAAGATACGGCCATTGGGATCGCCTATGTGGCAGCGATGGCGCTGGGGACGATTTTTCTGGGCTTCGCCCGCAGCTATAATTTCGATGTGTTTGGCTATCTCTTCGGGAACATCCTGGCGGTGACGGAGTCCGACCTCATCATTGCCACGGCCCTGGGGGGTCTCGTGCTGCTCGTCCTGGGTGTGTTTCATAAGGAATTGATCTTTCTAGCCTTCGATGAGGAGATGGCTCAAGTCGTCGGACTGCCGGTCCGCTTCCTTTATTACCTGCTGTTGTCGGTGATGGCGTTAACGGTCGTGATCGCGATCAAAGTCGTGGGCATCGTGCTGGTGTCCGCCCTGCTCGTCTTGCCCGGGGCGACGAGTTTTCAGCTGACAAAAAACATCGTTCCCATGGTAGCGCTGTCACTGGTGTGCGGTCTGGTCTCGACCTTAAGTGGACTCTACCTCTCCTATACCCTTGATTTGGCCTCGGGGGCGACCATCGTCCTCACCGGTACTCTCCTCTTCGGCCTCGCCATGGCAGCCTCACCCCGCCGCCGGCAGACATAGAGTCGCCGCCATACGGGGTCGCACCAGAAACGTCCCAGAGAGGATCGAGGATAAGGAAACAGCAACGTATGCGCCAGACGCTGAGGATCGCCCTTGAAGCTGCTCGTGCAGGTGGTGAGGCCATTCGTAATCTGTACGGCCGTGCAACCCTGCTTGGGGACAAAGCCGGAGCCGGGCCTGTGACAGAAGCCGATCTTGCCGCAAACGCCTGTATCCAGGCGGTGCTCCAGCGGGAGTTCCCCGATGATGGCTGGCTTTCGGAGGAGAGCGCCGATCACGCGGAACGACTCAGCCATACGCGTCTGTGGGTCATCGATCCCCTGGACGGGACGCGCGAATTCATCACCGGAGTGCCCGAATTCGTCGTCTCCATCGGGCTGGCAGTCGAGGGGGTGGCGGTGCTGGGCGTCCTGTATAATCCCATCACGGAGGAGATGTTTGCCGGGATCCGTGGCGACGGAGCGTGGCTCAACGGGGCATCCATCCATGTCTCGGCTCAGACCGATCTGGTGCCAAGCACCTTCTGCATCAGCCGCACAGAAATGCGAACAGGACTCCTGCGTGGCCTGGAGGGACGGTTCAGCATGCAGCCCAGGGGGTCCATCGCGTATAAGTGCGGACTGGTGGCGGCAGGACGAAGCGAAGGGGTCTTTACGTACCATCCACGTCATGAATGGGATATCTGCGCTGGCGTGGCGATTCTCGAAGCGGCGGGAGGCCGCATGACCGACCGACAGGGGCGCACCTACCGCTTCAATCAACCGCATCCGCTTAGCCAGCCGGTTGTGGGAACAAACGGCCATCTGCACGACGCATTGCTGGCCATTCTTACGGCCCAGTGGCCCCCCCAGCCTGGCGCATTCTGAGCCTCACCTTTACTTGCCTCCGCGCCAGCGAGGATGTTCTTGATGCGATGTCAGAACTCCGGTATACTCTTGCCCAACACGGTGGGCGTCTATCGACGCGAGGTGACCACCCGGTCGATTCCAGCCCATGCGGCTCTTTGAGACGTTGAGTCGGGCGTTGTGTGGGGAAGTCCCACACGTAAAACTCAACACGCCGCAAGAGAGAACCAACCTAGCGTGCTCCATTGCTGTGGGACCACACAGCAGGGGTGCAAATCCCCAGAAGCCCACCCTTTCAAGGGTGGGAGTGGTCACTTGGGAAATCCGCTCTGCTAAGGTGGGGACGGACTATAGGTCTGCGTGTACATCTCCAGCCTCTTCGACTCCAGGAAGCGATGTTCCACCGATCAAGATATCCTCAGTCTGTAAGTATGCCGATCGGAGAAAACTCTGATGCCTACTCTCATTCGAGGAGGAGACCGTGAACGGGATAGCCGGCAAGGCGATCGCGATCAAAGGCGCCCGCGAACACAATCTGAAGGACATCGACGTGACGCTTCCACGCGACCGTCTGATCGTCATTACTGGACTGAGCGGATCAGGCAAGTCCTCGCTCGCCTTCGATACGATCTATGCCGAAGGGCAACGCCGTTACGTGGAGTCGCTCTCGGCTTACGCCCGCCAATTCCTGGAACAGATGGACAAGCCGGATGTCGATTCCATCGAAGGCCTCTCGCCCGCGATCTCCATTGAGCAGAAAACCACCAGTAAGAATCCTCGTTCGACCGTGGGGACCGTGACCGAGATCTACGACTACCTCCGTCTGCTCTTCGCCCGCGTGGGGACACCGCATTGCTACCGGTGTGGACGCGTGATCGCCTCGCAAACCGTGCAACAGATCGTTGACCAGGTGCTGCGACTGCCGGAGAGCTCTCGCGTGCAGGTCCTGGCGCCGGTCGTCCGCGGACGCAAGGGAGAGTATCGCAAAGAATGGGAAGAGCTCCGACGGCAGGGGTTCACGCGCGCTCGGGTGGATGGGCAGATTCGCGAGCTGACGGAAAAGCTCGACCTGGACAAGATGAAGAACCACACCATCGAGGTGGTGGTCGATCGGTTGATCATCAGGCCGAGCATCGAAAAACGGCTCGCGGATTCGCTGGAAACCGCGATGAGCTTGAGCGATGGAATCGTGATGCTGGACGTGGGAGACGGAGAAGCCCTGGTGTTCAGCGAGCGCTTTGCCTGCATCCCCTGTGGGATCAGCTATCCTGAGCTCAGCCCTCGACTGTTTTCCTTCAATAGTCCCCATGGGGCCTGTCCCGAGTGCGACGGGTTGGGCTTCAAGCAGCATCTCGATCTGGACTTCATCATTCCCGATCGTACGAAGTCCCTGCGTGAGGGAGCGGTCAAGCTCTGGGATGTGCAACAATCGGTGTACGTCGCTCAGATGCTCGAGGCCGTCGCCGCCCACTATGGCTGTGATTTGGATCTCCCCTTCGACCAGCTCAGCGCGCAGATGCAAGAGATCCTGCTGCACGGCTCCCGGGGGGAGAAAGTCCGCTTCTTCTATGAGAAGGGGGGGAAGCGACACTACTACTTGCAAGAATTCGAAGGCATCGTCCCGTATCTGGAGCGAAAATACCTGGCAGACGAAGAGGGCTCGAATGGGACGGACGTGGAATCCTACATGAGCGTGAAACCCTGTGGCCGGTGTCAGGGCGCACGCCTGCGCCCCGAGAGTCTGGCGGTGAAAATCGCCGACCGATCCATCGCGGAGGCGACGGCGTTGTCCGTCAAAGAAGCGCTGCGGTTTTTCGACGCGCTGCAACTGACCGCCCAGCACCGCTTCATCGCTGAGCGTGTTCTGAAAGAGATCCGGGAGCGGCTCACTTTTCTCGCTAACGTCGGTCTCGATTATTTGACCCTCGACCGGCCGGCTGCGACGCTGTCCGGCGGAGAAGGGCAGCGGATTCGCCTGGCCACGCAGATCGGTTCGAGCCTGGTGGGGGTCCTCTATATTCTCGATGAGCCAAGCATCGGCTTGCATCCCCGGGATAATCACCGCCTGCTCGAAACCCTGAAGCGATTGCGCGATATGGGGAACACGGTCATCGTGGTGGAGCACGATCGCGATACCATCCTGGCCGGAGACTTCGTGGTGGATCTCGGGCCCGGCGCTGGTGTGCACGGTGGCCATGTCGTCGCGCAGGGGACACCGGAGGAGGTCTGCCAGCACGATACCTCGCTGACCGGCCAATATCTCTCCGGCCGTCTGGCGATCGAGGTTCCACCCAGGCGGCGGCGGGGGAATGGCAAATTTCTCACGATCATCGGGGCCTCGGAGAATAACCTGCGGGATCTGGCGGTGAAGATTCCCCTGGGCGTCTTCACCTGTATCACAGGGGTCTCGGGCTCAGGCAAGAGCACCCTCCTGATCGATATCATGTACAAAGCCCTCGCCCAGCGGCTCTACCGCACGCTGCAGAGGCCGGGTCGCTACCAGGATATTCAGGGGGTGGAACATATCGATAAGGTCATCGACATCGATCAGTCGCCCATCGGCCGCACGCCCCGCTCCAACCCTGCCACATACACGGGTGTCTTCACCGATATCCGTAGTCTCTTTGCCCAGGTCCCGGAGGGGCGCATGCGTGGATACAAGCCGGGGCGCTTCAGCTTCAATGTGAAGGGGGGGCGCTGCGAGGCCTGCCAGGGCAATGGCGTGCTCAAGATCGAGATGCATTTCCTGCCCGATCTCTACGTGAGCTGCGACGTGTGCAAGGGAAAACGCTTCAACCGGGAAACGCTGGAGATCAAATACAAAGGGAAGAGCATCGCCGAAGTGCTCGAAATGACGGTCGATGAGGCCTTACTCTTCTTTGCCAATGTGCCGGCGCTGCGCGAAAAGCTGGAGACGCTCTCCGACGTCGGATTGGGGTATATCGCGCTGGGCCAGGCGGCAACTACACTTTCGGGGGGTGAGGCGCAGCGCGTGAAGCTGGCGAAGGAGCTGAGTCGGCGCAGCACAGGACGCACCGTGTACATTCTCGACGAGCCGACCACGGGGCTGCACTTTGCCGATATCCAGCAGCTCCTGCACGTGCTCAATCGCCTCGTCGATCTGGGTAACTCGGTGCTGGTGATCGAGCATAACCTGGATGTCATCAAGACCGCGGATTACATCATCGACCTCGGACCGGAGGGCGGGGATGCCGGAGGACAACTGGTGGCAAGCGGCACGCCTGAGGAAGTAGCCGAGGTCGATTCCTCATTTACAGGGCAATACCTCCGACCGATCTTGAACGGGGCGTAAGCTGACGAGTATCCGAAATGCGTACCCTGAAGCTCATCTTAGAATACGACGGCACCAACTACTGCGGCTGGCAAGTCCAGGGGACTGACCCCACCATCCAGGGGGTGCTCGAGCAAGCGCTCGCCAAGGTGCTGGATGGGCCGGTGCGCGTCAACGGGGCTGGCCGAACCGACGCAGGCGTGCATGCCCTGGGGCAGGTCGCCAGTTTCCAGACCGCATCCCGGATCCCTTGCGATGCGCTGCAGCGCGCGCTCAACAGCCTGCTTCCGCGAGACGTGGTGGTGCACGCGGTCCAGGATGTCCCCGCTGACTTTCACGCCCGCTACTCAGCGCTCGGCAAGGTGTATGAATATCACATTTTGAACCGGCCGCTCCCCTCGGCCCTCCGACGTCGCTATGTCTGGCATGTGCCAGGCCCGCTGGATCTGGACGCAATGGGCACGGCGGCGGCCTCCCTGCGGGGTCGGCACGATTTTTCCTCCTTTCGTGGGGCGGGAAGCGAGGTGAGGACCTCCGAGCGCACGCTGACAGAGGCGAGTCTGGCGCGGGAGGGGGACGAGATCGTATTGACCTTTACCGCCGATGGATTCCTCCGCCACATGGTGCGCAATATCGTGGGCACCCTCGTCGAGGTCGGGCGACGCAGACGGACTCCTGGAGAGATCGTGGGCATTTTGGCAGCACGGGATCGCCGGGCGGCTGGGATGACCGCCCCTCCGCAGGGGCTCTACCTGGTCCGGGTTCTGTATGTGGGATGAGCATTGGAGACACTAGCCATGTATTACCCCAGCCTGGATGAGTTCAAGGCGAAAGCCCAACGCGGGAATCTCGTGCCGGTCTACCGTGAGATCATGGCCGACCTGGAGACGCCCGTTTCAGCCTTTTTGAAGCTGGATAGCGGGGACTTTTCGTTCCTGCTCGAGAGCGTGGAAGGCGGGGAAAAATGGGGACGGTACTGCTTCCTGGGGAGTGAGCCATCCATCATCTTCCAGAGCAAGGGCTCCCGGGTCGAGATCACACGCAACGGCCAACGTGAGGTGCACGAGGGCGTCGATCCCTTCGATGCTCTGAAACACTTGCTGCAAAGGTACCGTCCCGTGGAGGTCGAGGGGCTGCCCCGTTTCTACGGGGGGGCAGTAGGGTACCTGAGCTATGACATGGTACGGTTCTTCGAGCGCCTTCCGGATCAGACCGTGGACGATCTGAATCTCCCCGACTCCCTCTTCATGCTCACCGATACGCTTGTCATCTTCGACCACATGCAACAGAAAATCAAAGTCGTTTCCAACACGCTCATCGAGGCATCGCCCGAGGAGGCGTATCGGGAGGCCACGGCGAAAATCGAGCAGCTCATCAAGCGACTGCGTCAACCGATCCCCCCCCGGTCCACGTTGCCACGTCCAGCCGGCGCTCTCCGCTTTACCTCGAATTTCGCCAAGGAGACATATGAGCGGGTGGTGGAGCGAGCGAAAGATTACATCCGCGCCGGCGATAACATTCAGGTCGTGCCGTCGCAACGCTTCCAGGCGCGGATCGATGTAGACCCCTTTGACATCTACCGTGCGCTACGGACGGTGAATCCCTCCCCGTATATGTTTTACTTGAAGTTCCGCGATCTCAGGCTGGTCGGTTCCTCGCCGGAAGTGATGGTGCGCCTCGAGGGCTCCCTGATCGAGTCGCGACCGATCGCCGGGACGCAGCGTCGGGGGCGGACGGCCGCGGAGGATGCCGACATCGCGGCGGAGCTGCTCAACGATCCCAAGGAGCGAGCCGAACATATCATGCTGGTGGATTTGGCGCGGAACGACGTCGGGCGCGTCGCCAAAATCGGCAGCGTACATGTGACGGACCTGCTCATCATTGAAAAATACTCCCATGTGATGCATCTGGTCTCGCACGTGGTAGGGGAGCTAGCGGACGGGAAAGATTGCTTCGATGTGATGCGCGCCACGTTCCCCCATGGTACGGTCTCGGGTGCCCCCAAGATCCGGGCGATGGAGATCATCGAGGAATTAGAACCCACCAAACGGGGGCCCTATGCGGGGGCGGTCGGTTATTTCGGGTTTTCGGGCAACATGGATACCTGCATCGCGCTGCGCACCCTGACCGTGAAGGGAGATATGGCCTATTTGCAAGCGGGCGGCGGCGTTGTCGCCGATTCGGTCCCTGAGAAGGAATACCAGGAAACGCTCAATAAAGCCCAGGCCCTTATGCGAGCCATCGAACTGGTCCGTGCCGGTATCGAATGAGAGGGATGGCGACTGACCGTTCACGGCTGGTAGCTAAATATTCATGGTATGAGAGGATGAGGTGAGGTGGCATGTCCACGGGGGTTGAGTCCATTGTTGCAGCGATCGGAAGGTTGGTGGAGCGGCAGGATCTGACCGAAGACGAGGCCGCGCAGGCCATGCGCGAGATCATGGAGGGCCGCGCGACCCCGGCCCAGATCGCAGCCTTTCTGACGGCTCTACGCATGAAAGGGGAGACTATCGCCGAAGTGACGGGATGCGCCCGCGTCATGCGCGAGAAAGTGACTCCCATCTATGCTCCCTACCCCAACGTCATCGACACCTGTGGCACAGGTGGGGATGGCGCGCATACCTTTAATATCTCCACGACGACCGCCCTCGTGGTAGCGGGTGCCGGCATCCCTGTCGCCAAACATGGCAATCGCGCCATGTCCAGCCGCTGCGGGAGTGCCGATCTGTTAAAGGAGTTGGGCGTGGCGATCGAATTGCCCCCCGCGCGGGTCGAGACTTGTCTGGCCGAGGTCGGCATCGCCTTTCTCTTCGCTCCCTTGCTGCATAGCGCCATGAAGTATGCCGTGGGACCGCGGCGAGAGATCGGCGTGCGCACGATCTTTAATATTCTGGGACCACTCACGAACCCTGCTGCCGCTAAACATCAGCTGCTCGGCGTCTATGCACGGGAATTGACCGAGCTTTCGGCACGGGTTCTCGCGAATCTGGGCTCCCAACGGGCCTTCGTTGTCCATGGGGCGGACGGCCTGGATGAGATCACGACCACCGGGGAGACCTATATCACCGCCTTAGAGGAGGGTGAAGTGCGCTCCTACACCATCCGCCCTGAGGAGTTCGGGCTCGCACGGGTGCCACTCGCCGCCCTCTCCGGGGGAGATGCGCAGCAGAACGCAGCCATCACCATGGGGGTGCTCAGCGGAACAAGAGGCCCCCAACGAGATATCGTCCTCCTCAACGCCGCCGCTGCCATCGTCGTCGCGGGCGTTGCCGCAGATCTGAAGACGGGTCTTCAGGTCGCCGCCGATACGATCGACTCCGGGGCAGCGCTCGCAAAGTTGAGGGGTTTGCAGGGCTTTACCGCGTAGCTTTGCCCATGCTCCTACGCGCTTTTAGGGCGAAGGAGCCGAGGTCCGCCATCGGGAGCCACCATGTCGAGGCCGCTGGATGGGTTCCGGGTTTTGGATTTGAGTCGGGTGCTCTCTGGCCCATATTGCACCATGCTCCTGGCCGATATGGGTGCGGAGGTCATCAAGATCGAGATGCCGGGCGAGGGAGATTTGACGCGTGGCAAAGGGGACCCCGAGTCGGAGAAACGCGGGGGGCAGCCCGTCTTCTTCGATCTGAATCGCAACAAGAAGAGCCTCACCCTTAATTTGAAGCCTCAGGCCGGCAAGGAGATCTTCAAGCGGCTGGTGCAGAGCGCCGATATCCTGATGGAGAACTATCGGCCGGATGTCATGGACCGACTGGAACTAGGCTATCGCGTGCTTCAAAGTATCAATCCGGCCCTGATCTACTGCGGGATCTCCGGCTTCGGGAAGACGGGGCCCTATAGCCTGTGGCCGGCCTACGATCAGATCGCGCAGGGGATGTCTGGCTTGATGAGCGTCACCGGCGATCAAGGGTCCTCACCGATGCGGGTGGGGGTCTCGATCGCGGATGCGATCGCCGGAGTGTTCGCGGCCTGCAGTATCCTCCTGGCGCTCGTGCATCGCCAGCGGACAGGCCGGGGGCAGGAAGTGAACGTCAATCTCCTGGATGGGCTGATCAGCATGCTGACGGCCCGTGCCTCGAATTTCCTGGAGAGCGGAAACCTGATTCCCCCGGTGGGTAACCATTTGCATGACCTTGGGCCGGCGGGCACCTTCGAGACGCAGGATGGTCATCTCAACATCACCGCCTGGCCGGACGACACCTTCCGCCGGTTATGTGCGGCCTTAGAGCTGGGGGAATTATGGACGCATGTGCGCTTTGCGACCCCGCGTGAGAGAGCGCAGCATCGGGAAGCGTTGACCGAGATCCTCAACGCGCAACTGCGCCTCCACAGCACCGCCCATTGGATCGAAACGCTCCACCGACAGGGTGTCCCCTGCGGCCCGATTCTCACCCTTGCGCAGGTCTTCCAGGACCCGCAGGTCTTATCCAATCGGATGCTGGTCAAGCAGGACCATCCCCTCGCCGGCCCCAGGCGCCTGCTGGGTGTCCCCATCAAGCTGGGGGAGACCCCGGGGGAGATTCGGACACCCGCTCCAGCCCTCGGGCAACATACCCAAGAGCTACTGGCCGCACTCGGCTACCCGGCGCCGCTCCTCACGCAGCTCCGGCAAGATGGTGTCATTTGATCACACCTCCTCTTCTTCCAAGCTGGACTCGTAACACTGATCACATAATTCCTCCTCGTTGACGCAATCTTCGCAGAAGTATTCGTGGCAGGCCTTGCACTCGGTGAACTCGTACCGTTCTATCTGTGATCCGCACGAGAAGCAATACTCAGTCCGTGGCATACAGCTCGTCCCTCCCTGCTAAATTGACAATCGCCGATCAATGATGCGGCTTCCTTGACCATACAAATCCGACTGCGCATGCACCCACCGCGTCCGCGAGAGCATCGTAGACGCTCATGCTCCGGCCTGGTGTGAACGCCTGGTGGAGTTCATCTATGAGTCCATAGAGAGCTGTCAGCACCACGCCCCATATGATCAGTCGCGGCATGGGATGTGCCGGAAAAGTAAGCCCCAATGCACGAATGAGCAAAAACGCCAACACGGCATATTCCAACACATGATAGAGCTTATCGATGTTAGGAACATCCCACTCGGGAATAAGCGGAGGGTTCGAAAAGGAGGACAGGACAAAGATCAGGCTGGCATACAGTGCTACGGGGACCCAGCTAGCAATCAATAGGGTGAACGTCCGCATGTGAGAAAAAGTCCCTGGCCGCCGGAGAGCCACCGGGGGTCACATACCCGGCCTTGCGACTCATAGAGAGAACGGGAGCGAGCCAGTGCGCCAATAGCACGCCCTCATCGGCCACCGGACTTATTATAACAAAGACTCCTCGGCTTGTAGCAACAAAAAACACCACTCCTATCTCCTCCCCCTTGAGGGGCATAGGCACCAGGTTAAGAGAATGCTAGTGCAAAAACAGCCCTTTGTAAGCTCCTCCTCCTTGGAGGGGGAGGATTCAGGTGGGGGGTGGGCCCCGGATTTCCCCCCCATCCTGACCTTCCCCCTCCAGGGGGGAAGGGATTAAGGAAAACTTCCCCCTCGTCGGGGGGGAAGGAGAATAGAGCCCATTCGACAAGGGTTTGCGGCTTAACTTGGCGCCTATGCCCTTGAGGGGGGAGGATTGAGGTGGGGGGTACGCCGGGGGGAAGGGGCCATAGGGAAACCTAGACAGGGAGGAGGCTATATGGTATGTTGAGACCACAAACAACCGGGGCCGAGGTGAGCGATGCAAGAACTACCCCACAGTCAAGTATGGCCGTCGCCGCTCTGTGAGGCAATGACAGAAGCGCGCCGGGTATTACAGTTGGAGGGCGAAGCGATCCTTCAGCTGCGCGAAAGGCTTGATGATGCATTTCTGTGTGGGGTAGACCTCATTGGTCGGTGTCCGGGGCGAATCGTCGTCACCGGTATGGGCAAGTCCGGGCTGGTGGGGCGCAAGATCGCCTCGACCTTCGCCAGCCTCGGAATTCCCGCAATGTTCCTGCATCCAGCTGAGGGCGCGCATGGGGATGTGGGTATGCTCTGCCGGGGCGATGTCCTCATCGCCATCTCAAACAGCGGCGAGACCGAGGAGGTGCTGCGCCTGTTGCCGATCATTAACAATCGCTTCGGTCTCAAGCTGATCGCGATCACCGGGAATCCTCACTCCACCCTTGCCAAACGCAGCGATGTCGTTCTGAGCGTGCAGGTCGATCAAGAAGCCGGTCCCTTTGGCTTGATTCCTACGGCCAGCATCGCAGCCACCCTGGCCATGGGAGATGCGCTGGCCATCGCCGCCATGACACAACGCGGGTTTAAACAAGGAGACTTCGCGCTCTTTCACCCAGGCGGCCAGCTAGGCCGACGCTTACGTCTGACCGTGGGAGACTTGATGCATCGAGCGGGGGAGATCCCCCTGGTGTCGGAGGAGTCTCTGCTCAAGGAGGTGATCCTCGAGATCTCGGGCAAGCGCCTCGGTATGACCTGTGTCGTCGATGCAGATGGGCGCCTGCGAGGAATCATCACCGATGGTGACCTGCGCCGGGCGCTGGAACGGACCACCGATATCCACCACGTGGAAGCTCGTAGTCTCATGACTCCCAACCCGAAGCTGGTCGAGGCAGAGACCCTTGCCAGCGAAGCCCTCTTGATCATGGAAAAATATTCCATCACCTCACTCCTGATCGTGAACGGAGACGCCCGGCCGCAGGGGGTCTTGCATATCCACGATCTCCTGAAAGCAGGGCTGATGTGACAATGGCAACTCCCCTGGAACGCGCTCGCACGATTCAATTGCTGATGATGGATGTGGACGGGGTGCTGACCGATGGTCGTATCTGGCAGGATGGCTTAGGTCGTGAGCTGAAAACCTTCGATGTCAAAGATGGCCATGGGATCGTCATGGCCCACCGCGCCAAGTTGAGAACCGCGCTTATCAGCGGACGAGAGTCAGAATCCACGGCACAACGGGCCAAAGAGCTGGGGATCGAAATCGTCTTTCAGAAGATCTGGAACAAGCTGGAGGTGTTTGAGAAAATCCTCCTGGAGACCGGGCTCATGCCGGAGCAGATCGCCTATATCGGCGATGATGTGGTCGATATCCCGCTCCTCCGTCGAGTGGGCTTAGCGGTCGCTGTGGCGGATGCCGTAGATGAGGTCAAGAGATTCGCGCATCTGGTGACCCAACGCGCCGGAGGACAGGGGGCCGTGCGGGAGGTGGTCGAGCTCATTCTGCGAGCTCAGGGACAGTGGGAGCTGTTGCTTGAACGGTATACCAAGGCTTGAGCATAGTGGGACGACAGCGGGAAAACGCCCCAATGAGCGCATGGGACAGGACAGTCGCCATCATTGGGGAGCTGAGGCTGGCTTCACGCTGATCGAGATCATGGTGGTGATCATCATTCTCGGTCTGCTCGCGACGTTGGTCATCCCGAATATCACGGGCTACACCGAAAAGGCGAAGCGGGAGAAAGCCCGAGCGGATATCGCCAGTCTGGAAGGGGCCCTGGACCTCTTTCGGGCAGACAATGGATTTTACCCCACAACCGAGCAGGGGCTTGAGGCCCTGGTGAGCAAGCCGACCACCGGTCGTATCCCCGTGAAGTGGATCGACGGCGGGTATTTTAAGAAGGGGCTTCCCCTCGATCCGTGGGGAAATCGTTATGTGTATTTCTCCCCTGGGCGGCGCGGGGAGAGCTATGAGGTCGTTACGCTAGGGGCTGACGGGCAGGAAAGTGAAGATGACCTCTCGAGTTCAGACCACCTGGACTCAGGACGGGTTTACGCTCGTTGAACTCTCCATCGTGATTCTCCTCCTCAGCTTTGCTCTGCTCTTCAGCATTCCTCGCTACGCCGATGTCCTGGGCGGGCAGCGTCTGAAAAGCTCGGGCCATCTGATTACGGGCATGGTACGGTACGTCTATGATCAGGCGACGGCGAAACGGCGGATCTATCGACTGAACTATGCGTTGCAGGAGGGACAGCTTTGGATTAGCTTTCTCAATGACGAGGGAGAATTTGTGGATGATCAGTCGCCGCTCGGTCGGCGACAGCAGCTGCTCACAGGGGTCCGCTTCGAAGATGTCATCACCCCGACGGAAAAGGTCAAGGAGGGCAAGACCTACACCCAGTTTTTTCCGACGGGCCTGGTGGAGAAGGGTATCGTGCACCTGCGCTCGGAAGAGGGGGAGCAGCTGACGCTGTTTATCCATTCATTGAGCGGTCGTGTCAAGCTCGAGCCGGGATACCGAGATGAGGAGATGGTGGCGGCACGCTGAAGGGTTTACCCTCTTAGAGGTTATGGTGGCGCTCGCGGTGATCGCTCTGATCCTGGTCGCCTATTTGCATTCACAGAACGTGGGTATCGCCCTGCTGAACGAATCGGCGAATATGACGACCGCTACCCTGCTCGCCAGCAACAGGATGGTGGCCCTGGAAACCGGTGAGACCCCCTCGCTCGATGAGCGGGAAGGGGTGTTTGAAGAGGACCTCTATGCCGCCTTTCGCTGGAAAGAGCGCTTTCTTGCCACCCCTTTCCAAGACCTCCTCGAAGCCCGTGTGGAAGTCTCCTGGGACGACAATCGCGGGCGGCGATCGGTGGAGCTGGTCAGCTTGCTGGTACGGAAATAATAATGTCTATATCACGTGCGTTAGCCCGGGAGGTGAAGCGAGCCGCAGGAGGGTTCACCCTGTTGGAGGTACTGGTCGCCCTCGGGATCTTTGCGATGATCCTGGCGATCCTCTTTGGTACGTATGCTGCCTCTGTCGAGCGTGCGGAGCACAGCCGTGAGCGTGCGCAAGTTTATCATGAAGCCCGGGTCCTCTTGCAACTCATGGCCAATGACCTTCGTGCGACCTATATGAGCGAGCCTGTGGAACAGGCCCAACAATCCCTGCAGCAGCCCGAGGCACGAAGGTATGTCTTTATCGGGGAAGATTTCGAGGAGGATAGGCTCCCCTTTGATAAGCTCACCTTCTATGCCCTCCTCCCATCCTTCCGTCCAGATACGCCCGAGTCAGAGGTGTGTCGTATCACGTATAGTTTAGAGCCGAAGGCGCCTCCCGCACAGGGGAAAATCCTCTTCCGCCGGGTGAGCTGCAGCCTGGATCCAGAGCCGACCGAGGAGGAACATGTGTTCCCCTTAACGGATTTAGCGAGGGGATTGAGATTTACCTATTATGATGAGCAGGGCCGTGACCGATCAGCATGGGATTCCCGCGAGGGGCAGGCGGGGAAGCGGTTGCCAACTGGGGTCAAAATCATGGTGATGCTGGCGGACAACCAGGGCTTCGTACGCCCCTTTGAACACCTCACAGATATTGTGCTCGCCCGTTGAAGCGGCGGGCCACACGCATGGGCGGAGCGGGCAGGCCAGTTCGATATGCGACGCATCTGTGCTCCTTTTGTGAACGAAGCTGGGGTAGCATTGGCGCTGACCCTTGTGCTCCTCACGCTGGTGGCGGTGCTGGTGCTCGAGCTGAATTACCTCGTACGTGTGGATATCCATGCAGCCACCAACTTTCGCGATGGCATGCGGGGGTACTATCTGGCCAAGTCGGGGGTGACCGTCGCCAAAATGCTCTTCAGCCGCAAGGTACAGGAGCTGGAGGAACTGAAACGAGGGCTCCTGGCCGGGGGTACCCATACCCTTCCTCTCGGGGAGGATCTCGTCACGCTGCAAGTGACGGACGAAGGGGGGAAAATCAATCTCAACGCTCTGGCGAGTGAAGCCGACACGGCACAGGTCACCCCGCAGCGGGGCAGGCCGCCACCGGTCAATTCCTGGATCCAGATTAGCCAGGACCTCTTTCAGCGACTCGGGATCGATCCCGCCCTCGTGGGGGCGATCAAGGATTGGGTCGATCAAGATGATCTCGCCACCGGTGCAGGCGGGGCGGAGAGCAGCTATTATCGTGGACTGCAAAAGCCCTACACCGCCCGGAATGGACCGATGGAAACTGTGGGAGAGCTGCGCTTGATCAGAGGGTTCACCGACGAAATCTTCTTAAAACTCGGCGCAAAGCGGGTGGGTGGCATCGTGGATCCGACGACAAACGCCTATCTGACCGTCCTCCCGACCCAGCCAGGTGCGACGTGGCGGGTGAATCTCAACACGGCGCCTCCGCTCATTTTAGCCAGCCTGACGAGTGAGGTGGGGCAGTTCGCAGAGCTGATCGTGCAACAGCGCTCCAAGACGTGGATCGAGAAGATGGGAGATCTGCAACAGCTGGGGATCACGGGGGATGCCTATCGGGATTTTAGCCGCCGCGGGACATTGACGAGCACGTATTATCTGGTGAATGCGCGCGGGATCGTCGGCGAGACCACGAAACAGGTCACGGCCCTCCTCAGAGCTGGGGGAGAACAGGGGGGGCAGATTCTCTACTGGCGGGTGCAATAGGATGGGCAAAGGGGAGATAGAGGTGTGGCGCCGATCGCTCATGGTGGGAGCTTACATATGTTCCGGTCTGACCCTCTTTGTGCTCTTCGTGTATCTCACATTTCCGAGCCAACGGGTACGTCAGCTGTTGCTCACAAGCTTGCGTGAGCAGGGTCTGAGTGATATCTCCATCGGGTCGGTTGAGCCGCTTCTGCCGCCGGGGCTGGCGCTCCGCCAGCTGAGCTTGACGGTTGAGGCGAACGGTGCACAGAGGGAATGGGCGAGGGTACCGGAGCTGCGGATCTATCCCCATATGTTCGTCCCTTTTTGGAAACCACCGCGGGTCGGTTTTGAAGGAGAGCTATACGGCGGCCACATGTTCGGTGAGGTCACGTGGGTCCGGGTGAAAGATGAACCAGGGATAGAGCTCCGCGCCGATGTGCGTGACGTTCACCTGGATGCACTCCCGCTGACGGCCACCCTCGCGACACCTCCTTTGCAGGGTAAGCTGATGGGGACCATGACGCTCTGGATACCCAAACCCCGTTGGCAGGAGTCAGAAGGACGTTTGGTGTTTCAGGCCGGTGCCGGGGGGCTCTCGGGAATCGAGGTGATGGGAGTGC
>Ga0209399_10000322_pt1 | contig 29938 bp, 31 predicted proteins | sample OV2TP3_FD_184130 | JGI IMG/M metagenome (GOLD analysis project Ga0209399, IMG submission 184130) | Hot spring microbial communities from Beatty, Nevada to study Microbial Dark Matter (Phase II) - OV2 TP3 (SPAdes) (version 3) | ecosystem: Environmental > Aquatic > Thermal springs > Hot (42-90C) ... | reverse complement strand
CATGGCGCAGGCAGGCTGGACGGACCCCGATCCTCAGTTCTGGCACTACCGTGACCGCGACCAGGTCGAGGTCGACATCGTGGTCACCCGCGGTCGGAAGACCTGGGGCGTCGAGGTGAAGGCCGCTGCCAAGGTCACGCCTTCGGACGGCGCAGGTCTGCGTCGTCTGGCAGAGCAGTGCGGCAAGGACTTCCAGGGCGGGATCCTCTTCTACGTCGGGGCGAGCACCATCCCGACGGTGGATCATCGAATCATCGCTGTTCCGGTCGCAGGGCTCTGGACGAGTTGAGAAATTCGTGCACGAAGGAAATCACCACATCGATCGGAAGTAAATGCTGCCCGACACCGGCCCCAGCACCTGCGAACTCTACGAGACGGATTCCGAAGTCGTCGTCGCCTTCTTGAGCGGCGGTGTGCTGCGTTTTCACCCGGGTTCGGGGTGGACGTTCCATCCCGCCGGGAGCGTTGCCTGGGATTCCTTTCACCAGGGTGTATACAGAAACCACAAGGGGAATCGGCTCACCTCGGAGGAGCTGGAACGACGGGGCATTCCTCCGCCGCCGGCCGATCAATACCGCGGCGCCCCGGCGGTGGCCTGGAAGGATCAGTTCAATGCGGAACTCCCGTTCAGCGCGGTGCCGTCCCGCGTGCTGGAAAGGCTGAAGGAGGATGGCTCGCCGGGAAGAAGCGTCTACCTGGTGCTGTACGAGGACGTGTACGAAACGGCGTTCGGCGACGGCTGCTTCCTGTATCCGCAGGCCGCGTTCTGGAGCGAACAGGAGGCGCAGGGTTTCCTGCAGCTTTGCCTGAAGAAGGAATCGGAGCGGCCGAAGAATGAAGTGGGGTACAAGTATCTTCTCAAGGAGATTGGGCTCAGGGTGGACGAGAACCGGCAAAAGCTCTCGGCAGCGCTGAACATAGAGACCTACGAGCATTATTCGGTTGAGGACGTCGTGCGGCTGCTGGCGGACAAGCCGGAAAATCCGTTGTGAAGCCGCGGGCCAGCGCTCGCCGGCGCCGAGCCGGTCAATCCAAAGCGGACTGCGTCTGCGGCGAGGTTTGCGCGGCCGCGCCGGGCGCGGTAAGATGTGACCAACTGTGTTGACCAACTCGAGGGCGCCATGCAGATCAACATCGCGCAGGCCAAGTCACAGCTTTCCCGGCTGGTCGAGCGCGCGCTCGCGGGCGACGAGGTGATCATCGCGCGCGCCAACAAGCCGCTGGTGCGGCTCGCGCCGGTCGAGTCGGCGGCGCGCGCGCCGCGCAAGCCGGGAAGCGGCAGGGGCGAGCTGCTGCACATCGCGCCCGACTTCGACGCCCCGCTCGAAGACTTCCGCGACTTCCGCTAGGGCGCCCGGCCTTGCGGCTGCTGCTCGACACGCACTCGCTTCTGTGGTGGGTGGACGGAGGCGGCGAGCTTTCAGCGGCGCAGATGCGGGCCATCGCGCGGCCCGGCAACCAGGTGTGCGTGAGCGTCGCGAGCGCCTGGGAGATGGCGATCAAGGCGAGCCTCGGCAAGCTGAAGCTCGCGCTGCCCGTGGCCGACTACATCGTGCGACACCTCGCCGCGAACCGCTTCCAGCTCCTGCCGATCACGCTCGAACACGTGGTGCGGGTCGAGGCGCTGCCGTTTCACCACCGCGATCCCTTCGACCGGCTGCTGGTCGCGCAGGCGAAGGAAGAAGGCCTAGCGCTGGTGTCGCGCGATGCGGCGTTCGCGCGCTATGGCGTGAAGCAGATCCGCTGACATGCCGCGCGAGCTGCTCGCCGACTATCCGCAGGCCAATGGGCGCCATGACGAGCTGTTCGCCGCGCCGCTGGAACCGCGCGCCCACTGGAAGCCGATGCTCGAGCAGCTCGCCGCCGAGCCCGCCGAGCGCATGCGCGAGCGGCTGCACTCGGTGCAGCTCCAGATGCGCGAGAACGGCGTCACCTACAACGTGTACGCCGACCCCAAGGGCGCCGACCGCCCCTGGGAACTCGATCTGCTGCCGCTCATTCTGCCGCAGGACGAGTGGAGCGGCATCGAGGCGGCGGTCATCCAGCGCGCGACGCTGCTCAATGCGACCCTGCTCGATCTCTATGGCGAGCAGCGGCTGCTGAAGGAGGGGGTGCTGCCCCCCGCCCTGGTGCACGGGCACGCGGGTTTTCTGCGCCCCTGCCACGGCGTGAAACCGCCGGGCGGCACGCTGCTGCACCTGTACGCCGCCGACCTCGCGCGCTCGCCCGACGGGCGCTGGTGGGTGATCGACGACCGCACCCAGGCGCCCTCGGGCGCCGGCTACGCGCTGGAGAACCGGATCGTCGTCTCGCGCGCGTTTCCGGAACTGTTCCGCGATCTCAAGGTGCAGCATCTCGCGAGCTTCTTCGCCACGCTGCGCGACAGTCTCGCGCACTGGGCGCCGCAGAACGGCGGCGCCCCGTTCACCGCGCTGCTCACGCCGGGACCGCTGAACGAAACCTACTTCGAGCACACCTATCTGGCGCGCTACCTCGGCCTGCCGCTCGTCGAGGGCAGCGATCTCACCGTGCGCGAGGGCTGCGTGTGGCTGAAAACGCTTTCCGGCCTGAAGCGCGTGCACGCCCTGCTGCGGCGCCTGGACGACGATTACTGCGATCCGCTGGAACTGCGCAGCGATTCGGCGCTCGGCATCCCGGGCCTGGTGGACGCGACGCGCCGCGGCAACGTGCTGGTGGCAAACGCGCTCGGCGCGAATCTGCTCGAATCGAGCACCCTGCTCGGCTACCTGCCCCGGCTGTGCGAAAAGCTGCTCGGCGAGCCGCTCCGGATGCCTTCGGTCGCGACCTGGTGGTGCGGCGAGCCGGCGGCGCTCCAGTCCGTGATCGCCAACCTCGATCGCCTGGTCGTCAAGGCGGCGTTTCCGCAACTGCGGGTCGAGCCGATGTTCGGCGAGGATCTCGACGAGCGCGGCCGCAGGCGCGTCATCGCGATGCTGCGCGCGCGGCCGAACGATTATGTGGCGCAGGAAATCGTGCAGCTGTCGCAGGCGCCGGTCTGGGACCGCTCGGGTCACCGGCGGCTGCTCGCGCGCGCGATCGGGCTGCGCGTGTATGCCTGCGCCAGCCCGCACGGCTATGTCGCGATGCCGGGGGGCCTGACCCGGGTGGCGAGCGCGGCCGATGCCCGCGTGATCTCGATGCAGCGCGGAGGGAGCAGCAAGGACACCTGGGTGATCGCCTCGGGTCCGGTCAGCACGTTCAGCCTGCTGCGGCGTGCGATCGGGCCCGGCGAGCTGGTGCGCTCGGGCACCAACCTGTCGAGCCGCGTGGTCGAGAATCTGTTCTGGTTCGGCCGCTACAGCGAGCGCTGCGACGCCACTGCGCGGCTGCTGCGCATCGCGCTGGGCCGGCTGGCGGACGACATCCCGGGCGAGGACGAGCGCGAGCGGCCGATGATCGTCGAGCTGCTGCGCCGCGCCGGGATCCTGCCGAAGGGCGAGAGCGAGCCGGAGGACGCCGAGCTTGCGCGCGCGCTGCGCGCGGCGGTCGTCGACGAAACCCGGCCCGGGCTCGCCGGCGGCTTGCGCGAGCTTGCGGGCGTCGCTTCGCACCTCCGGGAGCGGCTTTCGCTCGACAACTGGCGCACCCTCAATCGCATGACGCGCGGCCTTCCCGCGCATCGGGGCCGCTCGCTCGCGCTCGCCGACGTGCTGGCGGAGCTCGACGGCACCATCGCGTCGTTCACGACGCTCTCAGGCTACGCGCTCGACGGCATGACGCGCGACCCGGGGTGGCGTTTTCTTTCCATCGGCCGGCGCATCGAGCGCCTGCAGACGCTCTGCACCACGCTGCAGCTGGCGCTTGCCGGACCGGCCGACGCGGACCTGTCCTGGCTCCTGCGCCTCGCCGATTCGATCATCACCTACCGCGCGCGCTACATGGCACGCCCGGAGTGGCTGCCGGTGCTCGATCTGCTGGTGTGCGACGAGGCGAACCCGCGTTCGATCGCCTTCCAGGTGCTGGGGCTGGAGGACTTCGTCGGCCGGCTGGTCGAGCTGTTCGGCGAATTCGGCGAGGAGCGGTTCGCATCGTCGGTCGCGGCGCTGAAGAGCATCGATGCAGCCGCGGACCTGCAGCCGGGCAAGGGGCGGCTCTACGCCATGCTGGAAGACTGGCACGAGGCCTCTTCGCGTCTCGGCGAGCAGCTCGGCCTGCGCTTCTTCAGCCACGTCGGCGAGTCGAGCCGGCAGACCTTTGCAACCTGAGGCGACGAACGGACGCGGCCTGCGGATGAACCTTCACGTCACCCATGAAACGCGTTACCGCTACGCGAGCCCGGTCGTGCTCTCACAGCAGCTTCTGCATCTCACGCCGCGCACGCTGCGCTGGCAATCGTGCGGCCTGCACCGCGTCGCGGTCGAGCCGCGCCCGGGGGAATACGACCAGCACGACGACTACTACGGAAACCGCGCGGTTCGCCTGCTGCTCGCCGCGCCGCACGAGGAGCTGCTGGTGCGGGCCGAGTCCGTGGTGAGGCTGGAGCCGCGCGAGAAGGCCGTGCTCGCCGCGCCTCGGACGCCGTGGGACTCGGTGCGCGACCGGCTGCGCGCGCTCGATCCGCCGCCGCCGCTCGATCCGGCGGAATTCGTGTTCGAATCGCCGCATGTCGAAACCTGGCGCGAACTCGCCGACTACGCGGCGGCGAGCTTTCCGCAGGGGCGCAGCGCGCTCGAGGCGGCGCGCGACCTTGCGCGCCGCATCCACGGGGATTTCACGTTCGACAAGAAGGCGACCAGCGTCTCGACGCCGCTCCGGCAGGTCGTCAAGCAGCGCCGCGGGGTGTGCCAGGACTTCGCGCACCTGATGATCGGCTGTCTGAGATCGCTCGGGCTTTCCGCGCGCTACGTCAGCGGCTACATCCTCACCGATCCGCCGCCCGGCCGGCCGAGGCTCATCGGCGCCGATGCGTCGCACGCATGGGTATCGGTGTACTGCGGCGAACCGGCGGGCTGGGTGGACATCGATCCGACCAACGACTGCCTGGTGGACGACGAACACGTCACGCTCGCCTGGGGGCGCGATTTCGGCGACGTCACGCCGATGCGCGGAGTGATCCTGGGCGGCGGCGAGCAGGAGCTCGAGGTTCGCGTCACCGTCTCGCCGATCGCCGAGGCTCCGATAGAATCGGCGCAGCATGCCTGACCGCGCTTTCGGCATCGAGACGCTGTGCCTGCACGCCGGACAGATTCCCGATCCGGCCACCGGCGCGCGCGCCGCGCCGATCTACCAGACGACCTCCTTCGTGTTCGACTCCGCCGAGCACGCCGCGAGCCTGTTCAACCTGCAGACCTTCGGCAACGTGTATTCGCGCATCTCGAACCCGACCGTGGCGGTGCTCGAGGAGCGCATGGCGGCGATCGAGAACGGACGCGCGGCACTCGCCTGCGCCACCGGGCAGGCGGCCGAAGCGACCGCGATCCTCACGCTGGCGAGCGGCGGCGATCACATCGTCTCGGCGTCCACCTTGTACGGCGGCACCCACACGCTGCTTGGCGTGAACCTGAAGAAGCTGGGCGTGGAGACGACCTTCGTCGACCCCGACGATGCCGAGAATTTCCGCCGGGCGCTGCGGCCGAACACGAAGCTCCTCTACGCCGAAACGCTGGGCAATCCCCTGATCAACATCGTCGACATCGAGGCGCTTGCGGCGGTCGCGCGCGAGGCGGGCGTGCCGCTCGTTCTGGACAATACTGTGCCATCGCCCTACCTGTGCCGCCCGCTCGACTGGGGCGCCGACATCGTGGTGCACTCGGCGACCAAGTACCTCGGCGGGCACGGCACCACCATGGGCGGAGTGATCGTGGAATCGGGCCGGTTCGACTGGGGCAACGGAAAATTTCCCGAATTCACGACGCCCTCGCCCGGCTATCACGGCGTCATCTTCCACGAGACCTTCGGCGACTTCGGCTACACCATGAAGGCGCGCATGGAGATCATGCGAACGTTCGGTCCGGCGCTCTCGCCGTTGAACGCCTGGCTGCTGCTGATGGGCGTGGAGTCGCTGCCCGTGCGCATGGACCGGCACTGCGAGAACGCCCTGCGCGTGGCGCACTTCCTCCAGGACCACCCGCAGGTGACCTTCGTCAACTATCCGGGCCTAGCAGACAACAAGTACCACGCGCTGGCAAGGAAATACCTGCCCAAGGGCGCCTCGGGCCTGCTCAACTTCGGCGTCAAGGGCGGCGCGCGCGCGGGCGAGCGCTTCATCGAGGCGGCGCAGTTCATGAGCCACCTTGCCAACATCGGCGATGCCAAGACGCTGGTCATCCACCCTGCTTCGACCACGCACCGCCAGATGAGCGAGGAGGATCAGCTCAAGGCTGGCGTCACCCCCGACATGGTCCGCATGTCCGTGGGCATCGAATCGATCGACGACATCCTGTGGGATATTGACCAGGCCTTGAGCGAGTCCGCGAAAGCATGATCAGCTACGACATCATCGAGCACGGCAAGCCGCTGCAGAAAGCGGTCCGGGAGACGCCCCAGCCGAAGGGCAGCGAGGTGCTGGTGCGCGTGACCCGCTCGGGCGTGTGCCACTCGGACCTGCACATCTGGGACGGCTACTTCGACTTGGGCGGCGGCAAGCGCTTCTACGTCAAGGAGCGCGGCTGCGTGCCGCCGTTCACGCTGGGACACGAGCCGTTCGGCGTGGTGGAGGCGTTCGGACCGGCCGCGCGGCGCGCCGCAAGAGGCCTCCGGATCGGTCAGAAGCGGATCGTGTTTCCCTGGATCGGCTGCGGCCAATGTCCGGTCTGCAGGGACGGCCAGGACAACTACTGTCTCAAGCAGCGCTTTCTCGGGGTGATGAAACCGGGTGCGTATGCCACCCACGTGCTCGTACCGCACCCCCGGTACCTGGTCGATGCGAGCGGCCTCGATGAGGCGTTCGCTGCGACCCTCGCCTGCTCCGGGCTCACTGCCTACAGCGCGGCGAGCAAGCTCCCGGCGCTCAATCGGCGCGACTGGGTGGCGGTCCTGGGATGCGGCGGCCTGGGGCTGGTGGCGATCGCGATCCTCCGCGCCAGAGGCGTGCGCAACGTGATCGCCTGCGATGTGGACCCGGCCAAGCTCGAGGCCGCTCGGAAGCTCGGCGCAAGGAAAACGCTCGACACGCGCGCCCCGGATGCAGCGCAGGCGCTGCAGCAACTGGCTGGCGGGTTTCTCGCAGCGGCGATCGATTTCGTCGGCCTGCCGGCGACCCACGCCATCGGCTACCCGGCGCTGCGCAAGGGCGGCCGGTACGTTCTCTGCGGCCTGTTCGGCGGCGAGATCACGCTGGCGTTGCCGCCGATCGCGCAGCGTGCGGTTGCCGTGATGGGCTCCTACGTAGGCAACCTCCGGGAACTGAAGGGACTGGTCGCGCTCGCCCGGCGAAAGAAGCTCGATTCGGCGCCGGTGCGCGTCCGCCCCGCGGACGAGGTGAACACGATCCTGGAGGAATTGAAGGCGGGCAAGGTTCTCGGCCGGGTGGTGCTCGATCTCGAGCGGATCGCCGGCTGAGCGCGGTTCTTCGGCGCCCATCCATGTCGAGCCTTTCCTGGGCATTTCCCTACGCTTGGCCGCGCAAGCCGGTGCTGGCACGCAATATCGTCGCCACGTCGCAGCCGCTTGCCGCGCAAGCCGGCCTGCAAATGCTTGCCTCGGGCGGCAACGCGGTCGATGCGGCGCTTGCCGCGGCAATCACGCTCACGTTGGTCGAGCCGGTTTCCAACGGAATCGGATCGGACGCGTACGCCATCGTCTGGGACGGAACGCGGCTGCACGGCCTGAATGCGTCCGGGCGCTCGCCCGCCGGTTGGACGGCCGAGACGTTCGGCGCCAGGGGCGTGCCGCCGCGGGGTTGGAACTCGGTCACGGTTCCCGGATGCGCATCGGCCTGGCGCATGCTCTCCGAGCGCTTCGGCAAGCTGCCGTTCGAGAGACTGTTCGAGCGCGCGATCGGCTACGGCCGCAGAGGCTACCTCGTGTCGCCGACGATTGCGCGCCAGTGGGCGCAGCAGGCCGCAGAACTCAGGGAGCAGCCCGGCTTCGCCGCCGCCTTCCTGCCTGGCGGCCGCGCACCGCAAGCAGGGGAGCGGTTTTCCTTTCCCGAGCATGCCGCGACACTGGAGAAGATCGCACAGACCAAGGGCGACGCTTTCTACCGCGGCGAGCTTGCCGAGAAAATCGAGGCCGATGCGCGACGCCATGGCGCGGCGATGCGGGCGGAGGACCTTGCAGCGCATGTGTCGGACTGGATTACGCCGCTCGAGATCGGCTACCGCGGCTACACCGTGCACGAGCTGCCGCCGAACGGCCAGGGCATCGTGGCGCTGATCGCACTCGGCATCCTGGGCGAGTTCGACCTCGCCGCGCTGCCGGTGGACTCGGCCGAGAGCCTGCACCTGCAGATCGAAGCGGTGAAGCTCGCGTTCGCCGATGCGCTCGCCTACGTCGCCGACCTCGAACACATGCCGCTCGCGCCCGAGCAGTTGCTCGATGCGGCCTATTTGCGCAGCCGCGCGAAGCTCATCGACAGGAAGCGGGCGCAACCGTTTGCCGCCGGAGCGCCGCCGAAGGGCGGCACGGTATACCTTACCGCCGCAGACACCGAAGGCATGATGGTTTCCTACATCCAGTCGAACTACATGGGGTTCGGCTCAGGCGTCGTAGTGCCGGAAACCGGGATCTCGCTGCAGAACCGCGGCGCGACGTTCACGGCGCGCGCAGGGCATCCGAATCGGGTGGGTCCGCGCAAGCGCCCCTACCAGACGATCATCCCGGGATTCGTGACGCGCGACGGCAGAGCCGTGATGAGCTTCGGCGTCATGGGTGGGACCATGCAGCCGCAGGGCCATGTCCAGGTCCTCGCGCGCATCGCCGATTACGGGCAGAACCCGCAGGCGGCCTGCGACGGCCCGCGCTTCCGCTGGGTTCAGGGGATGGAGGTAAATGTCGAGAGTGGGTTTTCGCCGTCGGTGCTCGATGAGCTTGTCCGGCGCGGCCATCGCATCACGGAACTCAAGGAAGGCTACATGGACTTCGGCAGCGCGCAGATGATCTGGGCGCTCGAGGGCGGCTATCTCGCCGCGAGCGATCCGCGGCGCGACGGGCAGGCGGCCGGCTACTGAGGGGAAGACGATGCTCAAGATCTGGGGACGGACGAATTCGGTCAACGTGAAGAAAGTCCTCTGGTGCGCCGAGGAACTGGGGCTCGCCTACGAGCGCATCGATGCCGGAATGCAGTACGGCGTGGTGAATACGCCCGAGTACCGCAAGCTGAACCCGAACGGCCTCGTGCCGACGATCGACGACGAGGGCTTCGTGCTGTGGGAGTCGCACACCATCGTGCGCTACCTCGCGGCAAAGCACGGCGCCGGCAAGATCTGGCCGCTCGCCCTCGCGCAGCGCGCGGACGCCGAGCGCTGGATGGATTGGGCGTTCACCTTTCTCGGCGCCTTCCGGCCGGTCTTCTGGGGCCTGGTCCGCACCCCGCCGGAAAAACGCGACGCCGCCGCGATCGAGGACGGGCGCAGGAAATGCGCCGAGCTTCTCGCGATCCTCGACGCGACGCTCGCAACGCGCAAGTACGTCGCGGGCGACACCTTCACGATTGGGGACATCCCGATCGGCTGTCATGTGCAGCTGTGGATGCGCCTGCCGATCGAACGGACGCGGCAGCCGGCGCTCGAGGCGTGGTTTGCGCGCCTGCTGGAGCGCGCGCCCTACCGCAAGATCGTCGACGTAGCGCTGTCCTGACTTCGCAGTCGGCGCCAGCGCTCCGCCTTGTCGAGCTCGGCAAGCGCCTTCACGCTCGCGTAAAAGCGTTCCAGCTCGCCGTCGGCTTCGGCAAGGAGCCGTTCGAACCCGGGCACCAGCTCCGAATAGGTCGCAAACGAGGCAAGCAGCGCATTGTTCGGTGCGGCCTCGAAGCGCGCGGCGCCGCGCACGTAGACCGGGTCGGCGGCGAGCCGCTCGAATTCGGCGCGTTTTCGCGCGCGCATCTCTGCCGGCGGAATGTCGAGCCGATACAGCGCTTCGAGCCGCGCGCGGGCCTCGTCCAGCACGCGGGCGAAGCTGCGCTCGCGTTCGCGCGCTTCGCGGAACTTCAGAAGGTCGGCGGCGCGCCCGGAGGCCGCGAGCCAGCGCTCCACCCCATGGCGATCGACTACGACCGCGAAACCTTCGTTGAAGGTCGAGTCGCCCTTGACGTACACCAGCTGATGCGCGAGTTCGTGGAACACGAGCCGCGCGAGTTCCGCCTCCGGCCAGCCGATGAACGTCGATAGCAGCGGATCGTCGAAAAACCCCAGCGTCGAGTAGGCCGGCACGCCGTAGACGAACGCATCCAGGCTGCGATCGCGCTCGCGCGCCGCATGGCGTTGCGCGTCTTCCCTGGCGAAGTAGCCCCGGTAGGACACGCAACCCGCGACCGGAAAGCACGACGGGACCGGCTGGAGCGAAAACTCGGGTGCCGCGACCACGTTCCAGACCGCGTACGGCCGGCCCAACTCGCTGTAGCGGCGGTAGCTCCCGTTGTCCGGCAGCTTGAGTTCGCGCGAAGCAAAATCACGCACCGATTGCGCGATCGCGAGCCGCTCGCGCAGCTGTGGCTCGGTTTGCGCGTCCGCGAGCAGCTCCGCCACCGGGCGCGCGCGGCCGGTCAGCTCGAGATGTCCGCCGACGGCCTGCGCGTAGTACGACAGCGTCTCGCAGCCCGAGAGCGCGAGCGTGCTAGCGACGCTCAGCAGGAAAGCGCGCATGCGCGAGGAACGATTTGACGCCCGCCGCCACGCGGGGCGAAAGGATCATCAGGCTGTGGCTCACCGGCAGCACCGTCCGCTCGCGCATCCCTTCGACGGAGGTTTCCTCGACACAGACCACGCCGTCGTTGACGCCCGGCAGCCGCCCGCACGCCCTGCCGAGCCCCAGCGGCACGGATCCGGCGACGACCCCGAGCGGTTCGGCGCGCAGCCAGCGCGCGAGGCGGCCCTCGCGCCAGAGCGCTTCGCTTTCCCCCAGCAACCAGCGCCCGAACCGCAGGCGCGCAAAGCGCCGGGCGGCGACGCTGCCGCGCGCCGCAGTGCCGAGCAGGACCGCCTTGCCGACCGCAACCTCGGCGTGCGCGTTCAGCGCTTCCAGAATTACCAGCCCGCCCAGGCTGTGGCCGACGAAGTGCGCCGGGCCGATACCCTTCGACTGGCGGGCGAGCGCCTCGGCGTTGGCGGCCAGCGGCCGCGCCCTGCCCGCATAGTCGAACAGATGGCAGCGCAGGTTTGCGCGCCTGAGAAAAGCGGCAAGCGGTGTCATGACCACGCCGGGTGCCCAGAGCCCGGGGACCAGAACCACATCGCGAATCTCGCCCATCGAAGAATCCGCGCCTCAGCCGGCCGGCGCGCGAGGGCGCGCCGCCAGGAGCCAGGTGCCGATGCCGAGCGCAGGCACGCCAAACACAGCGTAGGCCGCCGCATAGCTTTCGGACAATGCCAGCGCGGCATTGAATGCAGGCGGCGCAATCACTACGCCGAGAAAGGTGAAAAAGAGGCATCCTCCGGTCGCCTCCCCGATCCTGCCCCCGGGCGCAAGGCGCGCGACCTCGGCGAGGTAGACGCCGTTCCATCCAACCGCGGTTGCGCCGAACGCGGCGGCAAAGACGAACAGCAGCCATGTCGGCCAGGCGGGAACCGCGGCGAGCGTGACGATCGCCGATACGCCCATGCCAAGACCGAGCAGACCCAGCATGGTGCGACGCGAGAGCATACGGTCCGCCATCAGCCCCCACAGGACACGGCCGAACACGCTCGCGACCTGCGACACGGCCATTACGAATCCCGCGAGCACCAGGGTCAGGGCAAAGCTTTCGGTGAGGAAGGTCACCAGATAGGTGACGAGCGTGATCTGCACACCTCCGTAGACGAACGAAGTGAGCGCCATCCGGCGCAGTGCCGCCGTGCGGAGCACGAGCGCGACCGGCGCGAACAGGGCTGCGAGCGAAACCGGCGCGTGCGGATTCAGGCCGTGGTCGTAACGGGTGCGCCAGGGTTCGATGGCGAGTGCGAGCGCAAGGCACGCCAGGCCGATCGCGAGCGCCGCACTGCGCCAGCCAAAGGCGAGAATCAGCACCGGGACCAGAGCGCCTGCGATCGCGCCGCCTGCGGGGACGCCCGTCTGCTTGATCGAGAAGGTGAGCGCGATGCGCGATGGCGGAGATGCGCGCACCAGGATCTGCGAGCTCGCCGGGGTGGTCGGGCCATAGCCGAGACCGATCGCAAAAGCGCCGAGAAGAACGAACGGCAGCATCGCGGATGCGCCGAGCGCAAGACCCGCGAGACAGGTCGCCAACCCGATCTGGCTTACGCGGATCGGACCGATGCGCGCCACCCAGCCGCCCGCCGTCGCCGAGCCGATCATCGAGCCCAGGTAGGCCGTGGCGATGAACCAGCCGATCGCGCTCGGCGCAACGTCCAGTTCGCGCGCCGCAACGGGCGCCATCACGGGCGCGCAGTACATCGCGACCGCAACCAGCGTCTGAATCAGGAACGTGACCGCAAGCGGTGCTGCCCAGCCCTCGGCGGGCGCGGCCGCGTCAACCCTCACCCTTGACCGCTTTCAGGAGCCGCTCGGCGCGGTACACGATGGGATAGTCGATCATCCGGCCGTCCACCTGGATCGCGGCGGCGCCGGTGGATTCCGCTTCGCGAAACGCGGCGACGATGCGCTCGGCCTCGGCGATCTCCTCCACGCTGGGGCCGTAGCCTTCGTTTGCCGCCGTCACCTGATCGGGGTGGATGCACAGCCGCCCCTGGAATCCGGCACGGCGGCTGCGCTCGACCGCGCGGCCGAAGCCCTCGTGATCCTTGAAATGAAACCACGGACTGTCGATCGGGCCCTCGAGGCCGGCGTTGCGCGAAGCAAGCACCAGCCGCGAGCGCGCGTGGCCGAGTTCCGGTTCGTCGTGCGTCGGCGAAAGACCCAGATCGTGGCTGTAGTCGCCGGCACCGAACGCCACGCGCCGTACGCGCCAGGTCCCCGAGTAGGGTTTCAGGTTGCGCGCCTGCAGGATGCGTTCGATACGGGAGATGCCGGTGGCAGTCTCGACGATCGGCATGAGGTCGAGCGACCCGACCGCGATTTCCCGTTCGCGCTCTAGGTTCGCGAGCAGCCAGTCGATCGCGTGCAGATCGGCAGCGCTTTCGACCTTGGGCAGCACGACGCCGTCGACGCCCGTGCCGACGGTCTCGACGAGATCGCGATAGCAGAACGGCGTTCCCATCGCATTCGCCCGCACATAGCCGCGGCAGCGGCGCGGCTGGCGCGCGTTTGCCGCAAGCGCTGCCGCGACCGGCGCGCGGGTGGCGGGCTTGTCCGCAGCGGCGACCGAATCCTCGAGATCGAGGATCACCGCGTCGGCGCCCAGCGTGAACGCTTTCGCAACGCGCCGTGGATGGTTCCCGGGAGCGAACAGAAACGTGCGGTTGAACGGCATGGAGACTCCCTAGCGCAGACGCTTGCGCTCTTCCCAGCGAGGATACGGCAATTGCCACTTTGCCGTGGCGAGCGCCTCCGGCCACACCACCTGGCGGCGCCCGTTGCGAATCTGCACCACGGCGGGCTTCGTCCCGACCTGGGCGCCGCTCGCATCGACCTTGTACGGACCGAGAACCGTTTCGGTCTCGAGCGCGGACAATTGCTCGCGCAGCTTTTCCTGGTCCAGCGAGCCGGCGCGCCTGACCGCCTCCTCGAGCACTTTCGCCGCCGCGTAGCCTTCGGCCGCCAGTTGCGTCGGCTCGGCAGACCAGCGGCGCGCGTAGGCGTCCGCAAAGCGCGCGCTCGGACGGCCTGCGAGACCGCGCTCCCACGGCGAGATGCCGAGCGCATGCTCCGCGTCCTGTCCCACCAGCTTGACGAACTGCGGATCCGCAACCCCTAGAGCGGCGAACATCCGCGGCGCGTAGGCGAACCTGCGGAAGCTCTTCACCATCTCGGCCGCATCCTGCGGCAGGCCGAAGGCGATCCAGGCCTGCGCATCGCGCGCCCTCGCGTAGCCGATCTGCGCGCCGAAGTCCGCCGTCCCCGGCGAGTACAGCTCGACTTCGCCCGGCTCAAGGCCGCTCGCGAGCGCGTCCTCCCTCAGGCGCGCAGCCATTTCGCGCGATGCCGGGTCGGCACGCGCAACGATCAGCATGCGCCGGTAATCCATCTTGCGCGCGATTTCGAGGACGCCGGCGCCGTACCCGGAGTACGGCGCCGGAACCTGGAACACGAAGCGGAAATTCGCCTTTTGCACGCTGCGCGAGGCGCCGGTCGCATTGAGCAGAACTCGCCCGTGCCGTTCCGCGGCGCCTGCCGCGCCAAGCGTCGCCGCGGAGCCGAACGGCCCGACCAGAAGGTCGGCCTGCTGTTCGCCGATGAGCCGCTCGTACAGAGGCCCCGACGCCGCCGCTTCCGAGCGGTCGTCGAGCAGGCGCAGCTCGACCCGCCGGCCGAGCAGCCCACCCGCCTGGTTCACCTCCTCCTGCCAGAGGAGCAGCGATTTCCTCAGGTCGGCCGCGAGGTCCGCCAGGTAGCCCGATTGCGTGACGACCGCCCCCACGACGAGCGGCGGCTCTGCGGCGCGCGCCGGCAGCATCGCCAGCGTACTCGCGACAAACACGCAGAATCGAACCACGGACTTACTCATCGCGAACGCTCTCCGTCCCGGAAATTACGGTGTGCGAAAATCGGCGTCAAGGATCATGCGAACCGCTTTTCTCGATGCGCTCGCTGCGATTGCCGGCGAGCCTCACGTCCTGACCGAGGAGCGCGATACCGCGGCCTATTTTTCCGACTGGCGCAGGCAATTCCGCGGCGTCGCCGAGTGCGTGGTGCGCCCGGCGAGCACCGCCGAGGTCGCCGCGATCGTGCAGCGGTGCGCGCGCGAGAACGTCGCCATCGTGCCGCAGGGCGGCAACACGGGTCTCTGCGGCGGTTCGGTACCCACTGGCGCACGGCGCCAGATCCTGCTCTCGCTTGCGCGCCTGAACCGCATCCGCTCGCTCGATCCGCTCGACGACAGCATCACGGCGGAGGCGGGCTGCGTGCTGGCGCAGGTGCAGAAGGCCGCGGAAGAGGCCGGCCGCTATTTCCCGGTATCGCTCGCTGCCGAGGGAAGCTGCCAGATCGGCGGCATCCTTTCGACCAATGCGGGCGGCGTCAACGTCCTGCGCTACGGCAGCGCGCGCGATCAGGTGCTCGGCCTCGAGGTGGTGCTTGCCGACGGAAGCGTCTGGGACGGCCTGCGAAGCCTGCGCAAGGACAATACCGGCTACGACCTGAAGCAGCTGTTCGTCGGCGCCGAGGGAACGCTCGGCATCATCACGGCCGCGGTGCTGAAGCTCCGCGCGCGGCCGAGCGCGGCGGTCACCGCGTGGATTGCGCTCGAGAGCCCGGCGCGCGCCGTCGAGCTGCTCGCGCACCTGCGCGAACGGCTCGGCGAGTGCGTCAGCGCCTTCGAACTGGTGTCGCGCCGCTGCGTGGAGGCGGTGCTCGCGCACGCACCGGGGACGGTCGATCCATTACGCACGCCGCACCCCTGGTACGTGCTCGCCGAGCTGGAAGCGAGCGAAACGTTCGAGGCGCTGCAAGGCCGGTTCGAGGCAGCGCTTGCCGAGTGCGCCGCCCGGAGCGAAGTCCTCGATGCCGCCATTGCCGCGAGCCACCTGCAGGCCGCCGCGCTGTGGCGCATCCGGGAGAGCATTCCCGAAGCGCAGTTCACCAACGTCAAGCACGACGTCGCGGTCGCGGTCTCGCGCATTCCGCTGCTCGTCGAACGTGCCGAGGCCGCGCTCGCCGCCGCGTTCCCGGATGCGCGCAGCTACATCTTCGGCCACGTCGGCGACGGCAACCTGCACTACAACGTCGGCGACGAAGGCATGCTCGAGCGGCGCGAGGACGCGAACCGGATCGTCTATGAAATCGTCACCTCGCTCGGCGGATCGATATCGGCCGAGCACGGCATCGGGCAGCTCAAGCGCGAGGAGATCCGGCGCCGCAAGCCGCCGCTGGAGATCGAATTGATGCGCGTGCTGAAGCGCGCGCTCGATCCGCACGGACTGATGAATCCGGGCAAGCTGCTGTAGGCGCTAGCGCCGCGCGGCGAGCGCAAGCGCCGCGGCGGTGACAATGAAGAAGGCGATCGCCAGCGCATTGCCCACCGCGCCCGCCATCTGCAATCCGGGGCTCGCGGCGAGGTCGGCGGCGAGCCGCACCAACACACTTGCGTGCAGAACCGCGAGCGGCGCGTAGAACACGCTGCGGAAGGGTATCGCGATGCGCAGGACCGCGGGAAAGATCAACGGCGCATGGCCGAACACCATGGAGAAGACGAATCCGAGCAGCAGCGCGTGCAGCGCCGCGTCACGCGCCGCGCCAAGCGCAAGCAGCACTCCGCCCAGCGCGAGCCAGGCGTAACCGGCGAGAAGACAAAGCGCGATGAAGCGCGTGATCCCCTTCGAGCGCACGGTGCGCACCGCGAGGTCGTAGCGCGCAAGCCACGCGGCGGTCGCCGCCAGGCCGATGCCGAGCAGGCGCAGGTCCGCGATCGCCGCAATCGCCGTCAGCGCGAGCGCCAGCGCGCCGAAGACAACCCGCGCCGCCGGCGGGACCGGCGCAAGTCGCGACAACTCGAGCCGTTCCCCACCGATCGTCAGGACAAAAAACGCGATCCAGAGCGGGAGCGCGCTTTCGAGCGAGCGAGCGGCCGCCAGCCAGAGATTCGCAGCGAGCAGGCACAACGCTCCGAGCGCAAGCACCGCCGTGTGGAGCGCGCGCTGGCGCTGCCAGATTGCGGCCGAAGCGGCGGCGAACACCGTCGCACCGAACGCGAGCAGCCAGAAACCGGGGTCTGGCGCGCTCATGAGGATCGCGACACCCCCCAGCCCACTCGCCGCGGGCGCCGCGTAGGCCCAGAGCCGGCCGAGCGCCACCGCCCGCTCCAGCGAGATCAGCGTTCCAAAGAAGGCGCTTGCCATGAGCGCGCCATGCCAGGCAAGTCCCGCGGCCGGCGCCGGAACCGCTGGCTCGATCCGCCCAAGGCCGCCGGCGATCCCGCCGACGAGCGAGACAAAACCGAGGACGAGCAGCGGTGCGCGCGCCGCAGGCGGAAGGTCGCTCATCGCGCAACTACCAGCCGAATCGCCCGCGCGCCGCCTCGCTCATGCGTTCCGGGGTCCACGGCGGGTCGTACACGATCTCGATGCGCACGTCGCGCGCCTCGGGGCATGCCTCGCGGATCGCCTGCTCTGCGTCCGCTGCGATCGACCCGGCCATGGGGCAGGCGGGCGAGGTCATCGTGAGGTCCACCTCCACCCGCCCCGGCGCGCATTGCACGCGGTACACCAGGCCGAGATCGACCAGATTCTCGCCGACCTCGGGGTCCGCAACCGTGCGCAGCGCGTCCCAGACCGCCGCTTCGTCCGGAATGGCTTCGTCTGCCATCGCCGCCCCCTAACGCACCCTGCGGAACGAGATCGGGCTGTCGCGGCCCGCCTGCATCAGCACGCCCTTGATCATCGACGACGTGGCCTCGCCCCGGAAGCGGACCTGCGGGCCGGAAAACGCGATTGTGTTCCCCTGCAACTTCGCTTCCGACACGGTCACCGGCCGCCCGGCGTCGCTCGCCTCGACCTCGATCTCCTGAAAATTCTGGTGAATGCGCAGCGCCCAGTCGCCCGCCCGCCATTCACCGCGCACCTGCGCCGGAACGATCCAGAGAAATAGCGTGCTCTCGTCGCCCTGGCCCTCGTGGCGCCGCGAGATCCGCAGCGTTTCGGTGCGATCGGGCTTCCAGCCGCGCATCGGAAACGCGTGCGCGACGATTCTCGCTCCGGGGCGCAGCTCGCCGAGGAGCTTGGGCTGAAGCTGGTCGATGAGGGAGGGCAGCAGATAGATGGTCACCACCGTCGCCTGCGACAGATCGGTGGCGAAGACGTCCCGCACCTCGAACTTCGCGCGCCCTTCCACTCCGGCGCGGCGCGCGTTCTCGCGCGAAACGTCGACCAGCCGCGCGTCGATGTCCACACCGAGGCCGCCGGCACCATGCAGAGTGGCGGCAGCAATCACGATGCGGCCGTCGCCGGAGCCCAGATCGATCACGTAGTCCTGCGGCCCGGTACCCGCGAGCGCGAGCATTCGCGCGACGACTTCCTGCGGCGTGGTGACGAAGGGCGCGCGTGCGGGCGAATCCTGCGCGCGCGCGAACGGAGCGCACAGCGCGGCGAGCGCACCGAGCAGCGCGAAGGCCAGGGCGGCAGCAAGGCGGCGATCGCCTGACGCACGCTTTCCTGCGACCAGTCGAGTTCTCCAAAGTGAACGTGGCGGATTTTACCCGCGGGCTTGACACCGGCCAGGACGCAAAAAAGCCCGGGAGTACCGGGCTTTTCGCAGGGGGCTTGCCTCGCCTTACTTGGCTTCTTTCTTCGCCTTGCCCTTGGCCTTCGCCTTGCCTTTCTCCTTGCCCTTGGCCTTCGCCTTGCCCTTTGGCGCAGGCTTGTCGGCCGCCGGCGCTGCCTTCGGTGCCGCCGCTGGCTTGGCCGCTTCGGCGGGCTTGGCGGGCGCGGCGGGGGCCGCTGCCTTGGCCGGTGCGCTGGCGGGCGCTGCCGGCGTGGCCGGAGTCGCGGGTGTCGCCGGTTTTGCGGGTTGCGCCTGCGCGTACACCGTGGCGGCGAACGCCGAGGCGATCAGTGTTGCAAGAACCTGTTTCGTGAGCATTGCGGGATCCTCTGGAGTGTTCGGTCCAATAGCGGAACCGACCCATCTAACGCGCGGTGCGGACGCGGGTTGACGTCGTGCGGCCGAGCGGGGGCATCAGCCCGTGCCCGCCGCCTCACCGAGCACTTCGCGCCGGAACCGTTTCGTCAGCACGACGCCATCGGCTGGCGGCAGCACCAGCGGCAGTTTTTCGGCAAGGACCTTGAATTGAATCAGTGCCGGCCCTTTCTCTGTCCGGAGCGCGCGGCAGGCCGCCTCGAGCTCGGACGCCTGCGTCACCACGCGCGCACTGCGGAAGCGACAGCCCAGCGCCACGGCAGCGAGATCCACCCCGTGCGCCGTATGCGTCGCCTGCATGCCGGTTTCCCCGTAGCGCTCATTGTCGATCACCGCAATGCGGAGATTCTCGGGTCGCTGCACGCCGATCGTGGCAAGCGAACCCATGCCCATCAGCATTTCCCCGTCGCCGGTGATGACGAGCACGCGGCGTGCCGGCTGCACCAGCGCAAGGCCGAGACCGATCATCGCCGCAGCGCCCATCGCACCCCACAGCGGAAACGTGAGCGGCGAATCGCCCGCCGCGGTGCAGTCCCAGGCAGTCGAGCCCAGGCCGGCGACGACCAGCAGATCGCCCCGCTCGGCGAGCAGCGCCTGCACCACTTCGCGCCGGCGAAGGGTGGCGGTCATTGAGCCGCCTGTTCCTGAAAGCTCTTGAAACCGATGACCTGCTGCGCAATGAGCACAGCCACCGCCATCCCGCGCTCGAAAGCGAGTTCGGCCGCCGCAGTCACTGACTGCGCGATCTCGTGCGCCATCACGACCCTGCGCACGGATACACCCATCGATTCGAGCACGGCGCGCGTCGCCTGGCCCATCGGCACCTGCCAGGGATTGAATTCCCCTTCCTCGCCGCGCATTGTGACGAGAAGCAGCAGCGGAATGCTGCATTCGCGCACCATGCCGAGAACATTGACGCAATTGCCCACGCCGCTCGACTGCATCAGCAGCGCGCTGCGCACTCCACCCAGCCACGCGCCGGTGGCAAGCCCGATCCCCTCCTCTTCCGTGGTGAGGACTACCGAGCGCATTGCGGCATCGGCGTCGCAGAGCTCGATCAGCCGCTTGTGACCGGCATCCGGCACGTAGCCGACCAGCGCGATCCCGGCGCGCTTCAGTGCGCCGTGGACCTCGCCCGGCCAGTCTCCTGCGCTCATTGCACGACGACCCGCACGCGCTGAACCGCATTGTTGCCGAATCCGGTCGCATCCCAGGGAGGCTCGAGCGGCTGCACGTTTCCGGATTGATCCGTGGCGCGGCATGAAAGCTCGTGCGTGCCGGGCGTCGCCTTCCACTGCGCGCGCCAGCCCTGCCAGGCGTAGGCGCCGCGCGGTGGCTCGAGGTCCGCGGGGCGCCAGACCTCGTCGATGGCGAATTCGACCTTTTCGATCGGCGCCTCGCCCGACCATGCCCGCCCGGCAATGACGACGTTCCCCGTGCTTACGGATCGCTCGCGCGTGTAGAAATCCGGTATTCCGGGCGGCGCCATGAGCGAATTCACGCGCATGCGCGTGCACGGCGTGCCTTTCGTGCCGGGCTCCGTCTTGAAGTGATAACTCAGCGCCTGCTGGACGCCGTCAAAGCGCCGCTCGATCGCCTCGATGCGCGCAAGCCACTTCACGCTCGCCATGCCGTACCAGCGCGGCACGACCAGCCGTAACGGAAAACCGTGCTGCGGCGGAAGCGGTTCGCCGTTCATCCGGTCGGCGACCAGCACGTCGTCGCGAGACGCCTCGAGCGGCGTCAGGCTGCGCGCGAAATCGTGCTCGATGCCGCGATCGATGCCGCGGTCGGCGCCGCGGAAGACGATATCGGCCGCCGCCGGTTTAAGGCCTGCCGCCGCAAGAAGATCAGCGAGCGGGACCCCGGTCCATTCCGCGGTGGAGACGCCCTCCTCGATCCACGGCATGGACGGGTAACGCGGCGTCAGCTGCCCGCGCCCGTTCCCGGCGCACTCCATGGTCACCCGCAGCGTCTTTCTGCGCATGCCGCGCAGGTCCTCGAGCGCGAGCGTGATGGGACGCTCGACGAGACCCGCGATCTCGAGCCGCCAGGCGGCCGCGTCCGCGTGCGGGATGTCGAAGTGCACCAGCAGGTAATGCAGGCCGACGGGCGTCACGTCGTGCCGGAGCGCTTCCAGCGGCATGCCGCTATTGCGCGTGGCGAGCGCGAGTTCTTCGCTCGTGTACCGGCCGACGATCGGCGGCCTGCGCCGTTCTGCTGACAAGGCTGCTCCTTGCAGCGGATTCTATAATGCGCCGCGAACGCGCCATGCGAAACAAGCGCAGGACGACCGAGCTGCCGCAATTCCTAGAGCGCACTGCGCGCCGCGATCTGTGGATTTTCGGCTACGGTTCGCTCATGTGGTCGCCCGGATTCCGCTACGAGCAAAGATCGGTCGGATTGCTGCGCGGGTATCACCGCGCGCTGTGCATTCTCTCGACGCGCCACCGCGGCACCTGGCGCCGTCCCGGGCTCGTGATGGGCCTGTGCCGCGGCGGTTCCTGCTGGGGCATGGCGTTCCGCGTTCCCGCGGAGCGGGTGCGGCGCGTGCTCGTGGGGCTGTGGCAGCGCGAAATGCCCCGCAAGGTCTACACGCCGAAACTACTGCCGGTGCGCATCGCGGGCCGCGGCGGCGCCGGCACCGCAACGCGCGTGGTGCGGGCCCTCGCTTTCGTCGCCGATCCGCGCCACCCTCAGTTCACCCGCGAACTCGATCTGCACAGCCGGGCGCAGCTCGTCGCGCAGGGCGTGGGCGGGCGCGGCCGCTGCACCGACTACATTCGCAATACCCTCGAGCACATGTACGCGCTCGGGGTCACGGATCCTCACCTGGCGCGGGTGCTCGAGACCGCCGAGGCCATACGTTCGAGCGCCGCGGCCAGGCGCGCGCGCTGAGTCCCGAAGTTGAGGCGGACGAATTGCGGGGCCCCGAACTGGGCGCCCGGCGAGAGCGCAACGCCGTGCTCGAGAAAAAGCGCGTGCGCATCCGGCACCGAAAGCGCCGAGCAATCGATCCACGCAAGATAGGTCGCCTCGACGTGCGCCATCGCGAGCGCCGGCAAGCGCTCCACGGCCGCTTCGACCAGATCGCGATTGGCGCGCAGATACTCGAGCTGCGCCGCGAGCCATGGCTCGGCGTCCTTGTATGCGGCAATTGCGCCGATGTAGCCGAAGACCGACGGGTCATGGATGGTGGCGTGGTGGTCGCCCGCGAAAGCGCGCCGCAATCCCGCCTCCGGGATGACGGCCCAGGCGCATCCCGCGCCCGGGAAATTGAACGCCTTGTTGGGCGAGTTGAGCGTCACCGTGCAGCGCGCGACCTCCGCGGACAGGCTCGCGACCGGAACATGCGGCTTATCCGCATCGAGCACCAGGTCGGAATGGATTTCGTCCGCGCAGAGGACGAGCCGGTGGCGCAGCGCGAACGCGGCGAGCCGCTCGAGCTCGGCCCGGGTGAAGACCGTCCCGCCGGGATTCTGCGGATTGCAGAGATACAGGAGCCGCGAGTTCGCGCGCACGCCTTGCGCAAGGCGCTCCTCGTCGAACACCCAGCGGCCGCCGGAAAGAACGAGCGGAACGTCGGTATGGCTGCGCGGCGCAAGCTCCGCCGCACGCCGGAAATGCTGGTAGATCGGCGTGGGAACGAGAATGTGTCCATCGGCGTCCACCAGCCGGCGGGCCGCCAGGTGCAGGCCCGGGACGACGCCCGGAAGAAACGCGATCCAATCGGGCTCGATGCGCCAGGCATGAAGGCGCCACATCCGCTCGACGATGGCCTCGCGCAATTCGTCGGGCGCCGAGGTGTAGCCGAGCACGCCATGCTCCAGGCGGCGGCGCATCGCCTCGAGCACGGCGGGCGGTGCGCGGAAATCCGTGTCGGCGACCCAGAGCGGGATCACATCGCGCCCGGCGTACTTCTCCCAGCGCATGCTCCAGGTGCCGGAGCGGTCTACGGGCGTGTCGAAATCGAAAATCGGGGCCGGAGAATCGAAAACTGAGAATGGAAGCGATCCGCGGCCTACTTCTTCGGCTTCGCGGACAGGTCGTCCTTCTCGAGCGAGTCGCCTCCGCCCTCCTCCTCTTTCATCTGCTCGGACTGCCGCTGCACCCCCTGGGAATAGGGGTCTTCGAGCCGGTTGCCGCTGTCGTCCACCTCCTCGGTCTTGACCGCGCGCGCCTCCGCCTGGAGCTGCTCGGGGAGCGCGGTGACGATCACCGGGAAGGCGACGATCAACGCAATGGCGATGACCTGCAGGATCATGAATTCGAACATGCCCTTGTAGATGGTCGCGAGGGACCATTCCCTGACGACCTGCCTGAGATAGTAGGCCGACATCGCCACCGGCGGCGACAGGAACGCGGTCTGAAGCGTCACCGCCACCAGCGCGCCGAACCAGATCATTACCATGTCGACCGGGATGGCGAGCGACTGGCCGAGCGCCGGCTTGAGCGCGTCCATCACCGGGTAGAAGATCGGCAAGAAGACGAGAATGATCGCGGGCCACTCGAACGGCCAGCCGAGCAGGAAGATCAGCACGATCACGACGATCAGCATCGCCACCGGCGGCAGCGGCAGGGCGAGCATCGTGTCGGTGATCCAGTTCGCCGTGCCCATGCGCGCGAATACCGCGCCAAAGATGTTGGAGGCAACCGCAAGGAACAGCACCATGCTGGAGGTGGCCGTGGTGGCGAGCACCGCGCGCTTGAGCCCCTCGTAGGTCAGCTTCCTGTAGGACGCGGCCAGGATGAGACCGCCGAGCGCGCCGACGCCCGAGGCCTCGGTCGGGGTGGCGAGGCCCGCGAGAATCGAGCCCAGGGTCGCTGCGATGAGCCCCAGCAGCGGCACGACGCCCAGAAGCACCTCGCTCACGATGCGGCCGGCGCCGTAGATCCGCTCTTCCCTGGGAACCGGCGGCCCGAGCTTCGGATTGAAGAAAGCGCGCCCCAGCAGATAGACGAGGTAAAGTGCGGCGAGCAGGAATCCGGGACCGAAGGCGGCGGCGTAGAGGTCGGCGACCGACACCCCGAGCACCGGTCCCATCACGATCAGCATCACCGAGGGCGGGATCAGGATCCCGAGCGTGCCGCCGGCGGTGATTGCCCCGGCCGAGAGCCGCCCGTCGTAGCCGGTCTTGACCATGATGGGCGAGGCCATGATCCCGAGCACCGTCACCGCCGCGCCGACGATGCCCGTCGCCATGGCGAACACCGCCGCGGTCAGGATCACGACCGCGAAAAGCGCGCCGCGGATCGGCGCGAGCAGCAGCCTGAAGGCGGTGAAGAGGCGCTCCATGAGACCCGCCTGCTCGACGATGAACCCCATGAAGATGAACAGCGGCACCGCGGCGAGCAGTTCCTCCTTCATCATGCCGATGGTCTGGAAGTAGGCGAGGCTGAAGACGGTCGCTTCGCCCAGACCGAAGTAGCCGAACGTGAACGCGAGAAACAGCAGCGTGAAGCTGATCGGGAAGCCGATGAAGATCGCGCCGATCATGACCACGAGCATGACCAGGCCGACGAACGCGAGACCGGTCATCGCCTAGACCTCGACGCGTTCCTTGTGCTCGAGCTCGATGCCGGTGCGGGCCTCGTAGACGCTCTTGATCGTCTCCGACACGCCCTGGATGAGGAGCAGCAGGCAGGCGAGCGGCACCACCATCTTGAACGGCCACAGGATCGGGCGCCACGGCGTCTGCTCCGAGGTCTCGCCGATGCCGAACGCATACCAGCCCTCGGCGCCGCTCACGATGAGGAAGGTGAAGATCGAGGGGAAGAAGAACACGATGTAGGCGACCGAGTCGATCACGCCCTTGGTCCGGGTGGACCACTTTTCGAAGAAGAAATCGGTGCGGATGTGCGCGCCCTTGTGCAGCGCGTAGGCCGCGCCCAGCATGAAGATCGTGCCGTACAGCATGTAGGTGAGATCGAACGACCAGATCGTGGGCGCGTTGAAGGCGTAGCGCGCAGTGACCTCCCAGGCGACGACCACGACCAGGGGAACATTCAGCCACGCGACCCACGTGCCGGTGGTGTCGGTGAACTTGTCGATGATGCGGATGGTCTTCAGCAGCGCCGGGGACGGCTCAGGCATTGCGGCAAACCCTCAGAGACGTTCGCTTCGACCGCTGTCGCGCGCAGGCCCTAAACTGAAACGGGGGCGGATGCCCGCCCCCGCGTGACCAATCAACCCCGCTACTTCTTCTTCGCCGCAGCCGGTTTCGCCCCGGCCTCGGGGAAGTAGTAATTCGCGGCAAACGAGTACGGTGGGAACATGAACCGTTTCGCCGGCACGACCAGCGACGCGTAGGCACGCTGCGAGTCGTGCACTTTCTTGAAGAACGGGCTCTTGGCCCCTTCCTCGGCGGCGATCGTGTCCCAGGTCTTGAGGAACTCGGTCAGGATGTCTGGCGGGGTGCGCAGGATCCGCACGCCGTGCTTGTTCTGCATGTCCGCAAGCGCGTCGGCGTTCTGCCGCTGCCACTTCGCCCACCAGATGAGGAAGGTATCGTTCGCCGCGACCTGCATCATCGTCTGATACTCGGGCTTGAGCGCCTTCCACACGTCGCCGTTGATGAGCAGTTCGCCGATCGTGACGTTCTCGTGCATTCCCGGCGTGTAGTGGTACTTCCAGACGTTATGGAAGCCGAGCTGCAGGTCCTCGATGCCGCCGATCCACTCGGCGCAGTCGATCACGCCGCGCTGCGCGCTCGGGATGATCTCCCCGCCCGGCATGTTGACCGTCTGCATGCCCATTTTCTGGTACACCTCCGCGGCCATACCGGTCTGGCGGCACTTCATTCCTTTGAAGTCGGCGAGGTTCTTGATCGGGCGCTTGAACCAGCCGAAGGCCTGCGGGCCGGCCGGCAGGATCGGGATCACGACGACGTTGAGCTTGAGCTCCTTCTGGTAGAACTCCTGGTAGAGCTCCAGGCCGCCGCCATGGTGCAGCCAGCCCATGGCGTCGATGTAGTCCATGCCGAACGTGCCGCCGGGGCCGCCGGTGAAGAGGATGGACACCTTGTTCTTGCCGGTCCAGTAGCCCGCCCACGCGTGTGCCCCGTCGAGCACCTTCTTGTGGGTCGCATCGAGCACCTCGAAGGCCGGAACCACCTGGCCCGCGGGCATCGCCTCGATCTTGAGCGAGCCGCCCGACATCTTGTTGACGCGGTCGGTGAAGTGCAGGAAGTTCTGGTACAGGGTCAAGCTCGCAGGCCAGGTGGCCTGCATCTTCAGGTTGGTCTGGGCCTGCGCGCCGGTGACGAACGCGCCGGCAACTGCGAGCGCGGTAAGCGTCCGTGTCAAATGCCGCATGATTCCTCCTCCTAGAGTGATTTCCGCAGAGCGAAACGCAGAGTACACGCTTGCCTGCCCCCGGTCAACAAAAGGGGCGGCCCGAGGCCGCCCCTTCGCGGTGCACAGATCGGACGCTTACTTTTTCTTGGCCTCGCCCTTCGCCGGCCCCTTGCGCACGTCCTCCGGGAAGTAGTAGTTCGCCGTGAACGAGTACGGCGGGAACATGAAGCGCTTCGCCGGTACCACCTTCGCCGCGTACTCGTGCTGCGAGTCGAGCACCTTCTTGAAGAACGGGTTCTTGGCCGACTCCTCCTTCGCGATTTCGTCCCAGGCTTTCAGGAACGCGATCAGAACGTCGGGAGGCGTGCGCAGAAGCTGCGTGCCGTGCTTGGTGCGCATCTCTTCGATCGCATCAGCGTTCTGCTTCTGCCACTTCGCTCCCCAGCGCGTGAAGGTCTCGATCACGGCCGAACGGATCGCCTCCTGCTGCTGCGGTGCGAGCGCTTTCCACACATCGGTGTTGACCATCAGCTCGCCGATCGTGGCCGTTTCGTGCATTCCGGGGGTGTAGTGGTATTTCCACACCTGCGGCAGGCCCAGGCGCAGATCCTCGATGCCGCCGACCCACTCGGCGCAGTCGATCACGCCGCGCTGCGCCGAGGGCACGATCTCGCCGCCCGGCATGTTGACCGTCTGCATCCCCATGCGCTGGTAGATCTCGGCGACGATTCCGGTCTGCCGGCATTTCATGCCCTTGAAGTCGGCGAGGTTCTTGATCGGGCGCTTGAACCAGCCGAGCGCCTGCGGGCTCGAGGGCAGGATCGGGAAAGCAAGGACGTTGAGCTTCAGCTCTTTCTGGTAGAAGTCCCACCATAGTTCAAGACCGCCGCCCTCGTACAGCCAGCCGAGATAGTCCGTGTGGTCCATGCCGAAGATGCCCGCCGGCGTGGCCGAGAACAGGGTCGCCGCCTTGTTCTTGCCGACCCAGTAGTAGGAGACCGCATGGGCGCCGTCGATCACCTTCTTGTGCGTCGCGTCGAGCACTTCGAACGGCGGCACGATCTGGCCCGCTGCCAAGGCTTCGATCTTGAGCTGGCCGCTCGTGAGCTTGTCCACGCGCTCGACGAAGAACTTGAAGTTGTCCTGCAGCGTCAGGCTCGCCGGCCAGGTCGACTGCATCTTGAGACTCTTCGGTCCCGCAGCCGGCTGCTGGGCGCCGGCTTGGGCGGCGACGCCCAGCGCAGCGGCGACAGCGGTCAACGCAAAGGCCTTTCTCAGGGCTGCACGCATGGGTGGTCTCCTCCGTGGGGTTCTTGGGGTAGAGTGGGGCTTCGATGTTAGGAGCCCGTCCCCGCCCTGTCAACGAATCGCGCTAGTCGAGCCGTACGACGATGCCGGTCAGCTCCTTCGAGGGCGGGGGATAGCGCTCGAGCACCAGCGGGTCGTGGCCGGGAATGATGTGCTCGGGCGAGTCCGCCAGCTCGCGAAGCTTGTCCCAGCCCTCGATCATGTCGCCGACGCTGTACACGATCGGAAAGGGCCGCCCCTCTCCCATGTTGGCGTAGTAGTGGCTTGCGTCCGAAGCGAGCACGACGTGCCCGCGCCGCGTCGCGACCCGAACCACCTGCAGGCCCATGGTGTGCCCGCCGACGAGGTGCAGCGAGATCCCGGGAAAGAGCTGTGCCGCGCCGGCGTGGTAGCGCACCCGCCCGGCGTACACATTGCGCACCATGCCGACGACGTCCTCGACCTCGAACGCATGGCGCATCGGCTCATGGCACATGTAGCGGCCGGTCGCGAACTGCATCTCCAGATCCTGCAAGTGAAAGGTCGCCCGGGGAAACAGGTCAAAGTTCCCGACGTGGTCGTAATGCAGATGCGTGATGACTACGTCGCGCACGCTCGCCGCATCAACGTCCAAGAGCGCGAGCGCTTTATCCACGGGACGCACGAGCTCGCGCTCGCGCCGCGCCGCGGCCGCGGCGTTGAACCCGGTATCGACCACCAGCTCGATCCCCCCGCCGCGCACCAACCAGACGAAGTAATCCATCGGCATCGGGCCGTCGTGCGGGTCGCCGCCGAGGAAGTTCTGGCTCGCCGTACGCTCGTGGTGCGCGTACTTGACCGCGTAGATCTCGTACTGCGGAGTGGTCATGAGATATTGATACGGTAAATCTTGAGCTTTCCAACTTGTGCGACGTAGCTGCCTGTGGCAAACACTCTAGTTCGATCGGATATGCGCTCGCCGTCGATTCTCACGCCGCCCTGCGCGATGAGCCGGTTCGCTTCCGATGAGCTCTGAGCAAGACCAGAGAGCCTTAGGATCTGGGTGGTGGTCAAGCCGGCCGGCGCCTTCAAATTCACCTCTGGAATATCCCCTGGCAGCGCACCGTCCCTGAAGCGCGAATTGAATTCCTGTGCCGCCGCCTCCGCCGCGGACTTGCCGTGAAAGCGCGCGACGATTTCCTTCGCGAAATCGAACTTTACGTCGCGGGGATTGGCGCCCTCCTTCACGGCCTTTTTCCTGGCTTCGATCCTCGCCGTCGGCTCAAACGACAGTAAGTGGAGGTATTTCCACATCAGCTCATCCGAGATGCGCATGAGTTTGCCGAAGATCTCCTGCGGCGGTTCGGTGATTCCGATGTAGTTGCCTAGCGACTTGGACATCTTCTCCACGCCGTCGGTCCCCACCAGTAGCGGCATCGTGATGATGCATTGCGGCTCCTGGCCGAAGTCGCGCTGCAGCTCGCGGCCGACGAGCAGGTTGAATTTCTGATCGGTGCCCCCGAGCTCGACGTCGGCCTTCATCGCCACCGAGTCGTAGCCCTGCATGAGCGGATAGAGCAGCTCGTGGACCGCGATCGGCTGGCCCGACTTGTAGCGCTTGCTGAAATCCTCGCGCTCCAGCAGCCGCGCGACCGTGTAGCGCGCCGCGAGCCGGATCATTCCTTCGGCACCGAGTTTGTCGGACCATTCCGAATTGAACAGCACCTGCGTCTTCTCCGGATCGAGGATCCGCGCCATCTGCATGCGGTAGGTCTGCGCGTTCTCCAGGATCTGCTCGCGCGAGAGCGGCGGGCGCGTCTGGTTCTTTCCGGTCGGGTCGCCGATCATGCCGGTGAAATCGCCGATCAGGAACTGGACGGTGTGGCCAAGCTCCTGGAAGTCGCGCAGCTTGTTGATCACGACCGTATGGCCGAGATGCAGGTCGGGGGCGGTCGGATCCAGGCCGAGCTTGACGCGAAGCGGCCGGCCGGCCTTGAGCTTGCGGACCAGCTCCTCCTCGGTGATCAGTTCGTCGCAACCGCGCTTGATGCGCTCCAGGGCTTCTGCCACCGGCACCATTTGCATTCCCTGCGTTTCGTGCTGGTTCGGGTTTTGCGAGGCGGGCAATCTTTGCTACACTGCGCCGGCCTCCCGTACCCAACGGCAGGCGCCTGAATAAGAACGTATTTTAGACGATTCATGGATCGAACCGGAGGACCGGCGGGATTGCGCCTGAGGCGCGTGGCTGCGCTCGCGGCGTTTGCGCTGTCCGGAATCGTCGCCGCGTTCGCGACGATTCAAACCGGGCCGGCGGACATTCCACCTGCCCGTGCGTCGCTCGTCGAGCCGCTCGCGCTCGATTTGGCCGAGCGCGTGATCCCGGCGCCTGCGCGCTACATCCGCGAAGAACATCTCCAGTCGGGCGAGACCGTGACCGGCACCGTCAAGGCCCGGTATTTTTTCGGGAAACCCGTAGCGGGCGCGACGGTCGAGGTCAAGTAGCGGGGCTACGGCAGGAGCAGCGCCTTGGCGTAATCGGTCGGGGGCGCGGCGAGGAGCTCGCGGAACACGC
>Ga0209399_10000320_pt1 | contig 29946 bp, 26 predicted proteins | sample OV2TP3_FD_184130 | JGI IMG/M metagenome (GOLD analysis project Ga0209399, IMG submission 184130) | Hot spring microbial communities from Beatty, Nevada to study Microbial Dark Matter (Phase II) - OV2 TP3 (SPAdes) (version 3) | ecosystem: Environmental > Aquatic > Thermal springs > Hot (42-90C) ... | reverse complement strand
TTCGTCTCCTGAAAGAAGGTTTGGGATAAGATACACCCTTCTCGTCGGTAGGAAAAGGCCATGTCCTCTTGCTTTTGTTACCCTCTATTGAACCATGCCCAATTCCTCTGCCTTTAACCTGCCATAAACCCGCCGTCCACGTCCAGGATATGTCCCGTGATGAAGTCTGACGCCGCGGAGGCCAGGAACACGGCGGCCCCGGCCAGGTCCTCCGGCTGCCCCCACCGTTTGGCGGGCGTCCGCATCAGGACCCACTCGTTCCGCTCCGGGTTCTGCTTGAGAGGCCGCGTCATGTCCGTCTCGATGTAGCCCGGCGCGATGGCATTCACCTGAATGTTGTACTTCGCCCATTCCACCGCCAGATTCTTGGTGTACTGGCTCACGCCCCCCTTGCTGGCCACGTAGGCGCTCGCGTTCGGGATGCCGATGTAGCTCCCCATGGACGCGATATGGATGACCTTGCCGCTCCTCTGCTTGATCATCTCCCTGCCCGCGGCCACGCTCATCAGATAGGCCCCGCGCAGGTTGACGCCCATAATCCGGTCCCACTCCGCCACCGGGAAGTCCTCCGCCGCCGCGCGGGACGTGACCCCGGCGGCGTTCACCAGAATGTCCACCTTGCCGAACGCCTTCAGGGTCTCGTCCACGGCCCGCCGCGCGTCCTCCTCCTTCGACGTGTCCCCCACCACGGCCAGGGCCTTCCGCCCGACGCCCGCCACGTCCTTCGCCGCCCTCTCGATCGTCTCCGGCGCCCGGCCCACCAGGACGAGGTCTGCCCCGGCCTCCGCCAGCCCCATCGCGATCCCGTGCCCGATCCCCCGGCTCGCGCCGGTGACGATCCCCACCTTCCCCTTGAGGCTGAACTTGTCGAGAATCATAAATCCCCTTGCTCCTTTAAAAACCGCCCGATCCGCTTCAGGAACCGCTCCGCCTCCTGAATAGCCTTTTCAGCGTCCTCCCGGCCAAAGTTCGTGAACACGTCGTAATCCCCGTTCTCCCTGTCATCCTTCAATCCGTGAATGATATGAGCATATTCTTTCTCAAACTCGCCCGTCTTGATGAAGTGGAGGCCGAACAGCGTCTTGACAGCCTCGTGCGACTTGGCTGTGATCCCCCTGGACAGCAGAACGGCGCTCGCCGCGTGAAACACGGCGTAGTAGGCCCTGGAGATCGCGTCGTCCCAGAATCCCAACTGAAGCAACCCCTGCGCTGCCCGCAGCTTCTCCTCGGCCTTCTCGATCTGCCCGGCGATGAGGCGCTTTACTCCCTCTTCCACAGTACGATCCCTGTCTTCTTAATCTCTTTCATGAACGGCGTGCCGAGGGCCACCCCTTTTTCGTACCGTTCTCGCGAATAGATCTTGAATGAGAAGTCCAGCAAATGCTCCAGAAAGATGTCGGTTGAAGCGGCGTATATCTCATCTATGATCTTGTGATCTCTTTGCTCCATCACGATCAGAATGTCCACATCGGACCAGGGCAGGGCCGTTCCTTTGGCGCGGGAGCCGAACAGGACGACAAGATGCAACACGTCCCCATGCTTGCGGACAAGATCGTCCACGAAGACACGGACCATGTCCATCGCCTCCGTCTGGCTTACCATCACATAGACTCCTCGTAGAGCCTCACGATGTCCTCGATCCTCGTCTTGCGCGGGTTGATCAGGATGTTCCCGCTCTTCATGGAGTCCTCGGCCAGCGTCGGAATCGCCTCCCTCTTCACCCCCACCTGCGCCAGCCCGTCCGGGATGCCCACGTCCCGGCCCAGCCGGCGCACGGCCTCCACGCTCGCCTCCGCCGCCGCCATCGCCGCCAGCCCCTCCAGCGGCTCGCCCAGCGCCCGCGCGACCTCCGCGAACTTCTGCGGGCAGGCCATCAAATTGTAGGTCATCACCCTCGTCAGAATAATGGCGTTCGCGACCCCGTGCGGCACCCCGAAGTGCCCCCCCACCGGGTGCGACATGGCGTGGACGTTGCCCAGCCGCGTCTGCGAGAACGCTATCCCGGCCACCGCGCTGGCGATGAGCATCCGCTCCGTGGCCTCATAATTATGGTCATTGGCCGCGGCCTGCCGGAGATTCTCCCCGATCAGCCGGATGGCGTGCAGCGCCAGCCCCTCCGAGATCGGGTTGGCCGTCAGCGCCACGCAGGACTCGACGGCGTGCGTCAGCGCGTCCATCCCCGTGGCCCCGGCGATCGGGAGCGGAAGCCCCACCGACAGGTCCGGGTCGAGCACGCCCGCGTGCGCGAGGATCAGCGGGCTCCCGATGGACGCCTTGAACCTCGTCTCCACGTCCGTCACCACCGCGAACGGCGTCACCTCGCTCCCGGTCCCGTAGGTCGTGGGCACGCACAGCAGGAACGGGATGCGATTGCGGCACTTCCCGATCCCGATCAGGGCTCTCCACTGCCCGTCGTGCGCCGCGGCGACGCCCGCGCACTTGGCCACGTCCATCGAGCTGCCCCCCCCCAGCCCGATCAGATAGTCGCACCGCTCTTTCACGTAAGTTCCATAAGCCTCGTCCACATTCGCAAACGGGGGGTTGGCCTCCACCCGGTCGTAGACCGCAAAAGGCACATCCGCCCCCCTCAGCGCGTCCAGCACGCGCCCCGCCACCCCGGCGGCCACGAGCCCCGGGTCGGTCACGACCAGCCCCCTTCGGACCCCCTGCTCCCGGATCAGGTCGGGGATCTTCGCGATAGAACCCCGGCCCACGATCAGCCGGGTCGGGGAGAAGTACTCGAACATCTGTTGATAGGGCACAGGGATTCCTTACTTTGCATTTTGCATTTTACATTTTGCAATCTGCACTTTCTCTTTCACCCACGAAAGCGCCTCGACCATCGACGTCACGGCGGGCTGGTGATCCAGCGACGGCCTGCCGTGCGTGACGTAGAGGAACGGGACCCCGGCCCCGGCGCTCGCCTCCAGGTCGTAGCGCCCATCCCCGATGGACAGCGCCTCCTCGGGCCGGAGCCCCAGGGCCTCCAGCGCCCTCCGGATCAGGTCCGCCGACGGCTTGAGGACCCCGTCGTCCCGGCTGAGCGCCACGTCGAAGCGCAGCCCGTGCCTCTCCAGGACGACCCGCATCCCCTCCTCGTGGTTGTTCGTGACGAGCGCCGTCCTGACGTTCTGCCCCCGGAGATAATCCAGCATCTCCAGAGCGCCCTCGTTCAGGTCCGAGTGGACGCACGCCTCCATCTCCGTCTCCACCAGGATGCGGTTCGCCCGCTCCGCCTCCGCCGGCCCCAGCCCTTCGATGTGGTCGATAATCGTCCTGCCCGGCGCGGCCCCGATCCGCTCCCGCAGCGCTCGCCAGTCGATGCTCGGCCTCGTGATCGTGCCGTCCATGTCGAAGATAATCGCCTTGATCATTTCCCCGGCTGTCTTTCAAGGTGTGCGAGCAGTTCCCTCAGCCCAATGAGGGTCTTGGAATCCTCGAAGCCCTGGCCGTCCAGCTTGCGCCGGACCTCTTCAAGAGACAGGATGACCGGACGGATGCGCTCATCCCGGTCCGGCCTCTGCTCCGTCTTCCGCAGGTCGAAGGCCAGGAACAGATGCATCTTTTCATCCACGAAGCCCACCGAGGAGTAGTAGGTCGCGGCCCGGACCATCCGGCCCGCCCGGTAGCCGACCTCCTCCCCCAGCTCCCGCCGGGCGCAGGCCTCCGGGTCCTCGTTCGCCTCCAGCTTCCCCGCAGGGATCTCCAGGATCGTGCGACCGATGGCGACCCGGAACTGCTCAATCAGCACGACGGAGTCGCCGAGCACGGGAACGACGGCCACCCCGCCGGGGTGCCGGAGGACCTCCCGGACGGCGGTCTGCCCGTCGTCCAGCCGCACCTCCCCCACCCAGAGGGACACGATCTTCCCCTTGTACCGCTCCTCCTGGCGAATCCAGGTTTCCAACTACTTCTTCTCCTCGTATGATTCACCTTCTGGCATATCACTCCATTTCCGGTATCGGATGGCTTCCAGCTCTTCACTGGACCACCCCATTACCTCACGAAGAAATGTGCCGGAAAGCATCACCTTCACACGGTGGCGTAACTCAGCCGTTGATTCGTCTTTAACAGTCAAATCTTTGTCTTCACTGATCACGTAATCTACACCAGCCGCTATAGCCGCCAGCGCCACGGCAACATCGCTCAGATCACGAACAAGGTTCTGGTTGGCCTCAACATCTTCCGACGTTGGATCAGATATCAACTCGTAGTCAATGGTTCGTAGAACCTCTTCAAAGCGACCAAGATACTCAGGAAAACGTTTTTGTAAGTTTCGACGGGCTTGCTCAATAACCAGCGGACAAAGCACGAGTTGAAAATCACCAACTACAGCGTGTCGTAAAACTTCCCGTGGCCAGCGTGGAAAAGCCGATCCAGCAAATAGCACATTGGCATCCGTCAGAACACGAACTTTTTTACCCGAGTCGGCCATACCGCTCTCGGAATACTTCGCGTTTGGTTTCTTCCAGATCGGTCATGAGTTCTTCTTCACTCAAGCCGCGTCTTTCTACCTCCTGCCCAAACTCTCGTGCAAACTTGTCGAATACTGCCAACCGTTTATAACGCAAGAGTTGTTCGTATTCCGAAATGGGAAGCAAAACCGCCACAGGTGTGCCGCTGCTTTGAATAACAGCATGATCTTTGTCCTTGCGAAGTTTCTGGACGACTGCGCTGAAATTGCGTCGCACCTCGGTTGCGGTGATGACCTTTTGGCGATGACGATGCCGTCCTTTCATTCTGGCCTCCACGATATGTCTTTAAGTGGGGATTATCTTGTTACCGAACAGAAGCTCGTCAATTTCAGCCAATCGAAATCTGTGACGTTCTCGTATGCTCTGTTCAACCATCGAAAATCTTCGTGATCTCGTCCCTATGAAAAACCGGCAACTCCTCCAGCCGCTCGCCCCGCCTGAGCTTCACGCCGAACGCCTGCTCGCGCGCCGTCCCGACCCGCTCGCACCGGATGCCCGCCCCTCGTATGGCGTCCGCGACGCGCCCCGCGTCCCCCTCCGCGACCCCGATCAACAGCGCCCCGGAGGAGATGACCCCCAGAGGGTCCAGCCCGGACGCCTCGCACAGCGCCCGCGTCTCCCCGGACATGAACAGCCGCTCCGCCGCCACCTCCATCCCCACGCCCGATGCCGTCGCCAGCTCGCGCAGCCCGGTGGCCACGCCCCCCTCCGTCGGGTCGTGCATGGCATGCACCCGCGCCGTCTCGCAGGCGATGCTGGCCTCTTTCAGGACACTCAGGCCAGGGTCTCTCAGGTACTCCCGGCATCGCCTCAGAAAATCCTCCCCGAACCGGCCCCGCAGCCCCTCCCCCCTCTCGCGAGCCAGGATCGCCGTGGCCTCGATCCCCATCCCCTTCGTCAGCAAAATCGCGTCCCCGGCCCGCAGCCCCGACGACCGAACCAGGTCCTCCCGCCGCGCCTCCCCCAGCATCTGCCCCACCACGATCGGGCGGTCGATGCCGTGCGTGACCTCCGTGTGTCCGCCGCAGAACGCGACGCCCAGGCCCGACGCCGCCCGGTGGATGGAGCGGAAGATCTCCTCGACCAGGGCCTCGTCCGCCCCCCCCTCCGGCAGCAGCACCGTGGCCAGGAACCACCTCGGCGCGGCCCCCATCGCGGCGAGGTCGTTGGCGTTGACGGTCACCGCGTAGTGCCCGATCTCATCCGTGGCAAAGGTGATGGGGTCGGTCTTGGCGACCAGGCACATCTCCCCGAAGTCGATGACCGTCGCGTCCTCCCCCACCGCCGGCCCCACGATCACCCGGTCGCCGGCCTGCGTGTAGGCGCGCAACAGTCGGGAGAGGAGGTGAGGGGAGAGTTTTCCGGTGGGGAGAGACATCACGCCAGCGCAGGCTCCTTCCTCGCGGCGCTCTGGGGCCGTCCGAGGATCGAACGCCACGTGATCACGGCCTCCACGATCAGCCAGACCGACAGGAGGATCAGCGAAACCGTGATCCCGAACTGGAAGTGGCGGATCGAGTCGACCGGCGCGCCCGACCGCAGCACGTCCAGGTAAGGCCCGATGGAAAGGATCAGGCTCCAGAGCGTCATCACCATCATAAACACCGTGGGCCCGAGCGCCACCCAGTAGGCCATGCCCTTCCTGGCGAGCCAGACCGTGACGGCCAGGAGCGTCAGCGCCGCCAGGAGCTGGTTGCTGCTGCCGAAGATGTTCCAGAAGACCTGATAGAGCGGCGCCGGCTTCCCCGCGAACTGGACGCGCGGCAGCGCCACGGCGATGGCGGGCAGGACCAGCGTGACCGCCGTGGCCGCAAGGGCCTGCCGTCGCGAGGTCCAGCCGAACAACTCCATCAGCACGTAACGGGCGAGCCGGGTGCACGCATCGAGCGTGTCGAACACGAACGTGGCGAAGCAGAGCAGGGCGAACTGGAACAGGAAAGGCCGGATGTCCACCGACCCGGGAAGGACGGGAGAGAGCGCCCACTTCGCAAAGTCCGCGATCCCGTTGGCGTAGATCGCGCTCGGCCCCCCTGCCGGCTGGGCCAGGATCATCAGCGTCGCGAGGCTCAGACAGGCGAAGAACGCCTCCAGGAGCATGCTCCCGTAAGCGATGGGCCGGGCGTCTGTCTCGCGGCGGAGCTGCTTGCTGGTCGTGCCGCTCGCGACGATGCTGTGAAACCCCGAGCAGGCCCCGCAGGCCACCGTGATGAACAGGATGGGGAACAGCGGCGCGCTGGCGCCCAGGGAGTCGCTGGCCTGCCACCCCTTGAAAAAGGGCTGCTGGATGTGAAGCCCGCCCGTCAGAGCGCCCACCGTAGTCCCCAGCACAGCCGCGGACATCACGATGTAGAGGAAATACCCCCCCAGCTCGCCGCGCGGCTGAAGAAGGGCCCAGACGGGCGATAGGGCGGCGACGAAGCAGTAGCCGAGCAGGACATATCCCCAGACCGCCTGCCCGTTCAGGGCCGGAAAGACCCGGCTGACGTCGATGGGGATGTAAGGCCCGACCAGGATGGCGACGAAGACGAGCGGGAGAAAGATCAGCTTGGCCCTCAGCGGGCCGACCCGGGTGAACCGCAGCGCGAACCCCATAGCGACGGCGAGCAGCAGATAAACGGCGGAAGAAGTCGCCACCGCCGGCCCCGGCGCGTCGGCGTCGGCGGAGCTGGCCTTCGCGACGAACGTCCCCGCGGTCACGTCCGTGAACGCGATGATCACGTAGACCAGCGCGCACCAGATGAACACCAGGAACAGGACGTAGGCGCGCGGGTTCATGTACTCCCGGACGATCTCCGCGATGGAGCGCGCCCTGTGGCGGACGCTCGCCATGAGGGCCGTGAAGTCGTGAACCCCGCCGATCAGGACCGAGCCCACGATGATCCAGAGCCACGCCGGCCCCCAGCCGAAGTAGAGCCCCGCCAGGATCGGCCCCACGATGGGACCCGCCGCCGCGATGGCGGAGAAATGCTGCGGCAGGAGATAGGAGGTCCGCGCAGGCTCAAAATCCAGGCCGTCGCGCATCTGATGGGCAGGCGTGTCCTCCGAGTCGCGCAGCGCAAACATGGACGCCAGCCTGCCCCCGATGAACCGGTACGCCACCAGAAGGATGAGAAAGGAAACCGCGAGAAAGGCGAGAAGGTCCATATCTATAAATCTCCATCAGAACTCATATCACTCCACGAAGACGGTCTGCCGGTCGCCGGACGAAAAGGAGATGACGGCCCGCAGCGGCTCCCACCCGGCGTTGACGGCGTTGTGGAGGACGCCCTGCGGCACCCGGATGAGGTCTCCGGGGCCAAGATGGAAGGTCTCCTCTCCCAGGCTGTGCTCGCAGGTCCCCGACAGGACGTAGAGCAGTTCCTCGCAGTTGGGGTGGTAGTGGCGGGGGTTCTTGCAGCCAGGGGCGATGAACACCACCCCGAACGTCTGCGCCGCAGCCCCGTCCAGCGCCCTGCCCATCAGCCATTTGATCCCCCCCCACTCGAACGCCTGCGCCCCTTCCTGATCCCCCCTCACAACCGGCCCGATTGCCACAGGAATCTCCTTATAAAAACCCCTCTCCCTTTCGCGGCCAGCAACAGCCCTGCGGGGAGAGGGGCTTGACCAATCGGCACCACTCAGCGCCACCCAAGTGGTCCCTGGACGACGCGCCACTCCGAAGGACGCCGCCCGGAGTAGGATACAAACTTTTAAGAAGGGTGTCAACACAAAAAAAGCCCCCCTCCCGTCGGTCACCCTGGCGGTTCCTACGGGGAGAGGGGCTTGACCAATCGGCACCACTCAGCGCCACCCAAGTGGTCCCTGGACGACGCGCCACTCCGAAGGACGCCGTCCGAAGCCGTTTTGGGGGGGGACCGGCCTCACAACCCCGTGAAAAGGCGGTGAACTATTGAGCTAAAATGTCCACGCTGCTTCCGAGGGCAAGGGCGCTGGCCGCCTTCGCAGCCGCCGCGCTGCCTGACCCTCCGCCCCGGCTCTGGAGCTGACGGATATTCTGCTCCGTCTGGCGGATCTCCTGTTCGAGCCTGCGACGCTCCGCCTGGAGGGCGCGGGCCTCCGTCTGGCTCTCCCGCGCCGCCTGGCGCTGGCCATTGCCTGCCGCGCGGGCCGCGCTGCGGGCCGACTGTTCGGCATTGCGGCTGTTCTGGATTCCGGCGTCCCGCTGAAGCCCGCGTCCGACCTCCCGCGCCGCCTCCCGCGCCACCTCCCGCTGGGCGTCTGCGGGCGGGAGCGCTGCGCCCCCTCTCTCCTCCTCGGCCCGACCTGCGTTGCGGCCCTCCCTGGCCCTCCTTCGCTGCTCTGTTCCCTGAGCGCCTGACCCTGTCCCGGCCCCGGAGGTGAGGACAAGCTGCGTGGCAGGCTCCTCTTCCCGGCCCGTCCTCCGGGCCCCTCCCGCTTCGGCCGCCTCCCGCTGCCCGGCCCCCCGCAGCAGACCGCGGAGCCGCTGCGCGACCCCTCTGAGATCAGCCTGGTCCGCGCCCTCAACCGCCTCCCGGTTGCTGTCCCGGATGGCCTGGAGGTCTCCACGGCCATTGCGGCGCCCCCCGACCTGAGCGGCGTCCCCGGCCTGCGCCTCAGCAGGGCGCCCCCCTGAGACGCGACGGGCCGTCCTCTCCGGGGGACTGGCCTCCTGGGTCTGTTCCTCAACCTGACGGGTGGCGAACGCAAGGGCGAGGCCGGTGTTGCCGACAGCCGTCAGGCCGTCCCGCCCATCGACGGCCCTTCGGCTGTCCGCTTCTCCGGCCTGCCTGTCTGTTTCGTCCTCCCCCCGCCGGCCCGCAGGCGCCTGTTCCGGCTCCGGCGCAGCCTGTCGCGCCGGAGCCCTGGACTGCCGGACGGCAGCGCCTTCAGGCGCCCTCTCAGGAGGCGTCTCCTGCGCCGCCCCCTGCTCCTCCGGCCTCCCCGCGCGAGGCCCTTGCAGGAGGCCGACCAGCCCCCTGTCAGGGGAAAACCTCGAAATGAAGATCGGCATGATACGACCCTAACCAAACGGTACCACTTGCCCTGGTGGATGCAGACCTCGACCGGCGCTTACCCAACGCCGGCGAAATCGGCAGACTCACGAACCGTGCGCTCCGTGGAGGCGTTGCGCAGACAGAGCCTCTCGACAACGCGCTGCGCCTCCTCCTCTGACAGATAGACCTCCTCTCCGATAAGTCGGGTGAGAATGCCGGATAACTCCTCTCTCACGGTTGTCCAGATGACCGTATCCATATCTGCCACATCCCAAAATCGTCAGAATGTCAGGAAAGTGAGAGGAGGTGATAACGCCGTTCAACATCGTTTCTCAGCCGCGATGGCTGAGGGTCTATTTCCCCCTATCGAGAATTATCGGCGTCAACTTCAATTTCTTGAGCCTTTTTTTGAAAAAAAGTTTCGCCCCCCCTCTCGAAGGGGGGTGTGGCCATAAAGAACATCGAAAAAATCTTGGGGTTACTTTTTTTTCTTGACCTTTTGGGCCTTTTTTGAGATATTGGTGTGGACAAATGTGGCCAATATCCACAAGTGTCCACTCCCGGCCCATCTTTTTTTCAAATAAAATCAATATCTTGTTCAGTATTCGGGGGACAATCTGTGGCCAGAAAGACCTGGTGAGAACAGCATGGCGTGGCTATATCAACGCGGAAATCGCTACTACATCGGCTACTATACCCCCGACGGAAAACGCGTGCGGAAATCGGTCAGCACCTCGAAAGAGGTCGCCGAGATGACCCTCAAACGCATCGAGGCGGACATAGAGGGAAAGGGCGCGGGAATGGGGGGTGTCCCGGAGGCGGCTGTGGGCGTGGTGGCGCGACACCTCGGCGAGCCTGAGTACAGGGAGAAATTATCCACCTATCCCGGCGTCCGGTGCGTGGAGAACGTCCGGGAACTGTTCATGCGCATCTACGACAAAATAGGGTTCGAGGTCCTCAAATCACAGGCGGAATTTCCGCACTATGTCCTGTCCAGACAGGACCGCATCATCCGGGCGCACGCGGTCTTGAAGAGCAGCGACCTCAAGCCCCCCGGCCTCGACCTTCAGAAATGCGACACGGGGATCTGCTGGATACACGACTGGCACGACGCCCCCATCCCCATCCTCGACCTGTCGGAATACTTCGATTTTTATGGATAATCTCAATCTTTTCTTTTTCCCTTCGCCTCCTCCCACAGCGCATCCATCTCCGCCAGGGTTGCGCCCTGCGGCTCCTTGCCCTGCCGGGCCAGCTCCCCCTCGATGTAACGAAATCGCCCCACGAACTTCTCCACCGTCTTCCTCAACGACTCCTCCGGACAGATGCGCAGGAACCGGGCGAGGTTGACGATGGAAAAGAGCAGGTCCCCCAGCTCATCCTCCATCCCCTCCCGGTCCCCCCTCCTGTGGGCCTCCAGGAACTCCTGAACCTCTTCGTGAATCTTGGCGGCGATCTCCTCCTCACGGGACCAGTCGAACCCGACGCGCGCCGCCTTCTCCTGCACCCGGCGCGCCCTCAAAAGGGCCGGCAGGTGCGCCGGCACGCCGTCCAGGACGGACGCCTCGGGGCCTCCCCGCTCGGCGCGCTTCAGCCTCTCCCAGTTGGCCAGCACCTCGGCGGCCCCCTCCACCTTCACGTCCCCGAACACGTGGGGATGCCGCCGGATGAGCTTTGAGAGGATGGCGTCGGCCACCCCCTCGGCGTCGAAACGCCCCTCCTCGCGGGCGATCTGCGCGTGAAACACGACCTGAAGCAGGACGTCGCCCAGCTCCTCCTTCAACTCCCGGTCGTCCCCGCGGTCGATGGCCTGCAGGACCTCGTAGGCCTCCTCCAGCAGATAGGTCTTCAGCGTCTCGTGCGTCTGCTCCCGATCCCACGGACATCCCCCCTCTCCCCGCAGCCTGGCCATCACCTCGACGAGTCGGTCAAAACTGGACACGGAAACCTCCCGTATGGGGGTGAACAGCAAAAAAGGTCGCGAATTAAGTTACCCTCAAACCCCCCCTGTGTCAAACCCATTTTCGATCCCCCTAAAAGCCTGTTGACAACGCCCCCCTTCATCATTAATTTTGTATACTCGACACGATGTTTTTCATCTCCAGCACTTACGAGGAGGCGGATGAATGAACGATTCGGTAAGAGATATCCTCCGAAAATTGGGCGAGGACGGCGCCCAGGACAGGGAGCGAGACCGCTGGCGCAAACGCGCTGAGGAGGTCGCATCCGACTACTATTCTGAGGGGGACAAGAGCGAGACCGAGAAAAAGCACGATCACTTCCGAAGGCAGCAGGAGTTTGCCAGCCGCCTGGGGCCGGCGGCGGAGCGGCTTCCGGTCATGACGGCCGAGGAGAAGGAGCGGCGGGAGAAGGCGAAGGTCAGCAGCAAGAAGCACCAGTTTGAAGGCCCCATCGAGAAGCTGATCGAGAAATACCGGAACCCGGAGGAGGTCTTTAAACACCTCTCCCTGGGGCAGCTTATGAAATATGAGCTGAAGGAGGGCAAGATTTACGAGAAGGGGAAGCTGATCTACGACGGCGAGAAACTGGTGAAGGATATGTAGGGGCGACCGGCGGTCGCCCATCCGGGGGTATTCCTTGAGGCGGGAGAGGTTTTCTGTAACCTGAGGGCGGAGGCCTGGTGACGGAAGAAGACGTTCTGAGGATCGTGGAGACAGCGGAGGACTTCCCCACCCTCTCCACGGTGGCCACGCACATCGCGCAGATGACCGCCGACCTTCAGGCCCCGGTCTCCGAAGTCGCCAGGCTGATCTCGATGGACGTGGCCCTCTCCACGAAGCTGCTGCGCCTGGTCAACTCCTCCTTCTACGGCCTGTCCGGCAAGGTCTCGGAGATCCCCCAGGCCATCAGCATCCTCGGATACAGAAAGGTGGGGAGCCTGGCCCTCGGCCTGGCCGTGATGGAGAGCTTCTCCAGACCCATAGCCGCCGGGTTCGACCTGAAGCTCTTCTGGGAGCGATCCGTCTGCAACGCCGTGGCCGCCGGGCTCATCGCCGCCCGGCTCCGCCGCAACCTCCCCGCCGAGGTCTTCACCGCCGGGCTGCTGCAGGACATCGGATGCCTCTTTCTGGCGCAGTATTTCCCCGCAGAATACGGCGGAGTCGTCGGCATGTCGAGGGCCCTCAACGTCCACCCCGCCGTTGCGGAGCGGGAGGTCCTCGGCCTCGACCACGCCGGGGTGGGCGCGCTCCTCGCACGCCACTGGAGGCTCCCGCCCATCTTCGAGGAGACGATCCGGGAACACCACTTCGTGGAGCTCGACACGGACGTGTCCGCCTCCCCCCTTGCCGACACGATCCGGGTGATCAACCTCTCCAGCCTGGTCACCGACGCCTGTTATGAGGAGGGCGAGAGGGAGAAGGTCTTCCTGCTGCGAGACCGGGCGCACGGGCTGTTCGGGATAGGCAGGAAATCCGTCGAGACCCTCCTGGAGAGAGTGCCGAAGGAGATGGAAGGGGTGGCCTCCACCTTCGGCGTCACCGTCCGCCTGAAGTCCTCCCACGACGAAAATGAAGGGGCCGACCCCGTCAGGACCCTGTCCAAGTGCCCCCGTTGCGGCGCCAAGGGGATGGGCAAATTCTGCGTCGAATGCGGGGCCTCTCTCATCCGATGGGCGTCCAGAGAACTCAGCCGCCGCATCCTGATCGCCGACGACTCGGTGGCCACCCGGCGGGCCCTGGCCTTCGTCATCAAGAAGCTGGGCTATGAGGTCGTGGAGGCCGCCGACGGGGCGGAGGCCCTGGACCTGGCGCGCACCCATCACCCCGGCCTGATCATTCTGGACATCATGATGCCCGTGCTCAACGGCATTGAAACCCTCAAAGCCCTCCGCAAAGAGCCTGCCACCGCCTCCACCCCCGTCGTGGTGCTCACCTCCCTCACCGACAGCGCCACGGTCGTCGAGGCCATCGAGTCCGGGGCCAACGACTACATCATCAAGCCCTACACCGCCAACACCATCGTGGACCGGGTGCAGAAATACCTGGAGACGCCCATCGTCCTGCGCGCATCGTGAAGGATCAACTTTTTGGAGGCCCTGTGGAAAAGCCCATTCTGATGGGCCCCGGCCCCGCGCAGTTGCCCTGGCGCGTGGTCCGGGCGATGATGCAGCCGGGGGAATCCCACCTCGACCCGGCGTTCAACGAGGGGGTCCTGGACCGGACGCTCCTCCGGCTGCGGGACATCTTCCGGACCCGGAACGAAATCTTCACCGTGCCCGGCTCCGGCCGCGTGGCCCTGGAGTCCGCCGTGACGAGCCTCGTGGAGCCGGGCGACCCGGTCCTCTGCGTCGTGGCCGGGGTGTTCGGCGACTGGATCAGGGAGATGGCCGAGCGCGTGGGCGGGGCCGTGACCCCCTTCGAGGTCGGCCCGGGGCAGCCCCTCGACCTGGAGCGCCTGGAGAAGACCGTGCGGGAGGGCCGCTTCAAGGCGCTAACGATGGTCCACAACGAGACCTCCACCGGCGCGACCTACCCCGCCGATGCCGTGGGCAGGATCGCGCGGGACCGCGGCCTCCTGTTCCTGGTGGACACGGTCTCCTCCATCTCCGGCATCGACGTGCGGAGCGACGAGTGGGGGATCGACACGAACATGACCGCCCCGGAGAAGGCCTTCGGGGCCCCCATCGGCCTGGCCCTCGTCTCCGTCAGCCCGCGGGCCTGGGAGGCCATGGAGTCCCGAAAACGCCCCGCCACCAGCTTCTCCTACGACCTGCTCCGCTGGAAGCGGATGTGGCTCCCCCTGGAGCGGGGCGGAGGGGCCGCCCCCGGCGCCCGCCGGACCCCCATCGTGGTCCCCATCCACCTCGTCTACGCCCTGCGGGAGACCGTGGACATGATCGAGGAGGAGGGCCTGGAGAGGCGGCTCGCCCGGCACCGTCTGACCGGCCGGGCCTTCCGGGCCGCCCTCAAGGCTATCGACCTCTCCACCCTCCCGCCCGAGGACCTGGCCTCCGACACCGTCTCCTGCATCCGGCTCCCGGAGGGGATGTCCGCAAAGGCCGTGGCCGCCCACGTGCGCGCGCGCCACAACATCGTCATCGGCACGGGCATGGGGCCGCTGATGGACAGGACCCTCCGCGTGGGGCACATGGGCGTGACGGCCTCGGCGCAGTACGTGCTGCCCACGCTGATCGCCCTCGAATCGGCCCTAACCGCCAGCGGCCACAAACTCACAAGAGGAGAAGGGGTGAAGGCCGCGCAGGAGGTGTTTGAAGAAGGAAAATGACAGACGGCCCTCTCCTACCCCCCGTCCCCCTCCCTCTCCCGTACGTACGGGAGAGGGAGGGGGTGATAAGGGACTTATCCACAGGTTTGGGGGAGGGAGAGAGCCTGACCACTGACCACTGCTTTTGACCTGTTGACGGGAGGTGTGTGATGGATGTGAAGATCGGCTGTTTCACGTTGCCCTGGTCGGAGTTCGGCTTTGAGGACGCCCTGTCCGGCATCGCGAAGGCGGGCTACAGGTACGTGGCGTTCGGCCTGACGCACAGAGGCGTGGAGGTCCCGGCCATCGACGGCGGGGTCGTCTCCGCGCGGGAGGCCGGGAAGAAGATCGCCGACGCCGGCCTGCAGACCGTGATGATGTTCGGCCGGTGGAGCGGCGAGAACGGCGTGGAGATCATGAAACGGCGCATCGACCAGGCGAAGGAGGTCGGCTGCCCCCTGATCGTCACGGCGGGAGTCTGGGGCTACAAGGACGGCCTCAAGACCCCCAGGACCCCTGAGGAGATGGCCCCGGACGAGGCGATCTTCTACGAGCGGATGGCGCAGATCGCCCCGTATGCGCAGCAGGCCGGGGTCACGATCACCCTCAAGCCCCACACCGGCAACACCGCCACCGCAAAAGTCCTCCGACAGACCCTCGACCGGATCAACTCCCCGGCCGTCAGGGCCTGCTACGACGCCGGGAACGTCCACTTCTACGAAGGGATCAGCCCGGAGGAGGACCTCCCCCACATCGTGAATCAAACCGTGGCCCTCTGCATTAAAGACCATCGCGGCCCCCGCGCCCACCCCGACTTCCCCACCCCCGGCGACGGCGACGTGGACCACACCCGGCTGTTCAAAACCCTCAAGGCCGCCAGCTTCAGCGGCCCCCTCGTCGTGGAGCGGTTCGACGGGACCACCCCCAAGAAGGAGATCCCCCTGGAGACGGCCAACCGCGAGGCGAAGCGGGCCTGCGACTTTCTGACCCGGCTCGTGGCACAAGAAAAGTTATGAGTCCTGAGTCCTGAGTAAAGACACCCCCCACCCGCCCCCTATCCCCCTCCTCCACCCAACCTGTCGCTCCCATGAGGTCGCGACCCCTGCCCTCCCACGTGTGGGGGGAGGGAGGGGGCATCAAGGGCCTTTCCTCCAGGCTTAGGGGAGGAAGGGGGGCGTCACTCAGCACTCAGCACTCAGCACTCAGCACTCAGCACTCAGCACTTGTTTCAGGAGTCCCCATGCCCGAATACGAGGCGCAGCTCGAACACCTCCGGCGCTATCTCCCGGACCGGACGGCCCGGCCCGACTACGACGACTTCTGGGCGGGCGTCGTCCGTCAGGCCGGGGACCAGCCCCTGAACGAGACCGTCGAGCCGGTGGACCACCCGGTCCGGCAGCTCGACATCGCGGAGGTCCGCCTGGACGGCCTCGGCCACGGCCGGCTCTGCGGCTGGCGCTACCTCCCCAGGGCCCGCCGCCCCTGCCCCGGCCTGATCCTCTTCCACGACTACCTCGGCTTCCGGGGCCGCGTCGCCACGCACCTGATGTGGGCCCTCCAGGGCTACGCCGTCCTGGCCCTCGACCTGCGCGGGCACGGGGACAGCAGCGACGCCTTCCACTACTCGGCCGGCGGCCCCAAGGGGTGGGTGACCCTCGGCATCCGGGACCAGAATGAGTTCTATCTCCGGGAGGTCTTCGGAGACGCCCTGCGCGCCCTCCGCCACCTCGCCTCCCTCCCGGAGGTGGACGCCTCGCGCATCGGCCTGCGCGGCGTCGGCCTCGGCGGGACCACCGCCCTGATGCTGGCCGCCCTCGACCACCGCGTGGCGGCCGTGGCCGCCGACGCCCCCTCCCTCTGCTGCTTCGAACGGGCGCTTAGCTCCGCCGGAGGGGACCCCATCGCGGAGATCGTCGGCTACCTCAACCGCTACCCCGACCGGGAGGCGCGAGTCTGCGAGACCCTGAGCTACTTCGACCCCCTGAACGCCGCAGACCGGATCGCCTGCCCCGTCCACGTCTCCCTCGGCCTGAAGGACGGCGTCTCCCCCGCGGCCACGGTCTTCGGCGTCTACAACCGCATCCAGGCCCCCAAAGAGATGCGCGTCTACCCCTACGACGGCCACGGCGTGGCGGGCGACGTGAACGAGGAGGTCATGATCGCCTGCTTCCAGCGACACCTGAAGCCGTAGGAGAAACCATGCCCGACTTTGACCTGCCCCTCGAAGAGCTCCGCCGCTACGTCCCGGCGTCCACGGCCCAGCCCGACCTCGAATCGTTCTGGTCCGAGACCAAGGCGCAGTCCGCGGCCCAGCCCCTCAACCCCGACTTCGTCCCGCAGGACTACCCCGTCCCAAAGGTCCGGGTCTACAAGTGCTATTTCGACGCCTTCGGCGGCGGCCGGGCCTGCGGCTGGCTGCTCATCCCCACCGAGGAGCCCGGCCCCCGCCCGGCCCTGGTCCACTCGCACGGCTACCACCAGTTCAAGTGGACCGTCAGCACCCACCTGGAGTGGGCCCTGATGGGGTTCGTGGTCCTGGCCCTTGACGTGCGGGGCCGGGGCGAGGCCACGGACTGGACAGCCTACTCCTCCGGCGGCGTGCGGGGCTGGATGACGAAAGGCATCCTGAACGAGCGCGAATACTTCTACCGGGGGGCCTACATGGACGTCGTCCGCGCCGTTGAGGTCGTGGCCCGACGCCCTGAGGTGGACCCTGCCCGCATCGGCGCGTTCGGCAGCAGCCAGGGGGGCGGCCTCACCCTCGCCGTCTCCGCCCTGAGCGACCGGGTCGTCTGCGGCATGCCCTGCGTACCCTACCTCTGCCACTACGCCCGCGCCGTCAAAATGGCCGGCGCCATCCCCTACACCGAGCTGAACGACTACTTCATCCGCTACCCGGAGCGGGAGGAGCGGGCCATGCGCACCCTGAGCTACTTCGACCCCCTCAACATCGGCGCGTGGATCAAATGCCCCACCCTCGTCTCCACCGGCGGGCGCGACACGACCTGCCCCCCCTCCACGGTCTTCGGCATCTACAACCGCCTGACCTGCCCCAAAGAGATCCACTACTACCCCTACGACGGCCACTCCGGCGGCGGAGACGCCCACCGGGACAGGATGGTGAAATGGGCGTGGAAGTATCTCAAACCATAACACAAAAAACGATAGGGGCACGGCATGCCGTGCCCCTACAGGAGACCCCTGACATGCCTCTCCCCATCCGCCGCTATCGCATCCCCGACTCCCGCCTCCCCTTCATCAACGCCGAGGTCACGGAGGCCCGCCTCCAGGGGCAACCCTGCCTGGTCAGCAGCGTGGTGGGAGGGGCCCCCGGAGGCCGGCTCTACTTCTGGAACCCGGATACCGGGTCCCACGATTTCCGCCGCCTGCCGAAAGGCGTCTCCTCCGCCTACATGATCAAGACCGCCTCCGACGGCCGCCTCTACCTGGGCTGCGGCCCCGGCGGGGACCTGCTCCGCTACGACCCGGCCTCGGATCGCGTCGAGACCCTCGTCACGGGCGAGTTGAAAGGCATCACCTGGGGGGCTGCGTGACGGACCGCTACGCGATCTGGACCGCGTCGCCCGGCCACGTGGGCGTCTACGATTGGCGCGAGGAGCGACTCGTGAAGGTCTTCCGGCCCATCGACGCGGACCGCCCCGAGGCACTCTACGGTCACCGCGTCCTGGAGACGCCCGACGGAAAGGTCCTCCTGGCCATGGACGTCCCGCAGGCCCGGCTGGTGCTGCTCGACCCGAAGACGATGGCCGCCACATCCCACACCCCCTCCGTCCTGGCCGGCAGGACCGGCACGCGCGATGCGGCGTTCCTCGACCCCCACACCCTCGCGCTGGTGGCGGGAGACGACCTCCATCTCCTGAGCTACCCGGGATTCGAGCCGTCAAGCCGGATCGCCGCCCCGCAGGGAGTCAAGGGCCTGCGCGCCTGCTTCGCGGACGGCGTCCTCTACGCCATCGCCCGGCCCGACGGGGGCCTCTACCGGCTGAATCGGGTGTCGCGGTCGTGGGAGCTCATCCGCAAAGCCTGGATCGGCGGGGACACCTTCACCCCCGGCGTCTGGGCCGGGCGCGACATCTGCGCCGTCACCGTGGATGGGGTCGCCCACCGCTTCAACCCGCGCACGGGTCAGTCAGACCAGCTCGACCTCCAGGCCACCGGCCCCATGGCCGCGCACGCCCTCTGCGCCGTCCCGGAGGTCGGCCTGATCATCGGCGCGCCGTTCATCAACCAGCGCTTCTGGACCATTCATCTCGACACAGGAGAGGGCCGGGACTGCGGTCGCGCGGCCCCCGGAGGCGGACAGGTCAACCAGATCATTTATGACCCCCTCACGCGGCGCGCCCTGATGAGCAGCTACACCACCTCCTCCGTCATGGCCTACGACCCGACCCGCCCCCCGGCCTGGCCCGACAACCCGCGCTGCCTGGCCAGCGCGCAGGACCACGAGCAGATGCGCCCGATGGGCCTGGCCCACGACGGACAACACGTCTGGATGGCCACCAGCCCCGAGTACGGCCACCTCGGCGGCGCGCTCTCCCGCATCCACCCGCAGACCGGCGACATCCGCGTCTGGCGCCACCTCCTGCCCGACCAGAAGGTCAACGCCCTGGTCCTGGACCCGGCCCGACGCCGCGTCTACTGCTCCACCGACATCACCGCCGACTGCGACTCCGCGCCCCCCACGCAGACCACCGGCCACCTCGTCGCCTTTGACACGGACGCCCTGACCGTCCTCCGCCGGCAGGCCATCCGGCCCGATGCCACGCACAACCGCATCCACGCCCTCCTCCCCACCGGCGAGGTCCTGGCGCAGGCCCTGGGCGAGTTCTACGCCTGGGACGCCGACGCGGGACGCCTGCGCCCCCTGGGGCCTGTCCCGAAGAACTTCCGCGAGGCCGTGCATAGTCCCCGTGGCGGCCTCTACGCCTCCATCGACGGCCGTGTGGGCCGTCTGCATCTGGAGGGCGACGGCCTCCGGTTCGATCCTTTAATGGAGGATGACGGCCGCTTCCTCCAGGTCGTCCACGACACCCTCTACTACGCGGCGGGGTTCGAGGTCTGCGCGGTCACCCTGAAGCCCTGACAGAGGAACTCCCGATGAAGACCCAGCGCACCCTGCACACGGAACAGGACATCGAACGCCTCAAACGCAACCTCGACCGCTATCCCTCCGCCCGAAAGGTGGCCGACGCGATTCTGGCCCGCGCGGAGGTCTGGGCGAAACAGGACGACCGGTTCCTGCACGACCTTCCTCCGCCCGCCGACATCTTCCGGGCCTTCCACCCCTCCTTCGACGGCTGCCCCATCCACGGCGAGGCCGTCTTCCGAGTCCCCGGAGGGGCGTGGAAGATCGACCCCTTCGAGCGCCCCTGGAAGGTCCGGTGCGCCATAGGCGGCGAGGAGTACCCCTCCAACGACTTCGCGGCCTACCACCTCACGAAGGACCCCACCCTCCTCACCGGGGACCACCCCGACGACGGCCTGGGCTGGGACCCGAAGGACGGGCGGAAGAAGTTCTGGTTCGCCGCTCACTACTGTTTCCAGCTCTATCACCAGATCATGGACGCCCTCCGGGACCTCTCCCGAGCCTACCTGATCACCGGCGACCCCCGCTTCGGGCGAAAGGGCGCCATCCTGCTGAACCGCCTCGCCGAGCGCTTCCCCACGATGGACCACGCGGCCCAGTCCTGGTACGGCCTCGAATACCTGAAAAACTACACCGGCCGCTTCCTCTACGCCGTGACCGAGTCCTTCCACATCGCCCTCTACGCCGAGGCCTACGAGAACCTCCTCCCGGCCCTCCTCTCCGACCCGGAGGTCCACGCCTTCACCGGCAGGGGACCGGAGGCCCTGGTCGCCCACGTGGAGGAGAACCTCGTCCGCCAGTCCATCCGGGACATCTGGGAGGGCAAGATTCGCGGGAACTACGGCCTCCACCAGGCCTCCGCCGTCCGCGCCCTCGTCGCGCTGGACGACCCCAAATTTACCGCCTGGGCCCTGGACAATCTCAGAAACTACACCGGCGTCGGCCCCGAAACCGCCGTCTGGGCCTACGGCGTCGAGGGGTGGGGCCACGCCCTCGACAACTTCCTGTTCCGGGACGGCGTCTCCTTTGAGGTCGCCGTCGGCTACTCCGTCGGCTGCTGGACCAGGTACCTGCTGGACACGGACCTCACCCTGCGCCGCCTCGGAGACCGCCTGCCGGAGGAATACATCCGCCCCCTGGGGAGCTGGCCCCGCCGCCTCGCCTGCCACAACGGGGCCATGCCCGCCATCGCCGACACCGGCTACGCCACGACCTATCCCCCCCTCGACGCCTCCGCCCTCCAGCGATTCCTCCGGGGCTACGCCTGGCCCGAGTACGCCCGCGCCCTCCTGGACAGAGGCGTCTTCGGAGACGCCTGCTTCACGGACTTCGAGGACCTGTTCGAGGAGCCGCTCGCGAAGGAGGACCTGGAGCGCCGGGCCGGAGACCTGTCCAGCTGGCCCGAGAAGAGCGACAACCTGGGCGGCGTCGGGTTTGCGGTCCTCCGGAGCGGGCGGGGGGAGAACCAGCTCGCCGCCGTCCTCCAGTACGGGCACGCCAACGCCGGGCACGCCCACCACGACCGCCTCAACCTCGAAGTCCTCGCCGGGGGCGTGAAGGTCGTCCCCGACACCGGCTATCCCACACACGCCGCCGAGCACCCGGACCCGCCCGCCTGGGAGAAGAACACCGTCAGCCACGTGACCGTGGTCGTCAACGAGCGCCGCCAGGACACCGCCGACGCCGGGACCCTGGTCCGCTTCGCCGGGACCCCGCGCCTCCAGCACATCGAGGTGTCGTCAGACCGCGCCTACCGGGACGCTCAGGTCTACCGCCGGGCCGTCACGCTCCTGGACCTCGCCCCGGACCTGCAGGTGCTGGTGGACCTCTTCCGCGTCAGAGGCGGATGGGCGCACGACTACTCCCTCCACGGCTTCGACGCCCCCTTCTCCCTGGCCGGTCTCAACCTGCGCCCCCAGGAGGGCGGCACCCTGGCCGGGCCGGAGGTCCCCTTCCGGAAGCTCTACGACGACCCCGAACTGGAGGCCCACGCGAAACTCCCCGGCCCCCCCGGCACGAACGGCAAGCGGAGCTTCTCCACCTACCGGGGCAGCGGCTTCTCCTACCTCACCCGCGTCTCGCGGGGAGAGCAGACCGGCCCCTTCTCCGCCGACTGGAACGACGGCAGAATCGGCCTGCGCGTCTCCATCCCCGCCGGCGTGGCTCAGGAGGTCATCACCGCCGACGGCGCCCCCCCCAACAAGCCCGGCAACCCGGAACGCCTGAAGTACCTCCTCCTGCGCAACCGGGGCGACCGCCAGAAGCAGGACCTCCACAGCCTGTTCGCCCTGGTCTGCGAGGCCTACCGGGGATCGCCCAAAATCCTGGACATCGAACGCCTCGACGCGGACCGGGAGGGGGCCATCGCCCTCCGGATCGCCTGGCCCGGCGGGACCTGCTACCTGGCCAGCGCCCTCGATGAGGACACCCCCTGCGCCTTCTCCGGCGGCCTGACGCTACAGGGCGGCCTGGGCGCGCTGAGCCTGGACAGCCACGGCCGGCCCGTCTGGGCCGCGCTCTCTGGCCAAAGCCTGCGCCTCGGAGAGGTCGAGGTCACAGGCCCCGGCGTCTGGGCCGGAACCATCGCGGAAGTGGACTACGCCGCCCGCCGGGTCACGGTCGCCCCCGACCCCGGAGCCAGAGGCGGCCCCGCGCCGGGCGAGACCCTCCTCGTCTCCAACGATGAACACGCCTGCAACCTCCCCATCCGGTCCATGGCCGAACAGAAGGGCCGTTACGTCCTGGACCTGGACGCGGAGCGCCTCAGCATCGGGCGTTTTATCGTGGAATCGGAGACGGAGAACGAGCTCCTCACCCGGACCTGGATCCACCGGGAGTGGCCGGACGAGCACGCGGGCTGCCACTACCTCAAGGGCGCGCGGCTGGCCTACAAGGGGCGGCTCTGGAGGATCGCGCAGCCCCACGCCCGACCCGGCGTGGGCGGCCACCGGCTGACCCTGCGCGACCCCATCCCCTTTGCCGACGCAACGGGCGACCGGGCAGTCATCTACGACCTCGGGCCGGGGGACCGGTGCTGCGTCAGACCGACCCTGTTCAGGACCTTTCAATGAGCAGCGAGGAGGACTCAGAAATCAGACGCCCCCCTCAGAAATCTGAGGGTAAACCGGGCGGTCTCCAGCTCCGGCCCGGTTCATTTTTGTAATCCAATCCACCCCTCGAACCTGGATAACCGCTTAATTTTACTTGTCCTTTATGCCTTTCTGAAGTATCTTTTCAGCCCTCTCTGGACCGAGGGCCGGCGAAGGACACCCCTTCTTGTTCCGGCGGCACATCATTTGCAGAAGAGGTAACTCTGTCCGAATCTTCCGCCGGAGATGTAACTTATCGACATCCCCTTCGTCATCGAGGAGAGATAATATTAGTACGATAAGATAAACTTATCCGGGATGAGCGTGTCCAAGAGAAAGGATTAAACCTCAAAAAAAGAAGCTTCACCCCAGACGAGTTCCGAAATCGAGTCCAGAGTCCAGAGTCAGACCCGTGACTCTGGACCCCGGACCCTGGTTTTGACCGGGAAACCCCGGAAGGAGGTCGTTGTGAGGTCTCGCACGAAAGTTTGGATGGGCGTTATCGTCGCCCTGAACGTCATGGCAGGGCTGCTCTGGGCGCAGGGGACCGACCCGTCAAAGGGCGCTTCCCCCCAGCCGCCGGACAAGGCATTATATCCGATCCCGGTCCCGATGGCCTCCGTCACCGGCCGGGTGCTCACCGAAGTCAAAGGGACGCCCGTCGCCGGGGCCTATGTCCGCCTCGAGCCGGTCTCTCCCGGCCCCATCGTGATCTATGGCGAGACCGCTCAGGGCGGTACTCCTCCGCCCAACGTCCGTTCGGATCAGGCGGGGCAGGCCGGACAGCCCCAGCCAACGACGCCGGACAAGAAGCCGGAGACCCAGGGTCCAGTGGTCGGAGGTCCCGTGTACCCGACCATTTACCCCGGTCTGGGGGCCGTCACCGACGCCGAGGGGAACTTCAAGATCGCGGCCTATCCCGGCAAGTTCGTCGTGCGGGTCGAGGCCCAGGGGTTCGAGCCTGAGTACTTCGACAACGTCAAGGACCGGAAGGGCGCCAGAGAGATCGAACTCCAGTACGGGATGTCCCCCGTCGAGCTGGCGATCAAACTCAAGTCCATCTCCACCCTCGCCGGGAAGGTCACGGAGGCCGGGACGGGCAATGCCATCCCCCTCGGAACGGTCGTGGCCGTTGCCGAGCGCATCGGCCTCAAGCGGTCGGCCTCCCTCGGCCCGGACGGGACATATCTCATTGAGGGCCTGATGGAGGGGCGTTACACCGTCCAGGCCAGGGCGCGGGGCTACCTGCCCGCCACCTACACCAGCGGCACAGGGTCTGACAACAACATCGTCACCGTGCGCCAGAACACCGCCGTCACCGGCATCGACTTCGCCCTGTCCAAGGGCCTCTCGTTCTCCGGCAAAGTGACCGTCGAAGGGGGCGACGGCCTGGCCGGGGTCATCGTCGTGGCCAGCCGGATCAACGCGAAGGAGGGCCTGGAGCAGACCGCGGAGTCCGGCGCGGACGGGTCTTACACCATGTCCGGCCTGCTCGCAGGAGACTACATCGTATACGCCCGCAAGCCGGGCTACGGGCTGCAGGTCTATCCCAACGCGAAGGACCGGAGCCAGGCCAAACCCGTCACCGTAGCCGCCGACAAGCAGCCCACGGACATCCACTTTGCCCTGAGCAGGGTCGGGACGATCCTGGGCACGGTCACCGCCAGGGCCGACGGAAAGCCCGTCGCCGGCGCAATCGTCACGGCCTACGGCGTCGCCGGGTTCGGAAGCCGTCAGGCCAGGACGGACGCACAGGGCCGGTACATCATCCCGGACCTGCCCACCGCCGACTTCCTGGTCACGGCCAGCGCGAAGGGCTTCGTCACGTTGTTTTATGAGAACACCCCCGACAAGGCCAAGGCCAAACAGGTTCGGGTGCTGTCCGATGCCCACACCGCGGGCATCGACTTCGCGATGGCGCCCATGGCCGCGATCTCCGGGACCGTGACCGGGGACGGTCCCATCGAGGGGGCGCAGGTGATGCTGTCGCTTCGCGTCCAGATCAAACCTCCCGAGCCCCGCCCGCTCCCACCGGAGCCGGGTCGCCCGGTCCCGATGCCGCTCCCCTATCCGCAGCCGGGATACCTGATGATCGTCAAGACGGGCGCCAACGGGGCCTTCAGGTTTGAGAACGTGGAGGCGGGCGCCTACATCGTCCACGCCAGCGCGAAGGGGTTCATCGGAGAGTATTACGACGATGTCCGTTCCCCCGACGCGGCCAAGCCCATCGAGGTGGCCGCGTCGCAGAACATCACCGGCATCAATCTGAGCCTCACCGCCCTCGCGTCCATCTCCGGCAAAGTGGCCGCGGCGGACGGAAAGCCCCTCAAGGGCATCGAGGTCGTGGCCTTTGTCCAGCGTCCGATGAGGGATGGAATCGTCCCGCCGCCGGGCGGAGGACCCCAGCCCCTTCCGGCGGGACAGGCGGGCGGGCCGACGACGAAGGAAGGGGCCGTCGCCTCGTCGGGTCAGGGTGGAACTCAGCCGCGACAGCCCGGTTCGCAGCCGCCGCAACCCCCGACGAAGGACGCGCCCGGCTCGCCGCCCCCCTCCGGACAGGTCCAGCCCCAGCCCACGCCCTCAAAGGACGGCGCCGTGCCCCCGCCGTTCGGGCAGGCCGGGCCGCAGCCTCAGCCCACGCAGCGGCAGACAGGCGCAGTGGCGGACCAGAAGGGCGGCGTCGTGATCCAGCCCGGCCCGGTCGCTCCGGAGGGCGTCCCGATCCCTCCGGACGGCTATGTGACCCGCTTCCGCGCAGAGGTCGATGCGCAGACCGGGACCTACAAGATCGTCGGTCTGCCTGAAGGGAACTACGTGGTGCGGGCCTCTGCGGACGGCTACATCCCGGAGTTCAACGGGGATGCGGAGTCAGCTGAAAAGGCCACGCCGATCAGCGTCAAGGATGGGGACAAGATCGCAAACGTCGACTTCGTCCTGGCCAAAGGCGGGGCCATCAGCGGCTTCGTCCTGGGCGACGGCGACGGCCGGCCCGTGCGGGGCGGCCAGGTCACCGCGCAGCTCCTGGGTGACGGCGGCAGCTCCAGCCGGGTGGAGGCCAACGGGGCCTTCCGCGTGGACGGCCTGCGCGACGGGAGATACCTCCTGAGGGCCGAAGGCCCCGGCTACGTCGCGGAGTTCTACGACGATACCCGCCAGCCCGACAAGGCCAAACTCATCGAGATCAAGGGCGGCAGCGAGGTCAGCGACCTGATCATCGGCCTGGCCCACCGCTCCCCCGTCGACTTCAACGGCGACGGCATCGTCGACTTCGAAGACTTCTTTGTCTTCACCATAGGCTTCGGCCAGCGCAAGGGCATGCCGAACTACAGCCTCGGCATGGACCTGAACAGCGACGGCGGGATCGACTTCGAGGACTTCTTCGCCTTCGTCTCGGAGTTCAGCAAGGGCATGAAGAAGGCGGGCAAGCCCGTCGCCGGAGCAGATGCGGGCAAGGCCTCCTTCACCACGACCAGCGCAACGGATAGACAATCCGATGCCCCGTCCGGCCTCGTCGCCATCCGGATGACCCTGGACGTGGCGGACCTGGCGGGCTACGCCGCGGCCCTCAGCTACGACCGGGAGGGCCTGACCTTCATGCGCGCCGAGCGGCAGGACGGGGGCGTCCCGACCGTCTCCTCCTCGCCGGACGGGATTCTGCTGACCGACCGGGCCAGCGGGCCTGTGACCGTCACCCTCACCTTCCGGCCAGCGGGCGACGTCAGGGGCGGCGACCTGGTCACCCCGAAGATGATCGCCCTGATCGGCGCGGACGGCGGCCTCCGCCTGCTCGACGTCGCAGCGGCGATGCAGGCCGACGCCACGCCGAAGACCTTCAGCCTGGCCCAGAACGTCCCCAACCCCTTCAACCCGGCCACGCAGATCGCCTTCGAGACCCCCGCCGACGGGCCGGTCAACCTGACCGTCTACAACCTCCTCGGCCAGCGCGTGCGGGTGCTGGTGGATGAGCGCCGGGTCGCGGGGCGTTACGTGGCGACCTGGGACGGCAGAGACGAACTGGGCCGCCCCACGGCCACGGGCCTCTACCTCTACCGCCTGACCGCGCCGGGCTTCACCCAGACGCGGAAGATGATGCTGCTGAGGTAAAGAGACCTCACCCACCCTCTGACCCCCTCCCTCTCCGCGTGCGGAGAGGGAGGGGGTTTCAAGGGCCTTTCTCCAGGCCTGGGGGAGGGTGAGGGCCTGCCTCACGCATCGTGCCTGGTTTTCACGTCTCACTCATACCGCAACGCCTCCACCGGGTTCGCCCGCGCCGCCCGGACCGCCTGCGCGCTCACCGTCAGCAGCGCGATGGCCAGCGCCAGTACTCCTCCCAGCACAAACACCCCCGGCCCCAGCTCGATCCGATACGCAAAGTCCTGAAGCCACCTGTTCATGGTGTAATACGCCACCGGCCAGGCGATCAGATTCGCTACCCCTACCAGGATCACAAACTCCTTCGACAGCAACGTCACAATACTCCCCACCGACGCCCCTAACACCTTTCGGATGCCGATCTCTTTGGTGCGCCGGGCCACCGCCAGCGAGGTCAGCCCAAACGCGCCAAGACAGGCGATAAAGATCGCAAAAGCGGCGGAATAGCCGATGATCCGGCCCCATCGCTCCTCGGCCCGGTACTGCCGGTCCACGTGTTCGTCCAGAAAGAAAAAGTCAAACGGCAGGTTCGGAGCGAATTGATTCCACCGGTCTTTGAGAATCGCCAGGGTCGTGGGGATGTTTTGAGGGCGTATCTTGACCAGGAAGTAGATCGGGTGAGAGGTGACATACAGCATCGCCGGGCCGATCTTTCGATGCAGGCTTTGGTGATGAAAATCTTTTACGACCCCAATAACAGTAGGACCCTGTAAGCCCTCCAGATTCCATCCTTTATAAAACTGCTTTCCAATGGCAGCGTCCCATTCGAAGGCCTTGACCAGGGCCTCGTTGACCAGCACCCCCTTGATCCCCTCTGAAAATTTTTGCCCTTCGATCACCCGCAGCCCCATCATATCCAGATAGTTGTAATCTATGCCGATAGCGTTAAACCGGACCCATCTGTCACCCACGCGTTCGACAGATCCACCTCGCACCTCATTTAAAAGCACCGTTGTCCAACTCATGCCCACAACACCAGGGTATCGGAGTATCTCATTTTTAAGCCCTCTTAACGCACTCTCTTTTTCTTGTTCAGTCAAACCTTTCATGTTGATCACCACAACCTGTTCCACGTTGAAGCCCAGATCCTGGGCCTTCAGAAAGCGCACCTGCCGGAACATGATCGCGGCGTTGATGATGAAGAAAATGGACAGGGCGAACTGGACGACCACGAGCGACCGTCCGAAGAGGCTCTTGCCCCCCACCTTCAGCCGCCTGTTCAACACCTCCACCGGATGAAACCCGGACAGCACCAGGGCCGGATAGCTCCCCGCAGCCAGCCCCACGAATAGCGTCAATCCCACGAGAAAGAGCAGCACAGGCCCGCTCGCGTAGCCGTCCATAGACAGGTTCTGGTCCGTAAGGCCGTTAAAAGTCGGCAGCAACAACTCCGCCAGAGCGATCCCGATGAACAGGGCGATGAAGCTCAGGAGGACCGACTCTCCCCAGAACTGCCGCATCAACTGCATCCGGCCCGCGCCCACCACTTTGCGCACGCCCACCTCCCTGGCCCGCGTCGCCGACCGACCAACCGCCATGTTCACGAAGTTGATGCAGGCGATGAACAGCACCAGCAGGGAAACCCCGGAGAGGATATAGGAATACTTGGGATCGCTCACAGGTTCGGGACCCCAGATGTCCGTATTGAAGTGGATATCCGTGAGCGGCTGAAGGCGTAACTGCAATTTGTCCTGTTTCAGTTGTTGAACGCTCTGGACGAAGAGGGGAAGTTTGGCCTCCAGGTCGGATACCTGAACGTGGTCCTGCAACTGCAGGTAGGCCGAGTTAAGGCGGGTGTACGTGTTCCAATGATGCTCAAAAGCAAGCATGTCATTCAAGTTTTCATAGGGGATCAGGAAATCGGGCCGGATAGTGGAATTTGTGGGTGTGGGCCGCAAGACCCCCGTAACCACAAAGTTGTGGACCCTTCCTCCTGTCCCAAAGTCGTCTTTGAATTTGATCGCCATCTGTTTTCCCATCGGGTCTTCGTCGCCGAAGTACTTCCTGGCCCTGGTCTCACTGATTACGATCCCGTTCTTGTCCCGGAGCGCCATCCGGGGATCGCCTTGCCGCAATGAGAAGGAGAATATCTCAAAGAAGGTGGGATCAACGAATAGCCCCCCTTCATAAAACGCCTTGCCTTCACAATTGACCAGCCCCTCATACGCCATAACCCTGGCAAACCTTCTGATCTCCGGGAATTTTTCCGCCAGTGCCGGAGCCAGGGGAATTCGTCCTTCGGTATAACGTTTTGTTTCGCCGCTCGGCCCTTTCGACACCGCATAAACCCTGTGAATCTGCTTTGCGTTCTCGTGGAACGTGTCATAGGTCCACTCGTTTCGGACGAACAGGAACGTCAGAATGCAGAATGCCATCCCCACGGCCAGCCCCGCAATATTGATCGCGGAATAGCCCCTGTGCCGGAGCAGGTTCCGCACGGCGACGGTGAGGTAGTTTCTTAACATGACCCCTCCCCCTTCCCCTCCCCGACGCGGGGAGGGGCGATCTTTTCCTGAGAACTTTGACTCTGAGATCGCATCATGATCTGATTTGTAATACGATCCAGAACATCCACAAGGTTCCGTTTCACATCTTCGTTGCGAATCCGAAGAATGTTCAAGCCACGCGCTGCAAGCACGCGATCTCGTTCTCCATCATATTCAGCCTGTCCCTGGTGAACTTCGCCGTCCACTTCCACCACCAGCCCGGCGGCATGGCAGTAGAAGTCCACGATGAACCCGTCGATGACCTGTTGCCGACGAAACTGAAAACCGTGCAGCCGGTTGGCGCGAAGGCATTTCCACATGATACCCTCCTCTGCCGTCATCTGGCTGCGAAGTTGTTTAGGATCAGAAATTGAATAACTTCACCGATCGAGCAGTTCCCGGAAAGAGCCTGTAGTTCCATTTGGGTAGCACTTCATCAAAGAGAATCCGCAACTG